>Ga0207711_10000902_pt1 | contig 28587 bp, 19 predicted proteins | sample KBSS34metaG_FD_184401 | JGI IMG/M metagenome (GOLD analysis project Ga0207711, IMG submission 184401) | Switchgrass rhizosphere microbial communities from Kellogg Biological Station, Michigan, USA - KBS S3-4 metaG (SPAdes) (version 2) | ecosystem: Host-associated > Plants > Roots > Rhizosphere... | reverse complement strand
CAGCACTGCGCCGAAGATTGCCGCCGTCCCTTGCTCTCCGGCCGACCAGTGCAACAACGGGCCGACCACGGGGACAGCGACAATTGCGATGAGCGCGCCAACGGCGGCGCTTGCCCAGTCCAGAGTCGCTGTGAATCCCAGCAAACGCGCTAGACGATCCAGCCGATTCTGGGCGACGTGGATCGCGCCAAACCGAATGACGCCCTTCCACGATTGGAATTGGACGAGGTTGGCGATCAATTGGCCGTAGGTCAGCACGATCACAAAGGCGCCGAAGCGGGCCGGACCAAGGGCCCGCGCGGCAATCGCTAGATAAGCGATACTGACGATCGCACTAAACGCCCGGCCCCCGAGCAGCCAGCCGATGTTCCGGCCGATCCGTACAAAGACGGTTGCGTGCCCCTCGGCGTCTGCCTCGGCATCACGCTTCAGTTCCGACTTCATCAAAAGGCCCGGTCTATTCCCAGGCGGACAGTTCGCGGCCGCAAGGGGGTGATCTGGTTACCCTCGGCAACCGAGAATGGATTGCCCAACGAAAATTGATTGCCACGGGCGTTCCCGATATTCCTGAGGTCGAGCGAGATGCCGGTGCGGCCGAAGGCCAGGCGCAGCCCGGCATCGCCAACCGAATAGCCGCCCTGGCGAAGGTTGAGTGGAGCCCCCAAGCCAAGCCGCGACTTGCCGACATAACGCAGTGAGGAGGAAAGGCTGAGGGTTGCGTTGGCACCCAGTCGCGTCTCGAACCGGATCGCTCCGCGGGCTCCAGTGTCGGCGACATTGGGGAAGTCTCCCTTGGCCCCTGCCGGGACCGCAGAATCAAATTGGTTCAGATCTGAATCGTTGAAGAAGGCCGTGGCTTCGAGCGTCAGCTCGTGCACCGGCTGCCACCGTCCCTGGAGTTCGAGACCGGTAATTCGCCCGTCGCCGAGATTGGTCGTGAACGGCAGACCGTTCGGATCGATCAAATCGGCCTGGACGTCCTTCCACCGTGCGCGCGACGCCGACGCGGCGACGTCGAATCCATCCCGTGCCAGCTGGCCGATGCGAACCCCCGCCTCGAACGAAGCGAGCGAATCCGTTTCGAAACGGCGCACGGACTGGCCGGGACCGCTTCCCGAAACAGCGAGCCCGCCAGCGCGGTGGGCCCGTTCGTAGTGTACATAAGCGACCACCTTTTCACTGATCGGAAAGGTCATTCGCGCGCTGGGAGAGAAGCGCACCATGTGTCGCCTGGGCTCTTTGAAATCGGTCGCAACCTGCCCCGCGCTGCCTTCTTCGGTACTGTAGGTGACGCGGCCACCGGCAGAAAAAATGGCCCATGGCGCGAGCGCGAAACCAACCTGACCGAACAATGCCGCCTCGCTCGCCTCGTTGCGCAGGTGAGAGAGCGGGGCGAGTGCGTCCGATGGACCGAGCCGGCGCGAGATTTCGTCGACATCATGGACCAGGGCAAAGCCGGCGACCCAGCCGGCGCCACGCGCATCCGCATGCGACAAGCGGGTCTCATGAGAGATCATCGATATGTCGATGGCCTCGGCGAAAAGCTGCGGCCCGCTTGTGCCGGGAAAGCCGGTCGCGTCGAACCGGGACTCGAGCTGATGCCGGACGATCCCGGTGGCGGAGACGAGGTCGAAGCCGGGAAACTGCTTGCGGATGGTGATCGAGCCCAAGCGGTAATCATTGTCGAACGGCTGACGAAAATTGGCCGTACGGGTCAACGGCGGGAGGGTCGACAAGGCATATTGCCCGTCCTTGCCGGTAATGTCCTGGCCCAGACCGCCGAGTTCGACGTCCCAGCCGCTTCCGGCATCGATCCGCAGCGCCGCACGCCAGCCGCTAATCCGGGTGCGATTGATACCGCGAAGGCCGAGCTGAACATCGTCGATATATCCGGGTGAATCCGCGCCGTAGACGAGGACTCGCAAAGCAACGCGGCTTTTCACCAGCGGCAGGTTGATCATGCCGCTCGCGTCACCGCCCGATCCCCCGTGAGCAATATCCATTGCCCCCGCCGATACGAGACCCGAGAGTTGGCTGAGATTAGGGCGGTTTGGAACGAGTCTCAGGATGCCGCCTAGCGACCCCGTCCCATACAATGCGCCTTGTGGGCCTTCGAGCAGTTCGACCCGGTCCATGTCGTACAAGGCGAGGTCCGGGTCGGGGGCATTGTAGGTCAGGCGGACGTCACCGAGGTAGAGCCCGACGACCGACTGGCTCGGTCCATTGAAGCTGCTGTCGGCGACGCCCCGAACATAGATCTTGTCACGCCCGGGGCCCAAATGTGTGGACGCGACCGCCGGCAGTAAGTCGAGGACCGCTTCGGTTCCCTCGCTGCCCCGGCGTCCGAGCTCGGACGCATTGAGATCGATCAGTTGAATCGTTCCGCCAAATCGAGACAGGCGCACACCCTGTTTGCTCGCGGTGACTACGATGTCCCCCTGCGGCGGCGGTGTGGGCTCAGATTCGGCCCCCGCCGATCGCGGTTGCGGAGCACGTTTCGGTGCCTCGCGGACAATGCGCACCGATCCCGCCGTCAACACGAAAGTGTAGCCAGTACCGGCAAGCAACCGCGTGAGCGCGCGCCTGAGATCCATTCGGCCATGCACCCCGCGCGAGCGCGCTCGGGCGGCGTTCGGGTCGGTAACGCCGACCGTGATCTGCGCCTGGCGTCCAAGTTCGATCAGGGCCTGGCCGAGATTGCCCGCCCCGATATCGAATTTGACCGCCGGAGCAGCCTGCGCCGGCGTTGAGACGCCAAGCAGCAACCCTGCAACGATCCCATCAATCCGCCGGCAACCCATATTTATTGGATTAGCCAGCCATCTTGAGTCTTGCGAGCGCGCGCCGCGATGGTCGCCGAAAAATCCGCGATGACCTTTTCGGGCCGCCCTCGTACGTCGATCGCGCCAGTGAACTGCCGAAGCGCTAGTTGGGGCGTCACGGAAACCTTCACGCCAAGGTTGCGATCGAGGTCTTTCACCACCTCCGCCAATGGGGCGCTCTCATACACGAGCTGGCCTGCGCGCCACGCGCCAATCGCCAGAGGCGTCTTGCGGCCAACCAGCGCATCGCCGCCGGGCTCGACGTCGAGGGTCTGCCCGGCTCGCAGCTGCAACGCGTTATCGCCCCGGCGATAGCGGACGGCGCCTTCGGCAACCTCGACCCGGACCTGATCCTTGTCGCGGATCAGATTAAAAGTCGTTCCGAGGTCCTGAACCTGATCGTCCCCGACCCTGATCACGAACGGCTGATCGGCATCGTGCCGGATCCGGAACAAGGCCTCGCCGCTGATCAATTCCGACTCTCCGGCGCGCGACCCGGACAGCCGGACGCGACTGTTTCCGTTCAATGCGACCGAGCTGCCATCCGCCAATTGAACGGTTCGCTGTTGGCCGGGACCGGTGGCAATCTCGGTGGCAGGCGCCGAATGCTGCGCCCACGGCTGCAGGAAAAACGCTGTCCCGACGGCGGCGACCGCCGCCAGGGACCCGAATACGCCCCAGGCGCGAGCCGGTCCGCGCGGCTCCTCCCGAAAATAGCGATCGACGTCGAGCTCGGCCCGGTTCGATGGAATGGAAATATCTTCCAGCTCGTAATCAAGGGCGGCGACGCGTTCATAAGCATCCGCATTGGCCGGGTCGTCCTCCAACCAGCGGGTAAATTGCGCCCAGTCGTCGGCACCGCCGCGGCGAAGCCGAAGGTGCCAGTCGATCGCAGCGTTCGGGTGGTCGGTGCCGGTAATCTCTCAATACCCCTCTTTTTCAGGACGTCGCGGTGACGGAACTTCCGCACCAATTTTGTTGCGAGAGTCGAGCAGCGCCCGGTACGCGCGCTGCAAATGCTTCTCGACGGCGCTCACGCTGATCCCCAATTCCGCGGCGATATTCTTCTGCTCAATCCCCTCGAGCCTGAAGCGGCGAAAGATCAGCAACGTACGTTCCGGCAGGCGCAGCAGCGACTCCCGGATGAGATTCAGCTGCTCCTTGGCGATCAACGCCGCCTCCGCACTTGGTTGAGCGTCGGCTTCGCCGCTGCTGCGATGCGTCGCCATCCACGCTTCCTCGCGCGCTGACCGCCGGCTCTGAGATCGGCGCAAATCGACCAATAGATTGTCGACCATCCGATAGAGGTAGGCGAGCGGGTCTGCGATCGGGCCCGTCGGGGTCGCCCGGATCTTTAAAAATGTCTCTTGCAGGATGTCTTCAATTTCATCCGGCCGCGCCCGGCGAGCAGCCAGAAATCGACGAAGCGCGTGACGATTTGCTTCGAATACGGCAGACAGGCCGCTCGTCAGATCTTCCGAAGCAGATTGAATGTTACTGACCTTTCGCGCCGAAAGCGGCTCCGGTTTCATTGCTAAGCCCGACGACCACCGCGGGCAACTCAACATCGCCCGATCGTGACGGCAGCGAAAGCCGGCGACGACATGCGCAAACCCAGGGTGTGGGCGCTCCTCGGCCCCCATCGCGGCGACAACAATCAGGTTCTCGCGCTGGCCGAGGCGCTGGGCGTGCCGTTCGAGATCAAAGCCTTGCAATACAATCGCTGGCGCCACCTTCAACCAAGGCTGCTTGGGGCAAGCCTGTGGAGCGTCTCGCGGGCGTCACGCGCCCTGGTCGTGGGCGATCCGCCCGATCTCACCATTTCTACCGGCCATCGCAGCGCACCCGTCGTCCAGTTCATTCGGCACCGGTCCGGGGGACGCACCCGCTCGGTCCATATCGGCTTTCCGCGACTGCCGCCCGAGCGGTTCGACTTGCTTGTCGCGACTCCGGAATATCCGATCCCGGACCGTCCCAACGTCATGCGCATTCCGCTCGCCTTGAGCAGCGGAGGGCCGGATCCCGCCAAGGTCGAACCGTCAGACGCGGTGCCGGAACGGTTCAAGTCGCCGCGCAGCCTGCTCGTGCTTGGCGGACCGAGTCTTTATTGGACCCTGTCGCCGGACGACGTTTCGGAAGCTCTGTCGCGCCTGCTCGACAGCCAGGGTTCTGAAGGCTCGGTGCTCGTCGTCGGCAGTCCGCGGACACCGTCCAACGTCCTTCGCGCCGTCGAGCGCCAGCTTGCCGCGGCAACTTGCGGCGCCATGCTCGTGCCCATGAACGGCCCACCATCCTATCCGCAGCTGCTCGCGGCGGCCGATCGGATCTTTGTCACGGCGGACAGCGTGGCGATGGTTTCGGAAGCAGTCGCAATGGGCAAGCCGGTGGGGCTGGTGATGATCCGCCAGACGCTCGGCGGGCGCATTTATATGAATCTTATGGATCGAATCAGGCCGGAGAAACGCATCTATCCGCGCGACCTGCGCTTCTTCTGGCGGGGTCTCCACGACGCCTGTCTCGTCGGGACCGTCGAGCACCCGGCGCAGGGCCGCGTCCCCGACGTCATGGCCCAGGTCGTCGCCCGGGTCCGGCGTCTGATCGACTGACCCCGGAAACGGGGCACTCGAGCCTGACGCGGATGCGGGTTTCCCGCCGCCACGACGTCTCCATTTCGCAAGCGCTCAGGAAGGGTCCGTGCGCGATCGGGTGTGGGGATCAGTATGTGCGGTATCGCGGGTTGGTACAGAAGGAATGGACGACCCGTCACGCGTGCGGACATCGCGCGCCAATGCGACCGATTGATCCATCGCGGGCCCGATGATGCCGGATATCTGATCGATTCCGATTTCGGCTTCGGAATGCGCCGGCTGAGCATCATCGATCTGGAGCGAGGCCACCAGCCGATTTCCAGCGCGGATGGCCGCTATTCGATCATCTGCAACGGCGAAATCGTGAATCATCGTGAGTTGCGCAGGCAACTCGAGGGAGAGTTCTCGTTCCGGACCGGCAGCGATACCGAAACGCTACTCGCCAGCTATCTCAAATGGGGTGATGAGGCCTGGACGCGGCTGGAGGGTATGTACGCGGCGGCGATCTGGGACCTTCGAGAAAAGGCCCTGCTGCTCGTGCGAGATCCGCTGGGGATCAAGCCGCTGTTCGTCACCGAACAACAGGGTGGAATCGCGTTCGCTTCCGAGATTCCCGCACTCCGCGTCCTTCCCGGGCACAATTTCGACATCGACGAACGCGGTATCCACGATTTTTTCAGCTTCGGCCATGTGCTTGGGCCGCGTTCCATTTTCGATCAAATAACCCAACTCGAGCCCGGCCATGTCCTGCACGTCGGTCCACAGGGCCAATCGAAGAAGCGCTGCTTCTGGCGCCCCGAACTGCGGGTTCGCCACGACGTGTCCGAACGCGACTGGGTGGAGCAAACGCGCGAGCGGGTGCTGGCGACCGTGAAGCAGCACATGCTGTCCGACGTCCCCGTCGGCGCGTTCCTTTCGGGCGGCGTGGATTCGGGGGCGGTCACGGCGGCCATGGCGCGCGCGACCGACGCTCCGGTCAAGGCGTTCACCGCTGCATTTCCCGGGTCCAAGCTCGACGAAAGCGCCGCCGCGAAGGATGTCGCGCGGCACCTCGGTTGCGAGCACGTGATCCTGCCGATCGAGCCCAAGACCGCGGCGGAAGTCCTGCCCGCGGTGCAGCGCGCGTTCGACGAGCCCTCCGCGGCGAACTCGGCCATCCCTTTATGGTATCTTTCGCGGGCCGCCGCCGGGCAGGTCAAAGTTGTGCTGTGCGGCGAAGGCGGGGACGAATTGTTCCTCGGATACAATCGCCAGCTGTGGGGCCGCCGCATGGGGGCCTGGGCCCCGACGGTGCGCGCGCTAGGCGGTCTCGGCTTTGTCGATCGGCTGCCCACGACGAATTCGCGTAAACTGAATTATCTCCGGCAGTATGTGCAGCGGTTTCGTGACGGAGCCCTGTTGCACAACGGGTTCGAGCGTTTCTTTGCGGCCGTCACGATCACGCCTCCATCCATTCGCAAACGCATCTATGAACCGGGGTTCTGGCTGCGGCAGGATTTTCCTTACGACCTGTCGACATTGACCGACGAACACTTCTCGAGATCCGACCAGGCAACCCTTTCGCCGCTGGACCAATTCGAAATGGGCGACCTGACGGTCCACATGCCGGCCTCGCTGCTCCAGCGCCTGGACCGGGCCTCGATGAGCCATTCGCTCGAAGCGCGGGTTCCGTTTCTCACCCATGGCTTTGTCGATTGGGCGCTGACGATCCCGTCCAATCTCAAGCTCAAAGGCCGCGTCGGCAAACATGTTCTGCGAAAGGCGGTCGAACCGTGGTTGCCGGCGGGCACGCTCAACCGGCCGAAACTGGGGTTCCAGATGCCGCTCTCCGACTGGTTTACCGGGGGCTTCAACGATTTCGCGCGCGAGGCGTGGCGCGATTCCGGGGCGGCAAGCGCCGGATTTCTCGATCCGAAGGGCGTTGAAACCCTGTTCGACGAACATCGCAGCGGCGCGGCCAATCACGGCCGGGTCCTTTACGCCATTGCGATGTTCAGTTGCTGGTGGAGCGAGCAACGGTCCCAGCGCGCCTGGGGCGACGATGTGTCGCGGAGGGTCGCATCGCTTTAGTCAGCGCAAGCGAGATGCAAGACGCTTCGCATTCGACACGGTCTCACCCGGCCGAGCCTCCGCAAACGGCCGGCCGCGGCCCGCTAGTCTGGATTTTGCTCGGCGTGCGTCGCGGCGACAACAATCAGCTGATCGCCTTGGCCGAGGGGCTCGGCTTTGGGTTCGACGTGAAGGCCATGACCTACAATCAGCTCCGGCGCTTTCCATTCTTCCGCGGTGGGCAACTCACGTCAGTTGCCTTTGCCGCCCGAAGGCAGATCGGGCCCCCATGGCCGGACCTGGTGATTGGGGCCGGTTACGATAGCCTCGCTGTCGCGCGTTACATCCGCCGCCAATCGGGCGGCCGCACCAAGGTCGTGCAGATCGGCAATCCGCGCAGCGCGGCTCGCGATGTCGACCTGCTCATCACAACGCCGCAATATGCCCGGACGCCAGCGCCGAACGTCCTCGCCTTGCCACTACCGATGGGCAATCCGGCAGCCGTTGCCGCGCCGACCTATACGGAAGAAAAATGGCTCGCAGGCCTGACGCGGCCGATACGGCTGATCGCGATCGGCGGTCCGGCGCGCAACTGGAACATCGACATCGCGCAACTGGGCCAGGCCATCGCAACGGTCATGCAACGTTCGGATGAGGACGGCGGGACCTTGATCGTCGCGACGAGCCCTCGAACCGGCGAGCGAACGAAACGAATTGTCGGAGAGAAGGTTGGCGCAAGTCGCCATCCGGTCGTCGGCGATTTCCCGAAATTCGCGACGCTTCTTGCGGCCAGCGACGAAGTGCACGTCACGGCCGACAGCGTATCCATGCTGTCGGAAGCAATTCTGACGGGGAAGCCGGTCGGGATGATTCCCATCCGGCGATCGCCGAGAGGTGTCCTGACTGGATGGCTGATCAAGCACGGCCTGTTGCGTCGGTATCTACCCGATTTCCCGAGCTTCTGGGATCAGCTGCGCGAGCATCAAATGGTTGGTTCGGTCGAGCGGCCCGTGGCCTCCAACGCAAAGAGCACGCTCCCGATCGCCGTCGATGCGGTCGCACGATTGCTCACCAACCATCGGCAAGCAAACATTGCGAGCAAGTAGCTCGAACGGCGTGCCTGTGCCGAAGCCGACGAAGTACCTGACTGATCGCCAGGTAATGCTCGGCTTGGCGGCAATGACGGCCATCGCGCTAATGGCGGCGCTGTGGACCACGCGCGGGACGAATCCCCTGCGCGGTGACAGCTATGAATATCTGTATTTCGATGCTTCCAGGTCCGTCGGCTACCCTGCGTTTCTCGCGATTATCCGGCGGCTCACGGGGCAGGTCGCCCTTGCCGTACCCGCCCAGACATTCTTGCTTGCCGGGTCTTTGCTGATCCTCGGCTTGAGGTTTCACAAACTCTGCGGTCGGCCGTCAATCTCCTTCGCCTTTCTGGCGATCGTCCTGAGCCTGGTGGTGATGTGGTACGACTCGGCTTTCCTCATGACCGAGGCGCTCTCGACTGCCCTGGTCGCGATCTGGTGCGCGTTGCTTTTGGACATGATCAAGACGCCGCCCTCCTTGCGCGGAGCGGCTTTGCTCGTCGCAACGTCCGCCCTCGCGACCATGGTTCGCCCCTCCCTCATCACCCTCTTCTTGGGCACTGCGATCTTCCTGTGGGTCGCTCCGCCGCCGCGTACGCGTGGCCGCGCATTGATAATGGCCGGCGTCGGCTTGATTTTGGCGTGGGGCGTCACGCCGGTCGCCCAGTTGCTGGTCCACGGCTCGGCGAGGACGACCAGTCCCATCGCGCGAGGGGTGCTTCAGCACACCTTGTTCTGCAGCCCCGGGACTATCCCATCGGATGCGGACGCGCTGTTCGTGGAGCGAAGCGCGGCGCCGGTCCGGCACTATCTCGAGACGGTGCCGCCCGACCTGCAGATTCAGCTGCGGCGATCCTACAGCACGCTGTTGCGATTTGCCCTGATCATCCCCGTCCTCGGCCGGCGGCATCACCTGAATAGGCGGTCCGAGGTCGATCCCTATCTGTCCCGGATCGCCAGCGAGCGCGTGAAGGCCAATCCGTCCTGCTACGTGCGAAGCGTGGTTGGGGAATATGTTCGAATGGCGACCTTCGGTTCGGATCCGACGAAAGAGGACGCTCGTCGTTTCAACGCATTTATGGACGCTCACCCACCGGTCGAGGTGGCTCAGTTTCCTCGTCTGCCCGGCGATGAGCATCGGATTCGTCAGTCGGCAAGCGACGTGCACAATCGATTTTCCAGGCAGCCCGAACCCCAGAATCTGAAGGTCGTCGCGAAAACGCCCTTCCTTGCGATCCTTCCCGTACGCCTGATCTTCGGCGGCGCCGCGCTCATCGGCCTTGCGGCACTCCTCGCACTGCCGATCAGAAAGCGGCTGGCGCCGGAGCTTCAGCAGATTATGCCCGCAACGGCGGCAATGGGTATCGCCTTTCACGGTACGTTGGCCATTACAGCCATCATCGAGATCGGGTTTTTCCGTTACCTCGTGCCCATCTGGCCGATCGTCTGCACGATGTTCGCGGTTGCGTTGGTCGGGGCGGTTCAACCAACCATCACGGAGCAATCAAAATGACCGACCGAGAAATCCGGGACGCAATCTTGACCAAGGTACCTGCGGTCACGCTGGCGTTCTGGACTATCAAAATCCTCGCGACAACGCTCGGCGAAACGGGCGGCGATGCCGTGACCATGACCTGGCTCGGTGAAACCACCGCGAACCCCGTGCCCAACGGTTATTTGATTGGCACCGCGATTTTCGGCTTGCTCCTGATTGGCCTGGTGTGGGTGCAGATCAAGGCGCGCGCGTTCAACCCTTGGCTCTATTGGGCGACGATCGTGGCGTCGACCACCTGCGGCACGACGCTGGCCGACTTCGCCGACCGGGCGCTCGGCATCGACTATCCCGGCGGCTCGCTCCTGCTCCTTGCCTGCGTGCTCGCCTCACTGTTCGCCTGGTACCGGACCTTGGGTTCGGTCGATGTGAACAGCGTGATCAGCCCGCGCGAAGAGACCTTTTACTGGATCACGATCACCTTTTCTCAGACGCTCGGCACCGCGCTTGGTGATTGGATCGCCGACGCCGGGCTCGGATATTCGGGCGGCGCGCTGGTGTTTGGCGCTGCTCTCGCCGTGGTCGCGATTCTCTATTACGCGACGAAGGTGAACCACGTCCTGTTGTTCTGGTCGGCGTTCATCCTGACCCGTCCGCTCGGCGCGACGGTCGGCGACTTCCTCGACAAGCCAATTGCCAAGGGCGGTTTAGCAATGAACCGACCGCTCGCGTCGGCAGTCCTCGCGGTTGTTATTATCGCCTTGATCGTCATCCTCCGACAGCGGCCGGGAGGTCACCCCGGGAAGGCACAGGCGCCCGCGTGAGGCTGAGACGGTGGGCTTCGATTTTTAGGAAGCGGGCTCGGCGATCGGCTGAAGGGAACCGCGTTGATCCTGTATGCCGGGTTGCCAAGGTCGGCGCCGTTGAAGCCGCTAGCGGAGCCTCGGGAGCGCTGCTAGCGCGGCGACCATGCGGCCGATCTCCGAATATGAGCCGATGGATCGGGAGTGCTTCGAGCGCGAGATCGTGCCGAAAGGCGAACCCGCGGTATTCCGCGGCCTGGTGGCCGAGTGGCCGGCAGTCCACGCCGGCAAGGCCGGTCCCGAGGCGCTGGCGCGGATGCTGCAAAACGCCGCGACGGACGAGCCATTCCAGGCCTGGTTTGCGCCGCCGGAGGTGGGCGGGCGCTTCAATTACAATGCGGATCTGAGCGGCTTCAACTTCGAGCGCCGGCTGGCCACGCTCGACCAACTGCTCGATCTGCTGCTGCGCCAGCGCGGACACGAAAAGCCTTACGCGATGTACGCGGGCGGGATTCCAATCCCCAAGCACCTGCCCGGTCTGATCGCAGGCATTCCGGTCGAGATGCTGGACATGACCCGCGAAACGCTCATCTCGCTGTGGGTCGGAAACCGGACGCACACAACCACGCACTGGGACCAGTCGCAGAATCTCGCCTGCGTCGTGGCGGGGCGACGGCGCTTTACATTGTTCCCGCCCGAGCAACTCAAGAACCTCTATGTCGGGCCGCTCGACTTCACCCTCGCCGGTCAGCCGACCAGCCTCGTCGACATCGACGCGCCCGACCTTGAGACCTACCCCCGCTTCGCGGCGGCGCTGAAAACGGCGCTACGGGCGGAACTCGACCCGGGCGACGCGCTCTACATCCCGGCCATGTGGTGGCACGACGTTCTCTCGCTCGAGGACTTCGGGTCGCTGATCAATTTCTGGTGGCGCGACGCCGAGCCGCCGCTGATGAGCCCGATTAACGCGCTCTATCACACGATAATCACGGTCAGGGACCTGCTGCCGAACGAGCTGGCAGCATGGCGAAACATGTTCGACCATTACGTCTTCGGCGACAATGGCGACCCGGTTGCGCACGTGCCCGAGCCGGCGCGGGGAATCCTGGGGCGGCGCACGCCCCAGCTGGTGGCGCGGGTCAAGAAACTGCTGAGCGATGTACTCCGCTAGCTACTGCGCGGTCGCCGCGCTCCAGATACTCTCGGCCAGCGTGACTTCGGCGGTCTGCATGGGTGCATCCGATGCCTCGCCCACCATCAGCCGATAGGTCCCGGCCCTGATCCGCCAGTTGTTGCGGGCCGCTTCGTAAGTGGCCAGCAACCGCGGATCGATCGACAGTTCGATCCGCTGGCTCTTGCCGGATTTGAGCTCGGTTTTGGCAAACGCGCCGAGTCTCCTGGGAGCCTCCCACGCGGCCGCCTGCCAGTCGGCCGGCGCGACATAGACCTGGGCAACGCTTTTGCCCGCGCGCCTGCCGGCATTGCGGATGCTGAAGCTTAGCTTGATCGCTCGCCCATCGGCCTGCGCCACGAAATTCGAGAACACGAAGCGCGTGTAACTGAGGCCATGGCCGAATGCCCACAGCGGCTTGTAACCTTTCAGGTCATGCCATTTATACCCGACCGCGGCCCCTTCGTCGTAGGTGACCGCGGTCGGCGTATCGAACGGCGGGCCGAGCCCGGCGATCTGCGGATGGGCGAGTTGGTCGGTGGACGCGGGAAAGCTGATCGGCAAACGGCCCGACGGATTGACCTTGCCGGTCAGGATCCGCGCGATCGCCGGGCCGCCGCGAATGCCGGGATAGAAGGCTTCAAGGATCGCCGGAACCTGGCCCGCCCACGGCATCAATATCGCGCCGCCGCTTTCGACCACGACCACCGTCTTTGCGTTCGCCGCGGCGACTGCCGCGACCAGCGCGTCCTGGTTGCCGGACAGCTCCAGGCTGCCGTCATTGCCCTCGCTGTCGTGCTGGGTGACGAAAACGACCACAACGTCGGCTTTCGCCGCGAGCGCCGCTGCCGCTGCGGGATCAGCGCCGGTATCGAAGTCGATACGGGCCCGCGGCAGTTCCTGGCTGAGCGCCGCCAGCGGCGGCGACGGCAGGAAGGTGTGCTGGTCGATCATCACCGAGCCGCCGACCGGTGTCACGTCGGACGATCCGCCGCCGGCCATCACGCCTTTGTCGGCATTGCCGCCGATCACGGCGATCGACTTGACCCCGTGCAGCGGGAGCAGGTCGCCGTCGTGCTTGAGCAAGACGAGCGATTCCTCGGCCGCCTTCTGCGCGACCGCGGCGTTGGCCACATAGTCGGTCGGCGTGACCTTCACCGGATTGTCGACCACGCCGGTCGCGAACAGCGCCCACAAGATGCGCTCGACCATGTCATCGAGCCGTTGCGGGCTTATCGCCCCCGACCGTAGCGCCGCCTTCATCGCCGGCGGCCCGAACCATGGCTGGTCCGTCGCGCAGCAAAATCCGGTGAACTGATCGAGGCCATTGTTCGCGGCCGGCGCGGTCGAGTGGACCGCGCCCCAATCGCTCATGACGAACCCCTTGAAGCCCCAGTCATGCTTCAAAACCGTGTTGAGCAGATAATCGTTCTCGCAGCCCCAGCGGCCGTTGATGAGGTTGTACGAGCACATCACCGAGCCCGGCCGGCCCTGTTCGATCGCCAGCTCGAATGCGAGAAGGTCGGACTGGCGCATCGCTTCGGCGGCGATGGTGACGTCGAGCGTGGTGCGCTGCGATTCCTGGTCGTTCACGGCAAAATGCTTGATCGTCGAAATGATGCGGTTCGACTGGATGCCGTCGATAAGCGCGCCGGCCATCGTCCCGGCGAGCAACGGATCCTCGCCCACATATTCGAAATTGCGACCGTTGCGGGGTTCGCGCGCCAGGTTGATCCCGCCCGCCAGCATGGTGTTGTGACCGGTCGCCCGGGCCTCGGCGCCGATCATCCGGCCCCCTGCCCTTGGCACCTCCGGATCGAAGCTGGCGGCCGTGGCGAGCGAGGACGGCATGGCCGTGCTCGGAATGAAGCTGTTGCGCACGCCCATCGACGCGTCGGTCTGTGTCTGGTCGGGAATGCCGAGGCGCGGAACGCCGGGAACGAACCCGGCCGAGCCCTTGACGAGGTGCGTGATTACGTAATTTTTCAACTCCGGGGAGACAATGTCGGCTGGGACTTTGGCAACGTCCGTCAGCGCTTGATCGGAGAAGCCAAACACGAGCCGAAGCTTCTCATCCAGCGTCATGGCTGCAAGCGCGGCTTTTGCCCGGGCTTCGGGCGGCAATTTCGACTCCCGCCAGGGCTGATTGGCGTGTGCGGACGCCGGGGCTTGGGTCGGGTTTTGACCCGATGCCGGAACCGGTACCGAAATAACCGCGGCCGTGGCCGCCAAGAGCGCGATTCCCGTGTTCACTGAAGTCCCTCCCAAACTCAATTAGCGCGTGGCCTGCCACACGCGAACGTAATCGACCTCCATTCGCTGCGGCATCGCGGCTTCGTCGATGCCCTTCGCGCCCGCCCAATTCCCGCCGATCGCCAAGTTGAGAATCAGGCGATACGGCGTGTCGAACGGCCATGCCCCCTTGCCGCCTGGCTGGTCGTTGGGCACGCGCAGGACGCCGCGGCCATCCACGCCAATGGTGATGGAATCTGGCCGCCAATCGAGCTGGTAGACGTGAAATGCGGTGCAGCTCGTTGGCACCGGTTGTTGCGCGCTTCGCTGCGTCTTGATCGTGTGATTGAACAGCTTCGTGTGAAGCGTTGCGTAGATTAGATTCGGCTCCGCGCCGACCTGTTCCATAATGTCGATCTCACCGTCATCCGGCCATTTCTTCATCTCGGTCGGCAGCATCCAGATCGCCGGCCAGGTTCCGCGCGCGCAAGGTAGCTTCGCCCGTATTTCATAGAAACCGTACGTCCAGCCCGGGCCGATCGAGAAGATCCTGGCCGACGTATAATTTTGACCGCCCCAATCCGGCGCCGTGCTCAGCGTCTCATGGCGCGCCTCCATCACCAGCCGGCCACCCGCGACGCGCAGATTCTGCCCGGCCGAATAATATTGCTTCTCTTTATTGAACCACCCCCTCCGGTTGAAGGTCGTGTCATTCTTCCATCTGCCGGGATCCAGTTTCCGGCCATTGAATTCGTCACGCCACACCAGGCGCACGTTCGCCGGCCGCTTGACCAGTCCGTTATAGACGGCGTTGGTCACAGTGAATTGCGACTGGGCCATCAGGGCCAACAGCGCCGCGAGCATCACGATTCCCTCGCGGTCATGGGATTGCCACCGCCCAGGTCGCCCGATCGGCCTGCGCCCATGACCGTCACCGCTCGCCGCGCGACCAGTGCGAACATGGCGATGAAGACATAACCGACGAGGGGGACAGCGAACGCGGCGCTGAGGCCGAAGCGGTCGGCGATCGCGCCGACCGTCATGGGCAGCAGTGCGCCGCCAAATACGGCCACGCACAACAGGCCCGACGTCGCGCTGCGCGACACGCCCGAACGTTCGAGCGTAATTGAGAAAATCGTCGGGAACATGATCGAGTTGAAAAAGCCGATCGTGAGTGCAGCGTAGCCGGCCATCGGCCCGCTGCCGGCCAGCACCACAGCGCATAGGAAAGCCGCGACAATCCCGCAGATCGCGAGCAGGCGCGACGCGCGGATGCGGGTCAGCAGCATGGTCCCTACGAGTCGTCCGACCAGCGCCCCGCCCCAGTAAAAATTCGCGAGGTAACCCCCGCCGGCCTCGAACGGCAGCCCGAGGATTTCGCGCTGGTTGAGGAAGTTGATCATGATGCTTCCGATCGACACTTCCGCGCCGACGTAGAGGCCAATGGCGATTGCGCCGAACACGGCCCAGCGCGAGCGCAGCGCTTCGAACATGCCGGTGGGCGCCTGGCGCAGCTGGTCCGGGGCGACGCTGGACAGGAATTTGCGCAGAACGCCGAACAGCATCAACAGCACGGTCAGGAATGCGGCCATGATCAGGAATGCCCGATCGACGGAAGCGAGGATTCCAGCGCGTCGGATGGGATCAACCGCGGTCCCGGCGCTGACCTCATGCGACAGGTCGCCGAGCATCACCAGCGAGCCGAAATGCACGCCCAAAACGACGCCAAGCGAATTGAAGGCCTGCGCGAAGTTCAGCCGAAAATGGCTGCGTTGCGGCGGCCCCAGTTCGGCGGCGAGCGGGTTGGCCGCGACTTGCAGCCCAGTAAAGCCGGCGGCGAGCACGAACAGCGCCGCAAGGATCGGCATGAAGGCGCTGGCATTGGTGCTGAACACGACGGCCAGGCACCCCAACACCATCAATCCCAGTGAGGCGAGGATCGTGTCGACAGCACCGATCCGGCTGCACAGCCAGGCGAGCGGCAGCGATAGCAGGCCATTCGCGAGAAAGGACACGATCTGGGTAAGCAGAGCCTCGGTGTAATTGAGGTTGAAGGCGGCGCGCAGGGTGACGATCAGCGGGTCATTGTTGGACGTGATGAAGCCCCACGCGAAAAAAAGGGTCGTCACCGCGGAAAAGGCAAAGAGCGTGCGGCGCGCTGCTGTTGCGCTATCCGTCACCGGCTCCAGCGCAAACTCGCCACAGCCCCCAACGGAAGCGGCAAGGCATAACGGCGGCCGCCGAGCGCGATCGTCAGCGGCCCGTCGCCGGATGTCCGGTGGACGATGGCGACCCGGCTCCCGTCGGGATTGAGGAACGCGGCGGCTTCGATCTCGGTGCCCCGCCGCACGGCCGCGATCCGGTACGCTTTCGGCAGGACAAAACGGCTGGCATGGCCGAGTGCATAATATTCGACATTCCGGGTAATCGCACCGGTCGCCGGATCGATCGTGATCACCCCGCGGCAATCGCCGCAGCCCCCATTGTGAGGGCCATGCGCGGGGTCGAGCGCCAGGTTCCAGGTCAGCGATCCGCGTGCCCAATGGTTCGCGGCGCCGATGATCAACTTGTCGGTCATCCAGCCCAGGGTATCGCCAAACTTCGGCCCCCACTCGCCACCCGAGCATTCGGTTTGCCAGGCGTCAAAGCGGGGAAAGGCATCGTGAACCTGCGACTGCGCCGGAACATCGCCTTCATAGCAATGCCACGCGACGCCCGAGACATATTTTCGCGCCGCCGGGTCGGACAGCACAACCCAGGGCATCTCAGGGTTATCCCAATTGTGATCGTAGTCGAGGATTTGCGTCTTCAGCCCGCGCGACCGGAACACCGGCCCAACATGACGTCCGATGATGATCGCGCGATCGGGCGAATTGACCCGCATCCCCGGGTAGGAATCCGGCTCGAAATCCGGCTCGTTCTGGATCGACAATAGCGACACCGGAACACCGTCGCGCCCGAACGCCTCGACGGTGCGTGCCAGATAGTCGGCGAAGGCGGGATAATATTGCGGTTCGAGCTGGCCCTGGATCAGACTCTTGGTGGTCTTCATCCACGCCGGCGCACTCCACGGGGTGATCATCACCTTCAAATCGGGATTGATCGCCAGCGCCTCGCGAACACGCGGCAGCACATATTGCCGCGCCGGTTCGATCGAGAAATGCTTGAGCTCCGGATCGGGAATATTCCCGGGCGTGTCATCATAGCTGTAATGGGTCCGCGAGAAATCGGATGCGCCGACCGTCAGCCGGGTGAACGACAGGCCTAGCCCGTCGTTCTTCCGCCCAAACAGCTCGGCCATGATCGCCCGCCGCTTGTCGTCGGGCAATTTGCTGAAGAGTTCGGCCGATGCATCGGTCATCGCCGCCCCGAAACCGTGCATGCGCTGGAAGCGCTTCGAGGGATCGATCGCGATCATCTCGTCGCCGGTTGCCGCGCCGGCCGCCTCAAGGTTGCTCCGGCGCGCCAGTTTTTGAGATCCGTCGGCGGTGGTCAGCCACACTTCCGCCGGTAGAGCAGCCGCGGCGGCGCACGAGGCGAATGCCGCGGTCAGCGCCCCAATCAGCGCGATCGCAATCCGCCTCATCCGACCGGCTCCGCCGCGCAATACTTGCTCACATATTCGGCGTGCGTCGGCATCACGTCGAGGCAGCGGTCGATGGTCGCCGCGATATTGCCGAGATATTGTTCGATCTGCGCGTTGCTCTTGATCGCGACCAGCGGATCATATCCTTTCGGCACCAGGCCCTGGCCCAGCAGGACCTGAATCCAGCTTTCCTCGCTGAATAGTTCGTCGTCCTCGCGGAAGACGCGACCGTTCGCCATCCACAGGTCGATCTTGCGCTGGAGCGTCGCCGGCAATTCCATCGTCCGGCAATATTCCCAGAAGGCGCCGTCGCGCTGGTTCGCCCAATAGTGAAGCACGATGAAGTCGCGGATCCGCTCCCATTCGAAGTCGCACTGGCGATTGAATTCGTCGATCGTCGCCTGGTCCGAATGGCCGTCGGGAAACAATCGCACCAAACGGATCGCCGCCGACTGGACGAGGTGGATGCTGGTCGATTCCAACGGTTCGAGAAAACCTGCGGCCAGGCCCAACGCCACGCAATTGCGGTTCCACATCTTACGCCGCTTGCCGCTGGTGAAGCGAAGGCGGTTCGGGTTGGCGAGTTGCTCACCGTCGAGGTTGGCGAGCAGCAATTTCTCCGCCGCATCCTCGTCGATATGTTTGCTCGAATAAACCAGGCCGTTGCCGGTGCGGTGCTGGAGCGGGATGCGCCACTGCCAGCCGGGATCGCGGGCGGTCGAGCGCGTATAAGGCGTCAGGGGATCGGTCCGGGCGCAGGGAACAGCCATTGCCCGGTCGCACGGCAGCCAATGGCTCCAATCCTCGTAGCCGGTGTTCAGCGTCCGTTCGATCAGCAATCCGCGAAAGCCGGAGCAATCAATGAAGAAATCCGCTTCAACCTTGCGATCGCCCTCCAGGGTGACGGACGCGATATCCCCGCCGTCGTGCAGGGTAACGTCGACGATTTTGCCCTCGGTTCGTTTGACGCCGTGCTGCTCGGCCAGGCTGCGCAGATATTTCGCATAGAGCGAGGCGTCGAAATGGAAGGCGTGGACGATCTGGCCGATCGGCGATTCCTTCATTTCGAGGCGCGGATGCATGAACTTGTTGGCCAGGGCCGCCGCGGTGTTGATCGAGAAATCCCCGAAATCACGAGCGCGTCCGCGTTGATTGGCCTGCAACCAATAATGATGGCACCGCAGCCATTCCCAATCCTGCCCGATGACGCCGAACCCGTGGACGTAGCTCTGGCCCGGCCGCAGCCAGTCGACGAATTGGATGGCGAGCTTGAACGTGCCTTGCGTGCGCCGCATGAATTCGGCTTCGTCGAGCTGGACTAGTTCATTGTATTTCTTGATCGCGGGAATGGTCGCTTCACCGACACCGACCGTGCCGATCGCTTCGCTTTCGACCACCTCAATATCGTACAGGCCTTGGAACAGCTTGCCGAAGAGCGCGGCGGTCATCCAACCCGCGGTGCCGCCGCCAACAATGAGGATCTTACGCATTGCGCCGGAAGCTAACGCGTTTGAGGCGGGCAGGCCATATTTCGAGCGGATTCCGGCAATTTGCCCAGCTTCGACTTGCTCGCGAGCGACAAACCGTAACCGCGGCGGAACTGAAACCCGCCGTGTTGGGGCAAACAATCGCCAGCGGGCCAGTCGAACGAGAGCCGTCCGGCAAAATCATACACGCGGGCCCCGTTCCGTCCGGCGAACAGCATATCGGTCAAACCCAATCCTTCGGTCCCGGGCAGCCACGCCGCCACGAACGCGTCCGAGCGGTTGATCAGATCGTTCGCCGCGACCGGCCGTCCGGAGTAAAGCAATGTCACCACGGGGACGCCCTTCCCGCTCACCCGCTTCAGCGTCGCAAGATCATCGGGATAGCGGGCGGTGTGCCGAAACGGCGCCGGGAAGACGATGTCGCCCTTCATCTCGGCATAAGGGGTCTCGGCAGCGACCATCACGATGGCGCGATAGCGCTTCGGATCAACGCCTTTGCCGTCCGGACTGTAGTCAACTGCGTCAGCGCCCAGTGTTTTGTGCATAGCTGCCAGCAATGTGTCGGCGTGCGGATAATCGGCGGTGGTCGTCTGGTCGCCCTGCCAGGTCAGCGACCAGCCGCCAACCTGCATAGGCAGGCTGTCCGCGCCCTTGCCGACGACCAGAATCCTGCCGCCCCGCCTGAGCGGCAGGACGCCGCCGTCATTCTTTAGCAGCACCATCGACTTGCGCACCGCTTCGCGCGCAAGGTCGCGGACCGCGTGCGAATTGAGCACGCTCGCATCTGGGTGCGGCCCGGTTACCGGCGACGCATCGAACAATCCCGAACGCAATTTTACCCGGATGATCCGCGAGACTGCGTCGTCGATCCGGCTCATGGGAATGCGGCCGGCGCGGACATCATCGACTGTGGCGGGGATGAACGCTTTCCAGTCGTCGGGGACCATGATCAGGTCGATCCCGGCATTGATCGCCTCCGGGCAGTGCGATTTCGAACATCCAGGGACCTGTTCGATCCCGTTCCAGTCGCTGACCACCAGGCCGTCGAAACCGAGCCGGCGTTTGAGCACGTCGCCGATCAAATGGGCATTGCCGTGCATCTTGCCCCAGTTCTTGCCGGTCGCCGTATCGGTGAAGCTGGAATAGCTGACCATGAACGTCTGCACATTGGCCTTGAGCGCGCCGAAGTGGCCGGCGGCATGGGTCCGGGCAAGATCGGCCTCGCTGGTTCTCGTTTCGCCCTGATCGACGCCATGCGTCGTCCCGCCGTCACCAAGGTAATGCTTGGCCGACGCCACGACCGACGTCGGACTCCCGAGCTTGCCTTGAAGGCCGCGGACGATCGCTTCTCCATAAGCGCGAACTTCGGCCGGGTCGGAGCTGTAGCTTTCGTAGGTGCGGCCCCAGCGCGGGTTCTGGACGACCGCCAAGGTCGGCGCGAACGCCCAGGTGATACCCGTCGCTCGGACCTGCGCGGCCGTGGCGCGGCCGATCCGGGTTACCAGCGCGGGATCATGCGCCGCGCCGAGGCCGATGTTCTGCGGAAACAGCGTCGCGCCATAGACATTGTTGTGACCGTGCACGGCGTCAGTACCCCAGATTACCGGCACCTTGACCTTCATGTCGGTCGACATCGACGCGCGGTAGAAATCATCCGAGAGTTTGAGCCAATCGCTGACGCTCGCATGCATGTTCATCCCCGGCCACGCACCGCCGCCATTCAGAATCGAGCCGATGTAATAGCGGCGGACATCGTCGGGTGTTACCGAGCGGATGTCGGGCTGCGTCATTTGCCCGATTTTCTGCTCAAGCGTCATGCTCGCGACGATCGTGCGAACCTTGGCTTCGAGCGCCGCGTCAGGCGCCGGCGTATCGCGCCTCGGCCAAGGGTCGGCCGGCGCCGATGCCGACGCGAGCAGCCCGGCCGCAAGGTAAAGAAGAAGCTTCGGCCGGGGACGCCGGACCCTGGTCAACATATTCATTTGAACCCGCCTAGAAGTGGTAACTGGCCCCGAGCAGCCACGATCGCCCGTATTTCTCGACCCTCTCCAACATCGGGGCGGAATTCGGACCCGTGGGAACATATGTGCGATAGGGCGAATCCAGCACGTTGCTGACCTGGAGCACAATTCCGAGTCCGTTCAGACTCGAACCCGGCTGAAACGTGTACCCGATCTGCGCGTCGACCTGTTCGTCCGGCTGAGTCAGCGTGGGTTGGAGGTTCTGGAACAGCGCGACGACTTCGCCTTCGTATTTCGAGCGGTGACGATATGAAGCGCGCGCCTGGAACCCGTTCTTCTCGTAATAACCAGTCAAATCGTAGACCCATTTGGAGAATCCGGGCAGCACGTTGTTGGCGAGTTGGTCTGTCGCCTGCTTGTTCAGCTTGTAGTCGGTGTAGGATATGCTTCCCGTTGCGCCAAAGCCGTCGAGGAGCCGTGCAAGCCGCCCGAATTCGAAGGCCCCGCTGACCTCGACTCCGCCGATCCATCCGCCCTTTCCGTTGGCCGGCGCAGACAGGCTGCCGGTCTCACTGATAACGCACAGTGGACAATCGGTTTGCAGTTTAAACAGTTCGGTGGGCGCGGGCGTGAGTCCCGTGAAGTCCGCAGCGATAGTCTGTGTGTAAATGTAATTGTCCAGCCACATGTACCAGCCGTGCACGGAAAAATAGCTCGCCTTTCCGCCATACCATTCGTAGCCGATGTCGATTTCCTTGGCGCGCCACGGCTCGAGCTTGGGATTGCCTCCCGACGCCGACCAGGGATTCACCTCCACGCCGGGTCCGCACGGCTGCTGCGTTTGCGGATCCCTGTTCTCGCACACACTTCCACTAAAGCTGGGAGTCAAATTCGCTCGCATGTCATCCATGCGAGGCCGCGCCATCACCTTTGCCAAGGCGAAGCGAATGCGATTGTGCCTGTCCAGGTCGTAATAGAGGTTCAAGCTGGGTAGAATGTCGGTGTACTTGGCACCTTCCTCGACACCGAGAAGCTCGATCGGTGAGACCCCGAAGTTGATGCGGAGGCCCGAAGACTTCTGCTTCTGCTGGACAATTTGGATGCCAACATTCCCGTGCAACTCCCCGGAATCGATGTTCGCCTTCGCCTTCCACGTCAGGATATCTTCCTTGACGTCCCAGGCCTTGTCGAAGTGGTTCGAGTCCTCGAGCTGTACGATGTCGTAATAATTGCCGTTGTCGACCAGGTCGTCGACCTGGACGCCAAGGAGGCTGATGTCGCTGGCGAAGCCTAACGATGTGGGGCTAGTCAGAAACTCCGGATCCACCAGCGATTGAAGCCGACCATTTTTCAAGAACAGGTCGAGCTCGTCGACTGTCTTGTGCTTGTGGCGGTGGGTGAAGTCCAAACCTGCTTCGACGCTACTGAAGAAGCCGCCGATACCGGTTCCCTCAAAGTCCTGCCTAAGGGTCAGGTCACCGGACGCCAGCGTCTCCTTAATGTGCGGGGACTTGATATGGCCTTCGGATCCGTTTCCGCCCCAGGAGCCGCGGTCGCCAAGCGAAACCTGGCTGGCGTCGGCATAATCGAGGCCGAAACCCGTCAACTGCAGGAAGTCGTCAGAGGGAATCACGCGATCGAAGTTGTCGAGATTGCGGTTCGGGATCGCACCTTGGACGGTGAGACCGCAGCAACCGTAACCGCCGAAGATTTCGATGTCCCGGTCTTTGCGCTTGTTCGACGAATAGGACAGGTCGGCAAGAAGATGGGTGTGTTCCGCGAGCCGGAAGTCGTTGTTCAGTCCGGCGGAGAAGAGATGGTCGACGCGAGTAGCCTCGTCCCATCTGATACCCGGAACAGCATTGTTCACATGGTCCGAGATCTCGAACGGAACGCCACCGATATCCCGCGTCTCTACGTTACTGTACGTCGTGGGATCACCGGTCCAGGCTTGGCCGGCGGTGGGCCCCTCAATCCCGCGGGTCGTGGTGTCCTGCTTGAACCGCGAATAGTAAAGGTCGAGCACGGAATGGACCGCATCGCTCGGCTTCCACTCCACCGTGCCGGTGACGCCGTCACGAATGTCGCGCGCGTTTGTCGCCCGGACTTCGTAGCCAGACAGGACTTGTGTACCGAAGAGCTCGGGCTGATCGCCGTAGTTGGCTGCGTCGGTGTAGAACCAATTCTTGGTCTCGTTGATGTGACTCGGCGCGTCGAGATGCGCATAGCTCATCATCCAGCCGAGCGTGCCGCTCTTATTCTGGTCGATGTAGCTCGCGCTGCCACGCCAGCCCTTGTTGGAGAAATCGTGATTGCGGCCGCCGCCTTCGTCGTATTGGCCGCGCAGGTTGAGCGCGATGGCACGCTTGCCATACTCAAGCGGCCGAAGGGTCCGCAGATCGACCGTGCCGGCCAGTCCCATGCCCGAAATGCCGGCGTCGGGAGTCTTGTAGACGACTACCGATCCCATGAGCTCGGAGGGATATTGGTCGAACTCGACTGCCCGGTTGAAGCCCGAGCTCGCCTGTTGGCGTCCATTCAAAAGAACCGTCGTGAAATCAGGCGAGAAGCCACGAATCGACACGATCTCCGCGCGCCCCCCAACGCGCTGCGCCGTAATCCCGGGGAGGCGGGCGATCGATTCGGCGATCGAGACGTCGGGCAGCTTACCGATCTCCTCGGCCGAGACGGCCTCGACCGTGCCACGCTCGCGCCGCTTGATGTCGATCGAATTCTGCAAGCTCCGGCGGTAGCCAGTAATGACGATTGCGCCATTGTCGGCGGGCTGGGTTGCATTGGCATCGCCTGGCCCGGTCGCCGCATCGGGGGCGGGCGCCGGCGCGGCTGGATCGGCGGTCTGGGCAAGCGCCGCGGACGGCAGTCCAGCAGCGAGCAATGCGGAACAACATCCACCGGCCAACAGCAAAGCACGGCGCGAGCGCAGCGAGCAATTAAACAACGATGTCTCTCCCCTATTCAGTCTGCCCCGCGTGAACGCGGCAGTCCCGCTTCCATACCCCTATGGAAGCGCTTCCATTTGGGTGCGGCAATGGCCCCCGGATGTCAAGCCGCGCGGAACTTATTGGGGGGCGCTGTGGACTCCCGGACAACAAGGCTATGCGGGACCTCTTCCCGCTGCACCTGGCCATTCGTCTCGAACAGCAGGTGCACGGCGCGCTCGGCAAGGTCCTTGATCGGTTGGCGCACGGTCGTCAGCGGCGGCCAGATGATTTCGGACATCGGCGTGTCGTCGAACCCTGTGACCGAGATCGCCGACGGGATTTCAAGTCCCGCCCGGTGCAGCGCCAACATGGCGCCGGCGGCCATGTCGTCGTTAGCGCAAGCCAGCGCGGTGATCTGGCTGCTTTCGCGGAGCAGCTTCTCCGCCGCCTCGACCCCCGACTTGAACGTGAAATCGCCTTCCACGGTCCACGGCGCCGAGTCGAGGCCGGCGTCGCGCAAGGCATCGACAAAGCCGTCGTAGCGGAGGACCGCCGCCAAATGGTCCGGCGGTCCCTTCAGGAAACCGAAACGGCGGTGGCCCAGTGCGATGAGATGCTGGCCGATCGCTTGGCCGCCGGCGCGCTCGTCGATGCCCACAGTCGAAGCCAGTTCACGCGCGCCTTCGCCGGCAGAAATCGCGACCACGCCGATGCCCGCGCGGCGCGCCGAGCGGAGTAGCTCGGCATCGTCGGACAATGGCGGCGACAGGATAATCCCGACGGGGCGTTCGCGTTCGACCAACGGGGTCAACAAACGCCACGGATCGCCTACGTGCGGGTCGATTGTCCGGGTGATCAAATCGAAGCCCAACGACGAACAGGCCCGCAGCGCGCCGAGCTCCAGTCCCGCATGATAATAGCTATTGGGCTCGCGTTCCGGGTCGTAGGCGTGAACCAGCATGATCTGCCGGCTCGAACCGCTGGCCAGGGCCCGCGCCTGGTGATTGACCGAATAGCCCAGCATCTCGACCGCACGTTGCACCCGTTCCCGGGTTTCGGGCCGGACGTTCGCCACATTGTTGAGGACGCGTGACACCGTGACGCGGGCTACCCCGGCCGCCTTCGCGACATCGTCGATCGTCGAATTGCGCGTCATTGCACCTGCAAATGACAACCGTTTTGCCTGTGCGCAACGGTGGTTGCGTCGGGCTTGCCAAGCGACGATGCGACTCCCTAACCTGCCTGGGTGGAAGCGCTTCCATTTTCAGAGGGATACCGGCAGCTCGTGCGACACTTCGCAATCCTGCTCATCCTACTGTTTGGCGGGAACGCAGTCTCCGCCCACCCTGCCCTCATTCCGATGCCCGTCTCCGTGACCTGGACGGAGGGCAGTCTCGCGCTCGGCGCCAACACCGTGACCGATGGCCAAGGCAAAGCCGCATCCACCGCCGCGTTGCTCGCTCGCGAGCTGGGTCTGAAGCAGGGTCGCGGTGGTATCATGATACGCTTGGCGATCGTTCCAGCGACCAAGATCGCGAATCCGGAAGGCTATCGGCTGCGGTCCTCGGCTGACGGCGTAACAATCGAAGCCTCCGATCCGCGGGGACTTTTTTATGGCACGCGAACGCTTCGCCAGCTCGTTGTTGATGGGACGATTCCGTTCGTAGACATCAGCGATACGCCGCGTTTCCGATGGCGCGGCCTGTTGATCGATCTCGGCCGGCATTTCTTCGGGAAGGAAACGCTGTTTCCAATTATCGACCAGATGTCGGCCTACAAGCTCAACGTCCTCAAGCTCCATTTGACCGATTATGAAGGATGGCGGCTGGAGATCCCGGCTTATCCGAAACTCACGCAAATCGGCGCACTCGTCGACGGCAAGCCGCAATATCTCTCGGCAGCCGACATTCACGAGATCGTCCAATATGCCGCCGAGCGGCACATCATCGTCGTTCCCGAAATCGAGATGCCGGGCCACGCTGGGGCGGCTGCCCGGTCGTATCCGGAATTCTTCGATAAGGAGGGAGGCGCATTCAATCCGGCGAACCCGAAGACCTACGAGTTCATCACCGGAGTGTTCACCGAAGTCGCCCGGCTGTTCCCGGCGCCTTACGTGGATTTCGCCGGCGACGAAGTCGGCGACGAGACATGGAAGGGCATGGCGGACGTCGATCGGCTCAAGGCCGAGCAAGGCCTCAAAACGACCAAGGATGTCCAGGCCTATTTCGGGCACAGGGTCGCCGGCATCATCGAAAGCCTCGGCCGGCGCCCGATGGCCTGGGATGAGCAAGTCGAAGCCAGGGCGCCCAGGAATGTGATCATTCAATGGTGGCGAAGGGACCGGCCCGATATCCTCGCAGCGGCTGCGAAAAACGGTCACGAGCTTGTGATTTCACCGGCCGACGAACTCTACTTCGACTATCATCAGGGACCGGGCGAGCCCGGCGCGCCGTGGGAAGGGAATAATGGCGGCCCCCAGTCCATCGCCAAGATGCTGGCTTGGGAACCGGTGCCCGACAGCTTCACGCCCGAGGAATCCGCCCGCGTGCTCGGGATCGAGGCCTGCGTGTGGACCGAGTTCATCAAGACCGAGCGCTATCTCCAGTTCATGACCTTTCCCCGCTTGCTGGCGTTGGCGGAGATCGCATGGCGACCTAAGGGTCCGCGCGACGAAGCGGAATTCTCCAAACGCCTCGAGCCGCACATCGACAAACTTCGCGCGAAAGGCATCAATGCCCGCCGCGGCGAATGGGACGCTTATGAATTCATCACCAACTGACACCGTCGCGCCGATCGCCGAGTGGCTGGCGCCAACACCGGACCAATTCCGCGACGAAATCCTACCGAGCCGGCAACCTGCGGTGCTGCGCTCGGTCGCACGCGATTGGCCGCTCGTCAGGGCCGCGCACAAGGATCCCCACGAGGCGCTGCTGCTGCTCGAGGCTGGGGCAAGCGCACACGTAGCGAATGTTATTCGGGCGGAACCCGAGGAGGACGGACGTTTCCATTATTCGAAGGACGGCCAGTCGTTCAATTTCACCCGCGGCCAGGGCAATGTCGCCGGGATTCTTGCCGGGCTCCGCGAGCTGGCGACCAGCTATCGGCCGTTTTCGATGGCCGCGCAGGCGATGCCGGCCGATCGCTATTTTCCGGGCTTCACGCTGACCCATCAGATGCCCATGGTTCCGCCGGCGACGGAGCCGCGCCTGTGGATCGGCAATGCGGGCAAAGTGGCCACCCACAACGACCCATTCGAGAACATCGCCGTTGTCGCGGCGGGCCGTCGTCGCTTCACGCTTTTTCCACCGTCTGCGGAGACTGATTTGTACATGGGGCCGCATCATCCGACGCCAGCGGGCGCGCGGATCAGCATGGTCCATTTGACCGCGCCGGACTTCGCCCGGTTTCCGCGTTTCGCCGCCGCGCTCAAGGTTGCGCAAACGGCCGAACTCTCGCCCGGCGACGCGATCTTCATCCCCTGCCATTGGTACCATCATGTCGAGGCGCTTGAGCGCTTCAACATCCTGGTCAATTACTGGTGGGACACCGCCAGCTGATGCTGCGTTCGCTCGCCCTGACCGCCTTGCTACTCGCCGTTCCGGCTTCCGCTCAGTCGATCCTGTTTGTCGGCAACAGCTTTACCTTTGGCGCCTTGTCGCCAGTGATGGAATGGAACGCCCGGACCGTGACCGATCTCAATCACGACGGCGTCGGTGGGGTCCCGGCGCTGTTCAAGCGATTTGCCGATGAGGCCGGACTGACCTTAGACGTGACCCTCGAAACGGCTGCCGGACAGGCGCTCGATTGGCATTGGCGAACCCGGCAGTCTGCGCTTGATCGCGCGTGGGATTATGTCGTGCTTCAGGAATATAGCACGCTCGATCCCGACCGGCCCGGGGACGCGACGAAACTGCTGAGCGCATCGGGCCAGCTGGCGACGATGTTCCATGCCCGAAACCCGAATGTGAAGATCGGGCTGGTCGCCACCTGGTCGCGGCCCGACCAGACCTTTCCGACGACCGGGCGCTGGGCTGGCAAGCCCATCGAGCGCATGGCGATCGACATCCGCCAGGCCGACGACCGCGCGCTCCAGGTGAGCGGGAAGATCGCCTGGGTGATCCCGGTCGGACAGGCGTTCAATTGCGCGATCGCGTCCGGCATCGCCGACGCCAATCCTTATGACGGGACCGATCCGGGCAAGATCGACCTGTGGGCCGACGATCATTACCACGCGAGCACCGCCGGCTATTATCTTGAAGCGCTCGCCGTCTTCGCCCGCGTCACGGCGCGCGATCCCCGCACGTTGGGATCTGAGGAAAGCGCCGCCCGTGAACTGGGTCTGGCGCCAGCACTGGCGGCTCGCCTG
>Ga0207711_10000900_pt1 | contig 28596 bp, 26 predicted proteins | sample KBSS34metaG_FD_184401 | JGI IMG/M metagenome (GOLD analysis project Ga0207711, IMG submission 184401) | Switchgrass rhizosphere microbial communities from Kellogg Biological Station, Michigan, USA - KBS S3-4 metaG (SPAdes) (version 2) | ecosystem: Host-associated > Plants > Roots > Rhizosphere... | reverse complement strand
GCTTCGCCCGCGCGGACCATGTTGATGTACAGCTCGGAAAAATGCGACGGGCGCGTGGCCAGGCTCTCCGCCAGCGATTTGCCGCCCTTGAGGATGCGCATCACATCCATCACCACTGCGCGAAAATCGCCGCGATTCGTAAGCTGGGCCACGATCGAAAGCGCGCGGTCAAGCGGCACGCCGGCATTGAGCAGCGTCGCGAGTTCCTGGGTGAAGAACAACACGTCCTTGCGGTGGCTGCGGCCGAACGACGGAAGCTTGATCTCGAATCCGCCGCTCTTTTTATCCAACCCGATGTACACCGGGATCAGACCTTGCCGGCGCAGCTCACTCGCGACTACTTTGTCGTTCTCAGCAGTGAGCGTGCCGGTGCGCGGCTTGCCATCCGAGGCGACTGCGCGGAAAAAGAAGGTCGTCGCCATATCCTAAAACTCTTGCGTAACCCGGATGACTTCATCCGAGGTGGTCACGCCGCGAGCAACTTTATCCCAACCATCGTCGCGCAGGTTGCGCATGCCGTTGCGGCGCGCGGCCGCCGTGATGATGCTGGCGTCTTCATTCCGCATGATGATCGAGCGCAGCTCTTCGTTCAACTCCATCAGCTCGAAGATCCCGACCCGGCCGTGATATCCGGTCCCGAAGCAATGCTCGCATCCCGCACCCTGGAAAGCTTGAATGCGATCGCCATTGGGCGCGGTCACCTCGCCTGCCGTCTGCCGGCAGTGCGGGCAGATCACGCGGACCAGGCGTTGCGCTAGAACCGCCACCAGCGATGAAGTCAGCAGATAATTCTCGACGCCCATGTCGGTCAGGCGGGTGATGGCGCTGGGCGCATCGTTGGTGTGGAGCGTCGAATACACGAAGTGGCCGGTGAGCGCGGCGCGGATGGCGATATCGGCAGTCTCGCGGTCGCGGATTTCGCCGATCATAATGACGTCCGGATCCTGGCGCACGATGTGGCGCAAGCCTCCGGCGAAGGTCAGCCCAATCTGCGTATTGACGTGGATCTGATTGATCCCGTCCATCTGATATTCCACCGGGTCTTCGATGGTGATGATCTTCTTGTCGGTCTGATTGATGCGCTTGAGTGCGGAATAGAGCGTCGTCGATTTACCGCTACCCGTGGGACCGGTGACCAGGAAAATGCCGTGCGGCAGAGACGTGTAGTAGGTCATGCGCCGCAGCATGTGATCGTCGAAGCCAAGCTTTTCAAGATCGTAAAAATCGCCAGCCGAGCGATCGAGCAAACGCATGACGACGCTCTCGCCGTAGAGTGTCGGGAGAGTTGATACGCGCAGATCGACTTCGCGGCCAAGAGTCTTGATCTTGATGCGGCCGTCCTGCGGCAGCCTTCGTTCGGCGATATTCAGCCGCGCCATCAGCTTAACGCGCGAGATAATCGCGGCTTTCAGCTCGCGCGGCGGCGAACTCTGATTCGCCAGGACGCCGTCGATCCGGTAGCGGATGCGAAATTCTTTCTCAAACGGCTCGATGTGGATGTCACTGGCGCGCTGCTCAACGGCTTGCCCGATCATCGCGTTCACCAGCCGAATGACGGGCGCCTCGCTGGCCATGTCGCGGAGGTGTTCGAGATCTTCCGATTCGCCCACGGGGGACGCCAGCTCGGCTTCGTTCTTGGCCGTCTGGCCGTAGTAGCGATCGATCGCGTCGAGGATTTCCTGCTCCAGGGCAATCCCCGCCAGCACTGTCAGGCCGGTGGACGACTCGACCGCGTTGCGCGTCTCAAAATCCAGCGGATCGGCCATGGCCAGCGTGACCGTGTGATCGTGCAAGGCAACGGGAAGGCAGCGGAACTGGCGGAGAAATCGCGGCGCCAGGTTTTCTAGCTCAGGGGAGACCGCGGGCGGGCCTTCGAGCGTAAGTACCGGAACGTGCAACTGCTCAGCAAGGGCCGTGAGCAAATCGCGCATGGCGATGAAGCCCAGATCCACCATGATCTTGCCGAGCTTCTCGCCGCCGCGCTCTTTCTGAATATCCAGCGCGCGGGCAAGATCGTCCGGAGTAATGAGCTTCCGCTCGATGAGGATCTCGCCCAGCCGCATCTTTCGATTATCCGTAACGACTTAGTTTTCCGTGATCTTAATCACGGCGTCCAGGGCAGCGCCCTTGGATTCGAGCAGCTTTCGCTTCGAGGCTTGCACCGTGACCTGGACCGGTACGCCGGTGGCGTCTTCAAACGAGAATCGCTGAACGATCACCGCGATCATAATCTGCTCATCCGGCGGAATGGTGTCGAGCGAGGTCGCCGCGGAAACCAGAGCATCCTTCAAGACCTTCTTCAACTGCGGCACGCGCGCGAGTTTTGTCTTATGCATCTGCACCAGTTCTTCCTTGGTCGGAAGCGGCTTCATGATCTGAACCGGCGCATTGACCAGGATCATCTCGGCCGTCAGCACCACGCCCACGCCTTCTAAATAGACTCCGCGAGACAGGCCGATCAGGGTGGACGTATTGTCGGGAGTGAAGCGCTGAAGCGTGGCGTCCAGGCTCTTTTCCGCAATTTCCATTTGGACCCGGTTCACACGTGGGGTTTCGCCCGCTGCAGCGTACGCAGCGGACACCAGGGTCACATAAATTAAGCCCAGGGGAAGAACCAACGATTTCATAGTTTTCATGACAGAATCCTTTTTATCGACTTAGCACCGCGTTGTGATACATATTCGCGACCTGCTTATTCCGCACATCGAGCTGTTCGTACATCGCCTGGATCTCCTGTACGTGCCGCGCCTCCATCTGCGAGACGGCCTTGGTCACCGCGGCATCCACCTGATCCTGACTCGTGCGCCCCGTCCCCACAAGCCCGTGGATCAGAATCGCAGCCGCAACTAAAGCACCCGCGGCGAAGGTGGGACTAAATACGCGCTGCCACCAGCGCGGCTCGAACACTTTGTCCGAGACGAAGGCAATCCGCCGAGGCATCTCTTCCTCGCGCAGCGTCGAAAGGGTATCGAGCGTTAAGCGCAGCGTGGCCACCTCTTCGTGGCAGATCGAACAGGTGGCCAGATGCGCTTCTGCCTGGCGATGCGCGTCTTGACCGAGTTCGCGCAACACGTAGGCTTTCCAGTCGGGTTTCGATTCGGGCTTTGTGTCAAAAAACGAGCAGCTCATGATTCACCTCGCAGGGCGGTCTTATGCATCGGAGCTAATGTTGCCTTGAGCAGATCGAGCGCCGTGTACAGCCGCGACTTCACGGTGGACACCGGGCACTCCAGGATTTCGGCCATTTCCTCAAACTTGAAGCCCTGGTAAACCTTGAGCAGAACGGCTTCCCGCTGATCGGGACTCAACCGGCCCAGCGCCGTCTCGACCGCCAGCGAAAGCTCTATCGGCAGCAGCCGCGGATTCAGGTCGGCGGGACGAGGCTCGCCGGCCAGCTCGGCTTCCGGCCGCTTGCGGCGCAGCAGGGAGAACGCCTCGTTGTGCGCGATCCGGAACAGCCACCCCGAAAATCGGGCTGGATCGTCCAGCTTGGGCAGGCTTTGGTAGGCTTTCAAAAACACGTCCTGGCTCACATCCATGGCATCTTCACGATTCGAAACCAGCCGCAGGAGATAGTTAAAGACACGCTTCTCCCATCGGGATACCAGGAGGTTATAGGCCTCCACATCCCCGCGCCGCGCTTTGGCGATCAGGTCTGGATCTTCGACTTCGCGAAAGATCAAGTCATCGCTCCAATTTCTTGGCTCCGTTCGTAAAGACGCCGTAGGGGCGGAAAAAGTCGGACCAGGGTCTACGATTCGACTATAGCCCGGCCAGCGGGCCCCCAGTGCCATAATGCTCCTTGGCACCCAACGTGGCGCACGCACTCGTGCGTGCCGCGTCGAGACTCTTCTCGACGCCGGAATACACCGAATGACCCATCTCAAGCGCGAACTCGGCCTGCGCGACCTCACCCTGTTCGCGATTGCCTGTATCGTCGGGCCGCGCTGGATCGCGGTCGCCGCCAGTGCAGGTCCTGGATCGGTGATCCTCTGGATCGGCGCAGCCATACTCTTCGCGGCCCCACTGGGCGTAGCCGTCGCCGCCCTGATCCACAAACACCCCGACGCGGGCGGACTGTACGCGTGGACCCGCCACGATTTCGGTCCCTGGCATGGCTTCCTGTGCTTCTGGATCTACTGGTTTGGCATCGCCCTGACGCTGCCCAACTCAGCCATGTTCGCCATGAGCATGAGCGCTTATGCCCTAGGGCCGAAGTATGCGCACCTGGCCGACAATCAGACCTTTGTGGTGCTCGCGACCTTCGTCTCCATCTGGATCGCCCTGGGCACCAACATTGTCGGCATGAAGATCGGCAAGTGGACCGAAAACTTGGGCGGCATTACGGCCTGGATGCTCGGATTCCTGCTGGTGGGCGTGGGCGCGATGGTCTGGATGCGGCGCGGCAGCGCCACGCCCATGAACACACCCATGCACTTCGCATTGGCGTGGAACGGGGAGACGCTGGGATTCTTCGGCACCATGGCCTTCGGCCTGAGCGGCATGGAGGCGATCGGTCTGATGGCAGCCGAAATTCGTAATCCCCGGCGTACCGTTGTTCCCGCCACCTGGGTCGCGACCGTATTTAATACGGTCTTTTATGCGGCCAGCACGCTGGCCCTGCTGGTATTGATTAGACCCGGCACCATCAGCGAATTGCACGGGCTGGCCGATGGCAGCGACGTCGCCGCTGGGCTCCTGGGATGGCACTGGCTGACGCCGCTGATCGCGGTCATCGTACTGGTGAATTCGATCGGCGGATGGGGCGGCCTCGGTGCGGCTGTGTCTCGCATGCCCTATGCAGCGGGCGTCGATCATCTCCTTCCACCGGCCTTCGCACGCCTACACCCAAAGTGGGCGACGCCGTACCTCTCGATCCTGGTATTCGGCGGAGTAGCCTCGGCGCTCCTGTTCGCCGTGCAGCTCGGCGATTCCCTGCGTGCGGCGTATCAGGCGCTGCTATCGTTAATGGTCTTGTCCGGATTCATTCCCTATCTTTATCTATTCGCCAGTGCGTGGAAGGCTGGACACCGCATCGCCGCCGGCTCTGGAATCGCCATGACGCTTTTGACCATCGTTTCAAGTGCGATCCCCACGGGCCAGGTGGGCAACATTTGGCTATTCGAAGGAAAGCTGTTGGCCGGAACCGCGCTAATGATCGGCTCCGCCTGGCTGGTCTATCACATGGGTATACGACGCAGAAGGCATCTAACGGCATGAATTATCCCGACTCCGTCCAGTTTCTGTACGCACTGGGCAACGAAATCAAGTCCGCCAAGCTGGGCCTGGAACGGATTCGCGCCGTGCTCGAAGCACTGGGAAATCCCGAGCGCGCCTATCGCGTGGTGCACGTGGCGGGAACTAACGGTAAAGGGTCCACTTGCGCCATGATCGATGCCGGATTGCGCTCCGCCGGCGTTCGAACCGGTCTGTTCACTTCGCCGCACCTGATCGAGCCGACCGAGCGCATCCAGATCGACGGCATTCCGGTGAGCACGGCGGATTTCGAACGCGCCTTCAATATCGTGCACGAAACTGCGGAGAAGCTCGACCTGGATTGCCACCCGACCTATTTCGAAACCGTCACCGCCATGGCGTTCTGGCTGTTCCGCGAAAAGCAGGTCGAGACGGCCGTGATTGAAGTTGGCCTGGGCGGCCGCCTGGATTCAACCAACGTGGTGCAGCCGGTCCTTACCGTGATCACGCCGATCGATTTCGATCACGAGGCCTATCTGGGACACACCATCGAGGCCATCGCCAGTGAGAAAGCCGGGATCCTGAAACCGGGAATACCCGCGGTCTTTGCTCAGCAGCGGCCAGAGGCCGCTAAGGTATTAGACGCGCGCGCGGCAGAACTGCATGTGCCCGTCACACGAGCCGAGGACTTTAAGATTCGCGAACTGCACATCGACGCTCGCGGCTCGCGATTCTCCGGCATCATCTGCCCCCTCGCAGGCGAGCATCAGGTCGACAACGCCGTCACCGCCGCGCTGGCGTTAATCGCATTAAGGGTATCCCCGGATGGGATAAAAGACGCGCGCTGGCCCGGACGCATCGAGCACGTTTCGCCGAATCCGGACATCATCCTCGACGGCGCGCACAATCCAGCCGGCGCGCGCGCCCTGGCACGCTACCTCGAACGGTTTTACGGCACTCGTCGCATCTGGCTGGTGTACGGCGCGATGCGCGACAAGGCCATTGAGGAGGTCGCGGGTATCTTATTCCCCATCGCGACTGAGCTGGTCTTAACCGCGCCGGATACGCCGCGGGCGCTGCGCCCGGAAGCTCTCGCCGAATTCGCCGGGCGCGGGCACATGGAACCCACGGTAGAAGCCGCGATCCACTACGCGCGAACGCACGCCGCGGACGACGACGTCATCGTGATCACAGGTTCCCTATTCGTGGTGGGCGAAGCGCGCAAATTATTTCTCGCTCCCACTGGTGGGCGTTGGCAATAATAGGTAGACCCATGGCCGTCCTCTGGAGCTGGATCTACGTCATCCCTCTGATCATTCTTTCGACCGCTGGTTTCGGCGTCGTCAGCTTTGTAATTTCGCTATTCGACCACACGCCTGCCCGCCAGCTTAAAGTGGCGCGGGCGTGGGCGCGCTCGTTGCTGTGCATCGCGGGCGTGAAGGTAACCGTCGAAGGACTCGACCGTATCCAGCCGGGCGGCAACTACGTGTTCGTCTCGAATCACGTCAGCTACATGGACATTCCGGTGGTTCTGGGCAATATCCCCGAAGAGTTTCTGTTCCTGGCGAAGGCGGGATTGTTCAAGATTCCCATGCTCGGCACCCACCTCAGGACCGCGGGCCATGTCCTGGTACCGCTGGAGGATCCGCGTTCCGCCATCAAAACTCTGCAGCACACGGCCGCCCTGCTCCACGATGGGCGGAGCACACTGGTCTTTCCGGAGGGTGGGCGCTCGGAAACGGGCGTGCTACGGGAGTTTAAGGACGGCGCTGCCTTCCTCGCCATCCGCGCGCAAATCCCCGTGGTGCCCTTGGCGATGATCGGCATGCATGGCATCCTGCCGATGCATTCGTTGACGTTTCACCGGGGGCATGTGACGCTACGGATCGGCGAGCCCATCTCGACCGAAGGGATGACCACGCACCAACGCGCGGAACTCACTGCGGCCGTGCGCCAGAAGATCGTCGAGATGCTACGGTAATCGTGGAGCAGGCTTCAGCCTGCAACGGAGGCTTGAGCCTCCGATTCGGCGCGGGTGCTGAAGCACCCGTTGCAGGCTGAAGCCTGCTCCACTCTTATCCCAATTTCCAAAACCGCAGCACTACGTCAGCCGGATATCGCTCGCCCGTACCCACGAAGATCGATCGCATCAGCCAGGCCAGCTCCGGCGCCGCAGTCTCGAACTTGGGAACGCTGCGGAAATACACTAGCGCGGGATCTACGGGCTCGCCCTTCATCAGGCGGGCCGTGACTTCGGGCGAGGCGTGACGAATACCCGCGTTCTGCACATAAATGAGCTTGCCGTCATCCGTTTCCAGCGTGTAGCGCGTATCGAGCTCGGCCACGCCGTCGGCGCGCACCATCTGCCAGTCGGCGCCACCGGGAAGGACGCGCCCCTTCATTCCGGAACCTTCAAATGTGCCACTGAGAATCGGGATGATGCGGCGGCGTCCTCCGGGCATGGGGCCGACGTCGAGCGGCGGGCCAACCTGTACGCGGGCTTCGAAAGCAAAGACGAGTTCGGGAAGCTTAATCGGGTCGGTCACTTGGTCTTCGAGAACAGCCCCAGCAGTCCGCTGAGCGAGCCGCCCTTTTTTTCGGCTTCTCGGCCGGCGCCCCGGACGCCCAGGCGTTCCACCACCTGGGTCAGACTCTTGCCAAAGGCGCTATTCGCGGGAACCGGCTTGCCTTCCATCAGGGCTTTCTGCACCGATTCGTAGTCGCTGGGAATGGCGTCAAAGACCTCGGTATGGAGCGCCGTGCCGATCACCTCGCGGCTGAGGCCGACTTCGCGCTGGTAGCGGTTCACCAGGAGCCGGATCTTCCATCGGCCCACCCGATTGGCATCCATATAAGATAGAGCCCGCTGGGCCGCCTGCAGCGAGGGCAGCTCATTGGTGGTGATCAGCAGCACTTCCTGGGCAGCGCGGGCCTGATTCAGGTTCCAATCGCCGTAGACGTTTCCGGCGTCCAGGATGATCACGTCATAGGCGTGCCGGGCGTACTCAAGAATGGGCGAAGGATCGTTCAGCTCCGGCGGATTCTCGGTGATCAACTCGGGCGCGAGCAGGACGTCCACGCCGTTGACGGTGGTAACCATCGCGCGCCACAGATCGGCATCCAACTCATGGGCACGCTGGAGCGCATCCAGGAAACTGAAGACGGATTTGATCTTCAGCAGAAAAGAAAGGGTGCCGGTGAGGGGATCCAGGTCCGCCAGCAGAACCCGATTGGCCCCCATGCGCTTCCAGTAGAAAGCCAGGTTACAGGCGATAGTGGTGGCCCCGGAGGCGCCTTTGGCCGGCATAACCGCGATGATCCTGGCGGTATCGGCTCCCGCCTCGGCCGCTGGCTGCATCCGGGCGATCTTGGCCAGCACCGCCTCCAGTTGGTCGGCGGTGAAGGGTTCCAGAAGAAAGTCGGCCGCACCGGCCCGCAGGCAGCGCAGCATCAGATCCGGGTCGTTGCCGGGCAGCAGAGCCAGAACCTGTACCGGGCTGGCAAGACGCACCATCTCCCCCAGCAGTTGGAGGGCGCGTTCCGGATCGGAAGCTAAGTCCAGGAAAACCAGTTGTGGGGAACCGCCTCCCAGCGTGCTGCCGATGTCGCGCGGCGACGGATAACTGCTTACAAAGTTGATGGAACTGCCCACCAGATGCGATTCAAGCAGCGGGGCGAGCTCACGCACCATGCGCGAATTGGGGCTGATGACGACACCACGCCTCAGTACGTCAGCACGGGAATCACGGTTTTGCATTTGGTCGCCTAGACCAGTTTGGAAAGCGTCCCAAAGAAGTAAATCGACTAGAAGTGATCATATCATGAGAGACTCCGCTCCTTACCCGAACTACTTACTGAAGTCCGAAAGAGGTACTCCCGGTTGAGAGGTACTGCGGGAAACGTTTTAGTCCGGCAGGGTATGACCCCAGCGAGATAGGACCAGTCGAGATAGGCCAGGAAGCGAGACAAACATGAGCGTTACCAGTAGCGGAAGTATTCCGGCAAATGTAGGGACCCTCGGCAGCGCCGAGTCGGCCGGCGTCGCGCAGGCGGCCAAGTCCATCGCCATCTGCGATACCCAGCCGGTAACGGCGGAGGGCGTCCGAAACTTGTTGCGGGCCACCCCCGATCTAAAATTCCTCACCGCTCCGGAATCGCTGGCGCAGGCCACCGAGGTGGTCCGCAAACAGCGTCCTAACGTCTTGATTCTGGACAAAGGCTTCGGAATTCAGGCGATTCTGGACTGGTTGACCGAAATCCAGGCAGCCGACGGAACTACTTTGCAGACCGGCATGGTGGTCTGGGGGGTTTCTGTCACCGAAGCCGAGGCGCTGCGCTTCCTGCAAGCCGGCGCCCGGGGAATTCTGCGAAAATCCGCGGGCGTTCAGGCCGTCGTCGCCTGCCTGCGCACCGTGGCTGCGGGGCGGAGCTGGATGGAGGACTGTGTCTTCCGCGATTCCGCCCGTTCGGACCGCTATCCGCGCAGCGAGCTGACCGCGCGGGAGCAGCAGGTCCTGGAGCTAGTGGAACAGGGCTTCAAGAACAAGGAAATCGCCACAGAGTTGGGCATCCGTCCCGGCACGGTCAAGATCCACCTCAAGCACATCTTCGAAAAAACCGGCGTGCGCGGCCGCTACGGCCTGGCGCTCAATGGTTTGCGCGATCGCGGCCTAGTTTCCGTGCCGGCCTAGTGCGGCGGTTCCGTAAAGGTTAGAATGGCCGTGGCATGGCCTGTCTTCTAACCTGTCTTACGAGAAGACTTGATCCGCGGAAGCTCGGCCTGCTGCTTTTCTGGTCCGCCGCCACGCTGCTGCCGTTAAGCGCCCAAAAGGTCGTCAGTGCCAAGGCCGGATTGATCAGCTACCTGCAGGGGCCCGCCTTCCTGGACGGCCAGCGCGTAATTCTGAAGACCGCGCGCTTCCCGCAGATGCGAGATGGACAAACTCTTTCCACAGGCCGAGGCGGGGGCCGGGCCGAATTGCTCCTATCCCCCGGCGTCGTCCTCAGGCTTGCGGAAAATTCCAAGCTGCGCATGGATGACACCCGCCTGTCGGACACCCGCGTCACACTCGAGCAGGGCGAGGCTCTGATCGAGGTCGTGCAGTTGGCAGAGGGCAACCGCATTCTGGTCGAACTGGAAGAAACCTCCACCGAGTTGGTCCGTAGCGGCTTGTACAGATTTGGAATTTCCCCAAACGGAACAGCGCACAGCACGCTGCGCGTTTACGGCGGGGAGGCGATGGTCCGGTCCGGGCTAAAGATCGTCGACGCCAAGCGCGGCATGGCGGTAAATCTCGCCAGCGACCTGGCAGTATCGCAGTTCGACCGCAAACAGAAAGATACGTTCCATGCCTGGGCCGCGCGCCGGTCCTTCGATCTGTTCATGAGCGACCCCGACGCCCGCGAAAAGCAGAACCACTGGCAATCGTCCGGTGCCGGATATATAGAGAACAAGAACTTCGGTATCGAGTTCCGCGCCTTGATACGCCGCGGGTTGCCGCCCCCGACACCGCCGATCCGGCCAGCCGACCTTCCTTAAGTGCGCCTCAATCCATCTCTTCCATCCCTGGTATGCTGAGAGCGTCGTGCGCTCATTAATAGCTCTGTTCGCTCTCGTTTCGAGTTGCGCTCTCGCGCAGACTCCCCTGGTGAAGATCCTGTCCGACGAACTGGACCGCAACTTCACTGTTTTGAAGCAGAAAGGCGATCCCGCTCCGTACTTCATGTCGTACGAAGTCACCAGCACGGATTCCTACGCGCTGGTGGCCAGCCGCGGATCGCTCGAAACCCAGCAGCACAATCAGACTCGCTATCTGGACGTCACCATTCGCGACGGCAGCGCGCAGTTCGATAACTATCACCTGGTTGCGAATGAAAATCGTCCGCGCTTCACGCAAGCCACGCCGATCGCGCTCGAGGATAATGGGGCCGCGATCCGGCAAGCGGTGTGGCTGGCCACCGACCGCACCTATCGAGCGGGCGCGCAGCGGCTGATCCGCCTCAAGGGTGACGAGAAGCTGCGCACGCAGGCCACGGACACTTCCGACGATTTCGACAAGGAAGATCCGCAGGTATATTTCGCCGCACCGGCGACGCTGAAATTTAATCCCACCGAATGGGCCACGCGCCTGCGCAAGCTGTCCGCCGAATTTTCCAAGTATCCGGGTGCGCTGGATACCAGTGTTCAATTCGAGACCCGAACCGTCACGCAGACGCTGGTGACCACGGATGGTACGCGCCTGGAATTCGGCCGTCCCTTCACCCGCATGATCATCGTCGCCAACGGCAAGGCGCAGGATGGCATGGATCTCATGACCATGGAGACTTTCGAAACAGACGATCCCGCCAAGCTTCCCAAGGATGCCGATATCCTGGCCGCGGTGCAGAAGGCGGGAGCGAATCTCACCGGCTTGCTGGCCGCGCCTCTGGCGGAACCCTACGTTGGACCCGCGATTCTATCTGGCCGCGCCGCCGGCGTTCTGTTCCACGAAATCTTCGGACATCGCATTGAGGGTCATCGCCAAAAGGACGAATCCGAAGGCCAGACCTTCACCAAATCCATCAACCTGCCCGTTCTGCCCGATTTTCTGAGCGTGACCTTCGATCCGACGCGCAAACAGTTTGGGGATGTGGCGTTGAACGGTTACTATCTTTATGACGATGAGGGCGTGAAGGCCCGCCCGGTCACGGTGGTCGACAAAGGGATTCTGAAAACCTTCCTGATGTCGCGCTCGCCAATCCAGGGCTTTGCCAACTCCAACGGTCACGGCCGGAAGTCGCCCGGGAACGAAATTGTATCGCGGCAATCCAACTTGATCGTCGACTCCACCAAACAGGTGAGCGACGCCGAGCTGCGCCAAATGCTGATCGCGGAAGTGAAACGCCAGAACAAACCTTACGGCTTGTTCTTCGACCAGGTCACCAGCGGGTACACCACAACCGGACGTCGCGGCCTGCAGGCCTTCACCGTGGTCCCACTGGTGGTTTACCGGGTGTATGCCGATGGCCGTCCGGACGAACTGGTACGCGGCGTGGATATCGTGGGCACACCGCTGGCGAGTTTTGCGAAAATCACCGCGACATCGAATCGTATGGAAGTATTCAATGGTGTTTGCGGAGCGGAATCCGGCAATGTTCCGGTGGCCACTATCGCCCCCGCGCTGCTGGTCTCTGAAATCGAAGTGCAGCGCAAGGATAGCTCGCGCGACCGGCCTCCCTACCTGGCGCCGCCACCTTCGTCCATCAGTTCCGCGATCCGGGGGCCGCGCCCGTGAGGCAGCACTCCTTGCTATTTCGATGCGGAGTCGTGGCGGCCGGCCTGGCGGGATCGGCAGCCTGGTTGATCTCGCAGAGTTCGGAGCCGTCGATACCGGCCGACGAGACGCTTTTGCGGGCTATGCGCGATGAGCTGCAACGTTCCAAGCAGTTGGCCGTGGTCGCCGGGCAGGACGCGCCTTATTTTTTCAGTTATAGCCTGACCGACGCCGAGACGCTGCGGATCTCCGCGGCTAACGGCGCGGTGGTGAATGTTGCGCACAGCCGCTTTCGCTCACCAGATGCCCAAGTTCGCGTGGGCAGCTACGATTTCGATAACACCGGCCATATTTACAGCGGAATCTATTCCGGCTCGCGCTACGACGGCAACTGGCCGCTGGACGACGACTACGCCAGTTTCCGGACCGAACTGTGGCTCAGCACCGATCGAGCGTTTAAGACTGCCGTGGAATCAATGGCTCGCAAACGAGCTTCGCTCAACAACTCGGCGGCTTCCGCGGCCGAGCCTCTGCCGGATTTCTCCAAGGTGGCGCCGGTGGTCAGCATCGGTAAGGTTTCCAGGCCGAAAGTGGACGACGAAGCCTGGACGGGGCGCGCCGCACGCCTGGCCGCAATTTTCAACAATTACAAAGATGTGTTGTCTTCCGGTATGGAGCTTCAGTTGATTACGGGTCCCACCACGCTCATGAACTCCGAAGGGACGACGGTTCGCTACAACGACCACATGTTTTGGTTGTACGCCAAAGCCGACGGGCAGGCGCCGGATGGAATGCTAATGCACGACGCAGTATCCATCCAGTCCCTCGAGCTGGATAAGTTTCCTGCCGAAGCGGACATGCGTAAGTCTCTGGCGGAGATCGGCGACAACGTTCGTGCGCTGGTGAACGCGCCGGCCGCGGAAAGCTACAGCGGGCCGGTACTGATGGAACCACGGGCGGCCGCACAGCTCCTCGCGCAACTGTTGGGCGATAACCTGCGCGTACCGCGCCGCCCGTTGTCCGATCCAGGCCGCAATGTTCCCTTCGCCCCCAGTGAATTCGAGACTCGTATCGGCGGGCGCGTGCTGCCGGAGTCCTTCGATGTGATCGACGACGCCACGCAATCCACCTACAACGGGAAGGCGCTGGCGGGGTTCTATCCTTTCGACATGGAAGGCGTTCCGCCCAAGCCGGTGAGCGTAGTGGAAAAAGGAGTCTTGAAGAGTTTTCTGACCACCCGTCAGCCCATTCGCGGGTTCCCCGTTTCCAACGGACACGCGCGTTTGCCTGGGTCCTATGGCAGTTTTGCGGCGGCGATCGGGAATATGTTCGTGAAGTCCAGCGAAACGACGCCGATGGCCGATTTAAAGAAGCGCCTGATCGATATGACCAAGATGCGCGGCAAACCGTATGGGATGTTAGTGCGCAAACTCGACTATCCGTATTCGGCAGGGGGATCCGATCTGCAGTCTCTGGCCCAGGCCAGCGCCCAATCCGGCGGTTCGGCCCGGCCAGTGAGCCCGCCGATTCTGATTTATCGCGTGTATCCGGACGGCCGCGAGGAACTGGTGCGCGGGCTGCGGTTTCGCGGTTTGACCAGTCGAACGCTGCGCGACATCCTGGCGGCATCGACTGAAACCGAGATGTTCGACTTCGTGAACGTCGCGGCTCCGCTGGCGATCCTGGGCGCGGGCGGGTATCTGGCGCCGGCGAGCGTGATTTCGCCCGGCCTCCTGTTCGACGAGCTGGAACTCGAGCCGCCGCAGGACCAGCTGCCGAAACATCCGACGGTTCCGCCGCCAAATACAGCGAATTGATGAACCGAGGGCGCTCGCATAAATTATGCGCCTGCTAAGCCGCACTCTTTTCCGGGAAATTCTGGCCAGCGCGGTGCTGGGCTGCATCTTGTTCACGCTGGTCCTGTTCCTGGAACGGGCAAGGCCTCTTTTCGAATTCCTGGTGCGCGATTCCGGATCGCCTAAGCTGGTCGCCTACCTGTTCGCCCTGGTGCTGCCACAGGCACTCCCCTACGCGATTCCGCTGGGAGTCTTGGTCGGCACGCTCATCACGCTGAGCCGCATGTCCAGCGATGGCGAGATTACCGCCATGCGGGCTGCAGGCGTTTCGGGCCGACGGGTAGCGCCGCCGATTCTGGCGTTTGGCTTTCTCATGATGCTGGTGGCGGCGGCAGCCTCGCTCTGGCTCACGCCCTGGTCGATCCGCGAGCGCATCAAAATCCAGAATCAGCTCATCTCCGGCCAGTTGACGGCCGAAGTTCAGGCGCGCGTCTTCCAGGAACAGTTCCCCAATTCGATTGTCTACATCACCGACATACCGTCGACCGCCAACACGCGGTGGCACCGTATTTTCCTGTTCGACATCACCCCCTCAACCGACCGCGGCGATAGCCCGCGCCTGACCCTGGCCACCGATGCCATCGCTGTTCCGGATGCGGCGCAGAACCGCATCCAGCTCTCGTTGAGCAACGCCAGCACCTACGATGTCAGCAAAGATCCATCCGAGTACAAAGTGAGCTCCTCGCCCGCTCAGGACATCCCTCTGCAGGCCAAGCGAAACGACAGTGTGCCGTCCAGGCCCGTAGCCGAGATGGATACGGGGCCGCTCTACAAGCTGGCCTACCGCAATCTGACCGATCACGAGCGCACCTTGGAAGCGCGCATCGAGTTGCACCAACGCCTGGCTCTTCCGTTTGCGTGCATGCTGCTCGCGCTGACCGGCATCCCCCTAGGAGTCGGATCGCGCCGGGCTGGAAAATCCTCGGCCTACGTGCTGACTGTGGCGCTCGCCTTGCTGTATTTCACGGGATTGATCAACGCGATCAATTTTGGCAGGCAAGGAACCATACCAGCTGGCTTAGCAGTGTGGATTCCCAACCTGGTGTTCGCCGTCCTGGGATTTTCATTGCTGACGCGCTTGGAAGCGCCCGGCGATCGCGACTACATCGGACGGCTGGCCCGGCTGTTTCGCTCTGCGAGCCGCCGGCCCCAGGAGAGTATTCCGCGCCTGCTCGACCGGTTCCAGCCCAAGGTATGGAGAGGGCGCTTCCCTCTGCTGCCTCAGGTGGTGGATACCTACCTGCTCTCCAGCTTCCTGTTTTACTTCGTGCTGTGGCTGGTGAGTTTTGTGCTGATGTTCCACGTCTTCACGTTCTTTGAACTCCTGAGCGACGTCATCAAGAACAACATTCCCATGAGCCGAATGTTCACGTACTTGTTCTTCCTCTCGCCGCGCCTAATCTATCGCTTCACGCCGGTAAGTGTGCTGACCTCGGTGCTGGTAGTTTTCGGTGTGCTCACCAAGAACAATGAGGTCACTGCGTTCAAGGCTTGCGGAGTGAGCATGTACCGGCTGACCGTGCCGATTCTGGCGGGCGGGCTTCTGCTGAGCGGCGGTCTGTTCGCTTTCGATCACTACTGGGTTCCGGACGCCGACCGCATCCAGGACGCGATTCGATCCGAGATCAAGGGCCGCCCCGCGCAGACCTATCTCGATCCGACACGCACTTGGTTCTATGGCCAGGAAGACCGCATCTACAATTACAAGTATTTCGATCAGAAGGCCAACGTCATGCTGGGCGTGAACGTCTTCGAGATCGACCCCGCGACATTTCGACTGAAGAAGCACATTGCCGCGGAGCGCGCCCGCTGGGAACCTGCGCTGAACGCGTGGGTCTTTCAAAACGGATGGAGCCGCGATTTAAAGGATTATGACTCGGCCGCGGTATTCGACTTCGCTGGGAACATTCGGGTGTTTCCAGAACTCAAAGAAACGCCCGACTACTTCGTCAAGGAAGCGCTCCAATCGAGCCAGATGAACTTTCTGGAATTGCGCTCCTATATCGGCGAGCTGCAGCAAAGCGGCTTCGATACGATTCAGTTACAGGTCCAGCTTTATAAGAAATTCTCGGTGCCTCTGTTCGCATTCATCCTGGCGCTGGTATCGGCACCCTTGGCATTTCTGGCGGGCAACCGCGGCGGGATGGCGGGCATCGGCATGAGCTTCGTCATTTTCGTCAGCTATGTCTCGATAGACCAATTCTTCCAGCAACTGGGGAACTTGAGCGAGCTGCCGCCGCAACTGGCGGCATGGTCGCCGGACGTGGTCTTTTCGCTTGTGGGACTATATCTTCTGGCCCGTATGCGGACCTGAAGGCGACTACGGCTTAACGTGTTCCAGGAGAACACTGCCCTCTCGATAGTCGATCGTCAGCTTCAACTGGCCGAGAACCGGCATTCCCAGAACGCCCGCGAGGCCTACGCCCATTGAATCGCCGACTTTCGTCATGTCGAATGCGATCAGGTCTGAATTCTCCTGCCGGAATCCTGCAAAGATCAGCGTGGCACTGTCCGCGCGGGATACCTCCTTGACCGCTCCCTGAACGCCCCGGAGACGGGTCCTGTCGTCACCGTAGGTCTTGGTGGTTTCCCGGGCTGCCTTCGTGTCGATCAGACTTTGACTGGAGCCGGAGTCAACCAGAAAGAGGTGGCCCTGGCTGCCGTTGACGGACGTCGGCAAACTCAAATGATTGCCTAGGCGCACGACTCGGGTGAATCCTGGGGTCGGCGCATCGGGAGCGTCTCCCAAATGTTCCGGAGGACGTTCCGCGAACGGATCCAGAGAGATCCGCCCGTGAACAAAATCGATACCTACCAGAAACTGCCGAAATACATCCGCGCCGATAAGTCCGTCGTCGCCCGCGGACGAAACTCCGGAAAATGCCGCGATGGGCACATTCGTCAGCGTCATCTCGCCGATCTTCACCTCAGCGGCGAGCAACGCGTAACTGTCACCGGCGGGCCTATCGCCTATACCACGAGCCTCTCTGGCCTCCTCACCAAGACCTTCGAGTCCGGCTTTCTTCGCGGCTTTGGGAGAGACTGAAATTCCCGATGCACCGGTATCCAACATCAGTTTGAATTTCTTCTGGTTGATTTCCACGCTGAGCCCCACACCCCTCCTTGACCTCGGATCGTTCAGAAGATCCAGAAGCTTGAGGTCATAGTGCCGATAGGCTGAGGCTAACTGGCGAAGCTTGCGGTCACCGGCGGCTTTATCCGATGCGATATGCGCGCGCAATGCGCGAGCCTCGCGGGTTTGCGGATCGTATATAGCAACCACGCGCTCGAGTGTCGCTATGTGCTCGGCGCCTTCCTGCTGATTGGCTAGACCCGCCAGAATAAATTCCGGATCGTTCGGCGCAGAATGATAGGCGGACTGATAGAGTCCTCGGGCAGTCCCGAATTTCGAAATAGTCTCAAGGGTTCGAGCGAGTCCCATGAGCGCGCCCGGGTAGCTTGGATCCATTTGCAGCGCCAGCCGGAAATGGCGCTCGCCGTCAACGAGATGGCCCTGCCGGTAGGCGGTCATCCCGACGACCGTCTCGACCGGGGCGGTGCCTGGAGCCGCCCTCTGGGCGGCCTCGGCGACTCTGTAAGCTTCCTCAGCCCGGTAGGCTCCCAATAACGCCCGCACCCATCCGTAGTAGCCGGGCGCCCAAGTCGGATCCGATTTTACCAACGCTGAATACAGATCGGCGGCTTGGTCAAAACGAGCTGCGAACAATTCCTGTTCCGCGTGCCTAACCTGAATCTCATCTAACGCGAATAAAGGGACCGTGAAGGCACACAATAGGCCTACACATAGGGGGCGCATAAACAATTTCGATTAGTTTCCGATAAATATCAGCTAAATGCAACAGTACTGTGTCAGTCTGGTCGGGGACTGTGGAGCGTTCTGCACTGTTGCTCCTGGCTACGTTGCGGGTCGCTATAATGTTCAATCCGCGAGGAGGATCAAGAATGTCGGACCAAAAGGCAGCAGGCAGCGCTCGAACAAAACCGTTCACCGGTCAGGAATATATCGAAAGCCTCCGCGACGGCCGCGAGATCTACATTTACGGCGAACGCGTCAAGGATGTCACCACGCATCCGGCCTTCCGCAACACCGTCCGGATGATCGCCCGCTTGTACGACGCTTTGCATGACGAGCGCAAGAGCACCTTGTGCACGGAGACCGATACCGGCAGCGGTGGCTACACGCACAAATTCTTTCGCGCCTCGCGCAATGCGGACGAATTGGTGGGCGCGCGCGATGCGATCGCCGAATGGGCTCGCGTCACTTATGGTTGGATGGGCCGCAGCCCGGATTACAAGGCTGCTTTCCTGGCCACGCTGGGCGCCAATTCCGGGTTCTACGCCCCCTACGAGGAAAATGCCAAGCGCTGGTACAAGAAGGTCCAGGAGGAGGTCACTTTCGTCAATCATGCGATCGTCAATCCGCCGGTGGACCGCAACAAACAATTGGAAGAGGTCCGCGACGTGTATATGCACGTCGAGAAGGAAACCGATGCGGGCCTGATCGTCAGCGGTGCCAAAGTGGTCGCCACCACCTCGACCCTAACGCATTACAACTTCATCGCCAACAACGGCGCGCTACCCATCAAGACCAAGGATTTCGCGTTCGTCTGCATCGTGCCCACAGATGCGCCCGGCGTGAAGCTGTTCTGCCGGCCGTCTTACGAGCTGGCAGCAGCCGCCACCGGCAGTCCCTTCGATTACCCGCTCTCCAGCCGCCTGGATGAAAACGATTCGATCATCGTATTCGATAAAGTTTTCGTGCCATACGAAAATGTGTTCGCCTACGGCGACATCGACAAGGTCAACAACTTCTTCCCACGCTCGGGATTCCTGCCCAGGTTCATGTTCCACGGCTGCGTGCGTCTGGCCGTCAAGCTCGACTTTATCGCTGGCTTGCTGCTCAAGGCCGTGGATGCCACTGGAACAAAGGATTTTCGCGGCGTGCAGGCGCAGGTGGGCGAAGTGCTGGCCTGGCGCAATCTGTTTTGGGGACTTACCGACGCGATGGCGCGGGCTACGGTCCCGTGGACACCTGGCCACGTGCTGCCCAACCTCGACTACGGGTTGGCGTACCGTGTGGCGGCCAGCACGCTTTATCCCAAGCTCAAGGAGATCGTCGAAAACGTCCTGGCCAGCGCGCTGATCTATCTTCCATCGCATTCGAGCGATTTCAAGAATCCGGAGATTCGCAAATATCTCGACCAGTTCGTGCGCGGCTCGAACGGCTACGGGGCTGAGGATCGCGTCAAGCTCATGAAGCTGATGTGGGACTCCATGGGCACGGAATTTGGCGGACGCCATGAACTGTACGAGCGCAACTACTTCGGCAGCCATGAAAGCATCCGCTTCGAGGTGTTGATGGTGGCCGAGGCGCTAGGTCAGACCGCCAAGTACAAAGGCTTCGCCGAGCAGTGCATGTCCGAATACAATCTGGACGGCTGGACCGTGCCCGACCTGATTAATCCCGACGACGTCAGCATCGTCATGAAAAAGGTCGCGGGCCAGGCCTAGGTTTTCGCTCACCTCATAACGTTCGGGAATTAGCCCTATGGTACTAAGGGCAGACTGCGCCCTCAGATACTCTTACGTCTATCTTAAGGTTTTCGTACGATGTCTCCAGAACGGTCATGGTGATAACTTTGGAAGCAAGCGCCCTAAAACCATGATGTTTCGGATTGTCTCGGGAAGATCAATCTCGGTGATCGGTGGGACAACGTTGGCATTTTGTCTCGTCGCACTGGGCCAACCCTCTCCGACGACTTCCATCCATGACGTGATTGAAGCCGAGGAATCCCAGCATGCAAATGGTCTGCCCACGGCAGACGCCGATCTGGTAGGTGTCCTGACATCGAACTTCAATGTCTTGGGCGCTGACGCCGAAGGCCTTGTGGAAGTCTCCTTCATTCAAGATGCCAGCGGCGCTACGGGGCTCAACATTCCAGCAAAGGTTCTCGCCGGGCGGGAATTCAGGGCTGGTGACATGGTTGAACTGCGGGGAAGGGTTGAGCGCAGTCCCTTCGGAAAAGATTTCCGGATCAACAACATCCTGAAGTTGGGGACAGCGCAATTACCAGTTCCGCGGGCGGCTGACGCAGCTGGCGTCTGTTCCGGCCGCTTTACCAACGAACTGGTCAGCGTGCGCGGAACGATTCAACCCATGCGGACAATCGGCGATGTGGTGTTCCACGACGCCGGGGGGACGCTTAAGGTGTTTGTGCCACCCGTGGACTCCTCTCAGGCACTTATGAAGCGCCTGACGTCGGGTGGGCTGGCCACCGTGACCGGCTTTGCGCTACCCCCACTGCCCGGCTCCGGGGTGCCTTGCTATGTAGGTATCCGTTCCTTAGGCGACGTTCAGTTTGATCCCGTTCCGCCCTACGCAACCATCGCCTCAGTGACGGGAGGCGTCCTGATAACGGGGCTTCTGCTCTATTTTTGGGCACGGCGTCGGCGAGCGGAACAGCGCGCGTTGGAATTGGCGGACCTGACGGCTGCCATGCAAAAGGCTCGCGACGGGGCTATGGCGGCTTCGCGCGTTAAGTCGGAGTTTCTCGCCAATATGAGCCATGAGATCAGGACTCCTTTGAACGGTGTGATCGGGATGACCGGGACCTTGCTCGACACCGAACTCACCCCCGAGCAACGTGAGTTCACGGAGATTATCCGTTCGAGCGGCGAAATCCTTCTGGCGCTTCTGAATGATCTCCTCGATTTCTCCAAGATCGAGGCGGGCCAGCTTCAGTTCGAGAGTTTGGAATTCGATCCGGCGGAGTCGGTCAGGGACTCGCTCCGCATTCTATCTGGAACGGCTCTTAAGAAAGGGCTTGAACTGATCTCCCGCGTGGAATCCGATGTGCCGTTGGCCGTCGTCGGCGATCCAGGCCGATTGCGCCAAATCTTGCTCAACCTGACGGGGAATGCCGTGAAGTTTTGCGAGGCTGGACGAATCGAATTGAACGTCGCAAAGGTATCGGAGGATTCGCGGTCGGTGCTACTTCGTTTTACGGTTAGCGACCAAGGCGCGGGAATTGCGCCGGAGGTACAGGCGCGATTGTTTTCCCCGTTCACCCAAGCCGATAGCTCGATCACGCGTAAGCATGGCGGAAGTGGGCTGGGATTGGCGATTTGCAAGAGCCTGGTCGAGCGTATGGGAGGAACCATCGGTCTCCACAGTGTTATGGGCGCGGGATCCACCTTCTGGTTCGAAATACCATTTGCCAAGCAGAAGAATAGCGCGGCACCTCAAACGCTCCCCGTTGAGGCTCTCGGCTTCGCTGCATCATCCCTTCCTTCCGCTACTCGACTCTGAAACCAAGGGCTAGTCGATCCCTCGGTTTTTGACTACACTAAGGGCTATGTCACGTCGAAGCCTTTCTCCTTTAGCTTTCGTCTGGATGATTTGTTTTGCCGGTTTAACGCCGAGCTATGCCGAGCACCCCAAGGATCTTTCAAACAGCACGAAATACCTGGCCCTGGGCGATTCCATCGCCTTCGGCTACACGCCGCTGGCCCAGAATCCCGGGGACCTGAAGAACTACCACGGATACCCGGATTTTGTCTCGCAGGGCACCAATCTGAAGGTGGCGAATGCGGCCTGCTTCGGAGAGACCACCGGCCATTTTCTGAACCTCGCGCTTCCTGATACTGGTTGTCAAGCCTGGCGCGCCATGTTCCCGCTTTTTGCCGATTACAGCGGCACGCAGATGGATTACGCCCTCGGCTATCTTGAGGCAAGCAAGAAGGTGCAACTGGTGACCATCGACATTGGCGCTAATGACCTGGGTGTTTTGCTGGCAGCGTGCGGTGGAGACCCGACTTGTTTCGGCAACGGATTAAAGGGCGTGCTGGCTACCTACGGAGCCAACCTAGCCACTATCTTCGGTCGGATTCGCTTTGAAGCAGGTTACACCGGCCCCATCGTAGCGGTGACCACTTATGCCCGCGATTACACCGATCTGACGGAGGTTGGACCGATCTCCGCGCTCAACGGCGTTCTGGCCAAAGTAGCGAACATGTTCGGGGTGCAGATAGCGGACGCGTTCACTGCTTTCGGCGCGGCGTCGGTTCCAGCAGGCGGAAACGCATGCGCGGCTGGATTGTTGATTCCGCTGTCCGCGGGAGTGTGCGATATTCACCCATCGGCAGCGGGCCAAGCGCTAATCGCGCAAACCGTATTGGCTGTGGTTCCGAAATAGAAGCTGCCTCTGCGCTTGAGCGTCGATATCGGCGCGCGCTAGTAGAATGAGAATACACTTCCATGCACCGCTATCTGCTCCACAACGACGAGATTCGCGACACTGGAGCGCAGGACCTCTCGGCGGGGCAAGTCGGACTGCTCAACGGCTGGGGAGTGTTCTCGACCATCCGCGTTTATGACGGCGTGATGTTCGAGTGGGAGCGCCACTGGGCCCGGATGCACACCGACGCCGGCCGCATGCGGGTTCCCTTCCCGCCGGATCGGGAGTGGCTAGCACAGCGCTTGCAGCGTCTGATGGACGCCAACTTACCGCATGCCAATCCGCCCTGGAACGCCACGCTGCGCGTCGCCGTGATCCGCAACCGGGGCGGTATGTTCGAAGGTCCCGGTCCCATGCGCGAGTTCGATGTGATCGCGTTTACCGCGGATGTGAACCGCTGGGGCAGCACTGTCAAACTGGGCCTGGTTCCAAATGCGCGCCACGCTGCCAGCGAATTCGCGGGCACCAAAAACCTCTCCTGGTCGGAGAATCTCACGTGGTACGAACGCGCACATGACCAGGGACTGGATGAGGTGGTCCTCCTCAACGAGCGCGGCGAGGTTGCCGAGTGCACGTCAGCCAATATTTTCGTCGTGCAAGGTAACCGGGTGTGGACTCCGCCAATAGCGTCAGGCTGCCTCCCTGGAGTAACCAGGGCGCTCCTGCTAGAGGAAATCCGTCTTCCAGGGCTGCAGATCGGAGAAAGAGCGCTGATGCCGGCGGATCTGGAAGCTGCCGACGAGGTTTTCATCACCTCCACCACGCGCGAACTGCTCCCGGTGGTTTCAGTACAGGGATTGAAACTCCGATCGCAAGACAACCCAGACGGGAAAGTGCTCGAAGCGCTACGGAAAGCGTTCAAAGCCTGTGTCGAAACCTATATTGCGTCACGGAAGCGTGCCGATATAGTCCTGTAGGCCATTCCATGCAATTAGCCTGTCCAAACTGCGGGACACGAGACGTCCGCGTCTCTCGTCCGCAGGGACTGGTCCAGCATCTGAAGAACTTCTGCGGCGTTTCGGAGCTGAGCTGCCGGCGCTGCAGCAACCGCTGGGAAACCAGCATGTGGGCCGGCGGATCGTGGAAGTACGCGCGTTGTCCCCGCTGCTACCGTCAGGAACTGACCAAATGGACAGCTCACTACTATAATCCGACCCGCTGGACGCGCTTCCTGCTGAAGATCGGCGCCCATGCCAGGCGCTGCCCGGTATGCCGCTGCAATTTCGCCACCTTCAAACCGCAGAAGGAAGATTTTTCGTGGCGTCACCAGGTTCGAGAAACCATCCCGCAATTGCGGAGTGAGGAAGCGGGAACGCTAATGGCTGAACAGACCCCGCCCGGGGAGGGATCTGGGGAACAGATGCCATAACTGGCCGCACGCGGCGCGTGCAGTAGGGCGGGCGGGATAAAAAATGGTTCCAAGTGACCCTCCGGCAGCTTGCTCTCCGACCGGCATGCACGGTCAGAACGTGGCATCCGAATTGGCGAGACGTGAGCCCCTTGCTCCCCGCTGCTGGTTTTGGCCAACCGCGGATCAGTGCGCAGGTGCGCGTCTGCTCTCCATTCCGGTAGAAGCCCGCTTCTCGATGCGACCTTTCGCTCGACAGCACCGAGGACTGGCCTCACGACCGATCCCCGTAACCGCGTCAACGTTCCTGGTCTGCATCTTCGAAACGATCCTCAGATCTGATCCGGCCCGTTCGGCACCACACTCCCGTCCCCGCTCGGCCTTTTATGACCTCGCGAGGCACGATCAACGTGTGAAACCCGTTGCCTGATCCGATCTCAGGACTTATGATTCGCCTCCGGATTTCGGCTCCCCTCCGGGATCTCTCGATCCCTCGGGATCAAAGCCCTCAACCCGGCTTCGAACCATAAAACTTACCCTTGCAGGTTGCCCGATCTTCCTTCACTCCCCGCAGCGCGGCAACAATTTTAGTCATCACTCGGCGCCACGGATCATCGGTCCGGATCCGCTACTTCCTGCCAGGCTCGCTGTCCTTCGAACCTCTTGGAACCACAGTCATCATGCGCCTGAATATGGCTCAACGTCAATAAGAAAGTGACACTTTCCTCAATAAATAACTATCTTAGATTGTGCGACTTAGATGCACTCACGCGTGGATGTCGTGTGAATAAAGCACGCGGAGATGATTCTGTTTTTGAAGTTTTGCGGAGATCAGCCGCGGCGAGCAGGACTCATGACCAGATCCAGAACTTGCGCCGTATCGAGCGCCTTCAGATCGCTTTGCGCCAGTGCCACCAGGCATCCGATCTGCTCGCCCACTGTGGTGAGCAGTTCCATTTCTCCGCCGGTATGAAAATGCGGTTCGCGATGCTGGACGTTGATGACACCGGCCACGCGATCGCGCACGATAACCGGCGCTGACAGAAACGCCTCGTAAGTGTCTTCCGGCAGATTGGTGAAGAGCTTGAAACGGGGATCGCCATAGGCTTCGCGGGAGATCGCGAGCAAGCGCCGCTCACGCGCCACCCAGCCGGTGAGACCTTCGCCGAAATGCAGACGCACCTTGCCGATGGTTTCCGGCCGCGGATTGTTCGAAGCAGCCAGCACCAGTTCCTGCCCCTCCAGCAGATACAACAGACAGGAATCGCACTCCATGAACTCGACGACCAGGGAAACCACTTCCTGTAGAGAGGCGCCGAGACTCATTTCGCGGACCATGAAGCGGCTGATTTTCTGCAGCATGCGGAGTTGATGCTCCGTATGCTCAAGGCGCGATTCCAGCTCTTTTACCCGTGACACAGTGCCCTTATTATGCCAGATCCTCCGCAAGCTGAAGCCCAACGGCCTGTATCACGCACGTGATGAAAATATTTTGCCGCGATTCTTCCGCAACTTGGCGGTCCGAATCGGCGGGCAGTCGAAAAAAACGATGGGACAAACGGTGCGAAGGAGGAGTTTCTCAATGGATCCGGGAAGAGTTGTTTGGTTGCCTGGTGGAGGCTTCAACGAAGATTACGACGCCGCCTGCCAGCAGCAGTATGGGGCTGACTACTACGCTTGCGATGTACAGCCCGATTACGGAGGCGTTTGGGTGTATTGCTGCCCCTACTAAAACCAGGGGTGAATTGCGGCGGTCGGGGGGGGGCCGCCGCGACATTTGTCCGGAGAGGAGGAGAATGCAATGAAGCTCGGTCTGTTCCTATTGCTCGTAAGTCTGACGCTCGACGCGCAAGGCCTGGTTCCCAGGCCTGCGCCGGATTTGAGAATTGTAGAAGCTTCCGGCAAAGCCACCACGCTGTCGACATTCCGGGGGCGTGTGGTGCTGCTGGCGTTCATTTCCACCCAGTGCGCCCACTGTCAGCGGGCATCGATGGTTTTCCAGCAGCTCTCGCACGAGTTCGCGGGCAACCTGCAAGTGGCCGAAGTGGCCTTCGACGAAGGCGCCGATACGCCGGCATTTACGAAGCGTTTCGGATTGAGTTTTCCGATTGGCGTCAGCAATACGGATCTGACGCACGACTTCCTGGGGATCGCACACGGGGAGAGACTGGGAACACCCCAGGTGGTGGTCATTGACCGGTCGGGGATGATCCGTGCGCAGAGCGAACGTTTAGGGAGTCCCATCCTTCAGACCTATGACTACCTGCGCGAGCTGCTGAAGGCGACGATCAAGCTGCAGGTGGCACGATGATCGACCACTCTTTGTCGATCCCGCCCGCTGCCGCGCTAGTGTTTCATCTGAAGCAGGGATTCTGGCTGTACGCATGGCCGATGATCATCGGTTTCGTGACCATCCTGGGATACCAGGCTCTGGGCCGCGTCGTGATGATGGGCGCCGCGAAATGGCCCGTTGTCTTCGCAATGGCCAGCGTGGTTTCCATGATTTCCCTTTTCGGTTGGGTAACGATGGTGCGCTTCATCGGAATGATTCCGCTATACGGTTGCGGCGTCGGCCTGGCCAGCGCGATAATGTCGCGAATCTATGCAGTCACCATGCCCCTTCATCCCAAGCTTAAGATGCGGGTCATTCGGGTTATCTGGAGAGGGGATACCGAGGGCATTCAGAAGTTACAGCAAGCATTGCGGGCTAGGGTATAATCCCCAGTTGAATCCGTTGGGAGTCGTAACAGCGTATTCAAGTTAGGGAATGTTCGCCCCATTTATTCCGATCTCCCTGGCCCTGGCAGTGTTGCAGGTGGCCCTGCGCTTTAAGGACGACGGGGATTTGGCTCGCCGGCTCAAGGCCCGGGATGCCGGCGCGATGCGGGAACTTTACGACCGCTACGGCCGCTTGGTGTATTCGCTGATCCTGCGCATGGTGCGGAACTCCGGAGTGGCCGAGGACTTGGTCCAGGAAACATTCCTTCGCGTGTGGAACCGGATGCAGGCGTTCGACCAGGAGCGTGGGGCCCTGGGACCTTGGGTTCTCGCGGTCGCTCGCAACCGGGCCATCGATTACTTGCGTTCCGCGGACGGCAAAATGCAAGCTGGGACACTCGAGCTGGATCACCTGGAGCATCCTGGGCGATTTTGCGATTTCGAGGATCGCGCTTTATCTCTGGACCGCGCGCAGCGGATCAAGAATGCTTTCGAGAAGCTGACGCCGCACCAAAAGACCGTGGTGGAGCTGGCGTACTACGAGGGGCTTTCGCAAACGGAGATGGCCGAGCGCATGCAGCAGCCACTGGGAACGATCAAGACCTGGGTTCGGTCGGCGCTGAAGGTACTGCGCGAACAACTGACCGAGGCGGCGGCCGTATGACTTGCCAAGACCTGCGCGATAGCTACGAACTGTACGCTCTGGGCTTGCTCGAGGGCGAGGAGAAGCTCGAGGCAGAGGCGCATCTGGGAAGGAATTGCGAGGTCTGCCAGAAGTATCTCAAAGAGGCGCTGGCAGTGAACGCCTTGCTGCTGAGCCAGGTGCACGAGGTGGTTCCTCCATCGCGGCTTCGGCGGCGAGTGCTGTCCTCAGTGGGAATGGAGCGGGCCGGTTGGGGCTGGGTCGCCGCGCTGGCGGCCGCCTGTTCGTTGATCGTAACTCTGTGGATCAGCCTGGAGAAGCGAGCCGCGGACCGCGAACTGAAGAGTGCACGCGTGACCCTGCAACAAACAGTGGCCGAACGCGATCGATTGGAGCAGGCCTTCACGTTCTTGAACCAACCTGAAACGCGACAAGTGAATTTTGGACAGGGCCAGCAAGCGCCGCCGCGGGGAAATTTCTTCCTCAACCCGCGCATGGGAGCCCTGCTCATCGCTTCCAACCTGCCCGCGCTGCCGGCCGGCAAGACCTATGAGATGTGGGTGATCCCGAAGGGCGGCGCGCCCCGTCCTGCGGGATTATTCCAATCCGGGCCGCAGGGCACCGCACTGCACATTCTCACCGGCGCCGTGGATTCCAATGTAACTCTGGCCGTAACGATAGAGCCGGAATCGGGTTCCCCCGCACCGACGTCTAACGTTCTTTTCGCTGCTGGTTTTTGAGCCTGCAGAGATATCCCTTGGATATACCCCTGATACCTGTTAGTATCTAGCTGCCCGAGAAGCACGGTACGAGGTTGTGGTGGCAATAATATAGTTGACAAAACAGGCCAAGTGGCTTATTATCAATTATGGCCACAGAACCAGAGACATTACAAGAGGCGATTTTATACTTCGCCGATCCCACAAATTGCCGGGAGTATCTGGTAGCCCGCCGCTGGCCTGATGGCGTCACCTGTCCCCGTTGCGGCAGCAAGAATGTACTGTTCCTGGAGAAGTACAACCGCTGGCACTGCCGCGAGAAGCACGAGGCTCCGCAGTTCACTTTGAAGACCGGAACGATCATGGAGGATTCCCACATCGGTCTGGACAAATGGATGATGGCGATGTGGCAGATTGTGAACTGCAAAAACGGAATCAGCTCTTACGAGATTCACCGCGCTATCGGCGTCACTCAGAAAACCGCGTGGTTCCTAGATCACCGCATTCGCCTTGCGCTGACCGTTGGCTCTTTCGACAAGATGACCGGGATCGTGGAAGCGGACGAAACCTACATCGGCGGCAAGGCTCGTAACATGAACGAGAGC
>Ga0207711_10000898_pt1 | contig 28645 bp, 30 predicted proteins | sample KBSS34metaG_FD_184401 | JGI IMG/M metagenome (GOLD analysis project Ga0207711, IMG submission 184401) | Switchgrass rhizosphere microbial communities from Kellogg Biological Station, Michigan, USA - KBS S3-4 metaG (SPAdes) (version 2) | ecosystem: Host-associated > Plants > Roots > Rhizosphere... | reverse complement strand
TCCTTCATGTCGCTTATACGCGCCGACAGTCTGCTATCGGCTGACCGCTATGCCCGCATGGCTGATTTCCTGAACGAAGCGGGGCTGGCTCTGGACAAACGGGGCGTCCGTATTGGCTACCACAACCATAATTACGAACTGGCGCCCCTGGGGGACAGGACGGGCCTCCAGATTCTGCTGGAGCGCACCGATCCGCGCCTAGTCGATTTCGAAATGGATGCCGGCTGGCTCGCGGCAGGCGGACAGGATCCGGTCGTCTGGCTCAAACGGTATCGAGGCCGCTTCACCCAGATGCATGTGAAGGACATCGCCGCAGGCACAATGGTCAACTATCGCATTCAGCAAAAGCCCACGGAGGTCGGATCGGGCACAATGAACTGGCCCGCAATCCTGAAGGCGGCCCGAACGGCGGGCGTCCGTAAGTTCTTTGTCGAGCAGGAGCCGCCTTTCCCCGGCGCGCGCATCGATTCTCTCACCAAGAGCCTGACCTATCTTCGTACGCTGGAGGCTGCATGATGAACCGCAGTCCGATAAGTTGCGCTGCGCTGTTCGCGATCCTGATGATCGCGGTCAGCCCGGGGCAGGCGCAGAGCGACGCCCCGTCAGCCACGATGTTCGACGATGTGACCGACACGCACGTCCCCGTTTCCAAGTATCTCCACGCCTTGGACGTCGCCTTGCTGGATGCGGATGGCGATGGCGATCTGGATGCGGTACTTGCCGTCGAATTGGGCGCGAACAGATTATACATCAACGACGGGCATGGGCGCTTCACCTGGAAGGAAGGTGCGCTCGGGACCAAGGCCCATGACACCGAACATGTGCTGTCGGCCGATTTCAATCGCGACGGCTATCCAGACCTGATCTTCGTTGCGGAGGAAGGCCAGTTTCACCAGCTCTTCCTGGGTGGAGCAGGCGGCGTGTTCACCGATGCATCGGACCGGTTGCCAAAGATGAGCGAGGGCAACGGGCTGGCGGTGGGCGATGTCAATGGTGACGCCCTTCCCGACATCGTCATTGGCAACTCGGCGGAGCAACGTCCTGGCAGGCCGCGTGCGTCGGGCCAGAATTTCCTGTGGCTGAACGACCCCGGCAACCCCGGCGTTTTCATCGACGCGACGGCTACGCACCTGCCCGTCTATGAAGATGACACGCAGGATATCGCGCTGGCGGACGTAGACGGTGATGGCGATCTGGACATGGTGGTCGCCAATGAGAACCCGCCCAACCGCCTGCTGCTGAACGACGGCAAGGGGAAGTTCCGCGAAGCACCCAAGGCGCTTCCGATGGTGACCCCGCTGGAAACACGCGAAGTCCATGTGTTCGACGCCAATGGCGACAGGCGCCCGGATATCGTTTTCCTCAACCTGACCAGCAACAACAAGAAGTGGGACAAGGATCCGCAGGCCCGGCTGCTCATCAACAAGGGGAAAGGCAGGTTCCGTGACGAAACCACGGGGCGCTTGCCCGCCAACCGCTTTTCGAGCTGGGGCGGCATGGTGATGGATTTCAATCATGATGGCTATTCCGACCTGATCGTCGGGGCGATCGACGTGCCGGGATTCAAGCCGCTGCAATTGCGCGCCTATGCCAATGACGGCAAAGGACGCTTCATCGACGTCACTGCGAAGGCGATCCCGGCGACAACGGTCGCGCGCAGCTGGAGCATGGCGAAAGGCGACGTCAACGCAGATGGTGTCGCAGACCTGTTCGTCGGTTCCTGGGGCACGCAGGCCCGCCTGCTGCTGGGACGAAAGGTCAGGTAGCCCCGGTAGTCCTGTTCCGTCAGATGGAAATTCCGCCTCCCCAGGCGAGTTGCGATTTGCAGCTTCAATGGCCGCTTGCCGCCTCCGCCAAGGACAGCGGCTGGTGCTGGCGGTGGGGTCAACGATTTTCGCGCGATCCTGATCGACGGCTAGTCGGCCGGGGCTGCTTCCTGCATTTTCCAGGCGGCGCCGATGGCGAAATGGCTGAGGATCAAGTCGTCAGCCATGGACGCGTCGCCCGTGCGGACAGCCTCATAGATCTTGCGGTGATGATCGACCAGATAGTCCCGTGCCTTCGAGCTGTCCGCGATGCGTCTGCGACGTTCGACGTGCGAGCGTTCCAGTAGATGGGTGATCGTGCCGTAAACGGTCGAAAGTGCTGTGGAATGAGCGGAGGCGACCAGTTGCGTGTGAAAATGAAGGTCGGCGTACCCGCCACGCAACACGTCATCGATCGTCGCCTCGATCTCCCCCAGCGCCCGTTCGAGGTTGCGCAGGTCGTCGGGGGTTGCCCGGGTGCATGCGAGGCGCAAGGCCTGCCGCTCCAGCGCGATCCGGACCTCGACAATATCCTCTATGATGGCGGGTTGTTGCGCCAGGGCAAGCGAGAAGAACTCGCCCAGTACGGATGCGTCGGGAATACGCACGGTGCTGGCGCGACCATGGCGCGTTTCCAACACGCCGATCATCTCCATCGCGCGCACGGCTTCGCGCACTGCAGGACGGCTGACCCCCAGGCTCAGCGCCAGTTCGCGTTCGCTTGGAAGCCGGTACCCGCTTTTCACTCCGCCATTCACCAGCAGATCGCGCAGATGCGCCAGCACCCGGCGATATCCGGAAATCTCGGGGTCTGGAGTGGCAAGGGCACCGTCAACGGCCATATTGTGGCTTTACCGCTCGTCCCGGCTCCTGGCCAGCCGTTAGTGGACCTGTCCATCTGGGTGAGACAGCCATTGTCGCAGGTTGACTTGTCGCGGCTGGCAAGCTGCTTGCGCTAGGGTAAGGAGAAAGGAGAAAGGACAATGCAGGCAAAACATGGTCTGGCTGCCGCGCTCTTGGTCGCGGTGCCTCTCTCTGCGCTGACGGCGCAGACCTTTACGCGCGGCGAGGCTGTGCCTACGACGCTTCCGCTCGGAAACAAGCCGGGCAATCCCATTCAGGACATGCCACTTGGGCAGCGGCTGATCTCCGCCTTTGGAGAACGCCCCGTCTTTTCGCCAAAGGGCGACAGGCTGGCGTTCATCGGCAAGTCTTATGGCGATGCGTTCGAATATGACATGGCAAGCGGCAAGATCCGCAACTTGACGGGGCATGCGCCGAGCGAAGGCTATTTGCGCGTGCATTATCTCCCCGACGGCAGCTACCTGCTACTCGGTCCACGCATCCTGGGTAAGACGCGCGAGGAAACCCGTCACGGTCGGATTGAGCTGTTCTGGATGGATGCTCAGACGATGAGCGCACCCGTGCCTTTGGGGATCACGGTGTTCGAAGGCATAGCCGTCAGCCCGCACAGCAACATGATCGCATGGAGCCAGGTCAAAGCCGCAGAGGGCGACAAGCCCGCATCGACGACCATCTTTACCGGGCGCGTGCTCCTCGACGGACAGAATGCAAAGCTCGACGAGGTACGCGAAGTCATCACGACTACCGAATGCTTCGTCGAGGCGCAGGACTTTTTGCTCGGCGACAAGGGTTTGACCATGCCCTGCTATGGTTTCGGCAAAGGCCCGACGGGTGTCGAAACCAAAGTCCTGTCGGTCGACTTCGCCACCAGAAAGATCACCGAGTATCCGACGCCCTCCACTCTCTATAATGAGGTCGAGGGGATATTCCCGGACGGCAAGCGAACCTTGGTCGAATGTGCGCAGGACCGCTCGAAGGGCATGGACCTGTGCGTTCTCGACCTCGATCCCAAGAAGCCTCGCTACACGCGCATGACCAACATCGTGCAATATGGCGGCTGGAAATATGGCAATCCTGTCGTACGGCCAGATGGCCGGCTGGTTGCGGCACAGGTCGGATCGGCCGATGTGATCGACGCCGGTGTCGGCCAGGGCATCGTGCTGATGGATCTCGCCCCGGACTTCTGAGCGGTTGTTAGGCGGGGAAGAGGCGACCGGCCGCCGTTCCGGCAACCGGCATACCGCGTCCTAGGTGCCGTGCCGGTGGACTATGAAACGTCGGCTTGATTCCGGCGATCGCCCGACGAGAGGACTGTCCGTGCTGACAAGCTGAAGCGCAGTGCGGGCGCAGAGCCGAGGACGTTGGTCACTTCGAGGAACTGGTCATCGTGCCATGCGCCATCAACCTGAGCTGCGAGACGCCGCCGGCAACCTCCACGTTGTAGCGGAGCAGACACTCAGAGGCTACTAAGCCAGCGTTGCATAAGGTAAACTCGGGCCAAATCGGCCAGTTCGCGCGAGCGCTGAAACTGGCAGTCACGTATCCCGGAGCGCTCGAGCATGGCCATGGCGCTGTAAACCGAACTCTGCGACAGGTTCAGTGCCGGCGGCGCACCACTGATCGTTCTGGCCTCGCAGCCTTGGTGGGGTGTCAGCAGCGCGCTGATTGAGGATCCGCCGATTATCGCCTAATTGCCCCCACGCAGCAGCCGCACCGGGCCAATCAGCCCGGAAGGGCGCAGCGGCGCATCGGCGCGGTAGGTCGGCATGGCTGGCTGGAACGACCGATCCAGCGCAAAGGTCCCGGTTCCGGGCGATGCCCGCGCGACTTACGTTCCCATCGGTGCTGGCAGCCCTTTGCGACCAGTCTGCACTTGGCGAAGCTCGGGTCGTGAACTGATATCTTCAGCCGGCGAGCGCCTGCCACTCCGTCAATGCGGCGGAGCGGCGTTCCTTAGATGTGGTGTGGTCGCGAGGTGCCGTTCCTTGGCAAAGTGGTTGTGGAGTGAGGCGTGGACGGAAGGGCAAGTGGCTGTTCTCTGCCCTGGATTGGCGTGGCATCAAGGCAATCTAGTAGCCGAAGATCGCTCCTGCCAGACAGCTCTGACAGCACCCACAGGACCTTATTTGGGAAGCGCCTTCGTCATCTTAACCACGACGTAGGCAAACCGCCCGCTGGATGGCGTGGTCTGGTGCGGCGTATTGGCCGGAATCCAGAGCATATCGCCTGGAGCGAGGCTGTGCACCTCACCGCCTTCAATCCGACCGCCGTACCATTCGCCTGGCCTGATCTGCTTGGCCCCCAGCAGCGCGCCTCCCACGCGAACGTCCCCGGTGCCTTCCTGTACGATGAATAGGTCAGATACCGTCTCGTGCCGTTCGGGAGAGCCAGGCTGCACGCGCACGCTTCGCATAACCTCGTAGCCGTCGCCGCTCCGCACCGGGCCGCTGGCCGGTACCGGGTCGCCGGAACGCCACACTTGTGCGATTTGGGCTTGTGCCGGGCCTGCGACCACGGGCAACAAGATGACGCCGGCAACGAGAAGCGAGCGGAGGCTACGACCTGGGCCGAGAGCGAGCGCTTGAGCCGAAATGCCGCTCATCCTCGTGCCTCCGCAGGAATCGCAGCAACCGGCGCAGCTTCTCCCGCCTCAGCCTCTTTCATAGCTGCCTCCTTGCGCGCCTTGGCATCGCGCCACAACTGGATGCGGAAAGGCGCCATCATCAGGCCCAGCCACGATCGCGGATAGTCGGGCATGTAACCGCAGCCGATATCACTGCTCGGCTCCTTGCCTTTGGGCAGGTAGAACGTGCCGAACAGATGATCCCAAAGCACGATATCGCCACCATAATTGGTATTTCCTTCTTCGGCCGACTTGGCGTGATGATACCGGTGGTTCATCGGGCCGCTGAAGATGTATTCCATAAAGCCATGGCGCGTGTTCAGCGCGGTGTGCTGGAACTTGCCAATAACACGGGAGGCAAGCCCGGCAACGAAGACGATCTCGGCAGGCGCTTGGATCAGGGCGTAGGGCACCACCCAGATCATGTCCTGAACAAAGCCTTCCAGTGGATGGCTGCGTGCGCCATTGAACCAATATAGCCGGGTCGAGCTGTGATGCACGGAATGCCAGCGCCACATAAACGGCACTTCATGCATCCAGCGATGGTACCAGTAACGGAAAAAATCCATCACGACGATCAGCAGGACGACCTGAAGTACGGGATGGAGCGCGGTCGGCCAGAATTCCTTGAACGTCTCGGGCGTGTAATGGGTGTGGATCAGACCAACTAGCGTGGCGGTCACGAACACCTTCGCGACGCTCATCAGGGCGCCCGCAGGGATCACGGTGAGGAACATGAGCACGTCAACGCCAGCGTCGTCCTGCTCCAGCCAGTCTCGCGTCCACGGCATGAGCCGCTCGAGCGGGGCCATAATCACGCCCACACCAAACATGAAAAAGAACGCCAAGGCAAAGGCTTGCACCCCGATGCCGTTCTCCACCGCGAGCAATCCCGTCCAGACAGCGCTTACGAGGAGGAGCGGAAACAGCCCAACGGCGATGATCCGCGCCATCAGAGTATTCTCGAATTTGTACGAGTAGGCATCCAGCCGGCGCCAAATCGGCTTTACGGGCGCTCTGACCCCACGAACGACCATGCGCTCAATAAAATGAAACGGCGCAGCTGCTTTGGCTTGCGCCAGCTGCATCCACGAACCGTCAGACGGCTGCGACAGCGACTGCTCAGGTCCCATTTTCCTCTCCGTATATTTGAACGACCGCGTTCAATAACATATGGTCTTTGGCCGGTCAAGCTATCGCCAGATTGCTGGAGCAAGCGTGTGCTCACCGCTTACTTTATTTAACGATCGATGCGTGGTCGGTTCGAGGAGTAAGGAAGATGGAACTCAAGCACATCGAAATGGCCAAGCTCTTGGTCTCACCTACCAATATGCGGGCCAAGGGCAAGCCCGACCTGTCGCACATTCTGCCGTCGATCCGGGCGCGGGGTGTGCTCGTGCCGCTGATCGTGCGGCCAGCGCAGGACGAGGACCAGTTCGAGATCGTGGCGGGCAAGCGGCGCTATTAGCCGAAGCTACTGCGGTTTGCGCGATGGGGCGATGTTGCACATTGCCTACGCATGCGGGCTGCGAGCTTCGGAGCTCCTCAACCTACAGATGAGTGCATTCCCTGCAGGGTGCTGGCAACGGTCCGTGTTCATGGAAAGGGGTCGCCGCGAAGTGCGTTAGCCTACACTAGTATCTCTTGGGTCATTTCAGCCGTTTTAGTGTGGCTAGGGGGAGCCACCGGGGCTAACGCTAACGGGCTACCGTCGGTCATGTCGCTGCATGTGGTCATGCTGGTGGCACGGCCACGGTCGCCATTATAACTCCAAACAGAACCGTCACGCAAAGCCCTCCGATCAATAGGATCTTGGCATCGGTTGGGTGCGGCTTGCGCTTAAGCAGGCAATAGACCAGCCCAATCGCGAGCAGGCAGGACAATGCAACGCTCAATCCGTAATTCTTGGTAAGACTGGCCAGCCAAAATGCTGTCAGCATATAAATCGCCATGTAGATGTTTAGCGCGCCAATACCCCCAATGGTGGGCGCAAACCCTTTTGACGCTTTGGGTGTGAATGCTTTGCCTGCCTTCACTGAACGCGCCGTGGTTATCATTGTTAAGACGCCCCGCCACAATATGAACACTGACAGGCCTATCGAGATGATCATCATCGGCAACGCGATGACTAAGCTAACAGGAGCAGGCAGATTGGCGTAAGAATCTGGTGCTCCGACATAAAACACGAGTGATGTGCATAGCCAGATAACTATCAGGATACGAACCGGCAGGGGGAGCCGAGCCAATAGCCGCAATGGAGACGGAAGAGTGTTGGGGTCAAAGGTGCGCTTCATTCTGCGTTGATTGCATATGCGTAGAATATCCACCAGAGGCACTGACGATATATAACGCTCGGCTCGCTACCATGACATGCAGACCGCTGTGGGCTGCGCTGGGCACGAAAGCGCGCTCGCCCTCGCTAGGGTGGCGGCAACCCCGGCCTGCGCTGTAGCGGCGGCACAGCGGCCCGCGCCCGTGTGGTCATCACCCGCAAATCGCCGACCCACAAATATGCTGTTTCATGGGCCGCCGCTGTAGAACGGACCTAAGTGATTGTTATAGCAAAATAATTGCTTGCGGACCTTCAACCGGCCTCCCTAGCTTGTAGCCAATGTCTAGCCGCATCCAGCATAGGAGGTCGCCAAATGGCCGATGAAATGGACATCCGTATCTCGCCAACTCTTCACCCCGGCATCGCTGGCGAGATTGCCGATTACGACGACGATACTCGCCCGCTGCTTGGCCAGACGGAGACGGCGGTGCACGAGGCTTTTCAGGCGTTGCAATCTATTCACGACGCCAAGGCTGGCGGGGCGAAGAACCCGACACTGAACGAGTATGCCCAGTTCGTCGCAGTCGACACGCACGCCACGAAGGTCATGAACAAGGTTTATTCCTCGTGGTCGCGCGCCGTGGACACGCTGAACGCCAACATCGCGAAGATGGACAAGGGACTGAACGCGCCGGTCGAGCAGCGTGCCACCGCCTCGATGGCGTCGGAAATCCGTTCCTACTTCCGTGGCCTCAAAGACGGGCCGCGCATGAACGCGCTGCGTAAGGCGATCGAGAGCGGCGACGAAGTGACGGCGACGGCGGTTCTCGGCGGTCGTCCTTATCTCTCTGGCCTCGAACCCGAACTGCACGCCGAATTTCTGCACGACTGGCACAAGGCGCAGCGCCCTCTTGAAGCGAAGAAGCTGGCAGCGATGCGCCAAGCGGCGGACATGCTGAACAACCGATACAAGCTGCTCACGAAGGCAGTCACCGATGCGGTCGGCGACATCAAGATCTACGAGACGTCGAAGGTGAACGGCGCGCCGATCCTCGTCAAAACGATCACCCCGGCGCAAGTGCGCAAACAGGTGAAAGAGTCCAACGAGGCCTTCGCCGTCCCGGTCTGACCGTTCTTCTAATCAAATCGAGGTAGTTCGATGAACGCCATCACGCCCCCGTGGGGCAACAGCGATTGGAAGCCTGCGCCCCCGCCACCCGCGCCGACCGTGCGCGGTGCGGGGAACCCCGCATGGACCCCCGGCTGTCCGTCACCGAACCCGAAGGGGCGACCGGCGGGCCTGCCCGACAAGCGCCTGCTGGCCACACAGCAGATGCTCGACGAGATGCGGAACATCATCGCCGTGCTGGTCGGCAAGGCGCTGGAAGGCGACACGAACGCCGCCAGCATCGTGTTGGCGAAAATCCTCCCGTCCGTGAAAGCGCAAGCGGAGAAGGTCAGCTTCGACTTCGACGCTACCCTGCCGATCAGCGATCAGGTTGCCCAGGTGCTGGATGCGGTTGCCGCTGGCGCGGTCGCACCTGATGTTGGGCGGCTCATCATCGACAGCATCAAATCCCTCGCGGACGTGCGGGCGACCGAGGAACTGGCCGCGCGGATCGAGGCCTTGGAGGCGGCGAGCGATGCTCGAGGGTAACGCGCAATTTGTTGCACTTCGGTTGGAAAGGTCGGCGATGCGACCGACCGGACCCCGACGATTGACACATAGGGGCACCGGCTCATGACGACGATAACCACACAGCAAAACCGGGTCATCACGGAGGCACCGGAACCGGATGACGTGTTCGTGCACGTCATTCTCTTCGGCGAGGGCGACACGCCCGGAACCGTTGCGGGTCGCAGCCTGCGCTACCTGCCCATCAGCGCCTATCAGGAGTGCTTGGACTGGGCTGTGGCCATCGCTGACCAGATGGCCCGCCCGCTCTATGTCGTTCCGCTCAGCCATGGCGACATTCTCAACACCGACCCCTGGACCCCGTTTGCCAAGATGCTCGTCACCCTGAACGATCAGGAACGCGGGCAGCTACGGCAGATGGCGATTGCAACATGCGCGGACGTGATGCGGGACTGCGACGACTGGCATGTGCGCGCCGATGCCCACGACATTCTCACTCAACTGAAGGTGATCCATCATGACTGACCAGAACGACTCCCTGAAAGCCGCTGAACCCGGTTCGCACCCGAAGGCGGAGAAGTATGGGGTGCCCATCGAACATGCCGACCGCATCGTGCAGCGCCATTTCGGTGTGACGAACGACAACGCCGCGCTCGCTGGCGGGCAGATTGCCGCTGACATTGAGATGAGCAAGGCGCTCGCCAAGAAGGGCTGACCATAGTGGCAGGCATCCGGGCACTTCAGCGCCGCGTGGCAAAACTGGAGACCGCTCGGAAGCCGCGACCATCGCCCATCGTCATCATGCGCGGCTCGTTCGATGCGTTCGCTGATGCCACTTATGCGGAGGTAATGGCGGGCACGCTGGCAGGGGACTTCCTGCATATCCTCGATCACCTCCGCGAATGGGACGAGGGCGGCGTATGGGCGCTGGCATATGCTCGCTGACGGTGCCAGCCATCAGTGGCATAGGGTTGCGCGGGGCTTAGTCGCCTTCACCCGCGCCGAGGACCAGCGGACGGTCCCTCGTTAATCGAACATCCGCAGCAGCGGGGCACACGGGCCTCCTTCCCGCCTGACGTTGCCAGCACCCTGCGCCCTCGGGCGTGGGGTGCTGCTAGAATGATCCGACTATATTGCGAACAACGCCTTTCGCACAGTAGTCTGCCGAAATGCCAAACGCGATCGCGACGAATCGAAACCTCTTGAGCGTCGTGTTGCTACTTGCTGGCTGTCAAAGTGCTCCCCCGATGTCTGAGGCGACTTTTGCGCAGGCAAAGCAGCGGTGTGGTCTCAAGGCCACGACTTATACCTATCGGGATGGCATCTTTCTCGATGAGCCTCTGATCGACTTCTCTCGAGAGGATAATCCCGAGGCTGCGCATGTCTGTTTCAACAAGGCTTTGGAGGCCGTTGATCGAGCAGCCACAGAACGCGGCGCGACCCATATCAGCTACATTTGGGAGTGGCGAACCGCAGCGGAATGATCGCCACCATTGCGGCTTGAACGGCTAGAAATACGCTAGAAAGTAAATTGCGCGCTGCGTTTGGAGCGATCCCCGTGCGGGGTAAGTCGCTGAAATTTCTAAGAAATTTTGGTGGACGCACTAGGGCTCGAACCTAGGACCCGCTGATTAAGAGTCAGCTGCTCTACCAACTGAGCTATGCGTCCACATTCCAGCGTCGGGGTTGGCTTCCCGCTGTGGAGGCGCGCCCTTAGCATCGGGTCCGGCGCGCTGTAAACCTGTTTTGGCGATATTTTTTGATCGGCGCGGGGATCGCCGGCGAGCGCTCAGGTCCAGCGGGTGGAGCGGGCGATCGCCATCAGCATGCCAAGGCTGATCAGCACGGTCATCATCGCCGATCCCCCGAACGACACCAGTGGCAGCGGGATCCCCACCACCGGCGCGAGGCCCATCACCATCATCAGGTTGATCGCGACATAGAAGAAGATCGTGGTCGCCAGGCCCGCGGCGGTCAGCCGGGCGAAGCGGCTGCGAGCGCGGCCGGCGACGCGCATGCCCCAGCGCACCACGAGCATGAAGGCGAGGATCAGCAGCACCCCGCCGACCAGCCCCCATTCCTCGGCCATGGTGGCGAAGACGAAGTCGGTGTGCCGTTCGGGGAGGTAATCGAGATGGCTCTGGGTGCCGCCCAGGAAGCCTTTGCCGAAGATGCCGCCCGATCCGATCGCGATCTTGGACTGGATGATGTGATAGCCGGTGCCGAGCGGGTCGCTCTCGGGGCTGAGGAATATCTCGATCCGGTCGCGCTGATAGTCGTGCATCATCGACAGCGCGATCGGGAAGGCGGCTGCGAGCGCGAGCGCCGCTCCGCCGAACAGCCTGAGCGGCAATCCGGCGAGGAAGCCGACGGTGATGCCTCCCGCGCAGATCATCAGCGCGGTGCCGAGATCGGGTTGCGCCATCACCAGCGCCGCGGGCACGCCGATCAGCAGGGCAGGGGGCCAGATCGCGCTCCAGCTGCGCAGCTCGCCCGCGGGGAGCAGATCGTAGAAGCGCGCGACCGCTAGCACGATCACCGGCTTCATCAGCTCCGACGGCTGCAGCCGGATGATGCCGAGATCGAGCCAGCGCCGGCTGCCGCCGCCGACGAACCCGAACAGTTCGACCAGCAGCAGCAGCACCACCAGGATCGTATAGGTCGGAAACGCGGCCTTTTTCAGCCGCTCTTCACCGGCCCAGGAGATCATGATCGCCAGGCCGATGAACATCACGAAACGCACACCTTGCGACAGCGCCCACGGGGTCATGCTGCCGCCGGCCGCTGAGTAGAGCACGACCAGCCCGAACGCCCCGATCGCGGCGACGAGCGACAGCACGCGCCAAGGAATATGCTGAAGCGGGCCGGGGACGATCGAATCGCGGTTCATTCGGGTTCGTCCGGCTGGCGCGCCGGGGCGGCGGGCGGGGCGGGGGGTGCCGCCGGCGCGATCGGCGCCGCGGCGGGATCGTTGCGGTGCGCCCATGCGTAGGCCTTTTTCGCCATGCGCGCCTCGATCGTTCCGCCCCAGCCTTCCTCGAGCGTTGCGAGGCGATCCTCGGCGCGCTTGCGATCATATAAATAGGTGATCATGTCGCGTGCGATCGGCGCGCCCGCTGCGCCATGCAGCCCGTGCTCGAGCACCACCGACACCGCATAGCGCGGCGCCGCGACCGGCGCGAAGCCGACGAACAGGCCATGATCGCGGTATCGCCACGGCATGCCTTCGGTGCCGGTCATCCCGGCGGCGCGCATCGCCATCGAGATGCGCCGCACCTGCGCGGTGCCGGTCTTGCCGCCCATCAGCTCGCCACCGGGCAGGTTGAGCCGGCCCGAGCCGCCGGTGCCCCAGCCGCTGTTGATCACATCGCTCATCGCCGTCCTGACCAGATCGAGATGCTCGGGCGCAATATCGAGCGCATCGCCCTGCGGCGGATAGCGCTTGTTGACGATCAGCCGCGGCTTGAGCGCCGTACCGCTGGCGATGCGCGCGGCCATCATGGCAAGCTGGAGCGGGTTCGCGAGCATATAGCCCTGGCCGATCGTCGCATTGAGCGTGTCGGCGGTGGTCCATCGCGCGCCCTTGTACCGGCGCGCCTTCCATTCGGTGTCGGGCACGGTGCCATAGCGCTGCGAGGGCATCGGCAGGTCGAATTCCTCGCCAAGGCCGAGCTGGCGCGCCATCGCTGCGATCCGGTCGATACCGATCAGCCGCGACATACTGTAGAAATAGATGTCGCAGCTCGATGCGATCGCGCGGTACATGTCGACATTGCCATGCCCGTGATGGCGCCAGCAATGGAAATAGCTGTTGCCGAGGCGATAGCGGCCTGTGCAGAGCACGGTCTGATTGGGATCGACGCCGGCCTCGAGCAGCGCCAGCGCGACCATCGGCTTGACGGTCGACCCTGGCGGATACAGGCCCTGCATCACCTTGTTGGTCAGCGGCAGATGATCGTCGTTCGACATCTGATCCCATTCGGCGTGGCTGATCCCGTCCGAAAAGCTGTTGGGATCATAAGCGGGCATTGACGCCATGGCGAGGATTCCGCCGGTCAGCGTATCGATCATCACCGCTGCGGCGCTTTCCGGGCCGAGGCGGCTGGCGGTGTAGCGTTGCAGTCCGGCGTCGATCGTCAGCTGCAGCGCGTTGCCGACCATCTCCGGCCGTGTGGTCAGCTCGCGGACCACCTTGCCGTGCGCGGTCACCTCGCTGCGCTTCGCCCCGGGCTTTCCGCGAAGCCATTTTTCCATAGTTCTCTCAAGACCTTCTTTTCCGATCTTGAAACCAGGGGTGATCAGAAGAGGATCATGTGTCTTGTCGTAATCGGCCGCCGAAGCCGCACCGACATAGCCGACGAGATGCCCGACCGCGGCGCCGGCCGGGTAGAAGCGGCCATAGCCGCTGGTCGGCGCCACGCCCGGCAGCATCGCCTGCCGCACGCTGACCGCCGCGAAGCGCTCATAATCGATATTCTCGGCGACCGGCACCGGCTGGTAGCCGCGCGCCTGCTTGAGATCGTCGCGAATGCGGTCGAGATCGTCGGCGGTGAGCGTGAGCAGTTGCCGGAGTTGGCCGAGCACGGCCTCGCCCTGCCGGAGCTGGTCGGGGATGATGTCGACGCGGAAGATCGTCCGGTTGATCGCGATCGGCTGGCCGGCGCGGTCGATGATCCAGCCGCGCCGCGGCGGCACCAGCGTCAGCTGGACGCGGTTGCTTTCGGACAGCGTCGTATAGCGCTCGTTCTGCGCGATCGACAGCCACGCCATCCGTCCCGCGAGCACCAGGCCGACGGCGGCCTGGGCCCCGCCCAGCACGAACGCGCGGCGGGTGAAGGTGTAGCTGAGGCTCTGTTCGGTGGTGATCCGGTTCAGCTTCATCGCCGCAGCCGCCATCGATCGAGGATCGCCGCAAGCCGCAGCACCGGCGGAAACAGCAGGATCGCGCCGGCGAGCTGGGGGAACAGCGTGGTCACCGCGCTGCGGCTGTCGAAAGGCAGCGCCAGCACCCAGCCGCCGAGATCGATCGCGACCAGTGCGATCGCCGCGATCAGCCATTCCATCCACCAGTCGCGCCACACGAAGTGATGATCGACCCAGTCGAGCAGCAGCAGCGCGATGGTCCACAACGCCATCGAGGCGCCCAGATCATGTCCGCTGATCAGATCGTCGGCCAGGCCGAGCGGCAGCGCTGCCCAGGCTGCCCACATTTCGGGGCGCAGCAAACGCCAGGCGAGCAGCATCATCAGGCCGAAGGGAGGCATGATCGGTTCGGTGGCGATCACCGGCGCGAGGCTCATCGCCGACCCAAGCAGGATCGAGATCACGGGCACGGCGCTCGTGCGCAGCGGCGGCCTGACCCGGTGGGCCTTGTCCTTGTGCAGGATCATGGCTTCGGCTGCGCCGGCGGTTCCACCACCGGCGCCTGGAAGATCGGATAGACCGCGGCAAAATCGGCGATGGCAGGGTCCGCCAGCGGCCGTGCGATCGCGCGGTCGCTACGCACCTCGACGACCACGGCGACCGGTACATTGGGCGCATAGACGCCGCCGGTGCCCGAGGTGACCGCAAGATCGCCGCGACGAAACGGCCGCCCGCCGGCGATCAGGCTGCGGATCTCCATCGTCCCGTCGCCCTGGCCGGTCGCGAGCGCGGCGATGTTGTTGCGGGTGATGCGCACGGGCACCGCGGTCTCGCCGTCGGTCAGCAGAAGCACGCGCGAGGCGAAAACGCCGCTCTCGAACACGCGCCCGACCAGACCTTCCGGGGAGCGCACCGCCATGCCCGGCCGAATGCCCTCGGCGCGGCCCGCCGCCAGGGTTGCGAAACGGCGCTGGCCGCTCGGGGTCGAGCCGATCAGGCGCGCGGACAATATCGGCCTTGGCAGATGCTCGGTCAGCAGCGCCAACCTCTTCAGCCTCGCGTTCTCGAGCGCCAGCGCCTTGGCGGAGATCACGGCGCGCCGTTCCGCCGCAAGCTCGGAGCGAAGCGCGCGATTCTGGCTCGCCGCGTTGAAATAAGCCGCGATCTCCTCGCCCGCGCCCTGGACCGCGCGGACGCTCGAACGGCCGAGACCGGTGATCGGCGCGCCCGCATCGATGACGATCCCACGCAATGTCGAAAAGGCGCGCGGGTCGAACCGCGCCACCAGCAGCAGCGCGAACGCGACGATGAGGCCCACCGTGGCGGCCACATAGCCCGCGAACAGGCCATATTGGACCCGGCGGGAAAAACCTCGACGCCTGTGGCGGGGCGCCGCCATGTCCGGCCTGGGCTTCCTAGGCGGTCTGGAGCACGCCGCGGAAGATCGGATCTTCCAGCGCGCGGCCGGTGCCCAGCGCCACGCAGGTGAGCGGATCGTCGGCGATCGAGACGGGCAGGCCGGTCGCCTCGCGCAGCACTTCGTCGATGCCGGTGAGCAGCGCGCCGCCGCCGGTCAGGACGATGCCCTGATCGACGATGTCCGCGGCGAGCTCGGGTTGGGTGTTCTCGAGCGCGATGCGGACGCCCTCGACGATTGCCGATACCGGTTCGGTCAGCGCCTCGGCAATCTGCGCCTGGGTGATGACGATCTCCTTGGGGACGCCGTTGACCAGATCGCGGCCCTTGATGTGGATCGTCTGCCCCTTGCCGTCGGCGGGCATCTTCGCGACGCCGACTTCCTGCTTGATCCGTTCGGCGGTGGCCTCGCCGATCAGCAGATTATGGTTGCGGCGGACATAGGAGCCGATCGCCTCGTCCATCTTGTCGCCGCCGACGCGCACCGAGGTGGTGTAAGCGAGACCGCGCAGCGACAGCACCGCGACCTCGGTGGTGCCGCCGCCGATATCGACAACCATCGAGCCGATCGGTTCGGTCACTGGCATGCCGGCGCCGATCGCCGCGGCCATCGGCTCCTCGATCAGCCAGACCTGCGACGCGCCCGCGTTCGAGGCGGCGTCGCGGATCGCGCGCCGCTCGACCGAGGTCGATCCCGAAGGCACGCAGATCACGATCTCGGGCCAGCGCGGGAAGCGGCGGGGGCCATGAACCTTTTGGATGAAATGCTTGATCATCTGTTCGGCGACGTCGATGTCGGCGATGACGCCGTCGCGCAGGGGGCGGATCGCCTCGATCGAGCCCGGAGTCTTGCCCATCATCAGCTTGGCGTCGTCACCGACCGCGCGTACCCGCTTGACCCCGTTGAGCGTCTCGATCGCCACGACCGACGGCTCGTTGAGCACGATGCCGCGCCCGCGCACATAGACGACCGTGTTCGCGGTGCCGAGATCGATCGCCATATCATGCGACATGAACTTGAAATAACGCTGGAGGAACATGCTTTCGTCCGTATCTAAAGGCCCGCCCCAGGCCGGTCGTACTGCCGCTCGCGCCACCCGATCGGCGATAGCAGCTTGCCCGGTATCAAGGGATGCGGAACGCCGCCGCTTGGGCTAGAGCTAGTCCCATGTCAATACGCCGCCTGCCCGAGCATCTGGTGAATCGCATCGCTGCCGGCGAAGTGGTCGAAAGACCCGCCAGCGCGCTGAAGGAACTGATCGAGAACGCGATCGACGCCGGTGCGACACGAATTTCGGTAAGCCTTTCGGAAGGCGGGCTTTCGTTGATCGATGTCGGCGACGACGGCTGCGGCATGACCGCCGCGGAGATCGCGCTCGCCCTCGAGCGGCACGCGACCTCGAAGCTGCCCGACGATGCGATCGAAGCGGTGACCACGCTGGGTTTTCGCGGCGAGGCGCTGCCTTCGATCGGCAGCGTCGCGGATCTGACCATCGAAAGCCGGGTGCGCGGCGCCGACGGCTGGCACCGCCGGATCGATCATGGCCGGCTGATCGGCGAGGGGCCTGCGGCGCTTCCGCCGGGGACGCGGATCCGCGTGTCGAACCTGTTCGCGAGGGTGCCGGCGCGGCGCAAATTCCTGCGTTCGGCCCGCGCCGAATATGCGGCCTGCACCGACGTGGTCAAACGGCTTGCGATGGCCCGCCCCGATATCGGCTTCACGCTCGAACATGAGGGGCGGCGCGCGATCCTGTTGTCGCCGGGCGAAGAGCGGGTCGATCGTGTCGCCGCGCTGACCGACCGCGAACTGGCCGGCAACAGCGTTGCGGTCGACTATCGCCGCGAGGCGGTATCGCTGACCGGCGTGGCCGGGCTCCCGACCTTCAATCGCGGTGTCGCCGACCATCAATATCTGTTCGTCAACGGCCGGCCGGTGAAGGATCGCCTGCTGATCGGCGCGGTCCGCGCCGCCTATCAGGACATGCTCGCGCGCGATCGCCATCCGGTGATCGCCTTGTTCGTCGAACTCCCCGGCGATCAGGTCGACGTCAACGTCCATCCCGCCAAGACCGAGGTGCGCTTCCGCGATCCGGGGCTGGTGCGCGGCATGATCGTCGGCGGCTTGCGCGCCGCTCTCGATGCCGCGGGCCATCGCAGCGTCCAGCGGCCCTCGGCAGGCGCGCTCGGCGCCTGGCAGCCGGGCGGGGGAGGGCCGTCGCCAGCCCCCGTCCCCAACGGCTTCGCCTTCCCGGCGATGGCCGCCGCCGCCGGCCAGGGCAGCGTGTGGGACCGGGTGACCGATTATACGCCGCCGCCGATGGCGCGCGCCGAGATCGCGCATATGCCGCCGCCCGAGCACAAGGCCTTTCCGATGGGGGTCGCGCGCGGCCAGGTCGCGGCGACCTATATCGTCGCCGAAGCCGAGGACGGCCTCGTGATCGTCGACCAGCACGCCGCGCACGAACGCCTCGTGCTCGAACGGATGCGCCGCGCGATGGCCGATGGCGGCGTCGCGCGCCAGGCGCTGCTGCTGCCCGAGGTGGTCGAGCTCGACGAGGTTGCGTGCGACCGGCTCGAAGCGCGGGCCGGCGAACTGGCCGAGCTGGGGCTCGAACTCGAACGCTTCGGTCCCAAGGCGATGCTCGTCCGCGCCACCCCGGCGCTGCTCGGCCAGGGCGACGTCCAGGGCCTCGTCGTCGATCTCGCCGACGAGTTGGGCGCCTATGACCAGGCGCTCTCGCTCAAGGAGCGGCTTGACCATGTCGCGGCGACGATGGCCTGCCACGGCTCGGTCCGCGCGGGCCGCACCCTCTCGGTCGCCGAAATGAACGCGCTGCTCCGCGAGATGGAGGTTACCCCGCATTCGGGCCAGTGCAACCACGGCCGGCCGACCTGGATCAAGCTCGGCCATGGCGACATCGAGAAGCTGTTCGGGCGGAAATAGATGGCCGCCGGGCGTATCCACACAGCGAACCGCAGGCCCTGCTGCTGCGGTGGATTAGCGGTTCTTGAGCATAGGCCCGCTGCGTCAGCAGTGGGCCCGGCCATGGCGCAAGCAATGTAATTTGTCAGGCTTCGTTCGCGAGGCTTTGGCTATCTTGATAAGCTCGAATTGTGTCTGACGATCTTGCCTCTTCAGCGATGTGTAGAATGATCGTCGCGCTGAGCTCGATACTCGGATGTGACGCGCAGTTCCCTGCAAACCAGAAAGCTTCGGACAACGGCTCGTCGGCATGCCAAGTCGTCATAACAAAGCGGTCATCCGGAATGTCCCCGAAGTTGAACGCATCGAGATTGGCCCAATCAACGCTATCGTGCCACGCTTCGCAATCAACGCCCCATGTCACTGCGTACAGGCAGCCGCCAGCGATGAGCCATGTCGCGACATGATTCCGCCATTCTTCGCTTGCCGCTCGGTCGAGAACAATGACCACGCGAAACGGTCGAACGGTGAGATCCGGCAACGCTTGCTCGGGGCGGAGATGTAAGTAGGCAAGCTCCATTAGGGGCAACCTAAACGATTGGAGGCTTATCTCAAGCAGGGGGCATCCGCCGTACCGTGGTCGAATCACGTCGATTCTAGCTCTGTTAGAGGCTTTCGACGGAGAGCGGGGCGTCCGCGTCTTTTAGTGTGGGATGCTACTGGCGAGGTAGCGAATTGATGGCGGGGCTGGGAGTGCCGTGAAGGCTCATTGTTGTTGCGCTTTCGAGTGGGAAGCTGCTCCTGGAGCATCTTCGCCATCGCGAGCGCAGCATCGAGATGCTTGTTGTCGACGATAGCGACTTGGTTCACCTGTCGGATCTTGTCGAACATGTCATAGGGCAGGGCGTGCGCGCCGTAGCGGATCTCCAGTCTTCCGTCAGGATATTCGCAGACATCCACCCGTATTCCGGGGAGCGAGCGGCTGATCTCGGTCGGAATAAGAATGAAAAGCGCCTTGTTATAGTGGAGCGTCAGCGCTGCCTGACCTTACGCTGTTCACACGCCAGATGAGTTCGCCGCGGCAGTTCCGGCGATAGCGCGGCTGATATGGATGCGGCCGGCGGGCGTCGCGATCTTTCCAGAGGCCGGCTGATATCATCCATTTGCGCAGAGTTTCGTGCGAAACGGTGATCGCGTGGCGCTCGACAAGATACTCTGCCGTCAGCGTCGGGCCGAAGTCGTGAGAATGTTCGCGCACCAGATCGAGAACGTGATCGCGGAAGGCTGGCCGGAATGCTCGGTTGCTCGGACGACCGCGTTTCCATGAGACCAGCGCCTCGGGTCCGTCAGCCCGCATCCGATTTAGCAGGCGATATGTCTGCCGAGCGCCAACGCCGAGCAGCGCCGATACATCCTCGATACTGAGCTCGCTACGCTCGAAGCGTAGCGGCGTGTCATATCTCGAAAGCTCACCATGGCTCATCCCGACAACCGTCATAGGCGCGTCCTCCCTACCTAGAGACGACATGCCACCCGGAACCGCGAGGCGCGCCGAGCTGCGACATCTCTAACTTGCGGGGAGTGACATCTCTAAGTTGCGCCTACATGGGCTAAGTCCGATAATATATATTATGTTAAATCATGCTACCGCTGGCGCTGTGCTGGCTTTCGCCGGAACGTCTGCTCAACCCGCGGGCTGCCAGATGAGGATCATCGCCGTGATCACCGCCGCGATTGCGATCCAGAGCAGCACCATGCGCAACATCTTGTGCCGCGGCGTGCGGTCACGGGCGAGCCGGTCGACGACGATGAACAGCATCGCAGCGATGCCGACCACGCCCGCAATCTGATCAGCCGTCATGCTTCGATCTCCATCCCGTCATAACCCGCCTCGACCGGCTTCGGCAGCTCGGCGCACAGCCGCGCATAGTCCATCGAATGGTCCATATGCGTGAGGATCGCGCGCCCAGGCCGGCATCGCTCGATCGCCTCGAGGGTCTGCGCGAGATGCGTGTGGGTCGGGTGCGGCCGTTCGCGCAGCGCGTCGACCACCCAGATGTCGACACCTGAGAAAAGTTCTATCATATCATCTGTAAAGATATGAAAATCCGTTGAATATCCGATCGACTTTCCGCCTCGATCGAAACGGAATCCGGCGCTGAAAATCGAGCCGTGGGGCTGCATGACGTTGCGGATCCGGATGTCGCCGATCAGCATGTCGGGGGCCAGAAGATGCGCCGCGATCGTCGCCGGATAACCGTCGCGTCCGAAGAAGACATAGCCGAAGCGCTGTTCAAGCTGGGCGATCGTCTCGGCATAGCTATAGCCCGGCACGGGCTCGCCGCGGGCATGGAACAGCTGGCGGGCATCATCGATGCCATGGCTGTGATCGGCATGGTCGTGCGTCCATAGGATCGCGTCGATTTCGGCCAGCCCGGCGTCGAGTAATTGCTGGCGCATGTCGGGCGACGTGTCGACGAGCAGCCGCGTCGTCGCGCTCTCGACGGTGATCGACGCCCGAGTGCGGCGGTTGCGCGGCTCGGCGGGGTCGCAATCGCCCCAGTCGTTGCCGATCCGGGGCACGCCCGACGATGTGCCGCATCCAAGGATGCGCAGCTTCACCTTATAGCCTTTTTGAATAAATTGAAGAAGTTGTCCGATGTCGTTCGCGCGAGATCGGCAATGTCCCATGCGAACTCCTGGGCGAGCAGGCGCGCGGTATCGACCACGAAGGCCGGCTCGCACGGCTTGCCGCGATGCGGCACCGGCGCGAGGAACGGGCTGTCGGTCTCGATCAGCAGCCGCTCGCGCGGGATCAGGTGCGCGGTCGCGCGAAGCTCGGCGGCGTTCTTGAAGGTGACGATCCCCGACAACGAGATCGAGAAGCCGAGGTCGAGCATCGCCCGGGCCAATTCCGCGCTGCCGGTGAAGCAGTGGATCACGGCATCAAAGCCCCCCTGCTCGATCTCCTCGCGTAATATCCCGATCGTGTCGGCTTCGGCATCGCGCGTGTGGACGATCAGCGGCAGACCGGTCGACCGCGCCGCGGCGATATGGCGGCGGAAGCTCGCGCGCTGTCGGTCGCGATCCGATTTATCGTAATAATAATCGAGCCCGGTCTCGCCGATGCCGATGACGCGCGGATGCGCGGCCCTTTCGACCAGCAGCGCGGTTTCGATGTCGTCATGCGTATCGGCGTCGTGCGGGTGGATGCCGACGCTGGCCCAGATATCGGGCTCACGCTCGGCGGTCGCCAGCACCGCGTCCCATTCGGCCGCGCGCGTCGAGATGTTGAGCATCGCCGATACCCCTGCGGCGCGTGCCGCCGCCAGCACCTCCTGCTGGCGTTCGGCGAGCCCCGCATAGTTGAGATGGCAATGGCTATCGACGAACATCAGTCCTCGGCTTGCTCGAGTTCGAGGCGCGGGAACAGCGGCACCGGCTGCGCGATCCTATAGCCCGATCTCCGCAGCGCCTCATACCAGGCCTGATCCTCGATCGCCGCGAAATCGCGCTGAGCGGCCGCAACGCCCATCTGATCGAGCAGCTTGCCCGCGCTGTCGGGGATGACGGGCAGGATCGCGATGGCCAGATCGCGGATCGCCGCGAACATGGTGCCCAACACGGTCTTCATCCGCTCGGGATCGTTTTTCCTCAGCGCCCAAGGCGCCTGCGCATCGACATATTGATTGCAGGCGAACACCGCCTTCATCCAGGCCTCGATACCTACCGCGAAGGCAAGTTGTCCGAAGGCGCGCGGCACCTCGTCGAGGCAGGCGGCTGCGACCGTTCGCACCAGCGCGGCATCATCGTCATTGCGATCGAGGGCGGGCAGTTCGCCATCGAGATTCTTGAAGATCATCGACAGCGTGCGCTGCGCGAGATTACCGAAGCTGTTGGCAAGCTCGGCATTGACGCGGTTGACGATCGCCTCGTGGCTGTAGCTCCCGTCCTGCCCGAAGCTCACTTCGCGGAGCAGAAAATACCGCAGCTGGTCGACGCCGTAGCGTTCGGCCATTGCGATCGGGTCGACGACATTGCCCACCGATTTGGACATCTTCTCGCCGCGGTTGAGCAGGAAGCCGTGGCCGAACACCTGCCGCGGAAGCGCGATTTTCGCCGACATCAGGAAGGCCGGCCAATAGACCGCATGGAAGCGGACGATGTCCTTGCCGATCAGGTGCAGATTGGCGGGCCAATATTTGCCGAGCGCCGCCATGTCGTCGGGATAGCCGAGCCCCGTCAGATAGTTGGTCAGAGCATCGACCCACACATACATGACATGACCCGGGCTGCCGGGCACGGGCACGCCCCAGTCGAAGCTCGTGCGCGAGATCGAGAGATCGCTGAGCCCGCCGCTGACGAAGCTGACCACCTCGTTGCGGCGGCTCTCGGGGCGAATGAAATCGGGCTGATCCCGATAGAGCGCGAGCAGCGCTTCCTGATAGCGCGAAAGGCGGAAGAACCAGCTTTCCTCGACAGTCCAGTCGACAGGCGTGCCCTGCGGCGACAATTTGACGCCGCCCTCGCCCTCGGTGAGCTCCTTCTCGTCGTAAAAGGCTTCGTCGCGGACCGAATACCACCCCTCGTAGCGATCGAGATAAAGATCGCCGCTGGCCTCCATCGCGCGCCAGAGCGCCTGGCTTGCGGCATGATGATCGGCCTCGCTGGTGCGGATAAAACGATCATATGATATATTCAAATGATCGTCCATATCTTTGAAATAAGCTGACATTTCATCAGCGAGAGCGCGCGGAGAGATGTTGCGCGTGCGCGCCGCCTGCGCCATTTTCAGCCCATGCTCGTCGGTTCCGGTCTGAAAGCGCACATCGCGCCCCATCGACCGCTGGAAACGTGCGATCGCGTCGGCGGCGATCGCCTCATAGGCATGGCCGATATGCGGACGGCCATTGGGATAGCTGATCGCGGTGGTGATGTAGAAGGGTTCGGACATGGCTCAGCCATTAGGGAGGCGCGGGCGGTTCCGCAACGCTCGGGATGGGCGGCGTGTCCCGGCGGCCTGCCGCGTCACGGTTCAGCGCCGCGCGTCTGGGGCCAGCCTCACCAGCAGGGTGGCGAGTTCGAACACGGTGGTCGCCGGATCCATCGAAAGGTGCACCGCCCCCTCGCCCACCCTGCGCGCTTCTTCCCACAGCCCGATCGCTTCCGCCATGGCGGAGCCCTTCCGCTGCCGGGCTTCGGCCGCGATCCGCGCGGGGGCGCGGCCGAGAAAGGCCTCGTAGCGAGCCTGCGCCGCCTTGGCGCCGAGCTGCCGGGCAAGTGCCGCGCGAATCGCGTTGGTCGGATCGCCCTCGCCGATCAGCCGGTCGATCGTCTGGTCGAGCGCGCCGATGTCCAACCCGGCAAAGCCCAGCGCGCGCCCTGGCGAACCCTCGCCGACGGCGGCGAGCGCGTCGATTTCGTCGCGGGGCTCGTCGGGCAGCATGCGCTGCAGCGCGAGCCGCATCTGATCGTCGGACAGCGCCCCGAAGCGCAGCAGCCGGCAGCGCGAGCGGATCGTCGGCAGCAGCCGGCCGGGCGCGTGGCTTATCAGGAAGAACACCGTACCGGCGGGCGGCTCTTCCAGATTCTTGAGCAACGCGTTGGCGGCGTTGCGCTCGAGCGCGTCGATCGCGTCGATGATCACCGCGCGGCGCGGCGAAAGGCTCGGCGTCGTCGCGAATAGACTCTGTAACGAACGAACCTGGTCGACGCTGATCGAGCGCGCCAGATCGTCGGATTTGTCGCGGGTCAGCCGTTGCAGGATGCGCAGATCGGGGTGGCTGCCTGCCCGGATATAATGGGCTATCGGGTGGTCTTCGGGGGTTTCGAGCCCCGGCAGATGAACCCGCGGACCAGCCGCATCGGCGAGCAGGCGGGTCGCCGCCGCCAAAGCGAAGCTCGCCTTGCCGACGCCTTCGGGGCCAGCCAGCAGCCAGGCATGGTGCAGCCGCCCCGAATCCGCCGCCTCGCGGAACGCCTCGATCTGCGAATCCTGGCCGACGAGCTTCACGGCACCAGATCCGACAGTTCGGACAGCAGCCGCGCGGTGACGTCCTCGGGCGCGCCTTGGGCGTCGATCACGCGGATGCGATCGGGCTCGGCTTCGGCATTTGCCAGAAACGCCGCGGCGACCCGGTCGTGAAAACCGCCATCGCGTTTCTCGAAACGGTCGCTCTGCGCGATGCCGGCGATCGACTGCCGGCGGCTGGCCTCGGATATCGGCATGTGCAGCAGCAAGGTGCGATCGGGCAGAAGGCCGTTGCTGCCGATGCGGTGCAGCGTTCTGATCGTCTCGGCTCCAACGCCATCGGCGCCGCCCTGATAAGCGAGCGAGCTATCGAGAAAACGGTCGCAGATCACCCACCGGCCCGCGGCGATCGCTGGCAGGATCGTCTTCCCGACATGGTCGGCGCGCGCCGCGGCGAACAGCAGCGCTTCGGCGCGCGGGCTCCAGCGATCCCCCGCGCCTTCGAGCAGCAGGGCGCGGATCGCCTCGGCTCCGGCGCTGCCGCCCGGCTCACGGGTCTCGATCAGATCGATTCCGCGCGCGCGCAAGGCCCCGGCGAGCGCACGGGCCTGGGTCGACTTGCCGACCCCCTCCCCGCCCTCCAGCGTGATGAACCGGCCGTTCACGGCCTCAGGCGAGGCCGAGCAGCCAGCGCAGCCCCGCGAGCACACGATCGAAGAAGCCCGCGGGCGCGACATCGCTGTCCGCGACCAGCGGCAGCTTCTGCGGCGCGAGATCGGGGCCGGTGACGACGAGATCGGCGATATGGTCGCCCGCTTTGATCGGCGCCTTGACCGGCCCTTGATAGACCACTTTGGTCTGGAGATCCGAGCCTAGCCCCGCGGGAATCGTCACCGTCAACGTCTTCGGCGCGACCAGGCCGACCTCGTGCTTGTCGCCCAACTGCACCTCGGCGGTCTGGACCTTGCGGCCCTTCGCGACGAGCGGCTTCGCCTGCCACGCGCGGAAACCCCAGTTCATGAAGGAGACCGACTGGTCGATGCGCTGGTTGAACGAAGTCAGGCCCGACAGCACCATGACGAGACGGCGGCCATTCTGTTCGGCCGAGCCGGTGAAGCCATAGCCGGCCTCCTCGGTGTGCCCCGTCTTGAGCCCGTCCGCGCCCGCGACCCGCCCGAGCAGAGGATCGCGATTGGCCTGGGTGATCGCAGCGCCGCTGTCCATCGTCTTGCCCCAGGTGAAATTGGGGCGGCTGTAGAAGGTCTTGTAGAGCTTGGGATGATCCTCGATCGTCCGCTCGGCGAGCGTCGCCAGATCGCGCGCGGTCACATAGGTGACGCCCTCGTCGGGCCAGCCGTTCGAATTGCCGAAATGGCTGTTCGCCAGCCCGATCTCCTTGGCGCGGCGATTCATCAGCGCGGCGAAGGCCTGCTCGGTGCCCGAAATATGCTCGGCAAGCACGACGCATGCGTCGTTGCCCGAAAGCGTGACGATGCCGAACAGCAGATTGGCGATGCTCACCTGCTCGCCCGGCGAGAGGAACATCGTCGATCCGGCGGCGGGGCCGTGCCACTGCTTCCACGTCTCGGGCCGCACCGTCGCCATCGCATCGAGCTTGAGCTCGCCCTTCTTGATCAGGTCGAAGGCGACATAGACCGTCATCATCTTCGCCATCGAGGCCGGCGGCATGCGCTGGTCGGGACTCTTCGCATAGAGAATCGCCCCCGATGAGAGATCCTTCATGAACGCGACCGGCGCGGGCGTGTCGAACGGCGGCGCGGCGGCTTCGGCGGGAAGCGCCGAAAGCAGGAGAAGGCCGGAAAACAGGGCGATCTTGCGACGCGTCATTGTGATGATGTTCCCTCCGATACGCGGGTGCTGCTGGCGAGAAGCACCAGCCTGGCCTCCTGATAGCCATCCGACTGGACCTGCGCCAGCGCGCTCGTAGCTTCGGCCTGGCTCTTGTAAGGGCCCGTGCGCACCCGCCATAGCGCGCCGACGGGCTCGATCCGTCCCGCCACGAACTCGGCGATCTCCTCGGCGCGCGTGCGATCGCCCACCGCCGCCACCTGGATGAACCAGCTGCCCGCCGGCGCCACTGCGTCGGGGATCGCTGCGGCCAGGCGTGGTGGGGGCGCCGGTTCGGCCGGGCGGGCCGCGAAGCGCTGGTTGAGCCGGGCCAGTTCGGCGCCGCCCGCATAAGGCCGTTCGGCGGCCGGACGGCCCCAGCGCAGCTGCAGCCGATCGGCTTCCGCGGGGAAGACGCGGCGGACCCGCACGCGCGATACGCCGGCCCGTTCGATCCCGAGCAGTTGCGCCGAACGGCGCGACAGGTCGATGATCCGGTTGGTGACGAACGGGCCGCGATCGTTGATCCGCACCAGGATCGTGCGGCCCGTGTCGAGCGCGGTCACCTCGACATAGCATGGCAAGGGCAAGGTCTTGTGCGCCGCGCCGACGCGATCCATGTCGAAGCTCTCGCCGTTGGCGGTCTGTCCGCCGTGAAATTGCGCGCCGTACCAGGACGCGAGCCCGACCTCGTCATAGCCGGCGTCGTCGGCGGGATAATACCAGACATCCGCCACCTGATAGGGCTTGCCGATCTTGACCGGGGCGTCGGCGGCCGGTCCCTGCGGTCGTGTCGGCGGCCGGTGCGGATGCTCGGGCCGCGGCACGCCGCAGCCCGCCAGCAGCAGCGCGAAGGCGAGCGCCGCGCTACTGGACGATCGCATCGCCGAGCAGCCCCACCGACAAGGCATAGAAGTTCGAACAATTATAATCGAGGATCGAGCGATAATTTGTGGTGAGCAGATAGCCGGTGCGCCCGACGCCGTCGGGCTCGATCAGCGTCGCGAGCTCGCCTTCGCCCGGCACCGGGCCGCTGAGCATCATCAGGCCCTTGTCGCGCCATTCGGAAATGGTCAGCCAGCGGCTCTGGCGCGCGAACACGCGCGGGCAGCGCGGCGACGACAAGGGCGAGCGGATCGCCGTACGGTCGATGCCGTCGGGCACCCGCACGGCGACGCCCCACGGCACGCCGGGTTTCCACCCCGCGTCACGCAGATAGGCGCCGATCGAAGCGAGCGCGTCGGGCTCGCTGCGCCAGATGTCGACCCGGCCATCGCCATCTCCATCGGTGCCGAGCCGCAAATAGACGCTGGGCAGGAATTGCGGATAGCCGGTGGCGCCCGCCCAGCTGCCCTTCAGTTGCGCGCGCGGCACGCCCCGTTGGAGCAGCTGCATCGCCTTGAGCCACTCGCCGGCGAACAGATCGCGCCGCCGTCCTTCATAAGCGAGTGTGGCGAGCGAGCTGAGCAGGTCGAAGCTGCCTGTGAACGTGCCATAGCCAGTTTCATGGCCGTAGATTGCGAGCATGATCTGCTCGGGCACCCCAGTCTTCCGCTCGATTTCGAGCAGCAGCGGGCGCAGCGCGCCATAACGCGCGCGGCCCATGCCGATCCTCACGCCATCGACATGGCTCGCGAGATAAGGCGCGAAATCGGGCGGATTGGCCGTGCTGGCCGGAGTGGCGCCCGGTTGGGCGCGATCGAGCCGCACCACGCGCGCGTTGAAGTTCAGCGTCGGCAGCGTCGCGTCGAACAGCGCGGGCGAGATGCCCATTGCGATCGCCCGCGCCCGCAGCGTGGCGATGTAGGCGCGCATTTGCGCGTCTTCGCTCGGCGCGGGCGGCGCCGGCACATCGGCGACCCGCGCCGCCTTGTCGGGCGCCTGCCCCTCCCCCGCCACCGTCTGCGCGAGAACAGGAAAAGCGCCCGCCGCGGCCAGCACAAACCCCATCGCGGCCATCGCCGCGCGCATCACGCCCACGCTTCGCATTGTAACCCCTTCTTCTGCCGCCTGATTGCCACAGCTTCATCGCCGGGAGAACCGCTTTGATCGCGCGGCTTGCACGAAAGGCCGCTGCGGCGGTAAGGGCAGCCATCCGCGGGCGACAGCGCCGGGAAACGCATGGAAGAGTGTCCGAGTGGTTTAAGGAACTGGTCTTGAAAACCAGCGACGGGGCAACCCGTCCGTGGGTTCGAATCCCACCTCTTCCGCCATTTGCCGCCATATTCAGCCTCGTGCTACGCGAGAGCCGCAGTGGCGGCGCCGGTGTGGCGGGTGCGACGTGGATCGCGCAATCGCTTCTGGCCGAAGCCGATCACCGGCCTTCAGACCAAGCGGTCGCATCTGCCCCGGCGGGCAGCACCATCGGGCAGCCGGGATCGGTGGCGGCACGGAACACTGCCTCGGCCACATCTCGCGCAGAAG
>Ga0207711_10000892_pt1 | contig 28721 bp, 23 predicted proteins | sample KBSS34metaG_FD_184401 | JGI IMG/M metagenome (GOLD analysis project Ga0207711, IMG submission 184401) | Switchgrass rhizosphere microbial communities from Kellogg Biological Station, Michigan, USA - KBS S3-4 metaG (SPAdes) (version 2) | ecosystem: Host-associated > Plants > Roots > Rhizosphere... | reverse complement strand
AATGTGCCGTCCGACCCTACCACCAAAATGTTGCGCAACTCGTCGGAGTAGCTGGCGCGAACTTCCTTGATGCGCGGATCGTAGGCGCGGGCCGCGGCATCGCCGCGCATGACCAGCTCGACCTTGGCCGTAATTTCAGCATCGACCGAAGGCAGCGTCACCGGATAAAGACTGCGCGCGGCCTTTTCCTGGAAGCCCACCACTGGAGTCTTGGAAGGGCCGCTGGCGATCAGGGCCGCGGTGCGCGCCGCATGCAGAATGCGCTCGGATGAGAGATCGTCGGTGTAAGCGTAGCCTGTGCGCTCGCCTACTACCACCCGGACGCCGCATCCGGCTGAGATCCCCTGGGAGGCTGACTTCACCATCGACTCGTCCACCATGAGCGACGTGGAGGAGAGGTATTCGAAGTAAAGATCTGCGTACTCCCCGCCGGCCGAGAGGGCGGCCGCCAGATAGCGCTCCAGATCATGCTCGGTGAGGCCGTAGTGCTGAAAAAAGAACCGATTTTTATCCACAGTAATTAGATGTCCTTGGATCGGGAAAGACTCCCCGTAAGTCTTTCCATTATCCCACATGGACTTGAGGCGGCCGAGCCAATCGAACCACGTGGGGACAGCCGCCCTCGGCTGTCCGGCGGAGCAAAGCTCCGCGCATTCCCCGAAAAAAACCCGGTCGAGCTGCGCTCGACTGGACAGCCGAGGGCAGCTGTCCCCACGTGGACTCTGGTGATGGTCATACGTCACAGACAGAGATTCGGAAAGGTGACAGCATTCTAATCATGACCCCCGAAGCCCTGGCTCGCACGATTGAGGATTTTCTTGCCGGCGCGCGAGATGCTATCGTGCTCGATGACGGCGCCGCCATGTTCGACCTGGCGCAGGCCAGGTATTCCATTTCCGGCGAGCGCAACAAGTGCCTGCTTCACCTATGGTCGGACGAGAGAAACATGGTCCGGCGAGTGCTCGATGTGGAAATCAAGCATGAGGTGCTGCGGCTGGCGGTGCAGCGGCTGGGGCAGACGCGTCCCAGCAAACTGGAAATTTGCCGGCAACGCGACCGCCGCACTCCTACCGCGAAACGCGCCGCGCGACTGGCCTACCAGCGCAGCCTGCAGCGTACCCTGGAGCGCCGCTTTCCCACTTATGTTGCTTCGCCTCTCACGACTTCTCTGGATCTCGAGCGATCATTTGGCCCCATCTACGCTCGTGGGATGCTGCGCCGCGGGCAATCCGGCCTTGCGGTTCTGGGCGTCAATCCGCAGGAAACCCAGTCCGCGATTGATGCCGCTCTTACCTTTGGAATCCTGTGGCTTGATGCCTGCCGCCTGGCCCAGGCGGGGAAAATAGTCGTGGAGGGCATGAAGCTGTTCCTGCCCGCGGGGACTTCTGCATTGACCCGCGAGCGCATGGCGCATCTGCACCCTGACGCCGCCAGGTGGCAGCTATACGAACTGGAAGACCGGGAAGGCAGTCTCAAGGAGATCGAGTTTTCAGACCGCGGCAACGTGCGGACTCGGCTGGTGCACTGGGCGGACGAATCCCAGGCCAGGGACCGGTTTGCGGCTGCGATCAACCGGGTCCGGGAGTTGATGCCCGAAGCGGAAACGGCGGTCATCTCGCCCGCCGAGATGGTCTTCCGCTGTCATGGACTGGAATTCGCCAGGGCGCGCCTGGCTCACCATCCCGGTACGCTGTGCCCCACGGCAGAGATCGTATTTGGAGTGGGCGCGGACGAAAGGGTGCTCGTGGAGCAGAATGCAGATGCCTTCCGGCGCCTGGTGCATAGTATCGGAGAGGTCCGCCATGCCGAAGGCCCGCGCGATCACGCGCTATGGCGGTTGCATCCCGAGCGCTGGCTGGAATCACTCGTGGTGCAGGATGTGGCCGAGGTGGACGAGCGCTTCGATGCTGCCTGCCTGTACTCCCAGGTGCCGGCATTCTCGGCTTCGGACCGCGCCATGATCGATGTGCTGACCCTCACGAACACCGGCAGACTGGCGGTGGTCGAACTGAAGGCCGACGAAGATATCCACCTGCCCCTGCAGGGCCTGGACTACTGGTCGCGGGTGGCCTGGCACCATGCCCGCGGAGAGTTTCAGCGTTTCGGATATTTTCCCCAGCGGGAATTGTCGAGCGAACGCCCCTTGCTGTTTCTGGTGGCGCCCGCGTTGCACGTGCATCCCGCTACCGACACGTTGCTGCACTACATCTCGCCCGAGGTGGAGTGGACGGTGGTGGGTATTGACGAGCGCTGGCGAAACGGAGTCAGAGCGGTATTTCGGAAGCGCCCGCGAGACATGGAGCTGAAGATCGACCCCAGATCGCGAGACTGCGCCTGAGTAGCGCCGGCGTCGCGCCGGCTGTCGAGGCGGCGTCCCGCCGCCTCAATTCGAAAGTCGAAAGCAGGTCGGCGTCGCCCGGCATTTAGGTGGCCGCGCAGAAATCTACTTCTCTGGCCAGACTCCCAGCAGGCGCCGGACGTCCACCAGCTGGGCCACGTGATACGCGTTGTGATCGGCCAGCAGCAGGGCCTCGCGCAGGACGGTTTGGCCATCGCCCCAGGGAATACGCGCAAAAAGGTCAGTCTTCGGATTGGCAACCAGGCCCTGCATGGCCTTGAGGTCCCGGCGAAATTTCTTGATGCTGACATTCCACGCAGCCGAAGCGGGCGGAGCGTCGCTGCGCGGCCAGTAGCCCTTGGGCCAATCGGGGGAAACATGCTTTCGGTTGCGGCTGAATTCCAGGATGTCCCATTGCGCGATGCGCATGTGCTCGAGCAGCATCCACGGGGAATGCGGAAATCCAGCCGGCTTCGTTCCCTTTAATTTGGCCGGGATGCCTGCGATGGCGTCTTCGAAACGGGCGTGAGCGCTTCCGCCCTTGAGCAATTCCAGCAAGTGTTGGCGCAGAGAAGCGTCGTGGTCGGGTTTCATGGTCGTTCCGCCTTTTCCCCCGGACGAACCGGCATGGGTTGGCTTATCCAGAGGTAAAAGATGCAAATCCTAGTTAAAGCGATTCCACCATGAACTACAAGGGCGTTGAAATCGCCGCGCGAATTGGATGGAAGACGGGCGTCCCCGCCCGTCCCGCTTCAATCCCAAAGCACTTGCTTCCGGCCAGCGTTTAAACTGTCCCTATGAACGTTCGACCCGATCAGATTCCATATCGTGATTTTTATCGCATTCTCCTCGTTGCGGTCGGCCCGCGTCCCATCGCCTGGGTTTCCACGCTCAATGATGGGCACCTGAATCTGGCGCCGTTCTCTTTCTTCAATGCGATATCAGCGAAACCGCCGCTCCTGGGCTTTTCCCCGTCGCTGCGCCAGGTGGATGGCCAGTCCGCTCCCAAGGACACGTTGCGGAACATTCGCGAGACTGGTGAATTTGTGGTTAACGTGGTCACCTTCGCGGTGGCCGAGGCCATGAACCTGACCAGCGGCGAGTATGATCCCTCGGTGGACGAATTCGCACTGGCGAAGCTGACGACCCGGCCCTCCCAGGTGGTGCGGCCGCCACAGGTTGCGGAATCTCCGGTCAGTTTTGAATGCAAACTTGAACGGATCATCGATTTCGGTACAGCGCCGCCAAGCAGCAGCCTGGTGATCGGCGAAATCGTGTGCGTACACGTGGAGGAAAGCGTTATGAAAGAGAACCGTCTGGATCCGGACTCGCTCGACCTGATCGGACGCATGGGCGGCACGCAATATTCCCGCACTACCCAACGCTTCGACATGAAACGCCCTGAGTTGCAGCGCCCCTCAGCGCGGTAATCCCCAGAAAGTCGGCGTTTTCGCCCCTACAGTGAAGTACTTCCTCTGCTACTTGATGAGCCCGATGGCGGCCCGCAGGGCAACTAAGTAGCCTTTAGAGAGAACAGCAAAAACAAGCGCTTGTGAAGCTTCCTGGCCGGATGCCCGACGCCGAGCACAGGGCTGTTTCCCCAAGTTCGCAGATGATGGCGCCCAATCAGGCGAAGGAGATTTAAATGAATATCAGGAAACCATTAATACTGGCATTAACGATCGGATTGTTCTTAAGTACATTCGCCATGGCGGAAGATGAGCCTTCCGAACAGGTAAAACGCCTGGATGCCTCGGCGGCCGTGTTGGATGAAATTATGGGAACTCCTGACAAGGGGATTCCGGAAGAAATTCTGAGCTCGGCCGAATGCGTGGCTGTGGTCCCGTCCATGGTCAAGATCGGGTTCGTCTTTGGTGGCCGCCACGGACGCGGTCTGGCTACCTGCCGCACCAAATCCGGATGGAGCGCCCCCGCTCCCTTCACCGTCACCGGCGGCAGTTGGGGACTTCAGATCGGCGGCGAGGCGGTGGACCTGGTCATGCTGGCCATGAACGACCAGGGCATGGCCAAGATGCTGACCAGTAAATTCAAGATCGGCGCCGACGCTTCCGCCGCCGCGGGACCGGTTGGCCGTCACGCCGAAGCGGAAACCGACTGGAAGATGCGTGCCCAGATCCTGACTTACTCCCGGGCCCGGGGAATTTTCGCCGGCCTCACCCTGAACGGAGCCTCCATCACTCAGGACAAAGATGGCACGCGAATTCTTTACGGCAAGATGATTCCTGCCGCCCAGATTCTCAAAGGAGAAGTGGCCCCGCCGGAAGGATCGCACCAGTTCATGGCGGCAATCAGGAAGTATGCCAACCAGGCGGAAGCTTCCGACCGCAAACCGGAACCAACCGCGTCCGCTTCTGAACCGCACGAACGGATGCTGACTTCTTCTGAAGCGCAGAACGCGATTCAGGAAAAGCTGAAGGAAGAACCGGGATTGAACAGTGCCAAGGTGGATGTAACGTTGACCGCCGGCACGGTGAAACTCTCGGGATCGGTTCCCAGCACCGAGGACCGCGATAAGGTGGTGCGGATCGCAAAATCCTACGCCGGCAACCGTGAAATACAGGACCAGTTGGCGATTGAGACCGAACAGAATCGTTAGCGGAAGCGAAGAAACATCAGGCCCTGCTCTCAGAAAATTTGAGGGTGGGGCCTTTTTAGTCTGGATCCACTGCCACATGATCTCAATCGAGATCAATCTTCTCAAACCCCAGGCCCTGCAGCAGGCTGGTGATGGTGGAAGTGGCGTTCTGCTGGGCGGTTTTCAAAATGCCATCGGCCAGGGCGGCTGCCAGTAATTGGCGTTCCGCCTCCTGACGCACCTGGGTTTCCAGGTCGGGATCGGTGGGAACCAGGAAACCGGTCTGCCGCGAATACACCCGCGTCTTGGCACTGTCGAGCCGCGTCCCGAAGACTTGGGCTGCGGGCAGGTGCAGGTGGACCTGCTTGCCCTTCACCTGGACATCACCCGGCTTCAAGGTCGAGAAGTCAATGCCGGCGACCACCTCGCCGTGCACCAGGAGAAGCAGGCGGTCTCCTGCCAAGAAATCCGGAAAGATGGGGTTTTCCTTGGCTCCGCTCACCACTTTGTCCATGGTGTAAACCACGGTTTCGAGCCGCTGGAGCCGCTGGATGCGATCGACCACAGTGGGCTGGCTCAGATCGATGCTCAGGGTCCGTCCGGTCAGCGCCGACCAGAAACGGCCCAGCATAGCCGGACCGGAACTTCGCGAGAGCAGCACAAATCCGATCAGGCCAAGTGACAGGGCCCCGAGGAGCAACCCGGCAACCAGGGCGAACACGACGGAGATCGCAGATCGGCCGGCTTTGGATGGCTCGGGCACGCTGTAAGGTTACCATTCCCACAGACATGCGTAGTGGCAGATGTCCTCATCTGCCCGGCGGAGCGAAGCTCCGCTATTTTCGAGGTGAAGAGGCAGGTCGGGGGAACAACTAAGGACCGGTCGAGCTGCGCTCGACTGGACAGATGAGGACATCTGTCCCTACGTAAAGCAGTTTGGGCCGAAGATGCTGACTGCAACGAAATGGTTGCATTTTTATCCCGCACCAAGGTAAGATGCACATAGGACGCAGCAGTAAGCGTTCAACTCGTCGCTGTACGCCCTTTCTTCCAACGGTTCAAAAAGTGGCCCAATAGTATGCGTGGGGTGACCCTAGCTCGCCTCGCAACAGGTTCGGAGAGACCCTATGGCGTGGTACGCGTATTGCATCACTGAGCAGCAGACCCTGTCCAACGGAGCCCGTTCTCGTCGTCCTTCCCTGCTGGAAGGGGTCCAAGGCGTTAATGGAGCAGCAGTCCTGGCTTATCCCAGCGGAGAATTCAACATAGTCGTGAGCGAGTACGAGCGCGATAACGTGCAGTTTGGGGAGAAAAACGTCCTCGAACATGCCCGCGTCGTGAGTGTCTGCTTCCGCAGCGGAACCGTGCTTCCATTCCGTTTTGGCACGATTTTCGATTCGGATGAGGCGTTGCGACAGGCTGTCCGGTCTAACCGCCGCACGTTTGGCCAGAGCGTAGCCCGGTTGCGCGGCAAGGCCGAAATGCACCTGAAGCTGAGGGTCAAAGATGGCTCCCTGCGCGAAGCCATGGCCGATATCGTCCTGCCGGACACGGTTGGCGGCGACTATCTGATTAAGCTGCGGGAGAAAGCCTCCCAGGACCGCGAACGGCGGACTAAGGCCCGGGCACTCTCGGTGCAAGTCCACAAGTTGTTCAATCCGTTAGAAGAAGAGATCAGCTGTAAACGAGTGGATTCCGACGGAATGTTGATCGATATTGCCCACCTGATTGATTCCAAATCCATCGAAAAATATCAGAACCGCTACAGCAGCGCCGCCAAGCAGTTAAAGAACTGCGAACTGGCGATCAGCGGACCCTGGCCGCCATATCACTTCCTGCCCGGCAAACTGCGCATGGTGGCGGGGAACTCTTAAGAGCGGACCTCGGACGTCAGACCTCGGACTTCGAACATCAGACCTCGAGCCCTCCAGCCGAGGTCTGACATACGCGGCTGAGGGTTATAGAGTGCAGCGAATGTGCAGGATTCTGCATTCCTACCCTGGCTCCGCCGGTTGGTGACTTTGAATTCCCGAGCGGTACTCTCGTTTTAAGTGGTTATTTTGCAGTGGTTTGCCGAGATTTCGGCAGATGAGCGCCGAACTTTGCTGTTTTGGTTGCGGAAATGCACTTAGGTGGGTACCAAAAGAGGCCGCTGATAAATGACCTTCACTCTCTGTTTTTCGCGATATCTCTCTAGTTGCCTTTCCGGCTGCCGGATCGGCTCTCCGCTTCGCCATTCCTGACTTAACCTTCCACTTCGCCTCTTTTAATTGTGGCCCCAGCAATGGGGCCATTTTTTTGCTGCGGACTCTACATCTCGTTAAACCCGGCGCCCAAGCATTCGTCCCAGGACTTGAGGTAGTCTTTACTTCAAATGCGAAAGACAAGCCTTCTTCTCCTGCTGGCCTTGGCCCCTGGCATTCTCCTTGCCCAGAACCAAACTGTTCCGGTCAACTCCGACTACGAACGTCCCCAGGCGGCGGCTACCACTCCCCTGCCGCCGGCATTGATTCAGCAGCTCTCGGCGATTCGCGATGCCGCTTTATCCGACGACTACGCTTACCGGCAAGTGGCCCACATCACCGAGAACATCGGCCCGCGGCCGGTGGGGTCCCCCCAGGCGCAGGCCGCAATCGAGTACGTGGCCGCCGAAATGCGGAAGCTGGGACTGGAGGTCCATCTGGAGCCGGTGCAGGCGCGCCATTGGATACGCGGAGCTGAATCGGCCGAACTGGTGGAGTATCCCGGTCAAGCTCGGGGGACCACACAGAAAATTGTCCTCACTGCATTGGGTGGAAATCGTCCCACCCCGCCGGGAGGAATCACGGCGGAGGTCGTCGTCGCCAATAGCTTTGCCGACCTCGATCGCCTGGGGCGTCAGAACGTAGCGGGGAAGATCGTTCTGTTCAACGTTGTCTTTGACAAGCAGAAGGCAGCAGGAGGCTATGCCGGCGAGGCCTATGACGAGGCGGTCGCCTATCGTGCGGAGGGGGCGCAAAAGGCAGCCGCGATGGGGGCCGCCGCTTCGTTGATCAGGTCAGTCGGCGGCGCCGACTATCGCCTGGCGCATACCGGTAACAGCCTCGCAGCTAACATCCCAGCCGGAGCGGTGACCGGCGAAGATGCTGACCTGATTGCTCATCTGGCTGCTCAGGGCAAGGTCCGCATGCAGGTTATCCTGACCTCCCAGACGGCGGAAGAAGTCAGCACATTCAACGTGGTCGGAGACCTGAAAGGTTCCGAGCATCCGGAGCAGGTGGTGATCGTTTCCGGCCACCTCGATTCCTGGGACCTGGGAACCGGCGCCATTGATGACGCAGCCGGCGTGGCCGTCGCCATGGAAACCGCACAACTGATGCAGCAACTTCATCTGCGTCCGAAGCGGACGCTGCGCGTGATCGCCTGGACCGATGAAGAAAACCTGGGACGAGGCCACGTGGCCTATGCCAAGGCCCATGCCGCCGAGATCGGCAACCACGTAGCGGCGATCGAAAGCGACCTGGGTGCGTCTCATCCCATGGGCTTCCGCGCCAAGATCAGCGCTGAAGCTGCCGTCCGGCTGCAGCCCGTGCTGGACGTTCTGCAGCCAGCGGGCTCAAACCTGATTGTGCTGAGCAGCGAGAGTCCCGAGGCCGACATCGAACCCCTGGCGAAGCAGGGCGTACCCGCTTTCGGCCTGTTGCAGGACGGCCGGACATACTTCAACTACCACCACACCGCCGCCGACACGCTGGACAAGATCGTCCCCCAGGAACTGCGGGAGAACGCGGCCGCCATGGCCGTCATGGGCTACGCGCTGGCGACAATGCCCAACCCTTTGCCTCACTAAAAACAAATGTGGGCGTGAGCGTCCCGCTCGTGCCTGGCTGCCGGGAACCCACGAGGGGACGGACGCCCTCGCCGTCCGGCGGAGCAAAAGCTCCGCTGGTGCCGCTCTTCATCAAGGTTGCCCGCGTTTTATTGAGTGAAGGCCCCACCCTGTCTCTCCCGAAGACGGAGAGATGAGGCAGGGGCATCTTTTTCCGGAAGGGATTTGACGGAGAATGTAGAGATGGTCCGGGCCGATCGCCCGTTTACTATGACCACGTGGGGACAGCCGGCCTCGGCTGTCCGGCGGAGCAAAGCTCCGCGGTTTTCCCGGTTAGCCAAAAAGAATCTGTCGAGCCCTGCTCGACCAGACAGCCGGGGGCGGCTGTCCCCACGCGTGCCTGCTAGATCGTAGATGGTGGGAGCTTGTGGTGGGTCGTGATCCGTCTGCACAAAATGCCGCGACGTTCAAGCCTCTGGCGCAAGCAGATCACCACAATAAGACTACCCCCGAGGAGTAAAGCGATGTCGCCGATGCTGAACAGTCCGAGCCCGGCCTGGTCTGCCAGGAGCGGCAATTGCGTTTGCACTGTCGCACCCTGCCACATCGGGCTCGCAGGACGGACTGTGGATGGCATTCCCACCACGGGCATCGACCCTGCATTGCTGTCCGTTACCAGGGCATTCATCCCCAGTCCGCAGAGCATGAGTAGAACGCCGGTCCGTACCAAGGGAGATCGAATCAGGCGCAACACGAGCCACAGGATTGCGCAGGACGCACACAGCCAGATCGCCGGATGCTCCATCCACGCCAACTGATGTGCCATGGTGACGAAATGCAAGGTCTTCTCCGAATGTCCAAGACAACAGGAAGCACGCGCAGTGCCAGACCGAGCCAGATGCTAAGTCCCTTCTTGGCAATCGGATGTGTGAGTAAGCTCTCACCAGAAACAGGGTTTTCTTCCAGATTGTTACCAAACCGTTTCATCGTCAGGGAAACCTGCGAGATCATAGTGCGTTGCGTTGGGGTGCAATGATTCCGCTAAGGCCGGAATTGTGGGTGTAATCCCGATTACAACATCTGGATGATATTTCCCGGTGGTTGAAAGCCGGGATTCAGGAAGGCACCAAAATTTCCTAGGGTTTCGGTTGAAGCGGGCTGACGCTGGCCCTCTTCTGTGCGGCCGCAATCAAAGGTCGAAGCGCCTGCACGGACACGCCCAGGGTGCCGCCGGAGAAGCCGTCGATGTAGGCTTCGTTGATGCCGATGACCTCGCCTTGCGAGTTGAAGACCGGGCCGCCACTGCCCCCGTGGGCGGTCGGGGCGTCGTAGATCAGCTTGTCGCCAACCACGTCTCCCAAATGTCCGCAGGTAGCCGACGGACGGATCAGCGACAGTGCCGCCAGTTCGTTGGCCGCGCCGATGTCATCGCGACGGTAGGCCAGACGCTCGTAAACTGCCGGCGGCGATTTCGCCACCATCCCCAGCACTCCCATGGGGTATCCAACGACCGCGACCAATTCCCCCGGGTTCGAGGCCCGCTCCGCCAGAGGCAGAGGACGAAGGCGGCTGATGGCTTGCGAATTCTCTACGTGCAGCACCGCCAGATCGCCGCTCGCGGACAGCACCAGAGGAGTGATATCCACGGGCAGCGGGAATCCCGGGAAGAAGGCGACGAGTTTTTCCAGCAATGGCTTAGCACCCCGGCTGATCAGGGCATCGGCTTCGGAGTCTCCGTACCAAGGCTCGGCCACGTGACGGTTGGTGGCCAGCAATCCTTCCGACACCACGAAGCCGGTCCCGGAAATCCGGGCGCGCAGGGCGGGCCGGCGTCCCGGCAGGCCGACCTGGTAGATGCCGTAGATGTAACAGATTGAATTGCGATAGCGGTTCAGGACCAGGGACGGCATGGCCTGCTCCTGCTTCAGTTCATCCACATCACGCGTAAGCTGACGGAGTTCGTCCTGGTGGTCGTTGGCGATCAGCGGCGCCGCCGGCGCCGGCGCAGGTACCGGTACTGGCAGCGGGGCGGGCGGGGCATAGTAGTGGGCCATCACGCCGGTCCCGATGATCAGGAACAGGCCCAGCACGACCTCCACCAGCCGGGCCCAGGTGGTGCAGACCGGCTCTTCTTCCGGCGAATGCTGGTTCTCGATCATGAGGACGAACCGGCTGCCGCGGCAAATTGGGGGAGGGAAATTGCGTGTCCGCCGTGCAGACCTGTGACCTACTATCTTGGGGCCTGAAGGCAGGGTCTTCTAGGGTACGGAAGGTGATGTACGGGTGGACCTATAGCTCTTTAATACCTAGCCGTTGCGCCATTTCCTCGTACAGAAAGCCCTCTCCCCTGCGGTAGGGCTGCACCCATTCACCGTCGATGACAAATTGCGGAATGGCACGCTTTCCGGTGCGGGCCACCACTTCATCGGCCGCGCCGGGTGTGGTTTCGATGACAATCTCTCTAAATGGAATGTTATGCCCTTGGAGGAAGCGCTTGGCTACCCGGCAGTCTGGACACCAGAGCGATGAATACACCACAAGTTCCATAGAAATTTCTTTGCGCCCTCGGCGCGATCTTCTTTGCGTCCTTTGCGGTAAAGCCTTTGACCGCAAAGAGCGCAAAGAAAACAAAGCCGCCAGCGTAAACTGACGGCTGATAGCTGACAGCTGAAAGCTGCCTAATTCTCGTACAACAGCACGCCTTCTGCCTTCTCCGAGTCCACCGGACGGTAGTACAGTTTCTGTCCGTCCAGGAAGACTTCGATAAACGCCGGGCGGGTCGTGATCGTGCCCTGGATCAGCGCCTCTGAGAGCGGGTCTTCGATGTACTTCTGCAAAGCCCGCCGCAGCGGACGCGCACCGTAACTGCGATCGCCCAGGGTCTGGTTGAGGATCCACTTCTTGGCCTCATCAGTGACGGTGACCGTAATCGACTTCTGGGCCAGGTTCTGATTGAGCTGCGTGACCATCAGTTCCAGAATCTGGATCAGGTCCTGCTCGCCCAGAGCGGTGAACAGAATGATCTCATCCAGCCGGTTGAGGAATTCCGGGTTGAAGGTGCGTTTGACTTCGCCCTTTACCAGGTCTTCTACCTTGCCAGAAATCATGTCCTCGTTAGTGGACTGAAAGCCCAGGCCCTCGCGTTTCTGCAAGTGCCGGGCGCCGATGTTCGAGGTCATGATGATGATTGTGTTCTTGAAATCGACCGTGTTACCCAGGCCGTCGGTGAGCTGGCCGTCTTCAAACACCTGCAACAGGATATTGAAGACGTCAGGGTGCGCCTTCTCGACTTCGTCGAGCAGGACGACAGAGTACGGCGCGCGCTTCACGCGCTCGGTAAGCTGGCCGCCTTCTTCGTAGCCGACGTAGCCCGGAGGCGAGCCGATCAGTTTCGAGACCGAGTGCTTTTCCATGAACTCGGACATATCGAAGCGGACCAGTGACTTCTCGCTGCCGAACATGAACTGCGCCAGGGTGCGGGCGACTTCAGTCTTGCCGACGCCGGTGGGTCCGAGGAACAGGAACGAACCGATGGGCCGGTTGGGGCTCTTCAGGCCGGCGCGGCTGCGGCGAATGGCGCGGGCCAGGGCAATGATGGCCTTGTCCTGCGAGATGATCCGCTTGTGCAGCTCTTCTTCGATGCGCAGCAGCTTCGCCGACTCTTCTTCCTTGATCGAGGTGATGGGCACGCCCGTCCAGCGCGATACCACGTCCTCGATGTCCTCCCGACCGACAACGCCGGTGGAGGATTCATCGAGGTGGTATTTTTCGCGAAGAGCGCGCAGGTTCTCGCGCTCCTTGCGTTCCTCATCCGAGTAGAAGCGCGCCTTCTCGAACTCGTGGTTCGCGATGGCGTTCTCCATACGATGGACGATGAACTTGATGCGCTTCTGGACTTCGGTAATCTCTTCCGGCAGCGAAGTCTGGCGCAGCTTGACCCGCGCTCCGGCTTCGTCGATCAGATCGATGGCCTTGTCCGGAAGGAAGCGGTCCGGAATATAACGGTTCGAATGCGATACCGCGAAGTTGATGGAGTCGTCGGTGTAAGTGACGGCATGGAACTTCTCGTACCGGTCTTTGATTCCAAACAGAATCTTGGTGGCGTTGGCTTCGTCCGGCGGCGGAACTTTCACTGCCTGGAAGCGCCGCTCCAGCGAACGATCTTTTTCGATGGACTTGCGATACTCGCCCGGAGTGGTCGCTCCAATGCACTGAATTTCACCGCGCGACAATGCCGGCTTCAGGATGTTGGCTGCATCGAGCGAGCCTTCTGCCGAGCCCGCGCCTACCAGGGTATGCAACTCGTCTATGAAGATGATGGAGTTCTGCGATTCCATCAACTCCTTCATGATGGTTTTCAGGCGCTCTTCAAACTGGCCGCGATACTTGGTTCCCGCGACAATCAGCGAGAGGTCGAGTCCGAGAATGCGCTTGTCGGCCAGGAACGACGGCACTTCGCCGTCTGCGATGCGCTGCGCCAGCCCTTCGACAATGGCGGTCTTGCCCACGCCGGGCTCGCCGATCAGCACCGGATTGTTCTTGGTGCGGCGGCACAGAATCTGAATGACGCGCTCCAGTTCGCCATCGCGTCCCACCAGCGGGTCAAGCTGGTTGTCCATGGCGGCCTGAGTCAGGTCGCGGGAAAACTCACTGAGTAAGGACGACTCGCGCTGCCGCTGGGGCTGCGATTTCTCCTGGCTGCTGCGCGCCAGTTCCTCGCGAATAGTCGAAAGCCTCAAACCACGCTCATGCAGAATTTCAGCCGCGAAGCACTTCTCTTCTCTCAGTAAACCCAACAGCAAATGCTCGGTGCCGATGTGCTTGTGTGAAAGCCGCTCCGCCTCTTCCGCAGCATAAGCCAGCACCCGTTTGCACTCATTGCTTAACGGCAGATCAACCGAGGTCGAAACTTTTTCCCGGATGGTGGTGTGTCCTTCAATCTGCTTGCGAATGGATTCGACTGAAGCGTGCGAACGCAGAAAGCGATTGGTCAGGGCTTTGTCTTCGCGCAACAGTCCAAGCAGCAGGTGCTCCGTCTCAATATAAGGAGACCCGAACTGGCTGGCTTCGTAGCGCGCAAAAAAGATGACGCGCCTTGCTTTTTCCGTATAACGTTCAAACATAAAGCCCTACCCCCTTGGCTCTACTGAGGACCGAGGTTTCTGCTTACGGCCCGAACCCTGGGAAACCACCCGCCCTCATCATTATTGCAATCTACCTGCCAACCCGTCTATGGCCCGTAAGCGCCGGTAGAACCTCCGCTCCGTTACCAAAGGCATCCCGAGCAAACCCGACAATGCGTCACGCCAACTGAGATCTGAAAACTATGATCTGGCAACCGAACTTCATTTCTTTCCTTTTCGGAACTCCGGCGGTCACTCTGCGAATTTCCTTCTCCTCTAGCCGGAAAGCGTCTCCGGCGCGACCTCCTCCACTCTCCCGCGCTGCAAACGCAACACCCGGTGGCAGCGGCGCGCGAAGGCAAAATTGTGGGTGGCAATCAGTGAGGTCAGCTGGTAGTCGCGATGTAGCCGGGCGATCAATTCAAAAACCGAGTCCGCTGTGCGGCTGTCGAGATCTCCCGTGGGCTCATCCGCCAGCAAAAGCTTCGGCTGCGTGATGAGTGCCCGAGCCAGGGCCACGCGCTGCTGTTCGCCGCCGGAAAGTTCTCCCGCCCGGTGATGCGAGCGCGGCTCCAATCCTACCTCGTGCAGCCACCTCGAAGCTTCCCCCTCCGCCTTCTGCCGGGCCACACCCCGAAGCAGAAGCGGCATGGCCACGTTTTCCAGTGCCGTAAATTCCGGCAGCAGGTAGTGGAACTGCCAGACGAACCCGAGTTCATGATTTCGGAACCCGGCCGCGTCATCTTCCGAGAGCGAACTCAATCGCAAGTGGGCGCAGTATACGTCACCCGAAGAAGCACGATCAAGAGCGCCGAGGATGTGTAACAAGGTACTCTTGCCCGAGCCTGACTCGCCCACGATGGCCAGCATTTCTCCCTTGGCCACCTGAAACGACAAATTGTCAAAGAGCACCAGGTCCGACGCGCCCGAGCGAAAGACTTTTTTCAGACTTTCGACGCGCAGCATCGTCTCCTGTTCAATTAGATGCAAAAGTCCGGCTCCTCGGCTCAAACCGCAGCTGCCTGCCATAGCTCCCAGCTATCCGCAAGCGCAACCTCTCATTAAAGCATGAACAAAGGGCCGAAAACCTTCTGCTCCCACTTTGGGAGCGCCTATGAAGGAAACCTTAAGCCCAATTTTTGCGAATTACGACATGACCATGGTCACTAGGCCGGCCCAGGGGATCACTCGTAGCGGAGAGCTTCAGCGGGAAGAATGCGCGCCGCCGACCAGGAGGGATACAACGTCGCCACCAGGGAAATCCCGATGGCCACCAACGCGACCAGGACGCCATCGATGGCGCGGGGAGCGAAAGGCACGTAGTCGATGGAATAAACTTCGGGGGCCAATGACAGCAGATGATAGTGCCCTCCCGCCCAGGACAGGGCATAGCCGAGCACCAACCCGATCGCCGTACCGATAACGCCAATCAACAATCCTTGCGTGATAAACAACCGTCGCACTTGCGACTTCCTCGTGCCCATCGACATGAGCACGGCGATGTCCCGCGTTTTCTCCATCACCATCATGGTCAGCGAGATCAGAATGTTCAGAGCAGCGACGAAGACGATCAGTCCGATGGTAATGAACGTCACCAGCCGCTCCAGCCTCAAAGCGCGGAACAGCGCCTTGTTCTGCTCCATCCAGTTGGTTGCCATGAAACCTTTGCCCGCGGCCTGTTCCAGTTGCCCGGAAATCTTACCCGCCTGGTAAATGTCATCCACCTTGAACTCGAGCACCGTGATCTGGTCGCCCAGGCCTTCCAGATTTTGCGTGTCAGAGAGGCGGGTGAACGCCCATGAACTGTCATAGTCGAAAAAGCCCGAATTGAAAATCCCCACCACGCGGAAGCGGCTGTACTTCGGAACCAGTCCAAACGGTGTGAGTTCTCCCTGCGGACTGGTGACCAGCACCACCGAGTTCAGCGTCGCGTCCAGGTCTTCCGCAATGTCCTTGCCCAAAACGATCGGCGGCATGGAAGCGATACGCTCCTGCACCGAGTTCAGATCGTCAGGAGATTCGCCGGCATCTGTTGCGGCCGTGTGGGGGCGGGTCTCCGACCCGCCCAGGCCGGGTCGAAGACCCGGTTCCGTGTCCAGCGGATCCACCGAACCAATCTTCACCGTGTTCAGCAGGTCGCTCACCTTGCGCTCGTAAGCAGGAATCATCCCTTTCAATACCGCCCCGCGGGCCCGTGGCCCTCTCGAGATCAGCACTTGTTCATAAATTGCGGGCGCAGTGCCGACTACATGGGGCTGCTTTGATAATCGCTCCATCAGCGGACGCCAGTTCTTGATACCGTCGCTCTCTACCCGCAGGAGATTGATGTGCGAGGTCGAGCCCAGCAGGCGGTCCTGCAGGTCCTGACGGAAGCCGTTGTTGATGGCAAGAGCCACCACCAACGATGCCACTCCGGCGGCGACCCCGGCAATGGAGATCCCGGTAATCACGCCAATGACAGCCTGGCGGCGCTTGGCGCGCAGATAACGGGTGGCGATGAAGAATTCGAAGCGCATGAGGAAGCGATCAGCCGTCAGCCATCAGCTTTCAGCCAAATCGAATTATAGCCGCCACACCGCCGCACGCTGCGGAACTTGAATCAGTCCCCAAGCTGGCGTCATCATGAACGGGCTCAGGCCCTGAAGATCTGGCGTGCATCGCCGCAACCGCGGGCCGCCACGCGGTCTAACGCGTCAGGGCATGGGATGCGGAATAACAGGCCGCACTTCGACTGAACCCCAGCTCACCGACGGAATCCGGGCCGCGATGGTGATGGCTTCTTCACGGTCTTTGGCTTCGATCAAATAATAACCGCCGAGCTGTTCCTTGGTTTCGGCGAACGGACCGTCGGTGACCATGCGCTTGCCGTCGCGCACCCGCACAGTCGCGGCCTTGGAGGTGAGGTCCAACTCGTTGCTGCCCAGAAGGTGTCCGCTCTGGTGGATGCTTCGGGTAAAGGCCCGGAATTCCTGAAGCGCCTTCTCGCGTTCGGGCCCATCGACTTTGTGCTGCCGGCTTTCACCACTGTAGATCAGTAACAGATATTGCATTTTTGCCAGGCCTCCTTGCCTGTACCGTCGGCTCGACAGCACCGACTTGACGTGGAAGGGCACGGCTCAAGCCGTGCCCTCCCCAGGACTAATCGAACGGGAAGACCCGCTATCGACCGTTCCTGAATAAATTTTCCCGGGGCACGACAGCGGGCACCCTTCGACGATATTCCCGGTATTCTGCTCCGAAGCGCTGCTCAAGCTCCTTATCTTCCAGGCGGATCATGATGCCGCCTGTGATCACCGCAACCAAGGTCAACGCGTAGCAGACCGCCAACCCGGTTCCCACGCTCCAGGCAAGCATCTCGCATAGGTGCGCCAGATAGACGGGATGGCGGACTCGGGAGCGTATGCCCGAAGTGATGAGGCGCTGATCGCGATGTCCAGGAATGAGCTCTGGCAAGCCACCAAGCTGGGCAGCGCTGAAGCCGGCTCCCGAGCGCCGGTAGATCCACACTCCAGCGGCGAAAAGCAACGCGGCAGGCAGCCAGCTCCATGGCGTGGCGTACAGCGCCAGGTCCCGCCATTTCGCGGTGCCTGCCGCAACCACAACCCACATGGCAATCCAGAACGGTATCAGGATGCGATAGGGCGAACCCTGCCGTGAGCGCCAGTACTTTACGCGAGGATGGATTAGCAGCCAAAAGCCTGGGATGGTGGCATACACAACGCACGCCAGCCACCCGACAGTGCGAAGAAATACCAGCACGCTGCGGATTATAGCGATTCTTCCGTGGAAGAGCGGCCCTTCAGGGCCGCGTAGGTCGTCAGAAATGTGTGCGGGCTTCAGCCCCCGGTGGCCGCTTCGTCAGCCTGCCTGTCGTGCCGCCAGCCTCGCAGTGTGCGGCGCTTTAGCGCCTGGGGTTCGCTGTTCGGGCGCAACCCGCTGCGGCTCCTCAAAGACGTAAGGCCGAGGACTGAGCAGGATGTATTGGGGCCCGGAAGTCCTGCTCCAGCCGCGCTGGTTTTGTGGCACAGTAGATGAGGATGGCAGAATCCGCAGGAGCCAGTCTTCCAGCCGGCCGCATCGCGTTCACCTATCCTGACTTCACCATTTACCAGGCTGCGCGCTTCTTTATCGTGGCCGCCCTGGAAATGCAGTCGGTGGCAGTGGGATGGCAGGTGTACGAGATCACCCGGCGTCCTCTCGATCTGGGATTGATCGGCTTGGCCCAGTTTCTCCCCGGCATGCTCCTGTTTCTGGTTTCGGGACATGTGGCGGACCGCTTCGACCGGCGCAAAGTGGTCACGTTGTGCTACTGCGGCTTCGCCGTTGCTTCCGGACTGCTGTGGGCGATTGCCTGGAGCCGTAGCCATTCTGTTCATCTGATTTACGCCGTCGTCGTGATGGTGGGTGTGGTGCGCGCCTTCAACGCCCCAGTGAGCCGCGCGCTTCTGCCCCAACTGGTTCCGGAGGAACATTTTCCCAACGCCGTGGCCTGGAACGCCAGCATCTTTCAGGCGGCAACCATCCTCGGACCATCAATCGGAGGCTTTCTGTACGCGCTCTCACGCGGGCCCACGGTGGTGTACGCCACTGCGGTGGTCACCGGCTTGGCAGCCGTCTTTTCAACTCTCCGGATCACCTTGCAGACCCAGGCCCGGGCGCGCGAACCCGTCACCTGGAACACTGTGCTCGCGGGGTTTCACTACATCTGGAACCATAAACTGGTGCTGGGCTCGATCTCGCTGGACATGTTTGCCGTCCTGCTGGGAGGCGCCGTGGCGCTGCTGCCGGTCTATGCCAGCGAAATTCTCAGGACCGGCCCCTGGGGACTGGGCCTGCTCCGCAGCGCTCCGGGCGTGGGCGCAATCGCGATGGCGATTCTGGTGGCGCACCGTCCCCTGCGGCGCCGTGCCGGACTCACGATGTTGATCTGTGTGGCCGGATTTGGCGTGTGCACAATCATTTTCGGGCTTTCGCGCAGCCTTACCCTGTCGCTCGTAGCTCTGCTGTTGCTCGGCGCCTCCGACATGGTCAGCGTGATCATCCGCTCCATCCTGGTCCAGTTGGCCACTCCGGATGAAATGCGCGGACGGGTCAATGCCGTGGACATGATCTTTATCGGAGTCTCAAACGAGCTGGGCCAGTTCGAGTCCGGCTTGACGGCGCAATGGTTTGGGACTGTGCCGGCGGTGGTGCTGGGTGGAGTAGGAACCCTGGTGGTAATCGCAATCTGGGCGTGGGCCTTCCCGGAACTGCGCCATGCCGATCAGATCACCGCGTAGGGACAGATGTCCTCATCTGTCCGGCGGAGCGAAGCTCCGCTGATCTTGACTCTGGGTAGCGCCGGCATCCTGCCGGCTGTCCCGAGGGCGTCTCGCCCTCGGCGGTGCGGGCGGGACGCCCCCACCACAGCCCCCGGGACGGCGCTACCAACCACTTACTTGCGGATCAGCGTCTTTGCCGAACTCATGTTGTCGAAGCGGTCATAGACCCGAACCACCACCACATGCTCGGAAGATATTTTCGCCGGGTCCGGTAACGCTGGATTCCCGCCCGCAGGCACCGCAGCCTGGAAGTCATAATTCGCCGATTTTGAGTCCGCCAGCTGCCCAACCGGTTCCACATATTGCCAGTCGGCAGCATCCACCGAATACTCGGCGCGCTTGATGTTGGAAAATCCATCGACGGCGTGGAAGCTCACGTGGATTTGCGTGCCTTCCACGACCGCCTTGAGCCCCTCAATTCGGGGCGGCGTGGTATCTACTTCGAAGCGCGCGCTCTCCCGGGTTGAAGTCAGCGCCTGGCCAGGAGAATGGGAGGGCGCATCCGAGGCCATGACTTCGACCGTGTAACCGCCATCCGGCAGCAGCGACGCGTCGAAGGAATAGTACTTGTCGTTCAGGTCATCTTTCAGCAGGAGCCAGCGGGTTTCACCGTCGCCGCGGTAATAGACGGAGTAAACCATCTGGTCGTCGTTGTCGTCATGGACGGTCCACTTCACGCCGATCGAATCGGAATCGCGAGTGGTGGGAGGCGGCGCGTCAAAACGCGGCTGCGGATTGGCGGCTGCGGTCCCGCTCGTGTCGGGTACCAGCGCGAGCTTGGGCAAGGGCTGGTAACGCACGCCCACCTGCACCGTGACATCGTCGAAGTCGGGAGCGACGTTCTTGGGCAAGTAATTCAGCAGCACGCTGTCGACGCTGGGTGCGGTGGTCCCGGCGTGCAGCGCGGCTTTCCACTGGATAAACCGGGCCGGCGGCACATTGAGGACCGGGTCTTTCAGCAGATCGACCGGCTGCCAGGGGCTCCAGTTGCGGTCGGGATTGTCCACGTTGCCGCTGCGGGCAAAGAGCTGGACCTGCCCCGCGCCGCGCAACTCGGCGCGTCCCCAGCGGGAGAAGACTTTGGCGTCGAACACATCGCTCTCATAGCTGCCCTCGGATTCAGCCGACCCGCCCAGCAGGAATACTTTGCCCAGGTTGCTGGTGGACACATACAGCCCGCCCGCCGGAGCTTTGGCGAACGCCGTGACCTGGGTGGCGCTGGCCTTCAGCAGATCGACGAAGCGATCTTCGCCGGTGATGGCGAAAACATGACCGCGGTTTCCCGTACCAGCCAACAGGCGCCCCGTCGAATCGAAAGCCAGGGCATACACCAGGTCCTCGCGCGAAGCCCATATGCGCCGGGGCGAGCCATCGGGCGCGATCCGGTAAATTTCCGAACCGCCGCTGGCGCTCGTTCCGGTAAGCGGGATGCTGCTCACCAGGGCGGGGGGCATGGCGCCCGGGTTCAGCACTACCATGCCGGGTTGTGCCGGCCCGCCCGTGGGGGCGGGTATAGGAGTCGTGACCGGCGAAGGAAAGATTGACGGAGTGGGCCCGGCACGCTTCTCTCCCACGCCGGCGGCATAAATATTTCCCGCTTTGTCGATGGCCAGCGCCGTGATTTCTTTCTTGGGGGCGCTGTAAAGGACGAAGCCTTCACCGCTGGGCTTGATCTGGTACACCAGTCCACTGCCGTCCGAGCCCGCAATCAGATTGCCCTGCGCGTCCACCGACAAGACCCGAATATGCGCTTCATCGCTTTTGAAAAATACGGAATGCTCCCCTTTGGGAGTCACCCGATAGATTTCGCCGTGATCGCCGGTGGCGACGTACAGGTTGCCGGCATTATCGAAAGCCAGGTCCCATATGTATTTCGTCCCGGGATCGAAATATACGGAGGCAGAGAATTCGCTGGAGGCTTTGATTGTCGCCGGCTCCTTTCCCTTGGCCGCTGCCGGGCTGGCCAGACGCTCAATGCGATACACCTTCCCGTCCGGATTGGTGGCGGCGTAGAGAATGCCGTTCTTGTCCACCGCCAGGGCCTGCACCTGCAACTCCTGGGGCTCGAAGATGGTGGAGGTCTGTCCTTGCGGGGTGATGCGATACACGCGGGCGGGCCCGCCGGTGGCGGCATAAAGATTTCCGCTCTGGTCCGCCGCGATCGACCATATGTAAGTGGACGGCGTAGTCGAGATCGCCTTGAAGGCAGGCGCCAGTTCCAGTCCGCCAGCACTGCGAATGGCCACGCCCGTCGCCGTGCCCTTGCTCAGATCTTCAAACTTGGACTGCTCCCAGGTACGGGTGCCTTCGGCGGAAGCGAAGGTTGCGAAGAGTAATAAGAGAGTAGGAACGAGGAAGAATTGCTTGTGCGGACGAATTGCCAATTTTGTTACCTCATTGCGATCTGGAGCGGAAGAATTCAGACTATCACGGAGGGCTGCGATACGGCTTTTGGTGTGGTTTGATGTGGTCGCGGGCGACCCGCCCGCGGCATTTGGTTTTGGGTTTCCACTTTCGCGGGCAGGTCGCCCGCGACCACACGAACATCCTACTTGACCGTAATGGTTAGGACCTGCGCACCCGCAACTACGTAATCCAATGGGCCGGTGGCCGCCTCATTCACCGAGGACTCGCCCTGTACGATCATCTCCTGGGTGCCGCGCATGCTGTCCATCACATTCATGATGGAAAGCGGCAGCGTGGGCATCACCTTGTCCGCGACCATGGCTTCCGGGTCAGCCTCCAGCAGCGAAACGTACACCCGATTGTTCACATGCTGTTTGTTGAGCAAAGCAATGGTGGAGGCCAGGTCCATTTTGCGTCCCAGCAGCGGGTTGCCGCGGCGAACCCGATCCAGGGTCTCGCCATCGCTGACCAGAATCCGCAGCGGTCCCCGCGATGTGGAGGTTGGAATATGAATGGGAATCTGCTGCAGAATCACTTCGCCGCGGTAAGGGCGCAGCACGGTCTCGATGGTGATTTCGTCGCCCGGACGGGCTTCGATCAAATCGGTGCGGGCGCCTTCGAGGCGCGCCCAGCGACGTTCGCGCACCAGGTCGAAATCAAGCTGGACGCCGCCAATGCCCGGTACGGTGTACGGGTTGTCGTAAATGCGGCTGAAGCGGTCCCCCAGCGAAAGCGCCGCCATGACCGCGGCCGGCTGTCCGCCATCCGAAGGGGCAAACATGTTCTGCACCGTGACGTCGGGATATCCGTTCACGCTGATGCGGCCGTTCATGCGGTAGGTAGTGTCCTCGCCGTACTCGTTCACGCCGTGCAGCGCGTTGAATACCGTCGCCATCATGGCCAGGGGGCTAAGGTTGGCGTTGTTCAGCACTTCATAGTGAAATTGCTTGTCGGTCGCCCCCCCGTGAATATTCAAAGTGACGGGAATCATCTCCGGCTGCTTGCCAAACTCTCCCAGGATGCCGGTGTGCCGGTCCTGCACGAAGGCGCCCACCGGTTCGGTGGCATTTACGATCTTGAAGGCGTTGAGCGGCGACGGCAGTGTGGCCAGGACTTCCGCTTTGGTCATGGGCAAATCCACCATGCCAAATTGCAGCAGGGGGTGACCGCAGGCCAGCAGATGGTGGGCGTCCATGTAGGTGACGGTGCAGGTGGCTGCGATGTCCATGTCGCCGCGCACCAGAATCGCGCTGATGGCCGAGCCCGGCTCCAAAGGTTCGGGCTGCTTGCTTTCGTTGACCGAGCCTACTCCCATCACCGGCACGATCCCGGCCTTGGCGAACTGGGGAGAGAAGCGCTGCACGGCTTCCTGCGAGAATCCGCTGAACACCAGCGGAGCTTCGATCGGCTTCAGATAGTTGGCATAGTCCTTGGCAGCAAGTCCGTCAGACGTAAGTCCAGCAGCCCCAGGGCCTGAGGTTCGGGTGGGTGTATGGACCGAAGACTCCGCGTTCACGGTGCTTCCCGGCCTGCGGTCCATGGCGCTGATCTCGAACATCTCTTTGATGGGAGTCACGCCGGCGATCGGCTCCTTGGAGAATTCCCCGATGCGGAAGGCCAGTGCTCCCGCCAGTTTGCCGTTCAAATAAACCGGGCTTCCGCTCATGCCCGCGACCACCCCGGTGTATTCCACTTTCTCGCCCGACAAACGCACCAGGATGATGTCGCCCTTGGGGCCGTTCGCGTTCCGCAGAATCCCGAGAACTTCTACTCCCATGGATTCTGGTTTGGTGCCCTGGAAAACCGTGTAAGCCACGCCGTGCATTCCGGCATGAATCTCGCTCACCGGAATGGTTTCCACTGCTTTGGGTGTCTGGGCCTGGATAATGGAAGAGAGCAGAAGAGCAATGACACTGGAGAAAAGCGCACGTCTCATGAATTTGAACCTGGAGCCTGGCGCCCGCGAACGGAAACCTTATTCTTTGCGCTTTGTATCCTGCTCTTGGTGCGAAGGAGGAGCGAAAAGCGACAGTCAAAGGCCGTGCAAAACATCCCAATCGCGAAGCCCAGCGTCTATACTAGCATAACGATTTACCGAGGAATTCCATGTTTTCCATTCACTGGATTAGAAATGATTGGACCAGAAATCTGAAATTTCGCCGGCCAGCTCTTACTATCCCATTGATGATGCTGGCTTTGCTGGCCTTGACCGTGGGCGCCCCTGGGCTGCTGGCACAGGACCAGTCCGAACCCGCCGCCGGCGGGCAGAAGCAGGAAGCGCCGCCCGAGGCAGGCGGCCCACAGAACGACGTCGGACCCTACGCCATCCCGAAGAAGAAAGAAGAACCGCCGCCGCCACCGCCCCCAGCCAGACCGAAGAAAGTTGAGGGCATGCCGGATTACTCCATCAAGGTGGACGTACCGCTGGTGAACGTGGACGTTCTGGTCACTACCAAAGACGGGCAATTCATCCCCGGCCTGAAGAAGGACAACTTTCGCGTGCTGGAAGATGGCGTCCAGCAATCGGTGGCTGACTTCGATGTTTCGCAAGCCCCCATCACTGCCGTCTTGCTGGTTGAATTTGCCTCTACCAACTATTACTTCATGGTGGACGCGCTGAACGCCAGCTATTCATTCGCCAATGCCCTCAAGAAAAATGACTGGGTGGCGGTGATCTCTTACGACATGAAACCGCACATCCTGGCCGACTTCACTCAGGACAAGCAAGCGGTCTTTGGGGCGCTGAATCAGTTGCGAATACCGGGGTTCGCCGAAACTAACCTGTTTGACGCCCTGTATGACACGCTGGACCGCGTCGATCAGATTCAAGGGCGCAAGTACATCATCCTGGTAACTACGGGGGTGGACACTTTCAGCAAGCTCAACCTCGACCAGATCATGAAGAAGATCAAGACCACTCATGACGTCACCATTTTCCCCATCAGCGTAGGCTTTGCCGTGCGAAACTACTGTGAGTCCCATCGCTGCGGTTACACCCACGGCATGGGCATCCCGGTCGGAGAAATGGATTACCTGCAGGGCGATAACGAGATGAGGACCTTCGCCCGCCTGACTGGAGGACGCGCCTACTTCCCCCGCTTTCAGGCGGAGCTGCCCGAGATTTTTCGCGACGTCATCGGCGATATCCGCAACCAGTACAATCTCGCCTACCACCCCACCAATCCCAAGCTGGATGGCACTTATCGCAAACTGAAGGTAGAGGTAGTTGCTCCCGATGGAGGACCGCTGAAAGTGAAAGACCAGAAGGGCAAAGACGTGAAGTACACCGTCATGGCGCGGGAGGGCTACACGGCGAAACACACGGTGGAATAGATCGTGTGGGTCGGGAGTGTTCGACCCACACCAGCTAGACCACACCAGTTAGTGCACGTGCACAAGGGTATCGAGCAGAAAGAGCAGCCCCACTCCGAGGAAGACGACCAGCGCCATCCTAACGCCTGGCTCCCGGTTGACCTCCGGCATCAGGTCTGAAGCAGCCACGTAAATCGTCACCCCTGCCGAGAGCGGCAAGCCATAACTGACCTGATGGCGGAAAAGAGCCATGGTGAGGACTCCGGCCAGCGTCGATGCGCCCAGTAGCATCGACGCGCCCCAGGCAGTGCGCCGGCTTTGTCCGCTGGCCAGCATGACCGACGCGATGGTGAATCCTTCCGGTATCTTGTGCAGGAAAATGGCCAAAAAGATGACCCATCCCAGCCAGTCGGAAACGATGAAGCCGGAAGCAATGGCAATACCGTCAAAAAAAGTATGGATAATCAGTCCCAGGAGCACCGAATATCCCCGGTGACCGTGGACGAATGCATCCCTATGAGTCTCCTCGCCGAAATGGAAGTGCGGCGTGACGGTATGTTCGAATAAGTGAACGATGAGGTATCCGGCGAGAACCAGGAAGGCAGCGCTCTTGCCGCGCAACTCCAGGCTGGCAGGAAAAATCTCTATGATCGCCGTGGCCAGCATGAATCCCGCGCCCAGCGCCACAAAGTACTTCAGGTAAGACCGGTCCCAATTCTTCTGAACGATGATGGCGCCGCCGAAAACATTGGCCGCCGCTGCGGTCAGACCGAGCAAAACGCTGAGGAGGATGGGATGCATCTACGCGGGCGATAATAACAGTTCCCGGTTCTCCAGTTCCCGGTTCTCAGCTATGCGGCCGGCCTTATGGCGCCGATCAAGCCATTGAGTATTTTCCCCAACTCCGCTGCCTGGTCGAGGAGATGTTTGCCATGCTCCGGGGTAAAGTACGCCAGGTTCTGGGCAATCATGAGTTGGGTTTCGACTTCGACCAGGGATCCTCGGGCGCGCCCCAGGAAGTAATGGAATTCATTGGCGGAGAAACGTGCCTGCCCCTCTGCAATGTTGGTCGGGACCCCAACCGCTGATCTTCGCAGTTGGCTGGAGAGTCCGTAAAGCTCGTCCCGCGGAAATGCTTTGCTGGTGCGGTAAACGTCCATCACAAAATCCATGGCTTTCTGCCATGCGATCAGGTCCCGGTATGACTGCCCCATAAGTAGTCCTCCTGAGGACGATCATGCCAGCATCTGTCAGAAAAAGATGTGACGTATGAACACTAAGAACTTGAAACTGAGAACAGAGAACTGGTCTGTTCTCGGTTCTGAGTTCCCAGTTCTCAGTTCCAAAACGGGAATTAGCCGCTGTGCCGGATATGCATCACATCGCCATCCTGCACGATGTAGTCTTTTCCTTCGAGACGCAAGGTGCCTTTGGCGCGGGCGTTAGCTTCTGAGCCAGCCTCGAGCAGCTGGTCCCAGCGGATGGTTTCAGCGCGGATGAAGTGTTTTTCGAGATCGGAATGGATGGCGCCGGCGGCTTCCACTGCGCGGGTGCGGACAGGAATGGTCCAAGCGCGGCATTCGTCTTCGCCGGCAGTGAAGAAGGAGATCAGTCCCAGCAGCGAGTAGGTCGTACGAATCAGGCGGACCAGTCCGCTTTCTCTCAAGCCGTAACTGCCCAGAAATTCGGCTGCATCCTCGTCGCTCATTTCCGCGAGTTCCGCCTCTACTTTTCCGCAAATTGCAGACGCAGACGCATTGGGCCGCGACACCACTTCGGTCAAGTTGTACTTCGTGATCGCGTTTTCGAGATCGTTGCCCAACTCCGTGCTCTCCCCGACGTTGAGCACGTAAAGAATCGGCTTCTCGCTCAGGAACATGAAGCCGCGCAGACGCTTCTTGTCCTCCGGCGTCATTTCCATTTCGCGCAGCGGCCGCTCGGTACCCAAGTGCGCATTGGCCCGTTTCAGAAGATCGAACTCTTTCTCCAGGTCTGGAGTGCGCATTTTCTTCAGGTCTTTCTCCAGGCGCTCCAGCCGCTTTTCGATCTGTCCCAGGTCGCTGACCATCAGGTCGAAATCGACGTTCTTGATGTCGCGAAGGGGATCCACTGGCCCGACGTGCGGAATGGAAGGATCATCGAAGGCGCGGACCACGTGGGCCAGGGCGTCCACATTGCGCAGGTGCCCGACGTACGCGCTTTCCTTCAGGGCCTCCTGGCCAATGGCACCCACATCCACATATTCGACAGAGGCGTGAGTGAGCTTTTTCGGATTGTAGAGCGCGGCCAGGCGGTCGAGGCGTTCGTCCGGAACTTTGGCCACTCCTATATGGGCCTCGCGCGGGTTGGAGTGGGCCTGGCCGGAAAGGTGCGCCTTGGTGAGAATGCGGAACAGAGAGGTCTTGCCCACCTGAGGCAGGCCGATAATGCCAGTTTTCATAGGGACACAAAGATGATAACAGCCAGATCAGGTCAGGGAGCGTGCTGTCAGATAAGCCACCGCCAGTCCGAGCAGGAGCACTCCGCCCTCGATCCGGGTGGACCAATGATGCAAGCCGTCGAATTGCACGCGAGCGGGGCTGTCCATCGGTGCGGCATCAATCTCCCCTATCGAGGCCCGGATCGCGTCCATGCGAGGAATGATGCCAAACTGCGAGATCAACGTAAGCAGCAGCATCATACAGATGAGCACATTCCGCGCCGCGAACCACTGGGCTTCGCCGTTGCTCAGCCGGCTCAACAGCAGCGAACTGGCCAGAAAGACGACCGCGGAGATCATTCCCATCCAGTGCAGGATGCCCAACGAACGCCCCACCACCGACCCTGCCAGATGGCGCGTAGGCAGCACCGAAAAAGAAGTTTGTGCGACGACCGGGAAAAATATTACGCCGCCCAGCCACACGATCAGAGAGAGCAGCATGAGGAAACGAAGGAATGACATCACAGTTGACCATTATGAACGGCAAACTGAGAACCGGGAACTCAAAACTGACAACTGATTTTTGTTCTCGAGAGCCCTGGCAGGCAACCGCCCTACACCGGCACGCGGATAGTTTCAACCAGTTCCCGGAGCAATTGCTCCGCCTGTTCGGATTTCTTGAGGGTAGAAGAGTAGCGGCCGTTTACCGCCACGCGGTGGGCAAAGACTGCCACCACCAGCGGCTTGAAGTCTTCCGGGACACAGAAGTTGCGGCCACCGAGAAAGGCCATGGCCTGCCCAGCACGGTAGAGCATCTGGGAACCGCGGGGGGAAACCCCCAAGGAGAACTGTTCGGACTCGCGGGTGGCGCGAACAATCGCCAGCACATAGCCAACCAGCGAGTCATCCACTCGCACCTGCGTGACCGCCTGCTGCATTTCGAGTACGTCAGCGCCCGTGAGCACCGGCTCCAGAAGTTCGAGTTGGGCCGTGCCCGCTTCAGAGCGCAGAATCTCGCGTTCCGACTCGCCATCGGGATAACCCATCCGAACCCGCATAAGGAAACGATCCAGTTGCGACTCCGGCAAAGGATAGGTCCCGTGGTGCTCGACTGGATTTTGAGTAGCAATCACCAGAAACGGCTGCGGCAGAGAATAAGAGTGTGAGTCCACCGTGACTTGGCCTTCGTTCATGGCCTCGAGCAACGCGGACTGAGTCTTGGGAGTGGTGCGGTTGATTTCGTCGGCGAGCAGGACGTTGGTGAAAACCGGCCCCCGCTTGAACTCAAACTGCTGCTCGATGGCAGAGTAGATCGAGATGCCCAGGACGTCGGACGGAAGCATGTCGCTGGTGAACTGCACCCGCTGAAACGTACAGTCGATGGCGCGCGCCAGGGCC
>Ga0207711_10000891_pt1 | contig 28778 bp, 19 predicted proteins | sample KBSS34metaG_FD_184401 | JGI IMG/M metagenome (GOLD analysis project Ga0207711, IMG submission 184401) | Switchgrass rhizosphere microbial communities from Kellogg Biological Station, Michigan, USA - KBS S3-4 metaG (SPAdes) (version 2) | ecosystem: Host-associated > Plants > Roots > Rhizosphere... | reverse complement strand
CCCAAGGAAGGTCAAGCGGGGAAGGCTTCCGTTGGCCTAGGGAGAAGGCCTATCAATCAGAAAGACGGCCTCGACGCCGCCCCGACCAACGCAAAAGGGAAACGCCATGGCCGCCCTCGACACCGGAACCGAAGACCTGCTCGCCGACCTCGACGCGGGCATCCTGACCCTCACGCTCAACCGCCCCCAGGCGCGCAACGCCATGAGCGACGGCATGAACCAGGCGCTGGGCCGGCAACTGGCCGCCGCCGAGCTGAACCCCGAGGTGAAGTGCATCGTGCTGACCGGCGCCGGCCAGGGCTTCTGCGCCGGCGGCGACGTGAAGGGCATGAACGACCGCAATTCCGGCGGCGGCCGCCAAGTCACCCTCGACGAGGCGATCCACAACCAGCGGGTCAACCAGCGCGCCACGGCGGGCAAGCTGTTCAAGATGCCCAAGCCGACCATCGCCGCCTTGCCGGGCGCCGCCGCCGGCGCGGGCCTGGCGCTGGCGCTCGCCTGCGACCTGCGGGTGATGGCGAAGACCGCGATCATGACCACCGCCTTCGCCCGCGTCGGCTTCTCCGGCGACTACGGCGGCACCTATTTCCTCACCCAGCTGGTGGGCTCGGCCAAGGCGCGTGAGATGTATTTCCTGTCCGACCGGGTGAACGCCGAGGAGGCGCTCAGGCTCGGCCTCGCGAACTGGGTCTGCGAGCCCGACGAGCTGGCGGCCAAGACCCGCGAGGTCGCTCTGCGCCTGGCGAACGGCCCGACCATCGCCTACCGCTACATGAAGGAAAACCTCAACCGCGCCATGGCCGGCGACTGGGACGACTGCATGGACCTGGAGGCGACCCACCACGTCCATCTGGGCCAGACCGCCGACCACAAGGAAGCCGCCAAGGCCTTCGTGGAGAAGCGCGAGCCGGTGTTCACCGGACGCTGACCGGATGGCGACAGCCAAGTCCAAGAAGCTGCGCGATCCGTCACTGCCGACGGCCAAGGGCCGGTGCGTCTGCGGCGCGGTGCATGTGGAGATCGGCGTGCCGGCCCGCTGGGCCTGGCACGACCACGCCGCCGCCACCCGGCTGGCGCATGCGGCCGCCTACGCCACCTACCTCGGCTGCTACAAGAGCCGCTTCTGGGTGACCAAGGGCGAGGCCGCCATCACCCGCTTCGCCGACGAGAAGGCCGGCACGGTGCGCGGCTTCTGCGGCAAGTGCGGTACACCGATCTTCTACGACCGGCTGCGCGCCCACACGATGGTCAACGTGCCCCGCGCCCTGTTCACGACGCGCACTGGGCGCGAGCCCCGCTACCACATGAACCTCGACCAGGCCGTGGACTGGCTCTATGGCGGCGAGCCGCTCGCTCCGCTGAAGGGCTATCCCGGCGTCATGTGGGAACGGCCCCGACGCAAGAAGAAGACCGTCGGCATCGACGACTTCCTCTAAGCCGCCGCGAGCGCGCGCTCGATCAACCAGTAGGAGGCCAGCCCGCCGATGGCGTAGGCCGGCGCCGCGCGCGCCCAGGCGCTCTGCCGCCACGCCCAGTTCCGGCCGACGACCTCCACGAGCTTCATCGCAGCGATCGCCACGGCGATGAACATCAGCTGGCCGATCTCCACGCCGACGTTGAACAGGAAGAGCGCCAGCGGCGTAGCCTTGGGCGGCAGGCCGATCTGCGTGAGCGCGCCGGCGAACGCGAGGCCATGCAGCAGGCCGAAAGCAAACGCGATCAGCCAGGGATGGCGCTTGGTGAGCGTGTCAGGGTCGCCGCCCGGGGCGAGCTCGCAGGCCACGAAGACGATGCTGAGCGCCACCAACGCCTCGATCACCGCCGAAGGGAAATGCACATAGCCCAGCGCCGCCAGGGCCAGCGTGATCGAGTGCGCCACGGTGAAGGCCGAAACCGCCTTCACCACCCGCCAGTTGGGGCCGGTCAGCAGCAGGAGGCCCAGCACGAACAGCAGGTGGTCGAAGCCGGTCAGGATGTGCTCGACGCCGAGCCGCAGATAGCCCGGCACGGCGATACCCTGCGGCGCGGAGAGGGAGAGCTTCATCTCCGGCGCGGCCGGCCGGAGCAGGCCGTCCACCTCGCGCCCGCCCGGAAGGGTCACACGCACGAGCACGTCGGTGACGCTGAGCGGCAAGCCTTCGATCGACACCGTCTGCCCGTCGAGCGGCGCGGCGTGGCGGACGTGCCAGGTCCGCGTGCGGAAGCCAATCTCGGCGTCGTCGCGCGCGGGTTCGGCATCGAGCGCGCCGCTGGAGAGGTGGGGGACCAAGTGTACCGCCATCTCGCCGACGGTGGGCTGCTTCCAGGTGACGTCGTAGTCGCCGGGCGCGGTCTGGGTGATCTGCAGCAACGCCGGGCGGACCTCGTGGGCTTTAGCCCCCGCTGGGATCAGCAGCGCCAGCATCAGCAGCAGGCGCGCCCACAGGCTCACTTGTCGACCCCTGCCACCACGACGCGGTAGCGGGCGCGGAGGTCACGCAGGTAGGCGGCGTTCTTCGCCTTGCGGCGGTCGTTCAGATAGGCGTCCCGGACCTGGGGCCGCACGCTGTCGAAGCTCGCCGCGCTGCCCTGATGGCGCGCCGTCACCTTGACGATATGCCAGCCGTAGGGCGACAGCACCGGCCCTTGCCACGCCCCGATGGGCGCGGTCTGCAGCAGCTTCACGAACTCGGTCCCGTAGTCGCGCAGCAGGTCCGGCAGGGGCACGTCGTCATAGCTGAGCGGGAACAGGAACGGGTCGCCCGTCGGATCCTCGCGGCCGCTCTCCTCGGCCCGCTCCAGCGCCTGGGCCGCGGCCTTCTCCGCGCCGCCGTGCGGCCTGTCCCCGGAGAAGAACGCCTGCTGGAACGCCACCCGCGCCGGCGCCGCGTACTGGTCGGCGGTCTTGGCGTAGTAGGCGCGAAGCTCAGCCTCGGTGGGCTCGCCGGCATCGGCCGCGTCGTCGGTGGCGAAGGACATCTTCTGCGCCAGCCGGCGGCGGATGATCATGTCGTTCTTGTCGAGCCCAAGCCGCAGCGCCTCGCGCGCCAGCAGCTCCTCGTCGATGCGATCCTGGATGATGCCGGCGAGCTCGGTCTTGGTGGGCGGGCGTTGCGACTGCACCTCCCAGTAGGCCGCGAGCTGGTTGAGCTCCTGCGCGTCGATGCGCACCACCGGCCGCTGCAGCGACTTGGCCAGCGTCATGCCCGCGAACAGCACAGCGCCGATCAGCAGGAAGCGCAGCAGCGGCTCGCGCGCCAACCGGCGCATCCAGGACCGCGGCGGTTCGGACGCTTCACTCATGGGTCGCACTCAGCCCGGGTCTTAAGCCTTTGGCTCGTACCAGATGGGCGAAGACCAGGCGCGCTCCATGATCGTCTTCTCGAGCGTCGGGTTGGGCGGGGTGCCGTTGCGCAGCGCGTCCCACGTCGACCAGCGGCAGGAGGGGTTCTCCAGGACCCGCAGGTAGTAGAAGGCCCGCTGGTTCGGCTTGAAGGTCGGGTCCGTCCAGAGTGTGCGGAGTTCCACATCGCCCTTGAAACGGTCGGGCTCGCAGGTGGCGAGGTTCACGCCCGCGCCATTGTCCGGGCAGCGCCAGGTGGTCTTGTTGAGGGCCAGCTTGTCAGAGCAGGCGACGTCGAACACCTGTTCCCTGGCCTTACCGTTCTCCACCCAGCCCTTCACGATCTGGGCGCGCTGCAGATAGCCGGAGTTGGGATCGCGTACGCCCCAGATCAGGAACTTCGGCGCCTTGCCCGCAGACGGCTTCAGGTCCGAGCCCATGGCCACGCCCTTGGCGTAGGCCTCATGGACCAGGTTGGTGTGCTTCGCCAGGTCGTCGGGGAAGTCGTAGCCCGCGAAGAACCGCAGCCGGATGCGCGGCCCCGAAGTGGCGAAGGTCTCCTTGCGGCGCAGCGCCGCGAAGATCGCCTCGCGGCTGTTCTCTTCGGCCCAGACGCCGGCCAGGCCGGAGGCGCCCCAGGCTTGGTAGGGACCGGTGGCGTGCGCTGAGTCCGGGGTGTCGGCCGGCCATTCCTTGGCGCCGTTCGGCGGCACCGAGCCGCGCAGCGCGGGCGTGCCGTCACTGCGGCCCACCTTGGAGAAAAAGTTGCGCTCCTCCACCGAACCGGGGGCGGCGTTGTGCGTGTCGGACGAGCCGATGAAGCCGAACTTGAACGGATTGAAGCCCTTGGTTTCCTGCATCAGGATTCCGTCCTTCAGGGCCTCGCGCACATAGCTGCCGTGGAACTTGGTCACCGGGTGGTTGGAGCCGATGTAGCGCTCCATGATCTCGAAGTTCGACCACTCGTCATTGGGCGACAGCGAGGGGTGCACCTCGGATGTCCCCTTGATCTGGGTGATCTCCGCCAGCGGCTCGTTGCGCATGCGTAGCTCGGCGTAGGCGCGGTCCATGGGCGAGCCGTCGCGCTTGGTCTGCTCGAACATCAGCCCGTCGGAGCCGTTGGAATTGTGCGGGATGGCCAGCACGTCGATGCCCTTGGCCCGCCAGGCGTCCATGGTCCGCCAGAGATCCTCCGGGTTGTTCGACATGGTCGAGGTATAGGGCAGCGTCGGGACCTTGGCGGTGCGGAAGATGACGTTCCGGTGCAGGTTCCGGCCGTCCGGCGCGGAGGTGTATTCATAGGCCACGAAGGTGGTGAAGCGGCCCGGATCGTTGTTGCGGGCGGCGGCCTCCTTGACGTCGGTCCAGGCGCGGCCGGCGACGTCCGGCGCGCTGAATTCCTTGGGCATCTGGCCGGCGTGGCTGAGGCTGACGACCTTGTCGAACGCGGCGCGGATCGCCTTGGGGTCGGTGCTGAACAGGCCCTGGACCAGCGGGCTCTTGGAGAGCGGCCGGTTCGGGTCGTTGGCCTCGCGCATTGAGCCCATGTATTCGGAGTGATCGGTCACCGCCGTGAAGTCGAGCGGCCCGCCGGCGCGGCGGATGTTGAACCCCGACGCGTGGCCGATCGTCGAGCCCTTGGCGAAGGCGTAGGCGTCGTCCGGGGTCGCGCGCACGTTGAAGATGTAGGCGTCGAAGCTGAGGCCCGTGTGGACGTGCAGATCGCCGAAATAGGCGTTGCGGTCGGGGTTGTAGCCCGGCAGGTGCGCCGAGCTCTTCGCGGCCACGGCAGCCTTCGCGGGGACCGGGGCGGCACCCGGCGCTGAAGCCGGTGTGGTCGCGGCGAGCGCTGCGCCCCCCGCCCCGATCGCCAGCAGCACGCCGACAAAGGTCCGCGCATGTTTCCGCTTCGACTGCCGCCTCATCGCCTGCCCGCTCCCCAGTCCGTCTAGTCCGGAAATTCCGAAATCCGGATTCCGGTCAGCTTCGCGCCGCTGGCCGGATTCCACAACACCTCAGGCGCCCAAACCCATCACCATGTATAGCGAAGCTGCACGCCCCAGGTGAGCGGCAGGTTGGCGCGGCGCACATTGTTGGTCGCGCTGATCGCCTCGAACACGATGTAGTTCTCGTTGCCGAGATTGTTGGCGAAGGCGCTGAGCTCGTACTTGCCCCAGTCGACGCCGATCCGGCCATTGACGATGGCGTAGTCGTGCAGCGGCGGCGTCTGGGCCACTTCCTGCACCCCGCCCTGGCGCGACGAGCCCTGGAGATTGATGAAGCCGGTCACGTCGGAGACGATTTCGCGCTTGTAGTTGATATTGAAGGTGCCGGTGTTCTTCGGCTGCTGCGGCTGGTGGCGACCCTTGTAGATCCCGCCGGTGATCTTGCCGCCCTGATGCGCGCCGCCGACCGTGACCTTCAGCGCGCCGCCCAGGATGTCGGCCCGCGCGGTGGCCTCGACCTCGAGCCCATAGAGGATCGCCGGACCCGCGTTGAAGGCGAACGAGGTGGCCTGGACCGGGCAGACCGGATTGCCCAAGGCGCACCCGTTGTCGCCCTGGATCACCAGGCTCTGGAAGTGGTTCTCGTAGCCGGTGACAGTAACGAACAGGTCGCGGGTGATGTTGCCTTTGACGCCGGCCTCATAGGCGCGGACCGTTTCGTTGTCGAACTCCGCCGGCACCGGGATCGGCTGTCGCGGATCACCGAGGGAGGAATTGAAGCCGCCCGCGCGATAGCCGGTGCCGGTCTTGGCGTAGACCAGCCAGTCGGTGACCGGCTTGTAGGCGAGCGTGAGGGTGTAGGAGGTGTTGTCGGCCTTGCGCGCGGCGTCGAGGTTGAACGACCCCGGCTGCAGCACGCCGGTCCCGAAGTCGTAGCGCCGGGTTGAGAAATCCTCGGTGTCGCGGGTGTAGCGCAGGTCGGCCGACACGTTCAGCTTGTCGGTGAGGTCATAGCCGGCCGAGCCGTAGACCGCCCAGGATTCGAAGCGCAGCCGGCCCTTGTCGAAGGTGCCCGTCGAGGGACTGGCGGCGGTCGGCGACTTGCCCAGTACGTTCCCGGGTGTGTCGTGCAGCAGGTAGTATTCGGCGCCGGCCACCCACTTCAGGGATTGCAGCGCGTCCTTGCCCGAGCCGCTGAGGTGGGCGTCCTGGTAGAAGATCCGCGCGTGGTCGAGCTGGTCGCCGCCCTGGGCGTAGTCAGCGGCCAGCACCGCGTTCACCGCCGCCGACGCCACCTTGCCCGCCGCCACCGCGGCGCGGGCGAACTGGATGGACGAGGCGTCCCGATCGTAGGCGTTCTCGCCGTGCCGGTCGCGCATCATGGTCACCGTGTCCAGCGTGGCCCAGTCGGCGTCGTAGCTGGTGGTGAATTCGACGTCGCCGATGTCCTGCTTGGCCTTCGACGGTGAGTTCCAGGCGGTCTCGTACTTGTCGGTGAAGATGCCCTTCGGATAGGTCGCGCCGGGGAAGGTGACCACATAATAGATCAGGCCCGGCAGGCGCTCGGCGCCGTGCTCGACCAGCAGGTTCGCGGTGAACTTGCCGTTCGTGTAGTTGAGCTGGCCCCGGTAGAAATATTTGAACTGGGCGTCGGCGTACTGGTCGATGGCGGCCAGGTGATAGAACCCCTTGTCCTGCTCCATCAGGTCGACGCCGAAGCGCGCCGCCCAGTGGCCGCCCAGGTCGAGGTTGGTGACGGCCTGCAACTCCCTCATGTCGTGGATGCCGACAGTGCCCTGGGCCCAGCCGTCGAAATTGTGCTCGGGCCGGGCCGAGATCACGTTGATCGAGCCGCCCTCGGCGTTGCGGCCGTTGAGACCGCCCTGCACGCCGCGCAGCACCTCGATGCGGCCCGGATCGAACAGGTCGAGGTCCGTGAAGGTGCGCCCGCCCACGGTGCCGCCGCCGATGAACGCGCCGTCGCGAAACAGACCCACGCCGGCCTCGGCATTGGTCGCCCGCGAGGTGCCGGACCCGCGCAGCGAGACGTCGGAGGTGATCGGGTTCGACGTGTTGGCGAAGTTCACGCCGGGCACGTTTGAGAGCAGGCTCTGCGCGGTCGGAACACCGCCCATGTCCTGGATGTCCTGGACGCCGAGCGCGGTCACCGCCACCGGAATGTCGCGCAACCGCTCGGAGCGCTTGCGGGCGGTTACCACCAGCTCCTCGAGATCGGTCGAGGCGGCCGTGGCCGTGGTCGCCGTGCGGCCCACCGCCTGGGCGTGAGCCAGTTGCGGCGCGACGGCCGCGATGGCCGCGACGAGCGCCAGGGTCGACGCCCGGCGGAACAGGGCCGACGGCCCATGGTTGAGAATACGCATACGACGCCCCCCTATTTTTTGTTTCAGCCTGAAATGAAGCGCTTTTCGCGTTGCGATCTCGCCAGTTCTGGCACTATTCCGCGATGCGGAACGGCCAAGCCCGGCCGTGACCTGAGGCTTAAGCATCTTATTCCTATTGAACGAGTAGGAATAGGCTCAATGGCCGCATAGAAAAACTGAGGTGACCGGAGCGGCATGGCCAAGAGCGGAACTGTCCAGTCGGCGCTACGGGCGCTGCGAGTCATCGAGGTGCTGAACCGCCGGCGCGTGACCTCGCTGGAGATCCTGCACGCGCGCACCGGCCTGCCGAAGGCGACACTGGTGCGCCTGCTCGAGACGCTCATCACCGCCGGTTACGTGTTCCGCGTCTCACGGCGCGAGGGGTATGCGCTGACCGAGCAAGTGCTGCAGCTCTCGGCCGGCGTGCGCCATCGCGACGTGATCGTCGACGTCGCCCGGCCGCTGATGGAGGCCTTCACCCGGCAGCACAAATGGCAGGTCTCGCTGTCGACCAGCGAGCGCGACTGCATGCTGGTGCGCTTCACCACGCGCCACATCAGCCCCTTCGCGAGGGAGGAGATCTACCTCAACCGCCGGGTGCCGATTCTGCGCAGCGCCATCGGCCGCGCCTACCTGGCCTTCTGCTCAGCCGACGAACGGGCGGCGATCATGAACATCCTGGCCGACGCTGATCCCACGGAGATCGACGAGACCGGCGGGCCGGCCAAGATCGACGCGATGATGCGGCGTGTGCGCCGCGAGGGTTACGCCACCATCGTGCGCCCGCCCGAGGACCCCAGCCGCAGCTTCGCCGTGCCGGTCCTCGAGCCCGACACGCCGGAGAGCCCGCTCGGGTCGGTGGTGATGTTCTGGTATCGCTCGGCGATGACCGAGCCGCAGGCGATCGAGCGCTATCTGGGCCATGTCCGGTCCCTCGCCGACGCCATCGCCGCGGGCCTGAAACACGCCCGCGAGCTCGAGGCCGGAGTCCAGCCGCCCGGCGTGTGATCACCCTGGATCAGCCGCCGCGCCAGCCCTCCAGCGCCGGTCCAAGCGCGTGCTTCAGCGGGTCCAGCCAGGGCTCGTAGGCGCGCCACTGGTCCAGCCCTCCGCGGAAGATAGGCCGGCGCACCTGCTCGGAACTCACCGTACGGACCGCGCGGTCGTTCTCATAGAATCGCAGGCAGCTTTCCTCGAAAGGCAGGCCGCAGTGGTCGAGCAGGCGGCGGACCTGGGCCTCGGTATCCTCGACCAGGTCCTCATAGATCACCCGGCAGACCCGACCCGGCAGAGCGGTGTCGAAGTGCGCCATCAGGTCCACGTAGTCGGCGTAGTAGCGGCCGAGATCGGCGAGGTCGTAGGAGAAGGGCTGGCCCTGGGCGAAGTGCTGCTTGAAGGCCGAGAAACAGGTCCCCAGCGGGTGGCGCCGCGCATCGATGATCCTGGCGCGCGGCAGGATCAGCTGGATCAGCCCCACATGCTGGAAATTGTTCGGCATCTTGTCGATGAACGAGGGCTTGCCGAGTTTGCGGTGTTGCCCGGCGCTGTCGATGAACGACCGGCCGAGTTTCGACAGGGCGTCGCCGTCGAGACCGGCCACGTCCTCCGGATAGGCATCGCCCGCGCCGGCGAGGCCACTGGCGATCAGGCCGATGTAGGGCAACTCCATCGTGCCCTCCACCGCCGAGTGGCTCGCGAGAATCTGTTCGATCAGGGTCGAGCCGGACCTGGGCAGTCCGACGATGAAGATCGGCTCTTGCGATGGGCAGCCGGCCCCGTCGCGCTCGGCGAAGAACGCGCGGGTGAACAGGCGCTTCGACCGCAACATCTGGGCGTGGTTGGCGTCGGCGCTGTAGACGGCGCCGGCGCGCCGCAGCGCCGCGCCGCGCGCGTAGTGTTCGAAGGACGCCGCGTGGTCGCCCTTGTCTTCGAACGCCTTGCCCAACGCGTAGTGCAGGTGAAGCCGATCGTCGGCCGACAGGTCGGACCGCCCCGCCTGGAGGAGCATCGCCGCCTCCTCCTCGGCAGTGAAGGAGGCGACCTTCATATTGGCCAGGCTCCAGTAGGCGTCGCCGACTCCCGGCGCCAAGGCGATGCAGCGCTTATAGGCGGCTCTGGCGTCCTCGCTGCGGCCCACGGCGCGCAGGTTGTGGCCGTAGTTGAGCCATATGCGCGGCTGTTCCGGATAGTCCTCGAGCAGCCCCTCGTACAGTTTGGCGACCCGCTCATCCTCGCCGAGCAGACCAAGGCAGCCGGCCAGCAGATTGCGGTAAGCCGGATCCCTTGGCTTTCGCGCCAGTAGCTGTTCGAGCTGCGCCGCGGCTGGGCCGGCCTTCTGCTGACGGAACAGGGCTTGCGCATAGATGAAGCGGGCGGCGTCGCTGGCGGGATCGAGTTCGAGACAGCGCGCGAGCAGGATCTCGGCGTCCTCGTAGCGCTCCTGGCGAAGACGAACCTCGGCCAGCATCTTCATCGCCGCGCCATCCGTGACGTGGCTCATCACGTGGGCGCGCAGGAGATCGTCGGCGGCGTCCAGCCGGCCGTCGAACAGGGCGGCAGCCGCGGGCTTAAGGGCCGGGTCGGTCACCGCCGCCCGCGCATGCTGCGCAAACGCCGCCTCCGCTCCTGCGGCGTCCCCGTGCTGGAACAGCAGGTCGCCGAGCGCCCGCCAGGCGTCGGCCAGGTCGCGATTGAGGTTGGTGGCGCTGCGCAGCGCCTCGATCGCCGATCGCCCTTCGCCCAGGTCGGCCAGGGCCAGGCCCAGTTCGTATTGAGTCAGCGCGGCGCGGGGGTAGGCCTTGGCCAGGGGCGCCAGGATCGACCGCGCGCCCTTCGGATCGCCCAGTCGCCGCCGCGCGGACCCGAGCACCAGCCGGGCCCGCGGGTCGTTTCGCGCGACCTTCAGGATGGATTCGGCTTCGCGCCCGGCGGCCGCCGGGTCCGTGGCGAGCAAGGCGGCGGCGCGCTCGGCGGCGGCGTTCAGCCAACTGATCCCAGCGTCAGCCATGGGCGCGGTCTGTGTTCATGCCAGGGCTTATCTCGGCCGCGACGATCAGGGATGCAAGGTCGATCGCCCGGCTGGGACAAAAGCAAAGGGCGGATCGAAGTCGCCTTCGATCCGCCCCATCGCATTGCGTCAGAGGAGGACGCTAGAAGCTGTAGGTCACGCGACCGTAATAGTAGCCGCCGCCGGTGCCGTAGGGCGAGAAGCCGTACGGTACGCCAAACACCCGGCCGTTATCCGCGGGCCGCCCGCCGATGTTCGGCGCCTTGGGCGGGACTTTGTCGAGCAGGTTGTTCGCCCCCGCCTCGACCTTCAGGTTCTCGAAGAGCTGATAGCCGACGTTGAGATCGAAGATGGCCGTGACCGGAATTTCCTGGGTGAAGAGATTGCCGTTCGCGAACAGCAGGATCTGCTCGGATGTCTTGCCGTAGATCGAGGCGCGCAGATTGGCGCTCCACTTGTTCAGGCTCCAGTTGGCCTGGAGGATGGCCTTTTCCTTAGGCGTAGACGTCTCGAGGCTGCTCTTGGCCGTGGCGCTGAGGATGAGAGCGCCAGGCGCCTGCCCGTTCGCCGCCGCCGCCGCCGCCTGGGCGGCGTTGGCGGTGTTCGTCACCGCGGCCGGCAACGGGGCGACGCGGGTGAAGGTGTTCTCGTTGTAATTGAAGCCCACGGTCCAATCGACGTGGCCCAGGTCCCCGAAGTCGGAGGCGTAGACGCCCGTGAGTTCCACGCCCTTCGTCTCGGTGTCGGCCGCGTTGGTGAACACCGAAATGCCGGTATAGGACAGCGAGGTCGCGTTCGCGATCGGCGCACCGAGCTTGTTGGCGATGGCCGCCAGAACGCCAGGCGAGGTGATGTCGGATCCAACCGTGCCAAACACCGTGCTGGTCGTCAGGATGCGATCCTTGACCTTGATGTAGTAGGCGTCGAGCGTGATCTGCAGGTGATCGATCGGGTGAGCGACGAAGCCCACGCTGTAGTTGGTCGACTTTTCGGGCCGCAGCGGCTGGAATCCGGCGACGGCGGCCGACGCGGAGTCGGCCGGCAAGGTCAACGAGGCCGAGCCCGGGCTCACGTTGGTGCCGGAATAAAACTCCTCCGCCAGGGTCGGCGCCCGGAAACCAGTGCTGACCGTGCCGCGCAAAGCGAACATCGGATTGAAGTCGTAGCGGCTGGTGAGCTTGCCCACCGTGGTCGAGCCGAAATCGCTGTAGTGTTCGTAGCGCGCGGCCAGATCGACGTGCCAGCCTGTGACGACGTCAGCCGCGCCGTCGATGTAGAAGCCGTAGTTGGTCCGGGAGTGTTCGCCGGCGTCGAACGGGGTGTAGCCGTCGAACGACTGCGCGCCGCTGCCGAAGTAGGACGACGGCTCGCCCGCGCTGATCGCATAGGTCTCGCGGCGGCTCTCCGCCCCGAAGGCGATGTTCAGCGGCGAAGCCATGCCGACGTCGAAGTCCTTGCCGAAGTCGGCCGAGATGACCGACTGGGTGCCTTTGAATGCGCCGTCGTAGAACAGGCGCTGCGGCACGATCGGGGTCGGGGATTGGGCCGCCAGAATCGGGAAGAGTTCGGCGTTGGCCGTGTTCTTGACGAAGATCTGGTTCTCGTCGGCGCCGTAGGTCAACGCGACGTCATAGGTCCAGGTGGCGAAGGTCCCGCGAACGCCGCCCGTAATCGAATAGTCGGTCTCATGGTCGGCTTCGCTCGGGTCGAAGCCGTTGGGCAGCGGGTAGTAGTGGACGCCTGTCGAGGTGGTTCCCTGGATCAGCGACGGTACGCGGTAGTTTTCGAAGTGGGACGAGTGCCGGTCGCCGTAGCTGCCGAAGCCGTACAGTTCGACGGCGTCGGTCAGGGCGTACGCCGCGTTGAAGAACCCGTTGTAGATGTTGTACTGGGGCGCGCCGACCACGCCGTTTTCGCGCGGGAAATTCTCCGCGTTCACGACGTTCTTGTTGACCGTGTTGTTGGCCACGTTGCCGCTCGTGAAGGCGGAGCCGGCCGGGTTGATGGCGCCGTCGGGATTCTGGAAGCGTCGGTCGCCGATCCCAACGAGCGTTTCTTCGCCATAGCGCTGTTCAAGGGTGACGTTGACGTAGCCCCTGTCGCCCAGGCTGAAGCCCTTGTTCAGCGACCAGGCGCCCGACTTGCCCTCGCCGCCGTAGTTCTGGCCGCCCGTGCCGGTGATGAAGCCGCCCTCGGCGTTCTTCTTCAGGATGATGTTGACGACGCCGGCGATGGCGTCGGTGCCGTACTGCGCCGCGGCCCCGTCGGTCAGCACTTCCACATGGTCGATGGCGCCGACGGGGATGAAGCTGAGGTCGGTCGTGGCCGAGCCCGAGTAGGCCGAGCCGCCGAGGACAGCCAGGTTGGACGTGACGTGTCGACGCTTACCGTTCACCAGCACCAGGGTGTCATTGGGGCTGAGGCCGCGCAGGGCCGCCTCAATGCTGAGCGCCGCCAGATCGCCGCCGGTGTTGTTGATATTCAGCGACGGCACAGACGTTACGAGCGAACTGGCCAGATCGGTCGAACCGGTCCGGGTCAGCGCCTCTGCGCCGACCACCTGGACCGGCGCGGCGCTGTCTTCGGCCTTCACACCCACGGTCCGCGTTCCGGTGACGATGACCTCGGTCACCGCAGCGGTCGAGTCCGCTTCAGCTGCAGCAAAGGCTGGAGCGGCCAGTGCGGTCGCGAGCGCCACCATGCTGGCGCCGGTGAGTAGTCTCTTCATGTTATTACCCCCATTTTTTTGAATAAGTTTGATTTTTGAGCGCGATACGTCAGGCATTCGCCGTGCGTTCGGCGAATAGGAAGAACGCTTTCAATTTCAGACATATGCCCAACAACACGCACTCTCGCGCTCGATACAGCCGCAACAGCGCCCAGGGATTCCAAGATGGGAATCTATTCTGAGCCTTGTCGGCGTAACGTGTCAGGCGGCCGGTCGTTGACCACGCTTCGAGTTATGACGATGTCATGAAAATGGTGCAGTGCACCAAGGTTATGCGGGTCGCCACATAAAGGCGCTCGAACTGACCAAGGAATGAGCGAAGTCAGGGCAGCGACGGGCCAAATACGAGCGCGGCGGGGCGCCGGCGGCCTCGGCGCCTAGGGTTTCACCGCGGGTGAACGTCCACCCGGAAACGGAGGCTTTAGAACGCCGCGATGAAGCTCAGGGTCCGCTTTCTGCAGCTGCCGATCCTGTTCGACGCCGACAGGCTGGCGCAGGAGGTCGCCGCCATCCCCGAGAGCGCGTGGCGTGCGCACCCACGGGGCTATCCGGGCAACGACGCCCTGACCTTGATCACCACCGATGGCGACCCGGCGAGCGACGCGCGCGCCGGCGCCATGAGCCCGACCCCGCACCTTCTCGCCTGTCCCTACCTCATGGAAGTGCTCGAAGCGCTTGGCGCCACCTGGGGCCGCGCGCGGCTGATGCGACTGTCGGGCGACGCCGAAGTCACCGCCCACGTCGACACCGACTACTATTGGCGCGACCACATGCGGGTGCATGTGCCGATCGTCACCCAGCCCACGGTGCGCTTCGACTGTGGCGACGAGCATGTGCACATGGCCGCCGGCGAGTGCTGGATCTTCGACACCTGGAGCCTGCACAGCGTCCACAACGACGCCACGCGCGCGCGCATTCATCTGGTCGCCGACACCGTGGGCGGCGACGGATTGCTAAGCCTGATCGAACGGGGCCGCTCGCCGGGGGAAGATCGGCCGACCTGGTCGCCACGCCTGTCGCCGCCGCGCGGCGGGCCTAGCCCGACTCTGGCCTACGAAAGTCGCAACACGCCGGTGGTGATGACGCCCTGGGAATTGCGTGACCACCTCAATTTCCTGATGACCGAGGTCGCGCCGGGGCAGCCCTTGACTGGCCCCGTCGGTCAGGCCCTGAACCGGTTGCGCGTAAACTGGCACGCGCTCTGGGCGCAACACGGCGACGACGTCGTCGCCCGACCGGCCTACGCGGCCCTTCTCGAACGCACCTGGTCGACATTGGAAGCGGCGGGCGTCGACAGCCTGGCGCTGAAGAACCGCATGCCGTTGGCGAAGTGCCTGCGAGCGTTGATCTTCGAATCCGCGCTGGCGGCGAGCGGCTCGGCGATGGACAGCGACCTTCGTGAAGCTCCAGGCGCGGCCAAACGGCCCGCCGCGCCGCCGCCGGCGCCCGCCGCCGCATCCAGGCAGGGCCGCGATCCCGAGTTCGACCGGCCTACCTTTATCGTCAGTTCGCCAAGGTCCGGCTCAACGCTGCTCTTTGAGACTCTCGCCAACGCCCCCGGTCTGGCCACCATCGGCGGCGAGTCCCACGGGCTGATGGAATCGATCCCTCGGATCAGTCCCGCCGCGCGCGACTGGGAATCCAACCGGCTCACCGCCGCCGACGCCGAGCCTTCGACCGTCGCTCTGCTGCGAGAGCGATTTCACGCGGCGATGCGGTATCGCGATGGCGCGCCGGCGACACCTGGTCCGGTGCGCATGCTCGAAAAGACCCCCAAGAATGCGCTGCGCGTACCCTTCCTGGCCGCCGCCTTTCCCGAGGCGCGGTTCATCTACCTCTACCGCGATCCCCGTCCGACGCTGGCCAGCATGATCGAAGCCTGGTCGTCGGGCGGATTTCGAACCTATCCGCAACTTCCCGGCTGGACCGGTCCCGCCTGGTCGTTGCTGCTGACCCCAGGTTGGCGCGATCTGATAGGCGCCCCGCTGGGCCGGATCGTCGCCCAGCAGTGGAGCGCCGCGACGCGTATTCTCCTGGACGATCTGGAGGCCTTGCCGAGGGATCGCTGGCTGGCCTTGCGCTACGAATCCCTGATCGCCGCCCCTCAGACCGAAGTCTCGCGCCTTTGCCGCGCGCTGGACTTGGACTGGGATCGTCAGCTGGGCGAGCACCTGCCGCTCGCCCGACACACACTCACGACGCCAGGCGCGGATAAATGGCGCGCTCATGCTGAGGCGATCGAAGCGGTGCTTCCGCTCTTGAAGCAAGAAAACGATCGCGCCCTGGCGGTCTTGAGCGAAGGCGATAGACGGTCAAGGTCCAGCCTTCCACCCGACGCTTTCGCTGCGCGCACGCCGCCATCTGCAACGTCGTTGGCGCCCAACGCCACCTGAGCAGCCGCGGGCCGGCGACTCGTGCGCTACGGCGCCGCGCCAGTGGCGTCAGTCCGCGCCCCCGCTCGCCCGGACGGCGCCCTCCTGGGGGCGCCGCCAGCACCATCTGATGAGATTCTAAGCGTTCCGGCAGCCCAACAGGCCCCGTGCGACGGCCCTGGCGTCGCCGCCCGAGACGCCCCCTCCCAGCCGCGTAGAAAAAGGCGCCTCCCGGCGTCGTTGCGGCACGACGTGGGGATCCAGTTCGAGAGGATGTGTTGGTGTTGATCGATGGATTTTCGCCGGTCACGATCGGGCTTCTGATCGTGATCCTCGCTGCTTCGGCGCTGATGAGCGGGCTGTCCGGCTTCGGCTTTTCGGCGATCGGCGCGCTTTGCCTGATCCTGCTGCCGCCCAAGCTGGGCGTGCCGCTGCTGATGACGCTCTCTGCCGCCAACCAGCTCATGTCGCTGCGCCAGCTCAAGGCCGACATGAAGCCGATCAAGCATTGGTGGCCCGACGGTCCAGCGCCCTATCTGCTGGGCGGCCTGGTGGGCGTGCCGGTGGGCCTGGCGATCCTGTCGTCCCTGCCGACCGGCGACCTGATGCTGGTGTTCGGCGCTTTCCTGGTGATCTACGCCGCCTATTCGCTGGCCCGACCGCACGGGGCGCGGGCGACCGTCCATGGCAGCTGGCTCTCCTCGTCGCTGGTCGGCATGTCAGGCGGGGTGATCGGTGGCTTCACCGCCTTCCCGGGCGCCGCCGTGGTGGTCTGGAACGGCCTGCGCCACCTGCCCAAGCGCGAGGCCCGCGCCATCGTCCAGCCCTACATCCTGGTCCTGCAGATCCTCTCCATCGCGCTCCTGGCCCTGCAGAAGCCGGAGACCTTCGGCAAGACCTACTGGCTGCTGATCGCCATCACGGTGCCGGTGGTGCTCCCCTGCACCCTGCTGGGCGTGAAGCTCTATCAGTCGCTCTCCGACGTGAACTTCCGGCGCGTGACGTTCATCCTGCTGGGCATCTCCGGCCTGGGCCTGTTGATCAAGGCCGCCGACACCTTCCCGGCGGTGACCAGCGCCGTTCACGCCGTCGGCTTCTAGCCCCACCCGCTTGACCATGGCGTCCCGCGGCGAAGCGGGGCAATTTGGCCGCCATGATCCGCGATATCGACACCGATGCGGCCGCCGCGCACGAGATGTTCCAGTCGTTCGACGGCATGGAGGGACTGCCGGTCACGGCCGCGCCGGCACGCCCCCGCATAAACGTCGAGACCTTCGTCCGCCGCGTCTATCCGGGCGTCCTGGCGGCCCTAACCATCGCGCTCGCCGCCTCTTGGCTGGCCCAGCACTACAACGCGCCTGTCATGCTGTTCGCCCTGCTGTTCGGCATGACCTTCCACTTCCTGCACGAGGAAGGCCGCTGCATCCCGGGCATCGAGTTCGCCTCGAAGGCGGTCTTAAGGACCGGCGTCGCCCTGCTGGGCGCGCGCATCACCATCGAGCAGATCGTTCAGCTGGGCCCGGTCCCCATCGCCATGGTCGTCGCCGGGGTGACCACCACCCTGTTGGTGGGCGTGGGCCTGGCCCGCCTGCTCAAGCTCAGCCTGCCCTTCGGCGTGCTGTCCGGCGGCTCGGTCGGCATCTGCGGCGCGTCGGCGGCGCTGGCCATCGCCTCGGTCCTGCCCAAGACCAAGGAAAGCGAGCGCGACGTGATCCTCGCCGTGGTGGTCGTCACCGCCTTGTCCACCCTGGCGATGATCTTCTACCCCATGCTGGTGCCGATCATCGGCCTCGATCATGTGCGCGCCGGCATCTTCCTGGGCGGCACCATCCACGACGTGGCCCAGGTGGTGGGTGCGGGCCACATCATCTCCCCGCAGACCGAAGTCGTAGCCACCTATGTGAAGCTGCTTCGCGTGGCCATGCTGCTGCCGGTCGTCCTGACCATCGCCTTCCTGCTGTCGCGGGGCCGCGGCGGGCAGTCCGGCGCCAAGGTGCCGGTCCCCGTCTTCCTGTTCGGCTTTGCGGGCCTGGTGGCGCTGAACAGCCTGGGCTTCCTGCCGAAGGTCGCGGTCGATGGCGCGGGCGAGATTTCCCGCTGGTGCCTGGTCACCGCCATCTCGGCGCTCGGCATGAAGACCACGTTCAAGGCTCTGATCGCCGCGGGCTGGCGCCCGGTCGCCGCCATGGTGCTGGAAACCGCCTGGATCGGCGGGCTGGTCCTGGCCGTCGTCGAGCTCTTCACCTGATATCGAACACGGTTCGGTGAGCTAGGCGTCGAAAATCGTTCGGAAAGCATTTGCTGTTACGCCAATCCCCTGACGTCGGGGGTTTTCGTACGGACTATGCGGTTCCGATCGATCAGCACGAAACTGCTGACCGGGCTCATCGTCTCGATGACGGTGCTTTTGCTCGTCGACACCCTTGTGACCTTTTCCGCCAATCGCCGACAGATGGAGGCGCGCCGCATCGCCGACCTGGCGCTCTATGTCCAGGAGCGCACGCGCACCGAGCAGGAGCTGTTCGACACGCTGCGCGCCAAGCAGACCGCCGCCACCGAGGCGCTGGGTCGCCGGCTGGCGGTCCTACGGACGGGCCCCCAGGTCGACCGCCAGTTCGACGCCTGGTTCCCGGAAAAGGGCGACGGCACGCGCCGCAGCCGCGACAGCCTCTATGAGGGCGAACAGACCGGCGACGGTGACTCCATCTATGGCATCGGCGCCTTCCTCGGCCATGCCGACGCCCTGACGCCGGACGATCGGCGCGTGCTTACCGCGGCCACCCTGGTGGTCGGCCGGGTCGGCGAGTCCGACTTGGCGAAGTTCGAGAACTTCTTCTTCCTGGCCCCTCACGACCGGATCATCCTGTTCGCGCCGCTGCGACAGGAACGCCTGACGTTCTTCCGCAAGACGGCGCCGGCGACCACCAACTTCGATCACAGCGACCAGGCCAAGTTCACCCTGCCCGAGAATGACCCGGGCCGGCGGATGCGTTGCACCCCGCTCTCGCCGCTGCTTCAGGACAAGACACAGCGGACCCTGATCTCCGGCTGCGTCAGCCCGGTCTATGTGGATGGCCGCTATGTGGGCGCCTGGGGCACGACGCTGATGGCGGGCTCCTACCTCACCCGGATGCTGCACGACACGCCGGCCGGCGCGGCCAGCCTGATCGCCTCGGACGGCGGCCAGCTCGTCGCCTTCCCCGGCTTCAACGAGCCCGACGCGCTCAATCCCAAGTCGGTGGCGGCGCTGGAGAAGACCTATGGCGTGGGTCCGCTGGTCGCGCGCATCCATGCCGACGGCAAGGCCTCTGGCGTCGTCGAAAGCCCTGACGGCCAGCATCTGGTCGCCTATGGCCACCTGGATGGTCCCGGTTGGCTGCTGCTGGTAGTCTTCCCCAAGGGGGTGTCGCTGGCCGACTCCTGGCCCGGCCTGTTGTCCAACTTCGCGGGCAAGTTCCTGATCGTGGCGATCGGGGCGGCGATCCTGTTCGCCATGGTGCGCCGCCTGGTCATCGCGCCGCTACGCTCACTTGGCGAGCCGACCGGCGAAGGCGCCGCGCCCCTCACCCATCGCGCCGACGAGATCGGCCAACTCGCCCGCACCCTGCGCGATGAGCGCCTGCGCGGCGACCAGATCCTGGCCGGGCTTGAGGAACGGGTGCTGGCCCGGACCGACGAGTTGCAGCGCGCCAACGCGGCAAAAACCGAGTTCCTGGCGAATATGAGCCACGAGCTGCGCACGCCGCTGAACGGGGTGATTGCGCTCTCTGAAGTGCTGGCCAAGGAGCAGACCACCGACCGTGGCCGGCAGATGGCCGATCTGGTCAAGGCCTCCGGCCGGCTGCTGGAACAGGTGCTCACCGACATCCTCGACATCTCCCGCATCGAGGCCGGGCAACTTCCGATCAACGCCGCGCCCTTCGACCTGACCGAATGCGTCGCCACGATCTCCGCTCTCCATGAGGCCAGCGCCGCGGCCAAGGGCCTGGACTTCACCGTCCGCCTCGACGACGCCTGCAGTGGCTGGCGCATAGGCGACGACGTGCGCGTGACCCAGATCCTCTCCAACCTGCTCTCCAACGCGGTGAAGTTCACCAGCGAAGGCGGCGTGTCGCTGGATGTCGCCGGCCGCGACGACAGCGTCACTTTCACGGTCTCCGACACCGGAGTCGGCTTCTCCGCCGACTTCCAGGCCAAGCTGTTCAGCCGGTTCGAACAGGCCGATGGCTCGATCACCCGGCGGTTCGGCGGCTCGGGCCTGGGCCTGGCGATCTCTTCCTCACTGGCCGAAATGATGGGCGGCGCGATCACGGCGGTCTCCGAGCCCGGCCGCGGCTCGACCTTCACCGTCGTCCTGCCGCTCGCCCGCACAGACGCGGAAGCCGCGGCCACCACCGAAGAGGCCGCCACCACCGACCTGTCATCGATGAAGATTCTCGTCGCCGAGGATCACCCCACCAACCGCGCCGTGGTCCAACTGATCCTGGAACCGTTCGGCGTCGACCTGACCATGGTCGAGGACGGCCGCGGCGCCGTCGACGCGGTCGAGCGCGAGGCCTACGACCTGATCCTCATGGACTTGCAGATGCCGGTGCTGGACGGCCTTTCCGCGGCCCGCGAGATCCGCGCGCTGGAAGCCGCGCTGGGTCTTGGCCGTACGCGGATCGTCGCCCTTTCGGCCAACGCGCTTCCGGAGCATATCGCCGAAGCCCGCGCCGCCGGCATGGATGGTCACCTGGCCAAACCGATCCGCCCCGACGCCCTGATCGCCATGCTTGCAGACGCGATTCAGACCAAGGCGGCCTGACGACCCCGGCCATGGGCGATCGGTCCATGGGGCCTTTAATCGCCTCTCAGGGGATTAATGCAAGCCATTGTAATTTCATCGAGAAATGGTCCTTTTTTGGGATAACTTGGTACAACTATTGGTAGTAGACATCCGCGAATTCGCACACCACCATAGGTAGCAGTCGCCTGGTCCAATCCGGGCAGTGGTGCGGGCTTCGGGAGGGCGCGTAGATGTCGAACAGGACCCAGACGGCCGCCGTGGCCGGGGTGACGGTTGCGGTCGCCGCCGGCGCGGCCTTGGTGGCCAGCAAGCTTACCAGGAGCATCACCACGACGCCGGCCAACGCCGCCGACGCCGCCCGCTTCCTCACCCAGTGCACGTTCGGCGTCAACGACGCGGACATCGCCGAGGTTCAGGCCAAGGGCTTCGACGGTTGGATCGCCGAGCAGATGGCGATGACGCCCTATTCGATCCTGGCCGACACCCGCGCGCGGTTCGACGATCCGCACGCCCCCTATCAGATCGAAGGCTTCCAGGGATTGGTCGAAGCCTTCTGGACCGGAACGATCACCCGGCCCGACCAGCTTCGCCAGCGGATGCAGTTCGCACTCTCGCAGATCTTCGTGGTCAGCCTCGTCAACGACACGCTGCGCTTCGAAAGTCCCCTTGGCACGATCGCCTACTACGACATGCTCGGCGCCAACGCGTTCAAGAACTGGCGCGACCTGATCCAGCTCATCACGCTGAACCCGATCATGGCGACCTGGCTGTCGTATCTCACCAACGACAAGGAAAATCCCGCTGTCGGCAGCAATCCGGACGAGAACTACGCCCGCGAGATCATGCAGCTGTTCTCGATCGGCACCGTGATGCTGAACCAGGACGGCACGCCGCAACTGGACGCCGGCGGGAACACGATCCCGACCTATTCCCACGACGACATCGCGGGCCTGGCGCGGGTGTTCACCGGCATCGGCCCGTTCGCGCCGGACGGACCCAACGAGGACCAGTGGCTGTCCTCGGCCTACACCTTCTTCGACCAGGGAGGCGACACCGGCAACCCGTCGACGACCACCTTCTATCCCAAGCACCACTCGATCTCGCAGAAGCAGTTCCTGGGCGTGACGATCCCGCCGCAGACCCTGGCGACCGCCAACCCGGCCGGCGACCTTAAGATCGCGCTGGACACCCTGTTTCATCACCAGAACTGCGCGCCCTATTTCTCCAAGCGGCTGATCCAGCAGTTCGTCACCTCCAACCCCTCGCCCGCCTATGTGGCGCGGATCGCTGCGGTGTTCGACAACAACGGTCAGGGCGTGCGCGGCGACATGGCCGCGGTGCTGAAGGCCATCCTGCTCGACACCGAGGCCCGTGACAGCGCCGCGGCTCAGAGCAACCCCAATTTCGGCAAGCTGCGCGAGCCGATCATGCGCGTCACCAACTGGGGCCGCAGCTTCCGGGCCGTCTCCAAGCGCGGCCACTACTCGATCGGCGAGACCGATGACCCTGCCGATCTCAGCCAGAGCGTGCTGGACGCCCCCTCGGTGTTCAACTTCTGGCGCGCGGGCTACATCTTCCCGCACAGCCGCACGGCCGCCGCGGGCCTGGTCGCCCCGGAATTCCAGGTGGTCAGTGAACTGACGACCGCTGCCTACATCAACCTGATCCAGGCGACCGTCGCGACGGGCATCGGCACCGATCAGGTGAGGCAGACGGGAAGCGACGTCACCAGCCCCTATACCCAGGAGCTGGCGCTTCCCACGGTGGCGCCCGGGGTGATCGATCCGAACGCGCTGATGGACCGGCTGAATCTCCTGCTGTTCTACGGGCAGATATCCAGCGGCTTGCGCCAGCAAATCACCGCCGCGGTCAGCGGCGTCACCGCCACGGCGACCGGCGCCCCGACCACGACCGGCGGCCCGAAGACCTTCACCGCTTCGGACCTGTCAAAGGCGAACCTCAACCGCACCAAGCTGGCCATCACCCTGTCGATGGTCTCCGGCGAATACCTCTGCCAGCGCTAAGGAAAAGCAGATGACCGAATCCTCGAGCCGTCGTGAGTTCCTGCGCTGGAGCGCCGGAATGTCGATCATGGGCGCCGCGGCCCCCATGGCCCTCCAACTGACCGCCGCGGGAACCGCCGCGGCCGCCACAGCCCCCTCCGACTACAAGGCCCTGGTCTGCCTGTTCATGCAGGGCGGTCAGGACGGCAACAACATGGTGCTGGCCACCGATTCCGGCAGTTTCGCCCGCTACACCTCGGCGCGGAACACCGGCGTCGACCCCATCGCGCTGAAGGCGCCTGGCACGCCGGCCGTAGCCTCTGACAACAAGACCACGCCGGACACCTGGGGCGGGGTGATCCCGATCCCGCTGGCGACGCCGCAGCCGATCCCGGCCGGCACCGTGCTGGGCGCCGGGGAGACGCAGCGCAGGTTCGCCGTGCACCCCTTCCTGGCCCCCCTGGCGCCCAAGGCGACGCCTGACGGGACCTCGTTGTGGGAACAGAAGCGCCTGGCGGTGCTGGCCAACGTCGGCATGCTGCTCAATCCGCTGACCAAGACGCAGTTCGTGAACAAGCAGGCGCCGATTCCACCCGCCCTGTTCTCGCATAACGACCAGGTGTCCGCCTGGCAGGCCGGCGCCATCGACGGCGCTCAGACCGGCTGGGGCGGACGTCTCGGCGACATCCTGGCCTCCATGAACGGCGGGCAATCGATCTTCACGGCCATTTCCGCCAGCGGCAACGCCGTGTTCGTCTCCGGCAATGTGGTGAACCAGTATCAGATCAGCACCGACGGCCAGCCGGCCATCACCATCAACGGGCGCAGCGGAACCCTGCTCGGTTCCAAGACCGGCGGCGCGACGCTGAACAGCATCATCCAGAACATCAACGGCTCGTCGAGCTTCGCCAACGACCACGCCACCGTGGTCGGACGATCAATCACCGCCTCATCGTCGCTGAACGCCGCCTTCCAGTCCGCCGCGGCCCAGGCGATCCCCGACCGGCCGACCTTCTTCGAGCCGGCCCAGGGCTTCGAGGACACCAATTCCTGGACGATCCAGCTGCACACCGTCGCCCAGATGATCGCCGCGGCGCCCATGCTGGGCCTGAAGCGCCAGGTGTTCTTCGTCAACGTCAACCAGCACGACACCCACGACCACCAGAACATCCGCGAATCGTTCAACCTGTCGGCCCTGGCCCAGGCCCTGACCTGGTTCGACGGCGTCCTGGCCAATATCGGCGGCGTCGACATGCGGGCCAATGTGACCACCTTCACGGCGGGCGACTTCTCCCGCGGCTTCGCCACCAACGGCGACGGCACCGATCACGCCTGGGGCGGCCATCACCTGATCATGGGCGGCGCGGTCAAGGGCGGCGACATGTACGGCCAATACCCGACGCTGGGCATCGACCTGGGGTCGTTCAACAACCCCGATATGGCCGGCAACAACATGATCCCCACCACCTCGGTGGACCAGTACGGGGCCACGCTCGGCCGCTGGTTCGGGGTCGGCGACGCCGACATGCACACCATCTTCCCGCGCCTCAGCAACTTCGCCACGCCCTACCTGGGCTTCATCTAAGCCCCTCTTTTCTGCTGAGGAACGGGCGCGACAATGTTGTCTGGTCGCGCCTTGCCAAGATGGGGTAACTTCACCCCATCGGGTTTGGGCGAGGTCATGGGGCGTAGAGCCATATTTCCGCCGATCGCAACCGCCGCCGTCAGCGCCTTGGCGCTGGCGGCGGCCGCGCCGGCCTGCGCCCAGGTCCTGGAGATCGGGGCCGACGGCGGCGTGGTCACCTACGCCGGGCCCGCCGTTTACCGCACCGAAGGCGTTCAGTCCCTGGTTCCGCAGGCCGCGCCCCCCCCGGTCGCGGCGGCCCCCGCCGAGGTCGCCCAGGCGATTCAGGACAGCGCCGCCCGCCATGCGGTCAGCGCCCCCCTTGCGGAGGCCGTAGCCTGGCAGGAGAGCCGCTTCCGCCAGCAGGCCGTCTCGCCCAAGGGCGCGGTGGGCGTCATGCAACTGATGCCGGCGACCGCCCGCAGCCTCGGCGTCGACGCCGCCGACCTGCACGCCAACATTGATGGCGGGGTAACCTATTTGTCCCTTATGCTGCAGCGGTTCGAGGGCGATTTGCCCCGGGCGCTGGCGGCCTACAACGCCGGTCCCGAGGCCGTACAGCGCTACGGCGGAGTTCCGCCCTACGCCGAGACGAAGGCCTATGTGCGCGCGATCCTCGACCGCCTCGCCACCCTTAGCGCCGCCAAGGCCGCCGTCCGGCTCGGCGCGGAGTAGTCCATGAAGCGAACTGCGTCTCTCACCCTCGCCACCGTCGCCCCGCTTGCGGCAACCCTGTGGGCCGGCGCCGCCCGTGCTCAGAGCGCGGGTGACCCCGCCGGCTCATCGGCGCTCACCGCGGCGCTGGAGTGGGTGCAGGGCACCCTGCTCGGCAACCTCGCCACCTCGGCCGCGGTGATCGCCGTCGCCGTGGTCGGTTTCCTGATGCTCACCGGGCGGATGGATTGGCGCCGTGGCCTGACCGTGGTGGTCGGGTGCTTCATCGTCTTCGGGGCGGTGTCCATCGTCGCGGGGATCCGCACCTTGGCTAGCGGGCTGCACTAGCCATGGCGCGCCTCGCCTCCGATCCCGTCTTCGCCGCGCTGACCCGGCCGCAGATGATCGGCGGCGTCACCTATGCGTTCGCGGTGTTCAACCTAGTGGTGACGGTCGAGGCCTTCCTGATCACCCGCTCGTTCTGGGCGCTGGGGCTGGCGCTGATCCTGCACGCGGTCGGCTACCTCGGCTGCCTGCGCGAGCCCAGGTTCTTCGACATCTGGATCACGAAACTTCGGACCTGTCCGCGGGTGCGCAACTTCGGCTTCTGGCGGGGGAACTCCTACCGCGCATGACCCCGAACAAGATCCTCACCACCGACGCCGCCAAGGTGCTCGCCCCGCGCGAGGCCGACGTCGGCGATCGCCTGCCCTACGCAGGTCACATCGATGAGGTGACGCTGCAGACGCGCGACGGCCTTCTGGTCCAGACGCTGCACCTGCAGGGCTTCCCGTCGGAGACCGCGCCGGACGAGGAACTCAACTATCGCAAGACCATCCGCGAGACCGTTCTGCGCGGCGCCGCGTCCTCGCGCCTGGCCGTCTACCACCATGTGGTCCGTCGCCGCGTGACGCCGGACTTCCCGGCCGCGCCGGAGGAGCCGTTCTGCGCGCGCCTCGACGCCGGCTGGCGCGAGCGCCTCGAGGCCCGCAGTCTCTACGTGAACGACATCTTCCTGACCCTGGTGCGGCGCCCGCTGCAGGGCGGGGCCGGCTTCCTGGAGCGGCTGGTCCGCCAGCCCGGCGTCCGCGCCGCCGACCTCGACCGCGAACTGCGCGCTCTACACGCGACCCGCGAAGCCTTCGCCGCGGCGCTCGCGCCCTACGGCCCGCGCACGCTTTCGCTCTACGACGGCGCGGGCGGCGCGCGCCGCTCCGAGCCCGCCGAGTTCCTCGGCCTGATCCTCAACGGCGAGCTGAAGCCGATCCTGGCCCCCACCGGCGACCTTTCCCACGCCATCGCCGCTCGGCGCCTGAGCTTCGGCCTCGACGCCATGGAATTCGGCCCTAACGCCAGCCCCGCCAGCTTCGGCGCGATGATCTCGCTGAAGGACTATCCGGCGCGCACGGCGCCCGGCCTGCTCGACGGCGTCCTGCGCCTGCCCATGGAGCTGGTGCTCACCGAGAGCTTCGCCTTCGTGGAACGCCAGCAGGCGCTGGACCGCATGGGCCTGGCCCTGCGCCGCCTGCGCGCCGCCGACGACGACGCCTACAGCCTGCGCTCCGAACTGGCCCAGGCCCGCGACGACGTGGGCGCCGGCCGCGCCGCCTACGGCGAGCACCATCTGACCATCCTGGCCAAGGCCGACACGCTGGACGAGCTCGACGGCGCAGTCGCCGACGTGCAGTCCGCACTGGCCGAGGCCGGCGCCATCGCGGTGCGCGAGGACACCAACCTGGAGCCGGCCTTCTGGGCGCAGTTCCCCGGGAACTTCAAGTTCATCGCCCGCAAGGCGCTGGTCTCGGCCGGCAACTTCGCGAGCCTGGCCAGCTTCCACAACCACCCCACCGGGCAGGCCGAGGGCAACCACTGGGGCCCGGCGATCGCCGTGCTGGAGACCACCTCTTTCGGCCCCTACCACTTCAATTTCCACAACGCCGACCTGGGCAACTTCACGGTCATCGGGCCGTCGGGTTCGGGCAAGACGGTGCTGCTCACCTTCCTGCTGGCCCAGGCCGAGCGGCTGAAGCCGCGGATCGCCTATTTCGACAAGGACCGCGGCGCCGAACCCTTCATCCGCGCCGTCGGCGGCCGCTACGACGTGATCAGCCCGGGCGAACCCACCGGCTTCAATCCGCTGGCGCTGGCCGACAACCCCGCCAACCGCGCCTTCCTGGCCGACTGGCTGGGCCAACTGCTCACCGCCGAGGGCGGCAGCCTCGACGCCGAGGACCGCGCGATGATCGCCGAGGCGGTCGAGGCCAACTACGCCCAGGCCCCAGGCCACCGGCGCCTGCGCTACCTGCGCGAGCTGTTCCGCGGCGCGCGCCGCCCGCACGCCGGCGACCTGGCCGCGCGCCTCGGCGCCTGGTGCGAAGGCGGCGAACACAGCTGGCTGTTCGACAACGCCAATGATCGCCTCGACATCGACGCCCGCATCCTGGGCTTCGACATGACCAAGATCCTCGACGCGCCGACGATCCGCACGCCGGCGATGATGTACCTCTTCCATCGCATCGAGCAGCGGCTCGACGGCAATCCGGCGATCATCGTCGTCGACGAGGGCTGGAAGGCGCTGGACGACGCCGCCTTCGTCCGCCGCATCAAGGACTGGGAAAAAACCATCCGTAAGCGGAACGGTCTCGTCGGCTTCTGCACCCAGAGCGCCAGCGACGCGCTGGAAAGCCGCATCGCGTCCGCTATCATCGAACAGGCCGCGACCCAGATCTTCTTCCCCAACAACCGCGCGCGCGCCGCCGACTACATCGAAGGCTTTGGCCTGACCGAGCACGAATACGAGCTGGTCCGCACCCTGCCCGACACCAGCCGCTGCTTCCTGATCAAGCGCGGCGACCACAGCGTCGTCGCCCGCCTCGACCTCTCCGGCCTCTCCGGCGAACTCGCGGTCCTGGCCGGCACGGAGCGCGCCGTGCGCCGTCTCGAAGCCCTGCGCGGCCAACTCGGCGACGAGCCGGACGCCTGGCTTGAGCCCTTCATGGAAGGGCGCACGGCGGCATGAGCGGCGCCTGTTCCAGCCTGGTCAACGACGGCGTCATCCGCGGCGTCCTGGGCGCCGTCGACTGCCAGACGCGCGCCTTCGCAGAGGCCGGCTATTCCTCGCTCACCTCGTCCTCCTCGACCTTCCAGGTGGCGCTCACCGCGCTTCTCACCATCTACGTCGCCCTGGTCGGCTTCCGCATGCTGTTCGCCCAGGGCGGCGTGCGCCTCTCCGACGCGCCCGGCATCGCGCTCAAGGTCGGCGCGATCCTGGCCCTGGTGACCAGCTGGTCGACCTTCCAGACCCTGGTCTTCGACCTGGCGTCCAAGGCGCCGTCAGAGATCGCCGGCCTGGTCGCCGCCCCGTTGCAGGCCAGCACGGGCGGGCTCGCCGCCGATCCGGTGGGCGGGCTGCAAGCCGCCTATGACCAGCTCACCCAGAGCGCCACCGCCTTCGGCAAGATGGCCGGCCCCAACGCCCAGTCCTATTCCAGCCCCGCCGCCGCGGCCGCCGGCGCGCTCTCCGCGGCCTCCGGCGTGCTCTTCATGACCACCGCCGGCGTCATCGCCGCCGCGACGCTCGCCATCGGCGTCCTGACCGCCGTGGGCCCGGTATTCATCGCCCTGTTCCTGATCCCGGCCACGCGCGGCCTGTTCGTCGGCTGGGTCCGCGCGCTCGCCGCCGCGGCGCTCGTGCCCCTGCTCGGCTGGCTGACCATCATCCTGATGCTGTCGGTGCTGGAGCCCTGGCTGGTCAGCCTCGCCCAGCAGCGCCAGAGCGCGACGTTGGATCCGCAGACCGCCATGAGCGCCGCGAGCCTGGTGTTCGTGTTCGGCGCGGGACAGGCGGCCCTGCTGCTGGCCGCCAGCACCGTGGCCTTCGGCTTCCGCATCGGCGGCCGCCCTGCCGCCGAACGCGCCGCCCCGGCCCCGGCGCCGGCCCCGATCATCGCCG
>Ga0207711_10000889_pt1 | contig 28799 bp, 36 predicted proteins | sample KBSS34metaG_FD_184401 | JGI IMG/M metagenome (GOLD analysis project Ga0207711, IMG submission 184401) | Switchgrass rhizosphere microbial communities from Kellogg Biological Station, Michigan, USA - KBS S3-4 metaG (SPAdes) (version 2) | ecosystem: Host-associated > Plants > Roots > Rhizosphere... | reverse complement strand
ATACCTACGATCTAGGCGGCGGAAGCGCGGTCTACCTTCGGGTCGCCCACCAATATAGCGGGATGGCCTATAGCGACTTCCGCAACGCCACCGCTTTGCAGTTCGGCGATTATAATCGCTTCGATGCCAGGCTTGGCTTGAAGAATGACCGGTTCGAACTTGTCGGCTTCGTCGACAATATCACCAACCAGGATTCCTTCACCAACGCCGTGCGCTTGTCCAACGGGCCTGCGGCTATCCGGATGCGGCCGAGAACCTTCGGTCTGACCGCCCGCACCCAATTCTAAATCTATCTCGAACAAGGAAAGAAACCGATGAAGATCGGCGTGCCCAAGGAAATCAAGGTTCACGAGTACCGTGTCGGGCTCACACCGGGCGCAGTACGGGAGTACGTCGCGGCAGGGCATGCCGTTCTTGTCGAGACGGGGGCCGGGCAAGGTATTGGCGCTACTGACGACGCATATATTGCCGCCGGCGCAACCATCGCGCCCACTGCCGGCGACGTCTTCCAATCGGCAGACATGATCGTGAAGGTGAAGGAGCCGCAGCCGTCCGAATGGGTACAGCTGCGTGAAGGCCAAATCCTTTTCACCTATCTTCATCTCGCCCCCGATAGAGCTCAGACAGTAGGGTTGCTGGAGTCGGGTTGCACCGCGATCGCCTACGAGACTGTGGTCGCACCCGATGGGAGTCTGCCGCTGCTCGCTCCAATGAGCGAAGTGGCGGGCAGACTGTCGATCGAGGCTGCCGGTGCCGCCTTGAAGCGTCACGCTGGGGGTGCGGGGATGCTCCTTGGCGGCGTTCCGGGTGTAGCACCGGCGCGCGTCGTCGTGCTGGGTGGTGGCGTTGTTGGCACGCACGCCGCACGTATGGCCGCTGGCCTGGGTGCTGAAGTTACAATCATTGATCGATCTCTCCCGCGTTTGCGCCAACTCGACGAACTGTTTGGCGGGCGCGCCCGGACTAGGTTCTCGACAATCGAAGCAATTGAACAGGAACTCGTCGCTGCTGACGTGATTATCGGCGCCGTTCTGGTGGCGGGGGCTGCCGCACCCAAACTGGTTTCGCGCGATATGCTCGAATTGCTCAAGCCGCGGGCCGCACTTGTCGACGTTGCGATCGATCAAGGAGGCTGCTTCGAAACATCCCGGCCTACTACGCACGCAGATCCAACTTTCGAGGTCGATAATATCGTCCACTATTGTGTGGCGAACATGCCGGGAGCAGTTCCCCTCACATCCAGCTTCGCCCTGAATAATGCTACGTTGCGATACGGATTAGCACTGGCCGCCAACGGCCTCGACGCCCTCAAGGCTGATGCCGGCTTTGCCCAAGGGCTGAATGTCCATCGAGGCAAGATTTACAACGCAGCGGTTGCTGAGAGTCTTTCTCTTAGGGCCGAAGTATTCAGCGGCGAGCGACTTGCAGCGTAACAATGCGAGATGGGCGGCCGCTGCCATCTCCCTCTTTACGCCGATGGGCCTCCGCGGCCTGAGGCGGCAGCAAACATCCAATCTTGGAAAATCGGCGCTGCGGGAAGGGGTCGGCGGACGCTCAAATTCTAGGGGGTGAAAAAGGGGCGCTCGACGTACCCCATACAGCGCTGAGGCGCGAGTGTCAGGGTATTCCTTTGAGGAGAGCGGGTGCACGAGGACGTGAAAGATGCCGTCTGGTCCAACACGATCGGCGTTCCGGCTTTGCCTTTCCGTGACTCATTCGGTCATCGACGCGCTTCGCGCGACAACTTCACCAGAGAGTCTCGCCGCTCTCATGAACGACGTAACGGTCGAATTGGGCATTCGTCATTTTGCGTTGATCCATCATGATGATTTGCGCATGTCACCGCCGGATCGTGTTCATATCAAGGATTAACCGCAAGCGATTGCCGATCGGCTCATTGGCCAACGGCAGTATGGCCGCGATCCCATTGTCCGAGGTTGCATATTTGCGGATAGCGCGTTCCTCTGGTCGGATCTCCACAAAATCATCGAGCTTGATAGCCGTGATCGAGCGAGTTTCGACTTCGGCGGGCAAGAGGTCTCAACGAAGGAATTACGGTTCCGTATGTACACCATGCCGCTTTTAGATCGGCACGGCGGTCGTGTACTTCACTTGGGAAAGTGCAAAATGGGACGATCCTGTAGCAACGGACGGATGGCGAACGACAGTGCGCATCAGGAAGTGATTGTAATCGTCAACGTCGGCCACGAGGATCCGTAGAAGGTAGTCCCAGTCCCCGGACATCGAATAGCATTCGATAATCTCGTTGCGTGACGCCACGAAGCTCTCGAACGCTTCCGTCGTCTCGGCTGAGTGATTCTTGATCTTGATATGGCAAAGCACGTTTACGCCACGCCCGATCCGAGCGGGATCGACGAGCCGGACATGTCGACCAAGCACTCCATCGGTTTCTAAGGCTCGAATTCGGCGCCAGCACGATGCTGTCGATGCTCCGACTCGGTCGGCAAGCTCGGCATGGCTGAGCGAGGCGTCGCGTTGCAGTTCACTGAGCAGCTTGCGATCGATCGCGTCGAGATTACGGGTCGCGCTCATGCCACCGCCTGGTCAGCGTCAGGCTGCATGTCCGGTCTAGCGCTGTCGAATGCTGGCAGCGTCAGGCAGGTCGCCTCGACGTCAACCAGCGTCGGAAATGCATCAAGTTCGACCCCGAAACGGCGGGCATTGTAAAGTTGCGGGACGAGACAGCAGTCCGCCATCGTAGGCTGGTTTCCGAAACAGAATCCGCGCCCATGTTCGGAGACCAACGCTTCCAGTGCCGCAAAACCGTCCCCGATCCATCGGCTAATCCAGGTCTGGACCATGTCCTCTCCAGCCTTGAGGTCCCGCCGCAGCGCGGCCAGTACGCGCAGGTTGTTGAGCGGATGGATGTCGCACGCCACGATCTGAGCCATCGCGCGCACCGTTGAGCGTGCCGTAGCGCCATCCGGCAGCAGTGCCTGCCCCGCATAGCTTTCCTCCAGCCACTCCATGATCGCCAGACTCTGCGTGATCCAAATGCCATCCGTTTCGAGTGTGGGAACCAGCCCAATCGGCGCCAACACCAGATAGGCTGGATCGCGCTGTGCCCCGGTGCGCAGATCGTGCGCAATCTGGCCGTATTCGAGCCCTTTGAGGTTGAGCGCAATGCGCACTCGGTACGCAGCGGACGAGCGCCAGTAGCCGTGAAGCAGCAGCGTCATCCGAACAGCGCCTGAAGTGTTAGAATCGATTCCATTCGAATCTCCCTAGGGACTACGGGGGGCTTGCCGCTCCGCTAAATGCGTCATGATCAAAATCACTCGCATTTGTCGATATTGTGCAACGATCCTATCAGAACGTCGCCAATATATGCAACATATGGAATCGCTTTTCAGCGATTTCCGGTAGTTTTCAGCCATGGCTACCGATCTTATCCGCCCCGCGCACGCGGCACCCGACTGGACGATCCCGCAGGACTGGCGGTCCTACTGCGCGGAGGAGCACACGGTGTGGGATCAGCTCTTCGCGCGGCAAGCCGAGATGCTCCCAGCGCGCGTCGTTCCTGCTTTCATGGAAGGCCTGGACGTGTTGCGCATGACGAAGCCGGGCATTCCCGACTTCGATGAGTTGAACGATCGCCTTTCGAAAGTAACTGGTTGGCAGGTCGTCGCGGTGCCGGGCCTAGTCCCCGACGAGATGTTCTTCGAGCACCTCGCCAATCGCCGCTTCGTCGCCGGGCGCTTCATCCGGACGCCTGACCAGCTTGATTATCTGCAGGAGCCGGACATCTTCCACGACGTGTTCGGCCATGTGCCGTTGCTCGTCCATCCGGTATTCGCCGACTATATGCAGGCCTATGGCGAGGGCGGGCTGCGCGCAGCCAAGCTCGGCATGATCGAGGCTCTCTCCCGCCTCTATTGGTACACGGTCGAATTCGGCCTCATCCGTGATGGCTCCGATCTCAAGCTCTACGGCGCTGGTATCGTGTCGTCCTACGGCGAGAGCGTCTTCGCGCTCGATGACGCATCCCCGAACAGGATCGGCTTCGATCTCGAGCGGGTCATGCGCACGCGCTATCGCATCGATGATTACCAGCAGAACTACTTCGTGATCGAGAGTTTCGAGGACCTGTTGCGGCAGACCCGCGATGCCGACCTCGCGCCGATGTATGAGCGCCTGCGCGGTCTCGCGCCGATCGAAGTCGGGGAACTCCTGACTTCGGATCATGTGATCCACGCCGGGACGCAGGCCTATGCCGAGACTCGGGCAACCGTATGACTGGCGACTTGGAAGCTTTTTCCGCGCTGGGCCCCCAGAAGCCCGATGCGCTTCTGGCCCTCATAGCCATGCACCGAACGGACCCGCGTCCCGACAAGATCGATGTCGGCGTCGGCGTCTATCGCGACGAGACCGGAGAGACGCCGGTGATGCGCGCTGTTAAAGTGGCCGAAGCCCGATTGGTCTCGGAGCAGCGGAGCAAGGCCTACCTCGGCGCGGAAGGCGATGTCCGCTTTACTGAGCTGTTGGCCGATCTGGTCTTCGGGACAGCCAAGCCCGATCCGAAATGTTTCGGCCTCCAAACGCCAGGCGGCACGGGAGCCTTGCGGCTCGGTGCGCAGTTGCTGGCACGGGCGACCCCCGCTGCGCGCGTGTGGCTGAGCCAGCCGACCTGGCCCAACCATGGGCCGATCTTCGCCGAGGCCGGCCTTGCCACGCTCGTCCATCCATATTTCGACGTCGAGATCGGCGATATCGCGTTCGAGGCCATGCTCCATGCGCTGGAGCGATCGCGACCGGACGACGTCATCCTTCTTCACGGCTGCTGCCACAATCCGACCGGCACGCAGTTCACGCTGGACCAATGGGGGACGCTTGCGGATCTGTGCAACCGTCGTGGGCTTATCCCCTTTATTGACCTTGCCTATCAGGGCCTGGGAGACGGCATCGAGCCTGATGGCGCCGGCGCGCGCCTGCTGATCGACGCGGTTCCGACTGCGCTGCTTGCCTATAGCTGCGACAAGAATTTCGCATTGTATCGCGACCGCGTGGGAGCGCTTTTCATTCAGGCAGCCAGCGCGCGCCTGGCCGAACTGGCACGGGCGAACGCGTTGGCGCTGGCCCGCAGCCTCTGGTCGATGCCACCGGACCACGGTGCGGCGGTGGTGCGAACGATCCTGGACGACCGCGAGCTCCGCGGAACCTGGCGTGACGAGCTCGATAGCATGCGGCTGCGGCTCAATCGCATGAGGATGGCGTTGGGCCCGGCGCATCCCGCCCTGAGCTCTATTGCGGTTCAGCGCGGACTTTTCTCTCTGCTGCCGATCGATACGGCGATGGTCGCAGCGATGCGCGAGAGCCACGGCATCTACATGCCGGCCGATGGCCGGATCAACATCGCCGGATTGAACGAAACCAATCTCGACCGTTTTGTCGATGGGCTGCTGCCGCACCTCGAACCTAGCCTGGATGCCAGGCAAGCTGTCGTCCCAGTCAGCCAGGGAGCGCTGGGATGAAGCTGATCGTAACGGGCGCAGCGGGCGCCCTCGGGACCGCAACCGCCGGCCTGCTGGAACGAGAGGGACATGAGGTCGCGTGTATCGTGCTCAAGGTGCAACCAGGGGCACCGGCGTTGATGATCGGATGCGAGGATCTCGCGAACCTCGAAGCGGCAGCGCGGGCCATCGACTTGGCAGCCGAACGTCTCGGCGGCCTCAATGGCGTTCTGCATCTGGCGGAGGCCTTTGACTGGCGCCCCGTCGCCGGGAGCGACGCGACGCTGTGGCAGGCCCTGTTCCGGGCCAATCTCGAGACGAGCCTCAGTGTCGTGAAGGCTGCGCTTCCGCTGCTCGCTCCGGACGGGGCATTCGTCACGATCGGCGCGGCCTCGGCCGTTCCAAGCGGTGCAGGCATGGTGCCCCACGCGGCGTCCAAGTCCGCCGTCGCACGACTGACCGAATGCCTAGCCGCCGAACTCCGGCCGGGTGGAATCCGCATCAACACATTGCTGCCGGGGATCATCTTCACGCCGGCCCATCGTGCCGCCATGCCCAATGCGGACTTTTCAACTTGGACTCATCCGGACGCGGTCGCGGACGCCGCCGCCTTCCTCCTCTCACCCTCCGCGCGCGCCATCCATGGCGCGCTCATCCCCGTCACCAACGGGGTCGGTTGCTAGCCGCCGTGCCCCGGTTCACTTCTCAGGAAAAATGCTCATGACCGTGTTCGACAATCCGCTTGGCCTCGACGGCTTCGAGTTCGTTGAATTCAGCGCTCCCGAGAAGGGCATGCTGGAACCAGTGTTCGCCGCTATGGGCTTCACGCTCGTTGCTCGGCATCGGTCCAAGGACGTCCAGCTCTGGCGACAGGGCGCAATCAACCTCATCGCCAACTATGAGCCACGCAGCCCAGCTGCCTATTTCGCGGCCGAGCATGGGCCTTCGGCCTGCGGCATGGGCTGGCGCGTGCGCGACGCGGCAAAGGCTTTTGCCGAGGCGATCGGGCGCGGTGCCGAGCCTATCGACATCAAAACCGGGCCGATGGAACTGCGTTTGCCCGCGATCCGAGGGATCGGCGGCTCGATCATTTACCTGATCGACCGCTATGAAAGCGAAGGCGGTTGCGGTCTTTCGATTTACGACATCGACTTCGTCTACGAGCCGGGCGTCGACAGGCACCCCGTCGGCGCCGGGCTCGAGCTCATCGATCATCTCACGCACAATGTCTACTGCGGGCGCATGGCGCATTGGGCGGCATTCTACGAGCGCATCGCCGGTTTCCGCGAAATCCGCTATTTCGACATCAAGGGCGAATATACCGGCCTCACCAGCAAGGCGATGACCGCGCCCGACGGGAAGATCCGCATCCCGCTCAATGAGGAAGGCAAAACGGGCGGCGGCCAGATCGACGAGTTCCTGCGTGCCTACAACGGCGAGGGCATCCAGCACATCGCATTCATCTGCGACGACCTCCTTGCTGCATGGGACAAGCTTCAGGCCTGCGGCACCCCTTTCATGACCGCCCCGCCCGAAACCTATTATGAGATGCTCGACGAACGGCTGCCAGGTCACGGCGAACCGGTGGAGGAATTGCAGCGGCGCGGCATTCTGCTCGACGGCTCGACCCGAGACGGCGATCCGCGCCTGCTGCTCCAGATATTTTCGGAGACGCAGATCGGACCGGTCTTCTTCGAATTCATCCAGCGCAAACGGGACGAAGGTTTCGGCGAAGGCAATTTCACCGCGCTGTTCGAAAGCATGGAGCGCGACCAGGTCCGCCGCGGCGCCCTGAACGTGGGTGAGCCGGTATGACCGCGGCGCCCGACCTGAAGCGCATTCACCACGTCGCCTACCGTTGCAACGACGCAAAGGAGACGGTGGAGTGGTATTCCCGAGTGCTGGGCATGAGCTACACGACTGCCTTCGCCGAGAATAAGGTCCCGTCTACCGGCGAGGATGATCCGTACATGCATGTGTTCCTCGACTGCGGCGGAGGCAACGTGCTGGCGTTCTTCGAATTGCCGCAGCAGGCACCAATGGGCCGGGACCCCAACACTCCGGCATGGGTGCAGCATCTCGCCTTCGAAGTCGAGGACGAGACCGCGCTGCTCGCTGCGAAAGCACACGTGGAGGCACAGGGGATCGATGTGCTGGAGCCGACCTGCCACGGCATCTTCAAGTCGATCTATTTCTTCGATCCGAATGGGCATCGCGTGGAGCTGGCCTGCAACATCGGCACGCCCGAGCAATATGACGAGCTCAAGCGGGTTGCGCCGCTGATGCTCGAGGAATGGAGCCGGACCAAGCGGGCACCCCGCTATGCGGAATGGCTGCACGCGGAGCCTGGCGCATGAAGCTCGCCAGTCTGAAGGGCGGCCGTGACGGCCGGCTCGTCGTTGTGTCCGGCGATCTTTCGACCTATGCGGATGCGGGCGCGGTTGCGCCTACTTTGCAGGCCGCGCTCGATGACTGGGCGGCGGTTCTTCCGAGGCTGCAGGCGCTGGCGCGCGCTCTCGATAGCGGAGCCGTGGTCGGCCAGCCGTTCGACGAGACAGCGACGGCCGCTCCGCTGCCCCGCGCCTTTCAGTGGGCGGATGGCTCCGCCTATGTGAATCATGTGGCGCTGGTGCGGCAGGCCCGTGGCGCCGAGTTGCCGCACAGCTTCTGGCACGACCCGCTTGTTTACCAGGGCGGGTCCGACGGCTTTCTCGGAGGCCGGGATTCGATTCCGCTGCCGGACGAAAACTGGGGCTGTGACATGGAGGCCGAAGTCGTGGTGGTTACGGACGATGTGCCGCAGGGCACAAGTCGTGAAGATGCGCTCGGCCTGATCCGGCTCGTTGGCCTCGTGAACGATGTGTCGTTGCGCAATCTGATTCCTGGCGAATTGGCGAAAGGTTTCGGCTTCTACCAGTCGAAGCCAGCGAGCGGCTTCTCGCCGGTGTTCGTAACGCCTGACTCCTTGGGATCGAACTGGCGGGACGGCAAGCTGAATGGCACCCTCAACGTCGACCTCAATGGCCAGCCGTTCGGTCGGGCTGACGCGGGTGTCGACATGACATTCGACTTCGGTACGTTGATCGCGCATCTCGCCAGGAGCCGCAAATTAGGTGCAGGCACGATCGTCGGGTCCGGCACCGTCTCGAACCGCGGCGCGGACGGCGGTCCCGGGCGTCCGGCCGCCGATGGCGGCCTCGGCTACAGCTGCATTGCCGAGGCGCGCATGGTCCAGACGATCCTCAACGGCAGTCCGGAAACGCCCTTCCTCAAGCACGGCGACGTGGTGCGTATCTGGATGGCTGACGCGGGCGGTCGGCCGATCTTCGGCACGATCGAACAGGAGGTGGGGGATGGTCATGATGCGCTTCAGTGAGAGGGAGCGTGCGGAAGCCTTGGCTGCCTTGCCAGACTGGCGCTACGACCCAGCGAGCGACGCGATCATGCGGGAATTCGAGTTCGGTGATTTCGTCGCCGCGTTCTCCTTCATGACCGCAGTCGCTATCCTGGCAGAGAAGGCAAACCATCATCCGGAATGGTCCAACGTCTACAACAAGGTGTCCATCCTGCTTACGACGCACGACGCCGGCGGACTGACGCCGAAAGATACCGATCTCGCGGGCATGATCACCAAGCTGGCCACGGCAGGCTAAATTCCGTTCCGCCGGCACCCAGCCACTAGTGGAAGTCGTGACTGCGGATGCGGAGAATTTCTTCCTGTTCCGCTGCGGTGCCGAACGGCGGCGAGGCCAGCGTCCGGCCGCGCGGAAAGTGCGGATCGCGCGGGTCAGGGCCGCCACCGCCGGTCGCTCCATCACCGCGTCCCGGCGCGACGGAGAAATCCGTCCGCCCGATTGAGCGCAGCATGTGGTCTTGATCGGTTATGTGGTCGCAGATGACGTGGATTACCTCGCCTTCCTTCTGGAGACGGCCGCGCATCGCGATCATGGAGGCCGACATGACCTGCCGGCGGTAGATTTCGAACCGGTCCGGCCAGAGGATGCCGTTGGCAATCCCGGTCTCGTCCTCGATCGTGACGAACAACACGCCCTTGGCCGAGCCTGGCCGTTGGTGTACAAGGATGACGCCCGCGACCTCGACATTGCGGCCGTCGCGGATAGAGGCGAGATCGGCGCAACGTACGATCCGCCTCGCATCCAGCTCGGCACGCAGGAAGCTGACCGGATGGCCCCGCAGCGACAGGCTCAGCGAGCGATAATCCTCCACCACCTCCCGGCCATCGGTCATGGCCTGGAGTGACACGGATGGTTCGAGACCTTCCGGCGCGAACTGCGCTTCACGCTCATCGGCCGCGGCGAACAGCGGCAAAGGCGCTTCGCCGAGGCCCTTCACCTTCCATAGCCCTTGGCGTCGGTTTTCCGCGATGCAGTGGAAAGCGTCGGCTTCCGCGAGACGCTCGATCGCGGCGCGGGGTACGCGGGCGCGCCGCCACACCTCCTCGACGCTCTATATGGGGCTGGACCGCGTGCGCCGGCGATTGGTGCGCCATGGACATTGGCGAGCCCGCGTACCTGATGAAATCCCAGCCTGACCGCCATGTACCGCCCCCGCGTCGCCTCCAGTGTGCAATCCCAATGGCTATGGTTGATCGAGACGGGCCGGACCTCGACGCCGTGCTTGCGCGCGTCCTGGACGATCTGCGCCGGGGCATAGAAGCCCATCGGCTGCGCATTGAGCAACGCCGCGCCGAATACGTCGGGATGATGATGCTTCACCCGGCATGAGGCATAGGCGATCTTGGCGAATGACGCCGCATGGCTCTCCGGAAAGCCGTAACTGCCGAACCCCTCGATCTGCTTGAAGGTCGCCATCGCGCGGCGGAACTGATCGGCCTCGGCCCGGGTGAACCCGGCGCCCACGATCGCGACCTTCATCGCCTGTTCCTGGAACAGCGGGACGCCCAGCGTCTTCTCGAGCACCGCGCGCAGTTCGGGCTTGGGGTATTCGGGCTTCTCCTTGCCCTCGCGTCGGCGGAGATAGGGATGGACCATGTCGCCCTGGATCGGACCGGGTCTGACGATCGCCAGCTCGATCACAAGGTCGTAGAACTTGTTCGGCTTGATCCGAGGCAGCATCGACATCTGCGCGCGGCTTTCGATCTGAAAAACGCCCAGCGTGTCGGCCTTCTGGATCATTGCGTAGACGGCTGGATCGTCGTCCTGGAGGTCGGCCATGCCGATCTTGATACCCTTGTCTGCTCAAGCAGGTTGGAGGCGCGGTTCATGCAGCCCAGCATGCCCAGGCCGAGCACATCGACCTTCATGAACTTCAAGGCGTCGATATCGTCCTTGTCCCACTCGATGATCTCCCGGTCCGCCATCCGGGCCGGCTCGATCGGCACTAAGTCGTCGAGCCGATCCTGGGTCAGCACAAAGCCGTCGGGATGCTGTGACAGGTGGCGCGGCGTGCCGATCAGCTGGCGAGCGAGGTCGAGCGGAAGTAGCAGGCGATGGTCGTCGGCATTGAGATTGAGGCGGGCGACCTGCTCGTCCGGGAGGCTGCCTCTTCGGTCAGCGCGGCCAAGGCCTCCTGCGCCGTCCGGCCGGCCATCACCCGTAGGGTGCTGACCATCATGGCGCGGGAGGATTACTGATGCGCCGCCTGAAGCCAGCCAAGCCACATGCAAAGCGGCAAATCGACCAAGCCTTGCAACTCATGCGACAGGCCCGCAAACTCCTGCGCGAAGCCGGCGCTCCGAAAGCGACCCAGAAGATAAACTATGCGATCCAAAGCGCCGAGGGTGCGCGCCGGCATTGTGATTGCCGACCGATGATCTCGGAGCCATAAGTCATGCCGCCCAGCGAGCCTCGTCTAACGCACCGACCACCCTGCAGCGAGGCTGCGGCAATCGCCGCCGGCTTTACGAAGCCGGTGATCGCCGACTCCTCGATGCACACGCTGGAACTGCTCATCAAACCAGATGCCGACCTCGACGGGACCTTTGCTGCGTAGATCGTGGCGAAAGCGAGATGCTTTCGGTCAACGGTTGGCTGTTCTCAATCAGTCCAGACTAACGAGCTCACGGGCCGCCACGCGTTTCCGCCCTTTGGCGGCAGTGGGCGCAATCCTCTCCCGCAGACCAGCGCTGGCCCGGAAGGTGAGCACACGCCGTGGAGCAATGGTATGCTCCTCCAGGGTCTTCGGATTGCGTCCGATCCGCTCGGACTTGTCGCGTAAGAGGAACGTCCCGAAGCCAGAGATCTTGACGTTCTCGCCTCTGGCTAGCGCCGAGCACATAAGGCGCAGCGTACTTTCGACCATTTCCAGCGAGTTGGCATGAGAAGTGCCAAGCTCGCGCTGAATAGCTGCCGCGATATGCGCCCTGGTCAGTGTTTCCGTCGATCGCGTCATCTCAGCCCTCCGGGGTTTGATCCAGGATAATACGGCCTACGGCGCAGCGATAGCATCCATCACGATCCCAAGCTGTGACGCCTCGCCTGTCGGGCGCGGCGGCAACGCGCGTTCGCGCGGGCCGGGCCGGAAGGGCTCAGGGGAGGAGGGGGAAGGAGGATGCTGGGTCCGGACAATGGGTTCGGGCGCATCTGGAGAAGTGGCATGAGCATGAACATTGGCAATCTGAAGCTGAACGAGCAGGGCACCCCGGTTGGTTTGTCCTTTGACAGCTAACCTTGCCCGGTGTGACACGCGGCGCGTCCGGGCCTAGCGATGCAGGATGCTCTCGCGATCTTGCGCGCGCACGGCGACGAACTGAGAAGCCTTTCAGGTGCCCCCGAGATCGCCGGCCGGCCTAGTTCGTCGGCCACAAACCTGAAAATGGACGGACATTCACGCCGACACTCAGCCCTAGTCTCGCCCGGTCCCACTTGGGAGATGACGTTCATCCATCGCTTTTCCCCTCTCGCTAGCCCGCACTATCCTGACCGCCTGAGGAGACCTAATCATGCCCATACGATGCGCATAACCGCAGGGTAAGGGGGCGCATGCGGACAATCTGCCAAGAATCAAAGCATCAAAGGAGGAAACCTCGTCATGGCGCAAGTTGAGGCAAGTTAGGTAACGGGCAGGCCAGATCATCCTGAGATAATGACTGTATCGCATGTAACCAAAGACCTGCGCGCTTTCCGTCGAACGTTATACTGCCGTCAGAATTGATGCTACCGATATCATTTCTAGGATTTTGGAGTGCTACGGTACATTTTCCGACGCGCCCGTCCGCCCGCACCGTAAATGCATTTGCCTTAGCGGCATAGCAGACATGGACATCCGAGCCAGGCGAGTCAGGCATAAACGGGCTCAAGATCTCGTTGATCTGCGACTTCAGATCTGCGAACTCAACGGCTCCATGCTTGAAAATATCAAATTTGCCGTCGTTTTTTCCTCCGTAATATCCCACGTTCTTTATTAGATACGAGAAATTTGCGGGGGAAAGGTGTTCGCGTATCGCACGCGCTAGCTCCAAAGATGATTCTGGGTTCTCTGGATGAACATGAAGACGCAGCAGCGCTTCGCTCTGATTTAGAATGCCATCATTGCGTAAGCGCTCATACGTCAGGAGATTCGACCAAATCACATCGAACGTCCCCTTCCCATCAGCTCGCAAGCGGGTCCGGTCATGCGCTTCGCCGAAGCCATCAAGTGATATTTGGTAATGCCGTAGGCCGCTGCCATAAAGTTCGATCAGGCGAACTTCTGAGAGGGCATAACCGTTTGTCGTCATGCCGATTACCAACTCGATGTCATTCTTCGCGCTAATCTCGCTCGCGTATCTGTTGATATCAAGTACGATATCATACGCGATAAGTGGCTCCCCTCCGAACCAAGATATCTGAAGCTGACTGAGGTCAGCACTTCTGTTCCTTATTAGCTCCTTCACTCCACCTACGACGCTCGGACTCATCCGACCAATCGAAAAATCCTCGTAACAGTAGGTGCAACGGAAGTTGCAGTGTTCGGTCGGAAACAATGTAAGCTCAAGTTTATCGTCAGTCAGTGCATCGAACAGCACTCGGCTTTGCCAACTTACCTCTTTAGAGCTGAGATCGCTATGAGCGCGAGCTTGGATCATCGTGTAGCCCCCTGTAATTGGTAGAACGATCGGGAAGCATTAGATGCTTCCCGATCGGCAACTGGAGGTTAAACGGAAGCTACATCCGCAGCTTGGCCGTTCGGTTGTGCCTGTCCTGTGGGCTGCGATTTGCAGCTAGTGTTTGAGCACCTGTAATTGCCCGCGACACGCAGGGGCTTCCTATGGGCCTTCTCGACATGCTGACCAATTTCTTGGCCGGCAATGAGGGGGCGCCCGTAAGCGTCGACGGTGATTTCAAGCGACTTGCTGAGTGGAACAGCAGCTTCAGTCGACGCAGCCGCATGCGCCAAACCTGGCACAACCGCAGCAACTGCAAGTGTGGTAATTGCACCCAAGAATACTTGACGATTCTTCATGACTTTACCCCTATTAGAGTTAAAGCCGGTACCAGCCACTGATATATTGCGCCGCGGCGTCCATTTTAGCGACACACTATTTTGCTCGGTTGGTCGTGATAATTGAACGGTCTATCGTCAAATGTCCGGTCAATGGTGGTAACAAGCGATCGACTCGAATCGGCCCGAGGGCGAACTATTGAGATCTCCGACCAAAATCTGCCTTAAATAGCCCGGAATTGATCTTGGTTTGAAGCTGTCTAGGCATTAATCCGAGGGATCGTGAATAAAAACGTAGTAATCTTACTAGGTATTAACGACAGTGAGCCGCCATGGGCGAGCGCAATTTGCCGTGCTAGGCTTAATCCGATTCCAGTTCCATTCGGCTTGGTAGTATAGAATGGCCTGAAAACCCGCGTCGCATCATCGGGGGTGATGCCGGACCCATTGTCCTGCACCTCAATGAATAGGCTCGCTTCCGTCAAGCTGATCGTCAAATTAACAGTAGCATTTACGCCTTCGTTGGCTGCGGCGGCTTCAGCAGCGTTCTGCAATAGCGACCATAATGCTTGATGCAGCTGGTCTCGATCGAGCAGCCATTCCTGACTATTATCCACTTTAACGTGCAACGCGACTTCGGGCCATCGTCCGCAGAATAGGCGGGAGAGGTCATCAACCATATGGCGGGGAGACACAGGCGAAAGCCGCGGCGCGGGTAAGCGCGCAAGTTTGCGATAACCTGCCGTAAAGCGCTGCAATCCTTCCGCGTGTCGCCCGAGAGTGCCCAAGATCTCGCGCAACAACCTCGGATCAGGGTTGGGTTGGCTAAGCGCAGATTCGCCGCTTTCCGCCAGAGAGACGATTGGCGCCAATCCGTTTAGAAGTTCGTGACCTAGAACATGGATCATTTCCGCCGTCGCCCGCGCTTCGGCAACGCGCTGCTCCTGTTCGACGTCTACTAGAGCCGCGACCGATCGTGGCGTTGCCATTCCGTTAAGGATCACGCGATCGATCCGCCACTGCCGACCTTCATGTCGCAAGTGAGTATCACCTCGGATCAGTGCTACAGGAACTGGCAAAAGTCGATCGTCTGTCCCGAACAGAAGTCTGGCAGCCCGGTTCAAGGCCCGGGCATGGGGCCCTTCGATTATCACCATCGGGGTTGGAGCTGCATCCAGCAGAATGCGATCGGCAGCTAGATCGTGAGATGTCATGCTCTCGGTTGGCGGCGTGGGAGCATGCCGCCAAGCAAACCGCCAATTAAGCACTGTGAGCCATAGAGCGACCAGGGTCGCTCCCGCCAACGATCCCCATAATCTGTTCTGCCATGCAGCGTTGGCGGCTGCGCCGCACCCCACCAACAAGACTGCATAGGCAACGGCGCGCCAGCCTCTCTTATAAGCCATATCTAGCCATGCGGCGGTAGAGCGCACCCCGGCTTAGCCCCAGCGCTGTAGCCGCTCGGGTGACGTTGTACCGGTGTTCGCGCAATGCTGCTTGAATCATTGCACGCTCAGCATCGGTAAGCGTGAAGCTTGTATCACCGAGAGACACGGATTGGATGACAACAGGTGTCGGAGCCAGCAATGCCGCATCAATCACACCGTTATCAGCAAGAAGAACCGCTCGCTCAACAGCAAGGGCCAAGCCGCGTACCTCGTCCGCCCATTTCGTTCTGCCAAGGGCCATCTCAGCCGCTGCGGTGAGGTGCGTTGTCGGCTTGCCAAACCGCTCAGCGCCGACGCGCGCGAAATGGCGAGCAAGCAGGATTGCATCGTCCCCGCGAGAGACAAGCGGCGGCATAACCACCTCAATCGTCGCAAGCCGCCGCCGCAATGCCGGGATCAGCGGCTCAATGGTGTCTGCGACAGCAATGCAACGAACGCTTCCAGGCAAGTGGCTTACCAAGGCCTCCTGAGCAATTTGATCGAGGCGATCAACGTAGCGCAGGATGACCGTCCCAGATGCCCCTTTTACCTGATGCAATCGATCTTCGCTCCGCAGATCGATGCGCTGAACGTTATTAGCTGAGTTCGGTGATGCTGCATGGATCGCACGTGCAGCAAGTGTCCGCCCACTGCCGGCGGGACCAGTAACAACGACGCTAGCGGTGGTAGGCCCAATGCGCTGGATCAGCGCTCGTAGGTCGCGCATGGCATCGCTCTCTCCGATCAGCACAGCAGGCGCTTCGACAGTTGATGCCCGTGTCGGTGCAGCTGAACCGACTGCAGTCCGCGCCATTGCCGCCTCCAGCTTGGCAAGCAATTCTGCATTTCGCCATGGTTTCATCACGAAGTCGCGTGCCCCCGTCTGCATAGCCGCGACTGCGATGCGTATACCGCTATGCGCGGTGATGACCACGACGCAGGCTTGCGGGTCGTCGGCGACGATACGCCGGAGGCAAGCCAGTCCCTCCTCACCATCGGCCGCCCCTGCACAAAAGTTCATATCAAGGAGGATAGCTGCATACCGTCGTTGAGCGAGCCGAGACCATGCTTCTTCCGGTCCGCTCGCTGTGTCCACCCGATAGCCTGCGATCCGCAGAGCTATGTCGATGGCACGCGCTACCATCGGGTCATCATCGATCAGTAGAATCGCCGCTTCGCTTGACACGTCCTGCAGCCGTCCATCCGTGGACGGTGCGTTCGGTGACGGACGACTGCTGATGTCTGAATCTACAGAAAAAGGCTTATCCATAACAGTTTAGGCTTTCAGGCCGTTTTGAGCAACACTGCTTGCATGATGACCGAACTGCCGACACAAGCAACTGCTTCGCCCGGTGCCGCGATGGACCGCCGGGTGGAACGGACTCTCACGCCTTGGCGGAGAAAGCGCGGCACGCTGATCACGGTCGGGATGTTGATCGTAATCGTCCTCGTTTGGCGCCTCCTACCCGCCGCCGGTTCGACTGATGTAACCGCAGACGACATTGAAGTCGGCACGGTAGAACGTGCGCCGTTCGCCGATTTCCTTCCGGTGCGTGCGACCGTAGCGCCGCGAGTCACAACGTTGGTGGGCGTGCTCTCGGGTGGCCAAGTCGAGAAGCTGTTGGCGCAGGATGGCTCGATGGTGACCAGCGGCGAGCCGCTCGCGACCCTCGCCAACCCACCGCTCAAGCTCAACGTACTGACGCGCGAGGCACAGATCGCAAGCCAACTCGGCCAGGTGGCGGGCGAAGATCTCGGTATTGAACGCAACAGACTTGATCGCGCTGGGCAGGTTGCTCAGGCAAGTTACGACCTCATCAAGGCCCGCCGCGATTTGACAGTACGCCAGCAGCTCCACGATCAGGGCTTCGTCTCGGACGAGGGTATCAAGAGTTATGCAGCGGAGGCTGATTACCAAGCCAAAAGGCTGGCGCAGCTTCGTTTGGGTAGTGCCTCAGAAGCGCGCATTACAGCAACGCAGAAGCAGCGATTAGACGATACGCGCGGGCGGCTGACCAACACTCTGGCCGCGGTACGTGCCGGCCTTGATGCGCTAATCATACGTGCACCAGCGACGGGAAGGCTGACAAATTTCATCATTCAGCCAGGGCAGACGCTAAAGCCCGGCGATCCAGCGGGCCAAGTCGACAGCGAGGGATCGTGGAAGCTCGAAGCGGACGTGGACGAATATTATCTGAGCCGCGTCCATGTCGGGCAGAAGGCAAACACCGATGGTGCCCGCTTCACGGTGTCCAAGGTATTGCCGAGTGTTAAGGATGGCCGGTTCCGGGTAGAGTTAACGTTCGATGGGGCGACTTCCGTTGAGCTTAATCGCGGACAGACGCTCGATATTCGGATCACTCTCGGGAGCACTGCGCCCGCCCTGGTCGCGCCGATCGGCAGTTGGCTAAATGCGAGCGGCGGATCGTACGTCTTCGTCCTGGATGCTGACGGCCATCATGCCCAACGCCGCGCGATCAGGATCGGACGACGCAATCCCGAAAAGGTCGAGATTCTCACAGGGCTTCAACCTGGCGAGCGCATCGTCACATCCGCTACGCCGTCCGTGAAGGGTGACCTACTCAACATTCGCTAGGCCGAAAGGGCGAACCGTGATCCATCTCGAGAACATCCAGCGGCGGTACTTATCTGACGAGGTGGAAACAACCGCACTCCACGACATCAAACTCGACGTCGATGCCGGGGAATTTCTTGCCATCATGGGACCGTCTGGCTGTGGCAAGTCAACTCTGCTTAACATACTGGGCACTGTCGATCGGCCCACCAGCGGCCGCTATCTGTTCGGCGAACGTGACTTGGCGGCGCTCGACGAAAAAGCGCTCGCACAGTTCCGCGGGTCAACCTTAGGGTTCGTCTTTCAAAGCTTCAACCTCATCGACGAACTGACAATCGAGGAAAACGTCGGACTTGGCCTCGCCTACCGAAATGGCGTGAGCGACCGACGAGGACGTGTGGCGGCAGCGATGGACAAGGTGAGCATAGCTCACCGAGCCCGCCACTACCCCCATCAGCTCTCGGGTGGCCAGCAGCAGCGAGCCGCCATAGCTCGCGCGATCGTCGGTAATCCGCGACTGATACTCGCCGATGAGCCAACGGGCAATTTGGACACGGCCAATGGCGAACAGGTGATGAACATCCTGGCGGGTCTCAACGCCGAGGGGGCGACGATTGTCATGGTTACGCACTCGCGCAGCCATGCCGATATGGCAAAGCGCCGCATCGACATGCTCGATGGTCGCATCGTCGCTTCAGCCATGCATACCATGTAAGGGGTCTGGGACCGATGAACCGCTCTGCACTACTGAGCCTGTATCGCTCGCTAGCCCGCCATAAGCTCTATGCAGCCCTTAATATCGGCGGCCTCGCAATCGGAATTGCCGTTTTCCTCATCCTCAGCCTGTATGTGCGCTTCGAGACAAGCTTCGAACAATGGTTACCACGCCACGATGGCATCTACGTGGTGCAGACTGAATTCAAAGACAACGGTAGCCCCTTCAGCGGCACTTACCAGGATACGATGGGTGGGCTGCTGGAGCAGATGATTGAGGATTTTCCAAGTTTAGTAGGAACACGCATCAATGGCGGAGAGGACGGCGGCACGGTCATCAGCAATGGTGCTGCGCAAACAGAAGACATTGCGCGCGTTGACGCAGATTTTTTCAGAGTTTTCGATCTACCGATGATCATTGGTGAAAAAGCGACAGCGCTCAGAGATCCAACCGCCATCGTGATTAGCCAGTCGGCCGCGCAACGTTACTTCGGTAACCGTAATCCTGTTGGTCAGATCATGACGCTAGCGTTCGAGAAGCCTGCGACCTACCACATAACCGGCGTTTTCAAAGACCTGCCGCGCAACTCCGACCTGAGCTTTTCGATCTTGGCTCGACAAGAGCGAAATTCAAGTCCCTCTTGGTATCATTGGGGGTCTACGGCTCTAACCACCTACCTACGCTTTGAGAGCCCCCAAGCGGCACAATCCTTCGAGCAAAGCATGCCGGCCTTTATCAAGCGCCGCGGCACTCACGATATGGGGCCTGATGTCATCGATCAAATGGGTTTGTCGCTGCTTCCCATAGCCCAAGCACATCTTCAGCCTCAGGGCCTCGCGAGCGCCGCTAAGAAGACCACTATCATCACCCTCGGGATAGTCGGAGTCCTGACGTTACTGATTGCGATAGTAAACTACATCAACCTAGCAACCGCCCGTGCCAGCCTGCGCGCACGAGAAGTCGCTATGCGCAAGGTGCTAGGTGCTGATCAAGGCGCATTGGTAGGCCAGTTTCTGAGTGAGGCAATTCTTACCGTGGCCATTGCTGCGCTTATTGGCCTGATTATCGCAGAAACTGGGTTGCCGTTGGTGAATGCTGCTGGTGGGCTGACCCTCTCCGTGCCTTACGGATTTGTCACACCTATTTTAGCCCTTCTTGTTTTGATCGTTGGCGTTATGGCGGGCTTGTATCCAGCTCTATTGCTCGCGCGGTTTCCTGCCGCAGCTGTGCTTGCATCTGCACGTGCGCCCGGCGGCGGTCGTGCGGGCACTCGGACACGAGAAGCACTGGTCGTGTTCCAATTCGGTCTCGCTATTGCCTTCATGATCGGCACGGCAGTGCTTGTCGCACAGGCGCGGCACGTCCGCAGCACTGATCTGGGCTTTCAACGGGAGGGACTGTTGGTCGTACCTGGGTTGGCAAACAGCAGCCTAGACAAAGCCCGTCAGCTCGCATTGCTTGCCGCGCTTCGGCGCCTGCCAGGCGTCGAAAAGGTGACTACAGCTAACAGCGCGGTCGGAAACAACGGCATCAACAACTTCAGTAATGTCGATGTGCCTGGTCGGCCTAAGCCAGGAGTATCTCTTCGTTCGATCAAGGTCGGGCGTGATTTTTTTGAAACCCATGGCGTACGACCGATCGCTGGACGCGTTTTCGATGACGCACACGGCACCGATGATTCGAGCACACTGGGTCCAGACAGTCCACGCAACATCGTGATAAACCGCCTTGCGGTTGCGAGGCTCGGCTATAGCTCACCACAGGATGCATTGGGCAAAACAGTTGGTGATGGCAAACTCACAATAATCGGCGTCATCGACCAACTGCGCTTCTATTCACCGCGCCTACCTGACGACCCAACCTACTATACCTACCTCGGTGATATCGCACCTGATCCGGTTGCAACGCTGCGCTTCTCCGGCGACCCGAGACCTATCCAAGCAAGCGTCAAAAACCTATGGCAGCGCTTAGCCCCCCAAGTGCCATTCGACGGCGACACTGGCGTGCATGCGCTCGCCAAGTTTTATCAAAGTGACGATCATGTAACGCGACTGTTCGGCATCGGCACGAGCCTCGCTGTGCTCATTGGCTGTGTTGGCCTTTGGGGGTTGGCCTCCTTCAACACGTCGCGGCGCGTGCGAGAGATTGGTATCCGCAAGACACTGGGTGCGACCTCAGCTGATATCGTCAAGCTGCTTGTTGGGCAGTTCCTACGGCCGGTTCTGATTGCCAACCTCATCGCTTGGCCGCTCGCCTTCTTCGCTCTGCAGGCCTGGTTAGGCGGATTCGCCGACCGTATCGCGCTTTCCCCGGTATTCTTCATAGGGCCGAGCCTGCTTGCGATCACGATCGCGGTACTTACTATTCTCGGGCAGTCACTGCGTGCGAGCCGCGCTGCTCCAGCTTGGGCGCTACGGCATGACTAAGCGGATGATCGCTACGCTAGCAGCGCTGTGTCTCTCGGACACCGCCTCAGCTGAGACACTGCGCGACGCGATAACTGAGGCTTACGTCGCCAATCCCGAGCTTGCCGCTGCAAAAGCGAGACAGGAAGCGCTGGCTGAGGCGCCGGAGCAAGCGCAAGCTGCGGGACGACTGACGGCCGAAGCCGAGGGAACAGGTGGGTACAATCGGTTTGACTACGGAAAGGGTGGCAGCGGGAGTATCACCACAAACTTGCCCATCTGGACGGGGGGGCGCGTATCCTCTGCTGTGCGGGCAGCGTCCGGCGACGTAGCAGCTGGAGCCGAAGGTTTGCGCGACACACAAGCAATCGTTCTGCAAGCAGTTGTAGGGGCCTATGCGGATCTTCTCTATGCCCAGCAGGCCGTTGCCGTCGCCCGTGCTGACATCGATCTCCTTGATAATCAAGTTGCAGAGGCACGCTCGCGCTTTGAACTTGGGCAGGCGACTCGCACCGACGTTGCGCAGCTCGAGGCTCAACATGAATCGGCTATTTCAACCCTTGCTGAAGCTGAAGGGACAGCGGCAGCCATCGCCGCGACCTATCGCGCGACGGTTGGCCATGTCGCTGGCAACTTGGAAACGACACCACCAGCACCAGCAGCTCTCCCGGCGACGATTGATGTTGCGCGTAATCAGGCCATCGAAGGCAATCCGATTGTTAGGCAGCAACGTCTTGCATCCGCTGCTGATGCAGCTCGCATCGACCAACAACGCGCCGAGTATAATCCTTATGTCGCGTTGAGTGGCACCTATGGATACGCGGCCGGGCAAGGGCAGTCTGACGGTAGCAGTACGGCAATCGCTGGCGTGACGTTGCGCATACCGCTACTTACCGGCGGACTTGTGTCGTCCCGAGTGCGTCAATCTGAGGCGATCTACCGCGCCGATCGCTTTGGGATCGATGCTGCCGAGCGCGATGCCGTCCGATTAGTCGAAACGGCATGGGCGAATCTGGTTGCAGCGCAATCTCGCGTTCAGGCCAACGTCCGTCGCGTGGAGGCGGCCGAACTGGCGTTAAGGGGGGTTCGTGCCGAATATGCCGTCTCGCTGCGCACGACATTGGATATTTTGATTGCCGATGAGAGCCTCCGTGCCGCTCAACTTGCACTTGCACGCAGCCGCAGCGATGTGCTGATCGGACAGGCCGCGTTGCTGAGATCTACAGGCCAGCTCGGGCCGGACAGCTACGGCAGCTAGCTACCCGATCGCGTTGAAATAAGCGCCCTAAGCGCGTTGGGTGCTAGCACAGCCTTCGAAAGGCATCCTTAGTCGGAGCCGGACGTGCAAGAGGCCTCAGATTAGCTGAAAGCAGGGCGCTTAGCCACGCCATTCCGGACGATCCCCGAGAAAGAACGAGCGAGCAAGAGCCGTGTCAAAGGTTCACATCGTCGGGCAAGAACTGTGTCACTGCGTTGTGACAGGTTCATGGTCCATCCCGGCCTAGCGGGCAAGGTTACCTGTCGAGGGACACTACAACGTCAGCTGGCGACGCCCTCAGCGCAAGCGCGAGATGCCCGCCATGGGCGGTGAAAGCGCCCTCCCGCCTATGTCGCTGCGGGTCCCGAGGACGAGCACGCCGGCGGCCAGACTCCCGCTGCCGGCGATGGCCTCGGCGACAGCACCCACCCGCTCCCAAGACGCCCGCACGGGGCAAGCGGCAGAAGGAGCCCGAAACCGCCTGACGATGTCCCCAGGGCCGACGCGCGCCTCCCGCGTCGGCCCGCATCCTTGGCTCGCCTCCCTCGGTGAGGCGAGCCTTTTTTTTTGCGGGATGCTCCCACGCTCACCCCGCGGATCAAAGGTGAGGGGGAGAGGGTGCTGCGTACGAAAGGAGATGACGATGACCTACACCGTCGAAATTGGCGCAGCGCCTATCCACGCCGAACCGCTACTCGCCGACATCGAAGATCTCTGACCGGCTGACGCCGCACCTTCGCACCTCCCATCACGCTCCCCAAGCCGTGACGCCTCGCCTGGTGGGCGCGGCGGCTACGCGCGTTCGCGCGGGCCGGGCCGGAAGGGCCCGGGGGAGGAGGGGGAAGGAGGATGGTGGGTCCGGACAATGGGTTCGGGCGCATCTGGAGAAGTGGCATGAGCATGAACATTGGCAATCTGAAGCTGAACGAGCAGGGCACCCCGGTTGGTCGCATCGTGACGCTGGGCTTCAACGCAGTCGTGGCGCTCCGTGAGGTCGCCTCGAACAACGAGAAGGCACCCGCCTTCGACGTCATGGGCCTGTCGGCCGATCGCCGCACTTGGGTGAAGATCGGCGCGCTGTGGGAATATTCGGCCTCCGGCTCGGGCGAGAGCTTCTACTCGGACCGCCTGGACGATCCCGCGCTGGAGAAGCCCCTGGACGTGGCGCTCTTCCGGCAAGAGGAAGGCAGCTACAACGTCAGCTGGCGGCGCCCGCAGCGCAAGCGCGAGATGCCCGCCATGGGCAGTGACAGCGCTCTCCCGCCGATGCCGCCTGCAAGTCCCGAGGACGAGCACGCCGGCGCCCAGACCCCCGCTGCCGGCGATGGCCTGGGCGACAGCACCGCACCCGCTCCCAAGACGCCCGTACGTGGCAAGCAGCAGAAGGAGCCCGAAACCGTCTGACCATCAACCATCCCGCGCCGGGCAATCACGCCCGGCGCAAACTTTGTACGGAGTACCTTGAATGACCCCAATAATTGCAGGAATGCGGATCGCCCGCAGTATCACGTCCATCGAAAACGAACTCGACAACCTGATCGCAAGCGCCAGCAACCTTGTCGTCGAGCTCGCCAAAGCCCGTGTGGCCACTGGCATCAATGCGCATGCAATACAGCGCCCTATGGCGCGGCTTACACGGATACAGCGCACGTTGGGTGAGGTCCGTTCGGACCTTGTGAGTGCGCATGGCGACCTGTCCAAGCTAGCGGAGACGCTCGATATCTCCGTACGCTGTCCTAATTCTGCCGCGCTCGAGGGGCAGGAGCATGTGCGAAACGACGCCTTTGCCACGGGCATGGCCGCCGTCTGACCCAGAAACGGTGAGGCTTCCCGGCTAGCCGACATAACCCCCAAAGCGGCGGCGGAAAGGCCCGCCCTCCGGTTCCCCGTGCCGGAGCGGCGGGTCTTTCCATGAAATCAACGAGCATGCTCGCATCTCCACGTTCGATGTGATATGTTGAATACGCGTATTCAAAGGATCTCACCATGGCTACCTCTGTCAGACTGGCACCCGACATCGAGCAGCGCCTCGATCAGCTTGCCGCTACCACCGGGCGTACCAAAGCTTATTATCTTCGCGAGATCATCGAGCGCGGCATCGATGACATGGAAGATGTCTACCTCGCCCAGAAGGTGCTCGAGGACGTACGTGCCGGACGAGAGACCACCAGCTCGCTTGAAGATGTAGAGAAGCGCCTTGGCCTGGCGGATTGAACTGACCGCCAGCGCCGAGAAGTCCCTCTTCAAACCCGATCGCACCACTGCCAAGCGGATCACCACCTTCCTGCGCGAACGGGTCGCCTGCGCTGACGATCCGAGATCGAACGGGATACCGCTCGCTGGTCAGCTCGCGGGCCTGTGGCGCTACCGAGTGGGCGATTACCGCGTGATCTGCCAAATCGAAGACGGTAAGCTCCTCATCCTGGTCGTGACGATCGGCCACCGCGGCGACATCTACCGCTAGAGCATCACCTTCACGGAGATAACCGATGACGCCGTTCATGGCCGCCTTCGTCACCATCGTTGTTCCAACGATCCTCTGGCTGTTCACGCTGTCCGAAGCGCGACACCTTCCCAACGGCAACGACGCCTCCCAAGGAACCCGCATCGCCGGATTTCTTATGAGACAGTGGCCGTTCCTTTTGATGCCCATCGTCTTGCCCTGGTGCATTTACCGCCTGATTGCCGCTGAGCTCCCGCTGTCGAGCTGGGTCAACATAGCACTTATGGTTTTCGGGCCGGCACCGCTCTTGTGGTGGATGTCTCGCACCAACGCGAATGCGTGATGATGCCTCCGTCGCCATCGCTCGGTCTCAGCAGGCCACGCGCGGATGCATCCCAGTGATTAAGATGATACCGGTTCCACCCTCGCAAGGGTGAGATCGCGATCTCCCGCGACAATCGCACCCTTGCGGTCCTTGCCGCGATCGATGTCCAGCAGCTTGAACGCAGCCCATCACCGCGGCGCTGCTCCAAGGTGGCTGCGAACTGCCCCTGCCGAGCTGGGGTGCGTGGGGCCCTGCGCCCGCGCATAGCAGGCCAGACCCTCTCTCCGCTCGATGCCGACGCGCGACGCAGCTCGATCAACCCCGGCCGGGCGAGGTCGATGACGGTGGCTGTCACGAGGGGCGATCACGAGCGACAGGGCCTTATGCTGGAAGGGCGAGCCGAAGGACGTCGCTCTTTTCCAAGGTCAGCCCCCAGAGAGACCCGGTGATCCAACCGCTTCGGTAGTGCCCCTTGCCCCCGTTCGGGGACCTGCCCAACCCCGGCGAACCGGGCCGTGTTGCCCGCGTACCGCGGGCTGCCCGCACCACCCCGGTCCTTAGGGGTTCCCCTCCGCTACGCTCCGGTGGGCCGGACCCCGCCCGGGGGCTCATCAGGGGCACCGGCGGACGAACCACCGGTTCAACTGGAGGCTTAGGAAAATGAACAACGTCAACCTGGTCGGTCGCCTTGCCAAGGACCCCATCGCTCGCGATCGCGGCGACACCCGCATCACCGAACTCACCCTGGTGACCGAACGCCCCCGCATCCGCGACGGCAAGGTCGAGAAGGATCCCGAGACCGGCTACCCGCTCAAGGACGCCGAGTTCCACAAGATCACCATCTTCAACGGCAAGGGCATGGGCGTCCGCAGCCACAAGGTGAAGGGCGACCTGCTCGGCGTGACCGGCCGCATCCACTACACCCGCTGGACCGACAACGAAGGCCAGACCCGCTACGGCTGCGAGATCATCGCCGAAGACATCGAGTTCCTCTGAAACCCAGCGAGGGCGGCGCACGGCGCCGCCCTTCCTCTTTGGATCCACGCAGGAGTGACCGGCCATGAAGGACTTCGCCATCACCTCGACACGCAGCTTCGATCGCGCCGCCCAGCGCCTCCAGGACCTCGAACGCTACGCCGATCGCCGGGACCAGCTGCTCGCCGGCCTGGACCTCGACCTCCTCGGGCCAGACCAGCTCTCCCGCATCTTCGCCGAGGACGAACAGATCAACGAGGACCTGGCCTGGGGCCACCTCTACCTCGCCCACCTCGCCGAAATGGAGGCGCTCGCCTCCTCGTTCCGCACGGACTTGCGCCTCGCCGCGTAACAACTTGTTTCTGCAAAGAGGCTTAGGCGCCAGGGCTTCGCCTTGGCGCCTCGTCCTGCTATCCTTCCGTCATAAACGCAGGGAGTAAGCCGTGGGCACGGCCACCGATAACAACCGCTCGAGCGACGAAATCGAAGTGAAGATCACCGACCCCGACCTCGTCGTGCGCGTAGAGGTGGACTACACCGAACACGCCGGCGAATGGGTCGAGGTGCTCATGCAAGGGCGATCGGACGACCTGGAAACCACCTTCCCGATCAGCATCACCTTCTTTACCCTCCCCGACGACATCGAACACTCGGAGCACGACCGCGTCCTGACCTTTCCCAGGACCGAACATGAGCGCAACTCCAAGATGGGCTGCCGCGTCCGGATCTCCGACATGGCCATGCACGGGCTGCTCGCCTTGATAGAATCCGGGCACCAGCGCACCTTCAGCTTCTCGGCTGTGCCCCACCCCAAAAAGGAAGGCCTTCTGATCGAGAACTTCGAGTTCTACCTCGAACCCAAAGCGGATCCTCGCAGCATCCATTGAGAGCCCAGCTGCGGGCAAAGACCTGCCGCACCAAGAATCTCTCCAGCAGCCACTTCGATCACCGCCCGCTTCGTGGATGGACCCGCCGGCCTTCCGTGCTGAACAGGTGGCGTGATAGGCGAATCTGTCCAACGGTGTGGCGACGAGTCCGGCCGCATGCCGCTCACGCGTCACCGGGCTCTATTCCGCTAGGGCTTCCTCGCATTGCCGGCAGTCGCCGGCGCGCTCAAAGCCCAAGCTCCACCGAGCCCCGCTGCACGGGTCTCGGCCCTGACGGGTCACGATCCCTTGCGGGAGGTGGCCGCGCCCACCGAGGGCAGCACTATCCGCACCCTCTCGCGTGAGCGCGCGGGGAGAGCACAATTCTAAAATATTCTCACACTGTAGGCCAAGTTTGGCAGGCGTCGGTTGGCGTCCGTCAAGGATCCGCGGTTCCCCCAATTTTGCCGCCGCCCCTCCGCTGCGCTCCGGAACGTCAACAAAATCGGCTCCCCCACGGCCCGCTACGCGGCGGCCTCCGGCCGTCCCTGACCTCCTGACCGCCACCTGCCTGATGATGGGGGTCATCAAGAGGATGACAGAAAAATGGAGGTTTATCATGACCAAGTTCAACAACTTCGCCGATCTCGCCGCTGACCGCATCGCCCGCGCTGACGAGGCTCACGAGCACAGCTACGACGGCGCCTTCATCGAGCACTCGGAGCTCGCCAAGCTGAGCGTCTACGAGGAGCCGATCGCGACCGAGATGCCGGATCCCGACATGGCGCGCGCGGCCGTCGAACTGGCCGTCGGCACGATCTTCGACGTCTTTCGCGACACCCGGATGGAGGAGTTCGCGCGGCAGATCGTCTGGGGCTTCGTCAACTCCTTCCACATGACCGCCCGCCTCGCCGAAGGACGGGAGGACGCCGCCGCCAAGAAGCTGGGTGAGCTGGCCCGCAACTACGAGCCCTCGGAGATCCACGCCGTCGAGCTCGAGGAGACGCAGCTGCTCTGCCAGACCCTGCAGGGATGCCGCGAGGCTCTGGAAGCCATGCGCGACCACGCCTCGGAAGTGTACCGGGTCGAGACCGGCAAGCCCTTCACCGCCACCCGCGGATCGCAGGTCGCCCGAAACGGGGTCACGGCCTCGCAGATCGCCGCCCGCGACTTCCTCGCCGCCCGCAACCGGCAGCGCAACGAGGAGCACGCACCCACCGGCCCGATGGTAGTCGTGTCGGGCGGTCAGGTCTGGCACGACCACGAGATGCTCTGGGACATCCTCGACGACATCAAGGCCCGGGTCCCCGAAATGGTCCTGGCCACGACCGGGATGCGCAAGGGCGTCGACGCCATTGCCACCTCCTGGGCACAGTCGCGCAAGGTCAAGGCGATCAGCTTCATCCCCAACCGCGCACACGGTCAACGCGGGCCCTTCCTGCGCAACGAGAACCTGGTCAAGCTGCGGCCGATCGAGGCCATCGTCTGCGAAGGCTCGGGCATCCAGTCCAACCTCGCGCAGCGCCTGCGCCAAGCCGGGGTGCCGCTGCACATCCGCCGGCTGACCGACCAGCGCGCCGCACAGTTCACCCAGCGGGCGTAAGCGCTCATCGGGAGGCTCGGGCATCCGCCCGGGCCTCCCTCCTTCTTTCTGTTACGCTACAGCGCGGCTCAGGGGCATCGAGCCCCTTCGCCCCGTGTCCGACATGCCCATGGACATGTCGCTCCAGCCCCGCCGAGAGGTGGGGAAAGGAATCTCTCTAGTCGTCCCAGTGTGTCGGCCGCGCCGGACGGTCTCAAGGACGGCAGGGTCCCACCATTTTCCTGCGGAAAATCGTTGCCCCTACCGCCGCTCACGCGGCCGCTGCGCGGTCCTGTGACACCATCCATCGCAGCCGACCCGATCACTCCCGTCATCAAGACAAAGGAGGAACGA
>Ga0207711_10000885_pt1 | contig 28910 bp, 24 predicted proteins | sample KBSS34metaG_FD_184401 | JGI IMG/M metagenome (GOLD analysis project Ga0207711, IMG submission 184401) | Switchgrass rhizosphere microbial communities from Kellogg Biological Station, Michigan, USA - KBS S3-4 metaG (SPAdes) (version 2) | ecosystem: Host-associated > Plants > Roots > Rhizosphere... | reverse complement strand
GCAATTGCTGCATGGTGACGACCGTGGCCGCCATAGTCTTTCTCCTTCCGGTTCTGCCTCGATGGAGCCGAATGACCCGCCTTGCGGCCGGCACCGGTATGGTAGCTCCACCTGTGGGATGCGCGGGCACCTAGTCGAAGAAGGCGCGCGATTCAAGGGTATGAAAGCCTTCCGTTGAGTGACAGTCAGGTCGACCGTCCAATGGCAGCTCTCCACCCAACCCTGCCATCGCACGACCGACTTGACAAACAAGAACAAAAGGGGAACATTGCACCGCCTCACTCGAGCGATCCGTTGCTCAACTGGAACAAAATGACTCCGGTTCGGTTAGGCGCTCCCAAGAAGGACCAATGCGATGATTGCACCTCTGGGCACCCTCGTCTTCCTCACCACCATCTGGTTGTTGGTTGTGTTGGGTGCTTCCGTTCTTGAGGCGAGCGGCGCCAAGATCGCCGCTGCCCTCAAGGGCAAGCCGCCGCATCGACGGTCATTCGTTCCGGTGAGGATGCGCGTTCGGTATCGGCTGCAACGGCCTATGCGGGCTTCCGTGCGGTGGCGCGCCGCCGCCTGACTCGCGCATAACTCGCGGCGGCGAACGGGATCATCACCAGGTAGAGAATCGCGAACACAAGCAAGGTGTGCCACGGATTCTGAAGCAGCGCGGCGACGAGCACCGCAACGCCCGCCAGCGCGAACAGTCGCCAGGAACGACGGACGCGAATGCTCGACCAGCTGTACGTTGGCAGGTTCGAGATCATCAGCGCTGCAATGAACAGGGTCCAGGGCATTACCGCCTGCCAGGCGCGGAAGTGGTCGTCGCCGGTGATCAGCCAGAGATAGATCGGCACGAACGCAAGGCCCGCGCCGGCGGGTGCCGGAACGCCGGTGTTGAACCCGGCCGACTTGTGCGGCTGTTCGGCAGCATCGAGCCGGGCATTGAACCGGGCGAGACGCAAGGCGCAGCACACTGCAAGGGCAAGCGAGGCGATCCAGCCGAAGCGGGGCGCATGCTGTAGCGACCAGAGGAACAGGATGAGCGCTGGAGCCGTGCCGAACGCGATATTGTCGCTCAAGGAATCCAGCTCCGCGCCGAACTTGCTCTGGGCGCGCAGAAGCCGGGCGATCCTGCCGTCGATCCCGTCAAGGATTCCAGCAAGGACGATCGCACCGAGTGCCTCTTCCCATTCGCCGCGGATGGCGAGGCTGACGCCAGTCAGGCCCATGCACAGCGCAATCGCGGTCACGGCGTTGGGGATCATCGCGCGGAACGGGATCCGACGCGGATCCCTGTCATCACTCACTGGCTGATCCCGGTCAGGGTGGCGTCGACCCCGATCTCGGCGAGAACGGTCTCCCCGGCAATCGAGCGCTGGCCGAGCAGCACCTTGGGCGCGGTGCCGCTGGGCAAGAACACGTCGACCCGGCTGCCGAATCGGATCAGGCCGATGCGCTGGCCGGAATCGACCACGTCTCCTTGGCGGACGAACGACAGGATCCGGCGTGCGACCAGGCCCGCGATCTGGGTGAAGCCGATCCGGATCCCATCCGCGCCTTCGATCAGGAAATGCTGGCGCTCGTTATCCTCGCTGGCCTTGTCGAGGTCGGCATTGACGAACTTGCCTGGGACATAGGCGATGCGGGTGACGCGCCCCGCGATCGGCGCGCGATTGATGTGCACGTCGAACACGCTCATGAAAATCGACACGCGGGTGTAATCGGGATCGTTGAGGCCGTCGGACCCGCGCAGCTCCGGCGGCGGCGGGACCTTGGCGATCATCGTCACCAGGCCGTCCGCTGGCGCGATCACCAGATTGCCTCCGCGGGGCGTGGTCCGCACCGGATCGCGAAAGAAGCTGGCGACCCAGATGGTCAGGCCGGCGAGAATCCAACCCAGAAAGCTCCAGTGGAGGAAGAAGCAAAGCGTCGCCGCGGCGCCGACCGCCACGGCATATTTGCGGCCTTCGGGATGGACCGCCGGAAACCGCCACTTGACGGTGGTGGTCGGCAAGGGGCTGTCATGCTTGTCGAGTGCGGGCATGGCGCGATGCATTAGAGGCGAGCCGTGCCAGGCACAACGCTGCGGTTGCGCGCGTGTGGACGGCATCCTAGAGCGCCGCAAACCTCGAAAAGCAGGAAAGCAATGGCCAAGATCAAGGTGAAGAACCCGGTCGTCGAGCTCGACGGCGACGAAATGACGCGGATCATCTGGCAGTGGATCCGCGAGCGGCTGATCCAGCCTTATCTCGATGTCGAGCTGCTCTATTACGACCTGTCGATCGAGCATCGTGACGCGACCGACGACCAGGTCACGATTGAGGCTGCCAATGCGATCAAGCAGCATGGCGTCGGCGTCAAATGCGCGACCATCACGCCCGACGAGGCGCGGGTCGAGGAATTCAAGCTCAAGAAGATGTGGAAGTCGCCCAACGGGACGATCCGCAACATCCTCGGCGGCTGCATCTTCCGCGAGCCGATCGTGATCTCGAACGTGCCGCGGCTGATCCCCGGCTGGACCGACCCGATCGTCGTCGGCCGTCACGCCTTCGGCGACCAGTATCGCGCGACCGACTTCAAGGTGCCTGGCCCCGGGAAGCTGACCATGACTTGGGTGGGCAATGACGGCGAAAAGCTCGAGTTCGACGTGTTCGACTTCCCCGGCTCCGGCGTTGCCATGGGAATGTACAATCTCGACGAAAGCATCCGCGACTTCGCTCACGCATGCTTCAACTACAGCCTGGGCCGCAAATGGCCCCTCTACCTGTCGACCAAGAACACCATCCTGAAAGCCTATGACGGGCGGTTTAAGGACATCTTCCAGGAAATTTACGACAGCGATTACAAGGCGAAGTTCGCCGAAGCTGGAATCGAGTACCAACACCGGCTGATCGACGACATGGTCGCATCTGCGCTTAAGTGGAGCGGCAAGTTCGTTTGGGCCTGCAAGAATTACGACGGCGACGTCCAGTCGGACCAGGTCGCCCAGGGCTTCGGCTCACTTGGCCTGATGACCTCGGTGCTGATGACGCCCGACGGCAAGATCGTCGAAGCGGAAGCCGCCCACGGCACCGTCACCCGCCACTATCGCATGCATCAGCAGGGCAAGGTGACCTCCACCAACCCGATCGCCTCGATCTTCGCCTGGACCGGCGGCCTCAAGTACCGCGGCAAGTTCGACGACACGCCCGAGGTCGTCCGCTTCGCCGAGACGCTCGAGCGGGTGTGCGTCGAGACGGTCGAAGCCGGCAAGATGACTAAGGATCTCGCGATCCTGGTCGGCCCCGAGCAGGCCTGGATGACGACCGAGCAGTTCTTCGAAGCGATCGTCCACAACCTCGAGGCGGCTATGAAGAAATGGGCGCCGCGGGAGAACGAACCCGCTCGCGCCTGACGCCGAGGCCGATGAAGCGACCGGGAATCCTTCGCAGGCGCGGAAAGCGATTAAACAGTCGAACGATAATCGGTGCGTCCGTGATCGGAGCACCTGGCTGAAGAAGCCGGCCTATGATGTTGTCCTGAGCCGCTTTTTGCGCGGCCTGGATCGTCCGCGTCGGAAATAACCGACGCTTCTGCACCCTGGGTAGGAGCGGGTCGACGTTCCGGCCGGCGGCCAGCGGTTCGGCCAGCGCGTTCGCGGCGGCCACGGCGTCCTGAATGGCGAGGTTGATGCCGATCCCACCGATGGGCGACATGGCGTGCGCGGCGTCGCCGATCGCAAGCAGACCCGGGCGATGCCAGCAGGTCAGCCGATCGAGCGCGACACTCAGCAGTTTGAGATCTTCGATCTCGTCCAGTTGACTGAGATCCACGTCCGGCGCCGCTTCGGCGACCTCCGCGCGGATCGCCTGGATCCCCTTTGCCCGATAAGAATCCGCCGCGCCCTTCGGGATGAGGAAGGCGCATTGCCAGTAAGAGCCGCGGTCGATCATTACAAGCAGGCGCGAACGGGCGACGTTGCCACGCAGGCCGCCCTTCTCCCGCTCCGATTTCGGGATGCGGAACCAGAACACGTCCATCGGTGCGCCGAGCGTTTCCAGCGGAAGCATCGTCCGGACGATCGAAGAGCGGCCGTCAGCGGCGATCGTGAGGCGAGCGTGAAGTTTCTCGCCTCCCGCAAGGCGAACTCCAGCCACCCTGCCCTTCTCCTCGATAAAGCCGTCGACCGCAGCCTCCATCCTGAGGTGGAAGCCTGGAAAGGCCTTCGCCTCCTCGCGCAGGAAATCGAGGAAATCCCATTGCGGCATCATCGCGATGAACGGCGCCGGGGTCTTGAGGTGCGAAAGATCGCCGATGGTCCACTGCCGACCAGCGATCCTGAGCTCAGCGGAGTCCAGCTCGCTGTGCGGCCGCTTGAGGAAGCGCTGGAGCATCCCGAGCTGGTCGAGGATCTCCATCGTCGACGGATGAACCGTGTCGCCGCGGAAGTCGCGGAAGAAATCCGCATGCTTTTCGAGCACCGTCACGTTGCACCCGGCCCGCGCAAACAGCAGGCCTGCCATCATGCCCGCAGGGCCGCCGCCGATAACGATGAGGTCCAGTCGCTGCTTAAATTCACTAACTTCACGAGGTGCGTTGCGTTTTTGAGTGAACTTAGGAGCGCTGGCTGTCCTGCGCGCAGAGGTCCGTTTGGTCTCGGGAACGGCGCCTGACGTCATGACGTCAGCGGTGGCAGACAAATTCCAAATAGGAAAGCTGCCGGTGACTTCGCGGCCGCCACCTGCTCTAAAGTACGCATGGCGGCAGAAGCTCAGTTGGGCGGCCATGGCTTGAGCGATGCACTGGTGATCCTCGGCGCGGCTGGGATCGTCATCCCCGCCTTCGCGCGCCTCAAGATTTCGCCGGTCATCGGCTTCATCCTCGTCGGCATGATTGTCGGGCCTTTCGGGCTCGGCGCGCTCGCCGGCGAGCATCAGTGGCTGCGCGCGGTCACCATTGCCGATTCCAAGGGGATCGAGCCGTTTGCCGAGTTCGGCATCATCCTGCTCCTCTTCTCGATCGGACTGGAACTGAGCGTCAGGCGGCTCATGGCAATGCGCCGTTCGATCTTCGGAATTGGCGCGACGGAGCTCCTGCTCGGCTCCCTGCTCATCGGGGTCGGGATCTGGTTCACGGGCGAAGCTCCGGCGACGGCCGCTACGCTGGGAGTGGCGCTTGCGATGTCCTCGACGGCGCTCGTGCTGCCCATCGCCGGCATGACTTCGCCGGTCGGCCGGGCGGCATTCGCCATGCTCCTATTCGAGGATCTGGCGCTGGTGCCGCTGCTCTTCGTCCTGGCGAGCACCGGGCCGATCGATCAGCTGCCGATCATCTTTGCCAAGGGGGTGGCGGTAGTGGCGGTCCTGCTGTTTGGCGGCCGCTTCCTGTTGCCGCCGCTGTTCGCGCAGGCGGCGCGGACCAAGAGCCCGGAGCTGTTCCTCGCGGTCAGTCTGCTGACGGTGATCCTTGCCAGCATCGCCACAGCGGGCGTCGGACTATCGCCGATCGTCGGTGCGCTGGTAGCCGGGCTGGTGATCGCGGAAACCGACTATCGCAGCGAGGTCGAGGTCGTCACCGCTCCGTTCCGAGGCCTTGCGCTCGGCGTGTTCCTCATCACCGTGGGCATGAAGATCGACTTCCGGATGCTCGTTTCGATCTGGCCGCAGCTCCTTGCGGCACTGGCGGCAGTGCTTGCGGTGAAGACTCTCGTCACCGGCGGGTTGCTGCGGCTGAGCGGATCGCGGCCCGGCCTGGCCGCCGAGACGGGCCTGCTGATGGCTTCGCCGTCCGAAACGACCCTGATCCTGATCGGTGCTGCGGCGGCCAACGGCACGATCGCGCCTCAGACTGCGCAATTCTGGGCCATCGTTACCGCGCTTGGTCTGACGGTGACCCCGCTGCTGGCAAGCCTTGGGCGCCTTGCCGGTCGCCGGGTCGACCAGGGCGTTCCGGAGGAGCCTGACGCCGGCGAGGCCAAGGGCCGTACCGTGATCTTCGGCTTCGGCCGCGTCGGCCGAATGGTCGCCGACATGCTGATTGAACACAAGCGGCCCTATCTCGCCGTCGACAGCGATATCGATGGGGTCAGGCACGCCCGTGAAGGCGGATACAACGTGCTGTTCGGCGATGTTCGTCGCCCGGAGCTGGTCGACAAGCTCCACCTCGGTCACGCAGCGGCGCTGGTGCTGACGATGGACGACCCGGTGCTGGTCGCCCAGTTGGCGCGGCGAGTGCGCGGTTGGGTTCCCGAGCTGCCGATCATCGCCCGGGCGCGCGACACCGATCACGCGGCGCAGCTCTACAAGTCCGGCGTCACCGATGCGGTGCCCGAGACGCTCGAGGCGTCCCTGCAGCTGGCGGAAGCGGTTCTGGTCGATGTCGGCGCGCCGATGGGTCCGGTAATCGCCTCGATCCATGAGAAACGGGCGCAGCTTCGCGGCGAGATCATGGCCGAGGCGGAGCTGGAATCCGAACCAAAGCTCGGGCGGCGCAGATTGCGGGACAGCGCCCCTAGCGGCTGATCGCGTCACGACGAGGCCAGCATCGCCTTCAACCGTTGTGCCGCCTGACGCTTTAATTTTCTGTAGGCGTGAAAGTCAGTGTGCCAGCCTGATACGTCCGGCGTGCCGGGTCGTCGCCCGGATGGCGCTGCCCGTCATGGACCTTCACTTCGCGGAAGTCGAACGGCGACACGCCTTCGAGGCAGGCGACGTTGACGCCGAGCTGGTTGGGGTTCGAGCGACGCTTGTGGTGCGTGTAGATGCCGCAGACGCTGCAGAAGTGATGCTCGGCGACATTGGTGTTGAAGCGATAGGTCGCCAGCTTGTCCTCGCCTTCGGTGATCGTGAAGGCCTCCGGCGTCGAGGTCACGGCGACCGCGCCGCGCATCCGGCAGATCGAGCAGGTGCAGCGCCGCGCCGAGGCGAAGCCTTCCGTCAGGGTCGCGGCGAACTTCACCGCCCCGCAATGACAGGAGCCGTCCAGGGTGACCGGCTCGGACGAAAGCGTGTCGATCACGCTGCCTCCAGCGCCTCCTTCACGGCTTCCAGCGCCTCCTGGGCCTTCGAACCATCCGGACCGCCGCCCTGGGCCATGTCAGGGCGTCCACCGCCGCCCTGCCCGCCCAGCGCCGCAACCGCGGCTTTGACGAGCTCGACCGCGCTGACCTGGCCGGCGAGGTCGTCGGTCACGCCGACGGCGACACTCGCGCGACCGCCATTTACCGCGATCAGGGCTCCTACGCCCGATCCCAACCGCTTCTTCATATCGTCAACAGTCGCGCGCAAGTCCTTGGGATCCAAGCCTTCCACGACTTGGCCGAGGAACTTGTGGCCGTTCACATCCTCGGGCGCGGCGGCCTCGGACTTGGCGGCGCCCCCGCCCATCGCAAGTTGCTTCCTCGCGTCGGCAAGCTCGCGCTCGAGCCGCTTGCGCTCCTCGACCAGCGCAGCAATGCGCACCGGGACCTCGTCGGGGGATGACTTGAGCGCCGCTGCCGCCTCGCGCAGCTTACCGTCGCGCTGACCCAGCCATTCGCGCGCCGCCTCGCCTGTCAGGGCCTCGATACGGCGGACCCCCGCAGACACGGCGCTTTCACCGATGATCTTCAGGAGCTGGATGTCACCGAGCGCGCGGACGTGGGTGCCGCCGCACAGCTCGACCGAGTAATCGGTCTCGTCGCGCCGGCCCATCGAGAGGACCCGGACCTCGTCGCCATATTTCTCGCCGAACAGCGCCATCGCGCCTGCCGCGATCGCCTCATCGGGAGTCATCAGCCGCGTCGTCACGGGCTCGTTCGACCGGATCTGCGCGTTCACCTCGGCCTCGACCGCGTCGATCTCCTCACGGGTAAGGGCCTTCGGGTGGGAGAAGTCGAAGCGGAAATAGTCCGGCGCGACCAGGCTTCCCTTTTGCGTAACCCCGGTTCCCAGTCGACGGCGGAGCGCGGCGTGCAGAAGGTGGGTCGCGCTGTGATTGGCCCGAACGCGATTTCGCCGCTCCGCGTCGACTTTCTGGTGGACCGTCTCGCCAACGGTCAGCTCGCCCTTTGCAACCTTCGTGCGGAGCACGTGGAGCTTGCCGAGGGGCTTCGACGTATCTTCAACCTCGCCCTGGAAACCCTTGAGCGTGGACAATTTTCCAGTGTCGCCGATCTGGCCGCCGCTCTCCCCGTAAAAGGGCGTCTGGTTGAGCAGCAGCTCGACCGTCTCACCTTCCTCGGCCAGTTCCACGCGTTCGCCGTCCTTGACGATCGCGAGCACCACACCCTCGCCCTCGTCGCCCGAATAGCCGGTGAACTCGGTCGCGCCATGCTCCTCGACAAGGTCGAACCAGACGTCCTCGCTGGCCTTAGAGCCGGAGCCCTTCCACGCTGCGCGCGCCTTGGCTTTCTGCTCGGCCATGGCGGCGTCGAAGCCGGCCTGGTCGACCTTGAGCCCGCGCTCGACCAGCGCCTGCTCGGTGAGATCGAGCGGGAAGCCGTAGGTGTCGTAGAGCTTGAACGCGGTTTCGCCGGACAGCGTCCCGCCGTCACCCAGCCCCGCGGTCGCTTCGTCGAGCAGCTTGAGTCCGTTCGCCAACGTTTGACGGAAGCGCGTTTCCTCCTGGGCGAGTGTCGCCTCGATCAAAGGCTGGGCGCGCAGCAGCTCGGGATAGGCTGCACCCATCTCCGCGACCAGCGCGGGGACGAGGCGGTACATCAGGGGGTCCTTCGCCCCGAGTAGGTGAGCGTGGCGCATCGCACGGCGCATGATCCGGCGGAGGACATAGCCGCGGCCCTCGTTGGCCGGCAGCACGCCGTCCGCGATCAGGAAGCCGGATGCGCGCAGATGGTCGGCGATGATCCGGTGGCTCGCCGTCATCTCGGCCGAGTTGTTGCCGGTAAGCGACCGCGATGCCTCGATCAGGGCCCTGAAGGTGTCGGTGTCGTAATTGTCGTGAACGCCCTGAAGCACCGCGGCGATGCGCTCGAGCCCCATGCCGGTGTCGATGCTCTTGCTCGGCAGCTCGGACACGATCTCGTTCGCGGCCTGCTCATATTGCATGAACACGAGGTTCCAGATCTCGACGAAGCGGTCGCCATCCTCGTCGGGACTGCCCGGCGGGCCGCCTGGGAGATGGTCGCCATGGTCGTAGAAGATCTCCGAGCAGGGCCCGCACGGCCCGTCATCGCCCATCGCCCAGAAATTGTCCTTGGTCGGGATGCGGATGATGCGGCTCTCGGGCAGGCCAGAGATCGTCTTCCACAGGTCGAACGCTTCGTCGTCCGTGTGATAGACGGTTGCGGTCAGGCGGTCGGGACTTAGGCCCCATTCCTTCGTCAGGAGGTTCCAGGCGAGCTCGATCGCGCGGTCCTTGAAATAATCGCCGAACGAGAAGTTGCCGAGCATCTCGAAAAAGGTGTGGTGCCGCGCGGTGTAGCCGACATTGTCGAGGTCATTGTGCTTGCCCCCGGCGCGGACGCATTTCTGCGAGCTCGTTGCGGTTTTGTACGGGCGCGTTTCAAGTCCGGTGAAGATGTTCTTGAACGGCACCATGCCGGCGTTCACGAACATCAATGTCGGGTCGTTCTGCGGAACCAGGGGCGCCGATTGCACCCGCGCGTGGCCGTTCTTCTCGAAATAGTCGAGGAAGCCGCGGCGGATGTCGTTGGTCGAGGTCATCAGAGGCCATGTAAATGCGCTGCTGCATCGCAGCAAGGAGAGGTCTTGGCAGTGACCGATGCTTCCCGCTAGGCGCCGTTAATGGCGAAACGCCCCAAGTCGACGATCCCGAAATACAAGCGACGCCGCTCAGTGTCCTGGCCGCGGCGAATTATCGGCTGGATCGTCAAGCTCATCCTCGCCTTCCTGCTCGGATCGGTGCTGTGGGTCCTTGCCTATCGGTTCGTGAATCCGCCGATCACCTTCACCATGCTGGGCGACGTGTTTGCCGGGCGTGGCGCGGAGCGCGACTGGATGCCGATCAGCGAGATTGACCGCGACATGGTCCGCGCGGCGATCGCGGCAGAGGACAGCAAGTTCTGCTCGCATCACGGCTTCGACTACGAAGCGATTGAAAACGCAATGCAACGCAACGCCTCCGGTGGCCGAATCCGGGGCGGTTCGACGATCAGCCAGCAGACTGCGAAGAACGCCTTCCTGTGGCAGAACGGCGGTTATTTCCGCAAGGGCATGGAGGCCTGGTTCACCTTCCTGATCGAAAATCTGTGGGGCAAGCGGCGGATCATGGAAGTGTACCTCAACCTCGATGAGACCGGCATCGGCACTTACGGCGTGAATGCGGGGTCGCAGCGCTATTTCGGCCATGACGCAAGCGCCATGTCGCCGACCGAGGCGGCGCGGCTTGCTGCCGTATTCCCACTACCGAAAAAGCGCGGCGCGGTTGCGCCAAAGGGCTTCACCCGCCGCTACGGCAATATCATCGCGGCGCGGATTGGGGTTGTCGGCCGGGATGGGCTCGACGCCTGCATCTACAAGGGCGCGACCGCGCCGGTGAACAAGGCGCCGCCACCGGTCGCGAAGAAGGCGCGGCCTCTGCCGGGCGAAGAGTTCGAGACGGCCAAGCCGCCAGCACCGGCTGAAACCACGGACGTCGACGAGACGACTCCGACCGTTGGTCCGGAGCCGGTGCCTCCGCCGCAGACGGAAATGAACGACGCCGCTTCGCCGCCTGAGCCCACGCCCAACAGCATCTGAGGCACGCGGCGACCTGAGCGCTGACAGCGGTTCGCAACAGGAACGCGGCCACTGCCCTGACAGTTGAAGCGGCAAGATCCAGCCAGGGAGAAGTTATGGTCACGCGTACCCAAAACCGCACGTCCAATCGGTCAACCGCAAGCCGCAGCGGCGGCGGCTCAAGCAATGAGCGGAGCGCCTTTTCATGGAGCGAAGGAGCGGCACCGGTAATTGCCGCGGCCATCGGCGGAATGGCGATCGGGCTCGCCGCCAATTATGGCCGCAAGGCGCTGATGCAGGGAATTGCCGCGGCAGCCGGCGACTGGGACGAGATCCTCGCTGCCGAGCATGACGCAACGCTAGCGACTTTCGACAAGATGCTCGCGACCGACGAGACCCAGACATTCAAGCGCCGGATGCTGCTGACCAAGCTTTGCTACAGCCTCGACAAGCACGCGTACGAGGAAGAGATGGTCATCTACCCGGCGCTGCGTGAAGCCAACGAAGCGGTCGATGCCGATCACCTCGATCACGAACATGGCCAGATCAAGACCTTCATCTACGAGCTTGGACAGATGCCGGCGGATGCGCCCAACTGGCTGGAAAAAGTCCGCGAGTTCCGTGAGCTGGTCTCCCGCCATGCGCACATGGAGGAAGAGCAAGTCTTCCCGCGCTTCAAGGAAGAGCTGAGCGAAGAGCAGAACGCCCGGATCACCGGCATGGTGAACCGCGACGGCTTCTGGATGGCCTGAGCCTTAGCCGACGAGGGCGAGCTTCGGCGGCTCCTGGACCGAGAGGTCGACGCTCCCCTCGCCGGCGATCCGTTCGATGCGGGCCGCGAGCTCGGCATCCAGCGCATAATCACGGCCGGCGATAATCGCCGCTTCGCCGCCCGACTCCAATTCGACGAGCAAGCGCACCAGACCATTGGACGCGCGCGCACTGCTCAGCTCATTGGCGATTCGCTCGGCCATCGCTGCGGTCGGCACGCGAACCGTCATCTGCAGCCTAGTCCGCTTGGCGAGATCCGTCAGCGGCTGGAAGCGTTTGATCGTCACCCTTGGAGTCTCGTCGCCCGCGCGGCGGTCGAGCTCGACGCCGAGCAGCCCGCATAGGCCGGCCTTGGCCGCGGCTTCGAGCGCCGACGTCGCTTCATCGTCGAATGCCGTGGCGACGAACTGGCCGCTTGAATCACTCAGGGTCGCCATCATGTAGCGGCGGCCTTTGGCCGAGGTCCGCCAGCGCGCTTCCTCGACCAGCCCGGCCATGGTCGAGCCGACTCGCTCGCCTTCCGCGACCTGGGTATCGGCAATTTCGGCGAAGCTCTTGACCTTGTGGGCGGCAAGCAGGTGCCGTGCTGCATCGACCGGGTGAGCGGAGAAATAAAAGCCGAATGCATCGCGTTCGGCAGCCATGCGCTGCGCCAGCGTCCACGAGGCATCGCGCGGAAGCCGGATCGGCGCAGCCTCGGTGCTATTGGCGCCGAACAACCCTGCCTGGCCGCTCTCGCGCTGGTACTGCGCGCTCGCCGCATGGGCGAGGATCGTTTCCGCTCCGGCCAACACCGCGGCGCGCTCGGGCTTGATGCTGTCGAACGCGCCCGCGGCAGCGAGGCTTTCGAGTTGGCGCCGGTTGAGCAGCCGCGGATCGATCCGCGCGGCGAAATCCTCCAGGCTGGTGAACGGTCCGTTCCGCTCGCGCTCCTCGACCAGCGCCTCCATCGCCTTCTCGCCGACGCCCTTGAGCGCTCCGAGCGCATAGCGCACAGCACCATTCTCGACCGTGAAAAAGGCATTGCTGGCGTTGATGTCTGGTGGCAGGCACTCGACGCCGCCGCGGCGCATGTCCTCCACGAACACGCCGAGCTTGTCGGTCAGCGCCATGTCGAAGCTCATCGACGCGGCGTAGAATTCGGCGCGGTGGTGCGCCTTCAGCCAAGCGGTCTGGTAGGCGACGAGCGCATAGGCCGCGGCGTGGCTCTTGTTGAAGCCGTAGCCGGCGAACTTGTCGATCGTGTCGAACAGCTCGTTGGCTTTCGCGGCCGAGATCTGGTTGTGGGTCGCGCAGCCCTCCACGAAGCGGGCGCGCTGGGCATCCATCTCCGATTTGATCTTCTTGCCCATGGCGCGCCGAAGCAAGTCGGCTTCGCCGAGCGAGTAGCCGGCCAGCACCTGGGCGGCCTGCATCACCTGCTCCTGGTAGACGAAGATGCCGTAGGTCTCGGCCAGGATGCCTTCGAGCAGCGGGTGCGGATATTCGATCCTCGTGCGCCCGTTCTTGCGGTCGCCGAACATCGGGATGTTGTCCATCGGCCCCGGCCGGTAGAGCGCGACGAGCGCGATGATGTCTCCGAAGCTGGTTGGCCGGATTGCCGCAAGGGTGCGCCGCATCCCTTCGGATTCGAGCTGGAACACGCCGACCGCGTCGCCGCGCTGGATCAACTCGTAAACAGCGGGATCGTCCCACGGCAGCTTCTCGAAGTCGACCTCGATGCCCTGCTCGGCGAGCAGGCGCCGACCTTCCTTCAGGACCGAAAGGGTTTTCAGGCCCAGGAAGTCGAATTTCACGAGGCCCGCCGCCTCGACATATTTCATGTCGAACTGCGTCACCGGCATGTCGGAGCGAGGATCGCGATAGAGCGGCACCAGCTCGTCCAGAGGCCGGTCGCCGATCACCACGCCCGCGGCATGGGTCGAGGCGTGGCGCGGCAGGCCTTCCAGCTTCATCGCCAGGTCGAACAGGCGCCTGACATCCGGATCCTTGTATTCGGCCGCAACTTCCGGGACGCCGTTCAGCGACCGCTCCAGCGTCCAGGGGTCGGTCGGGTGGTTGGGGATCAGCTTGGCAAGGCGGTCGACGTGCCCGTAGCTCATCTGGAGCACGCGGCCGGTGTCCTTGAGCACCGCCCTCGCCTTCAGCCGCCCGAAGGTGATGATCTGCGCGACCTTGTCGCGGCCGTACTTGCCCTGGACGTACTGAATGACCTTGTCGCGGTGGGTTTCGCAGAAGTCGATGTCGAAGTCCGGCATCGACACGCGCTCGGGGTTGAGGAAGCGCTCGAACAGCAGATCGAGCGCGATCGGGTCGAGGTCGGTGATGGTGAGCGCCCAGGCGACGACCGACCCGGCGCCCGAGCCGCGGCCGGGGCCCACCGGAATATCGTTGGCCTTCGCCCATTTAATGAAATCGGCGACGATCAGGAAATAGCCGGCAAACCCCATGTTGATGATGATTTCCAGCTCATAGTCCAGCCGTTCGCGGTAGCGCTCGCGATCCTCCGCGGGGCGCCCTTCGAGCCGAACCTCAAGCCCGGCATGAGCATCCCGGCGAAGCTGATCGTCCTCATGGTCGCTGAGGCGCGGCAGGATCGGCCTTCGGCTCGGCGCCGCAACCGCGCACCGCTGCGCGATGACGGCGGTGTTGGCGAGTGCCTCGGGCAGGTCGGCGAATATCTCGGCCATCGCGGCCCCGTCCTTGAGCCACGCATCGGGCGAGGAGCTGATGCGATCGCCGCTTTCGACGTACGCCGAATTGGCGATGCACAGCATCGCGTCGTGGGCGGCGTGGAAGCTTCGGTCGAGATAGGCTGCGGGGTTGGTCGCAACGAGCGGCAGGTTGCGCGCATAAGCGAAGTCGATGAGCGCCGTTTCGGCCGCGTCTTCGATCGCATCGCCGCGGCGCGACAGCTCGATGTACAGGCGTTCCGGGAACAAGCCTTCGAGGCGATCGAGATAGGCCTCCGCCTTAAGCTGCTGTCCTTCGGCGATCAGCCGCGCAAGGGCGCCCTCGGCGCCGCCGGTAAGCGCGATGAGACCGCCGCTCAGTTCCTCGAGCTTGGCGAAGCCGACGTGTGGCTCCTCCTCAACCGGTCGGTCGAGGTGCGCAGCTGACACGAGCTTGCAAAGATTGGCATAGCCCTGCTCGTCCTGCGCCAGCAGCGGCACCCAGTCGATCACGGCCCCGCCACCGATCTCTTCGGGCCGCGCCACGGCCAGCATCGCTCCGATGATCGGCTGGACGCCCTTGGCGAAACAGGCGTCGCTGAACGGCATGACTCCGTAGAGGCCGTTGCGATCGGTCAGCGCGATCGCGGGAAAGCCGAGCTTCGCGGCTTGGCTTGCGACGGTCTTCGGCTCCATCGCGCCTTCGAGCATCGTGAAGGAGGAGAAGACGCGGAGCGGCACGAACGGCTGAGTCACCGCTCGTTTATGGGGTGGGGGCCGGGATCAGGAAAGCGCACCCGCGCCATTTATCCACGATATTCGCGCCGTTATCCGAGACGACCCTCGTGGAGCCTGACTACGCGGTCCATGCGCGCGGCCAGCCGCTCATTGTGGGTGGCGACGAGCGCGGCGCTTCCCTCGCCGCGCACAAGGCCGATGAACTCGGCGAAGACCACGTCCGCGGTATGCTCATCGAGGTTCCCGGTGGGCTCGTCGGCGAGGATCAAGGGCGGCTTGTTGGCGAGTGCACGGGCGACCGCGACGCGCTGCTGCTCCCCGCCCGACAGCTTCGATGGTCGATGGTCGAGCCGCTCCGACAGGCCGAGCGTCCCAAGCAATTGCCGCGCGCGCTCATGCGCGGCGGTCGGCTCGGCGCCACGCACGAGCTGCGGAAGGACGACATTCTCGACCGCATTGAATTCGGGCAGCAGGTGGTGGAACTGGTAGACGAAGCCGAGGAGCTCGCGGCGCAGCCGCGTGCGCCCGTCGTCGTCCAGCCGCGATGCCTCTTCGCCGCCCAGGCGGATCGATCCCTGGAACCCGCCCTCGAGCAGGCCGACCGCCTGGAGCAAGGTCGACTTGCCCGATCCTGATGGACCGAGGAGCGCGACGATCTCGCCTGGCGCGACGGCAAGGTCGACCCCGCGGAGAACCTCGATCGTCGCGTCGCCCTGGACGAAGCTGCGCTTGAGGCCGGCCGTGACGAGGATCGGCTCACTCATAACGGAGCACTTGGACCGGGTCGGTGCTCGCCGCCTTGTACGCGGGATAGAGCGTGGCGAGGAACGACAGCACCAACGCCGTCAGGATGATAGCAACGATTTCGACGGGATCGGGCTTGGCCGGAAGGTCGGTGAGGAACCGTACCGACGGATCCCAGAGGTTCTGGCCGGTCAGCTTCTGAATCGCGTCGACGACGCCCTGCCTGAAATAGAGGAACAGCGCGCCGAGGATGATCCCAAGCACGATCCCCAGCGAGCCGATCGTCACGCCGACGGTGACGAACACCTTCATCATGCCCCGGCGGCTCGCGCCCATGGTGCGAAGGATCGCGATGTCGCGCGTCTTTGCGCGCACCAGCATGATCAATGACGAGAGGATGTTGAACACGGCCACCAGCACGATCAGCGACAGGACGACGAACATCGCCACGCGCTCGACCTCGAGCGCCGAGAACAAAGCCGAGTTCATCTGCCTCCAGTCGACGATGACCCCACGCCCCTGGACGAACTGGCGCAGCGGGCTGACGATCTGATCGACGCGGTCGGGATTGGTCGTCTGGATTTCGACCATCCCGACCTGGTTGCCCATCAATAGCAGCTCCTGGGCGTCCTCCATCGGCAACAGGACGAACGCCTTGTCGTAATCGTAGACGCCAATCTCGAACACGGCGCCCACGGTGTAGGTCACCTCGCGTGGAACGGTGCCCATCACCGTCGAGCGGCCTTCGGGATTCCAGAGCGTTATCTGGCTGCCGGGAAAGGCCCCGAGCGTTTCTGCGAGACGCGAGCCGATCGCGACCTTGCCGCTGCCCGGTGTCACCGACTTGATGTCCCCGGCGACGACATTGCCCGTGATCGTCTTGTTGGCGCGGATGTCCGACAGCCGCATGCCACGCACCAGCACGCCCTCGAAGCGGCCGTTGGCGGTCGCCATCAGCGGCGTTTCGATCAGCGGGACGGCGGAGGTCACGCCTGGCGTCTTCTTGGCGGCATCGGCGATCTGCTCCCAGCCGGACAAGCGCCCGTCATAGCCCTGCACTACCGCGTGGCCATTCAGGCCGACGATCTTGTCGAACAGCTCCGCGCGAAAGCCGTTCATGACGCTCATCACGATGATCAGCGCGGCGACCCCGAGCGCGACAGCGATCAGGCTGATGCTAGCGACGAGGAAGATGAAGCCCTCGCCCGGGCCCGGCAGCAAATAGCGCCGGGCGAGCATGGACTCGGCCCGATTGAGGATCATGAGGTCAGTCTCGCGAGTGCGCTTTCGATGCTCAGCTCCTCGCGGTCGCCGGTTGAACGGCGCTTTAACTCGACGGTGCCGGAAGCGATCCCGCGCGGGCCGATAATGACCTGCCAGGGCAATCCGATTAGGTCCATCGAGCCGAGCTTCACCCCGCCCCGCTCGTCCCGGTCGTCATACAGTGTCCCGACTCCGGCGCCGCGCAGCTGCTCATAGATGGCGTCCGCCGCGGAGACGCTGGCCTCGTCGTCGGCGCGCATGGTAACCAGCCCGACGCGCCACGGCGCAACCGCTTCCGGCCAGACGATGCCGGCCTCGTCGTGGCTGGCCTCGATGATCGCACCGACCAGCCGCGACACGCCAACGCCGTAGCTACCCATCATCGGGGTGACCGGCGTGCCGTCGCGGCCCGAGACCTTCAGGCCCATGGCCGCCGAATATTTGTCGCCGAAGTAGAAGATATGGCCCACCTCGATGCCACGGCCGGTCCGCCGGCTGGCTTCCGGCAGCACTTCCCATTTCGCGACGTCATGAGTCTCGTCGGTCGCCGCGTAGGTCGAGTTCACTCGGTCGAAGAGGCCCTGCAGCCCGGCCTCGTCGCCGTAGCGAAGGTCCGTCTGCTGCCAATCGAACTGCTCGTAAGCGGTGTCGTAGAACACTTCGCTCTCGCCCGTCGGGGCGAGCACGATGAACTCGTGGCTGAGATCGCCGCCGATCGGTCCCGACGCAGCCTTCATCGGCACCGCCTGGATGCCCATCCGCTGGAAGGTGCGCAGATAGGCGAGCATCTGGGTGTAGTAGCTTTGGCGCGCGCCGGCCTCGTCCAGGTCGAAACTGTAGGCGTCCTTCATCAGGAACTCGCGCCCGCGCATGACCCCGAAGCGTGGCCTGACCTCGTCCCGGAACTTCCACTGGATGTGATAGAGCGTCCGCGGGAGGTCGCGGTAGCTTTTCACCTCATCGGCGAAGAGCCGGGTGATCATTTCCTCATTGGTCGGCCCGTAGAGCATCTCGCGCTCGTGCCGGTCGCGGATGCGCAGCATCTCGGGGCCATAAGCGTCGTAGCGCCCGCTCTCGCGCCACAGCTCGGCGGACTGCAACGTCGGCATCAGCATTTCGAGCGCGCCGGCGCGATCCTGCTCCTCGCGCACGATCTGCTCGATCTTCTTGAGGACCCGGAAGCCTAGTGGCAGCCAGGCATAGATGCCGGCGGCCGTCTGGCGCACGAGGCCGGCCCGAAGCATCAGCTTGTGGCTGACGATCTGGGCGTCCGACGGGCTTTCCTTGAGGACGGGGAGAAAGGCACGGGACCAGCGCATCGGGCCGCGCTCTAGCGGCCATTCATCGGCGCTGGCAACCGCGCGCCATGCCCTGGGCTGCTGTGGCCCGACCGACACAGGGGCGGCGGAAAAACAACCGGGGTCGATTCGAGCCGTGACAAGACGCCCGCGCGGCGGTTAGCTCCTGCCCGTCCGAACGAGCTGGGCCTTGGGTCGGGTTCGGGGTGTGGCGAGGCGACTGGGGACGCGCGCCGCAACGACATCCAAGGGGGCTGACGAGCAATCGTCACGCAAGGCGCCCGGATCGCTGGCCGATCCGGGCGTTTGCTTTTGTACTTGCCGCGACCTTCCGATGAACCCGGTTGACGTGGCTGGAAGGTTGGTGGACAGCCCCCGCCGGAAAGAATCCGTATACGGAGCCGTTTTTTTCCCATCGGTTCGAGCGTATCATGGACAACCGTGCGGCGGCGGCTTCTCACGAAGGGGTAAGTGACCATGGCCAAGAATGTCGGAAGTCAGGATCGGGTTGTTCGAATTGTCGCTGGATTGGTGATCGGCGTAGGCGCCTATTTCGTCGGCGGACTACCGCAGGTGGCGCTCTATGTGCTCCTGGTGATCGCCGCCTATCTCCTGCTCACCGGGCTCGCCGCGTGGGATCTGCTCTACAAGCTCCTCGACATCGACACATGCATCCAGGAGCAACCCTACTCGACGACCGACGACCGCGCCGGTCTCTGAGCTAGCAGGTCGCGCCGGCCAATCCGAAGCCAGCGCATGACCGACGACAAGAAAAGCAAAGCTACCACGCTTGCCCACGGCGGCCGCCGCAAGGAATGGCGCGGCCGGCTCGTCAACCCGGCGGTCGAGCGAGCATCGACGATCCTGTTCGATGACGTCGCCGAATTGAATCGGGCCCGGCCCGGCCTCGGCCAATGGAATTACGGCCTGCAGGGCACGGCAACCCATTGGGCGCTGTCGGAAGCCCTGACCGAGCTCGAACCCGGAGCGGCGGGAACCGCGCTATACTCGTCCGGACTTGCCGCACTGAGCGGCTCGCTCCTCGCGGTCCTCTCGAGCGGCGATGAGCTACTCGTAGTCGACAGCGTCTACGGGCCGACGCGCAAATTGTGCGACACGATCCTCAAGCGCCTCGGAATCACGGTGCGCTACTACGATCCGCTTGCCCGAGCCGCGATCGCCGAGCTCTTCACCGAACAAACGGGCGCAATCCTGCTCGAAAGTCCCGGGTCACTGACGATGGAGGTCCAGGACGTCCCCGGCATCTGCGCCATCGCCCGCAAACGCGACATCGTCACGCTGCTCGACAATACCTGGGCCACGCCGCTGCTGTTTCCGGCATTGTCCGCGGGCGTGGACATAAGCGTCCAGGCGCTGTCCAAATATGTCGGCGGGCATTCCGACGTGATGATCGGGAGCGCGACGGCCAACGAACGATATTTCCAGCGCGTCCAGAAGACCTGCACTGGGACCTCGGCCATGCGGTTTCCCGACGACGCGTGGCTCGGATCGCGGGGGCTGAGAACGCTAGGCGTTCGGTTGAAGCAGCATGAGGACAGTGCGCTCAAGGTTGCGCGCTGGCTGCAATCTCTACCGCAGATTGGCCGTATCCTGCATCCAGCCTTCCCTGACTGCCCGGGCCACGAGCATTGGAAACGCGACTTCAAGGGCTCGTCCGGGCTTTTCTCCTTCGAGCTCAAGGTCACCGACTCGAAAACCCGTGCCGCCTTCGTCGACGCACTGGAGCTGTTCGGGATCGGCTTCAGCTGGGGCGGCTATGAAAGCCTGGTACTGCCGGTCGACCCGGTCAGGACGGTTTCCAAGCCTCCCGCGTCCAATCTCGTCCGCCTGCAGATCGGTCTCGAGGACCCCGACGACCTGATCGCGGATCTCGAAGCGGCGCTTGGTCAGGCCGGACTCTGACGCTCTCCGGGCCGCCGGCGCGGCTCTCCAACCACCACCACCTCGTCGCCGAGCCGCGTTGCCTTGAAGAGCCGCTCGGCAAAGGCCGGCGGGACGCCGATGCAGCCGTGCGTGGCCGCGCCCCACCTGACGCTGCTCGCATGGATCGAGACGCCGTCCTCGGTTAGCCGGAGCGTGTAGGGCATCTCTGCGTCGTAGAGCGACGACCGGTGGTCGCGCGCCTTGCCGAGAATGTGCAGCATCCCGGCCGGAGTCCGCTTGTTATCGCCACCATAGACGATGACCGCAGTCCCGATCTCGTGGCCGGCGCGGAAGATCGAAATGAGCTGGGATCCCAGGTCGACACGCAGCCACGTCGGCCCATCCGGCACGCCGCGTTCGTTCCACGTATAATCGCCGAAGCGGAGCGGCGCCTTGACCGCCAGCAAGGATTTGACCGGCCGATCGAGCGTTCCGCTCTTGATCGCTTCGCGCAGTTGGGCCTGGCTGAGAAAATTCCGGTCACCGTCCCGCGGCGCGTGGACGGCCGCCGGTGCCCGGGGCGACGCATGGGCTTCGGGCCGCGCCATGTTCAATGCCCATGCCCCCGCTGCTGCCAGGACAGCGGACGCGAAAATGATGATAGCCCCGCCCTTCATCTTCAATTGCGGGCAGTTGCCGCTCTCCCACCGCGCGCACGCACGGTCCCTCCGATCATTGCGAAGCCGAGCAGGATCATCGCCCAGGTCGCAGGCTCGGGAACCGGCGCTGCCGGGGTCGGCGGGACTTCGGGCGTCGCCAGAGGCGTTGGCGTGGGAATGAATACGCCGCCTCCGCCTCCCCCGCCGCCCGGCGGCGGAATTGTCGACAGGATAGGCGGACCACCGGGCCCTCCGGGCGTCGGGAGGACAACTGGTGGGATGGACTCGGGCGGTCCGCCCGCGACCGTCGTGAAAAGCGGCGCTTGAGGCGGGATCACCGGCGCGGGCGGCGGCGGTCCCGCCAGCGCCCGGTATGCGGCTGGGCCGGGTCCGCGGACCGCGGGCAGCTCGCTCGCTGGGAGCATCGCCGAGCGCTTGGGCTTGAGGTTCGCAAGCGCTCCCTCAGGACGCTCCCCCGGCGACCGTTCAGCCAGCATTGCCGCAACGGTCTGGATGCGTTGGAGTCCGGCGCCGATCTCTTCGCCGACCGCTCGGGCGAGCCTCGGGTTTGAAAGGCTGGCCAGCACCAGCGCTGCCGCCGCGCCGACGCCAAGCGCGGCAGCCGCGGCACGACGGTTAAGCAAATAAGCAGCCGCTACCGACATTGCTCGACCGCCTCGGCCAGATGCGAGACCTCGGTGCCGTTCGCGACGAACAGTCGAACCCGCGTGCCGGTCCCGGCCTGGTGAAGTTGTGCCCAGTAGGAAGCCGTGGCGCCTCCGGCGCCGGAGTCGGTCAGCGTCCCGCCGCGCGCCGTTGGCATGTAAGCCCACGCGCGGCCGTTACGCTCTTCCGATCGAATGAAGCAGGAGCCGAATGCTTCGGGGGACCGGGCGCTGGTAGCGTCGACCAGCGGCGAGCTATTCGCCTCGAGAGCCAGCAGGATCAAAACGCCGAACAACTCATCCCCAATTCAAAAATTCGTTATCGTGGCGTTAACCTTTGGGGATTGAATTGGTTGCCAACAATGGCGAATTCCGTCCGTTTTGGCGGGAATCCCATAGTGATACGCCGTCAATCTGACGCACCAAGGGGCGATGAGGTCCGAACCGACCGAGTCCGGAGCTACGCTTATTTGCTCTTGACGACGGTGACTCCGTCCCAGTCTCGCGGCGGCGGATCGTCGCGGCACGTTCGGATCGACTCCTCGTAGCGCGCGTAAAGCATCGCCAGCCCGTAAGTGGCCGCCTCGGCCCGGCTTTGCTCGAGGCGCTTGGCCGCCTCGTCCCACCGCCGAGCGCGATAGGCGGCGAGCAGGGCCGCGTGGGCGGCGGCGAGGGCCTTGAACGCCTCGGACGCGGCGAGATACTCGTCGCCGAGCAGGGCATGGATCGTCACCGGCCGGTCGCGGCCGACGACCCGGACCCGGTCGACCTCGAGCGTCGCGAAGCCGGTCAGCCTTTCGGCGAGCGCCTCGCCCATCAGGATCGACAGGCCGTAGACCTTGGTCAGCCCCTCGATCCGCGAGGCGAGGTTCACCGTGTCGCCGATCAGCGAATAGGAAAGGCGCTGCGACGAGCCGATATTGCCGACGCAGCAGGGCCCGCCGTTGAGGCCGATGCCGATCTCGACCTTGCCCGGCCAGGCGCTCCCCTTCCGCTTCGGGAGCTCGGCATTCAGCCGGTCGAGCCGCGCCAGCATCTCGAGCGCCGCCCGGGCGGCATGGTCGTGCTGCTCCGGGTCGTCGAGCGGCGCGTTCCAGAAGGCGAGGATGGCGTCGCCGATATATTTGTCGATCGTGGCTCGGCGGGCGAGCAGCAGGTCGGTCATCGGAGTCAGGAAATCGACCAGGAAGCGGATGACCTCCTGCGGCCCCATTGTCTCCGAATGACGGGTGAAGCCGCGTATGTCGCAGAACAGGACGGTCATGTCCCTCACCTCGCCGCCGAGCTCGAGCCGGCCCGGATCGTCGGCGATGCGCTTCACCAGCTCGGGCGAGAGATAGCGGTCGAAGGCGCCGTGGATGAAGCGCCTCTGTTTCTCCTCGCGGATGTAGGTGAAGAGGGTGGCGACGATGTAGCAGGCGATCAGCGCCAGCATCGGCGCGGCGGGATCGACGAGCAGATTCCTGTCCCGGAAGGCGTACCAGCTCCCCCCGCCGACCGCGCCGAGCATCCCGGCGCCGAGCAGGGCGCCGCGGAATGCCCCCATCCACGGCAGAAGCGAGGCGAGCAGGCCGCCGGCGCCGAGCAGCACGACCATCTCCAGCCCCGACGTCCAGTCGGGCCGGTAGAGGAAGTCCTTGAGCACGATCTGCTCGATCGCCTCGGCGTGGACGACGACTCCGAGCTCGCGCTCCGCCACAGGTGTCGCGACGAGGTCGCGAAGGCCGATCGCGCCGGCGCCGATCAGGACGATCCGGCCCGAGAAGAGCCGCTGCATCTCGGCCGGCGGCAGGCCCTGCATCACCCTCCAGGCCGGCACCGTCCGTTCCGGCGCGGCGGCTGTATAGTGCATCCAAAGCTCGCCCCGTTCGGTGACCGGCACCTCGGCCTGGCCGATCTTGAGCGCAACCGCCTCCGGTCGGCCGGCATTCACCTCGCCGCTCGCGTCGCTGCTCTTGACCACCATCGAGCCGGCCCCCTGAGCGACGCGCAGCGCTTCCGCCGACAAGGACGGCACCAAAGCGTCTCCCACCCTCGCGATCATCGGCGCTCGGCGGACGATGCCGTCGGCGTCGGTGCGGTTGGAGATGAAGCCGAGACCGGCCGCCGCCTCCCGGAACGGCGGCAAAGGCAGGATCGCGCTCGAATAGCGGGTCAGGCTGGCGCCGGGGTCGGTGCCCGCCACGGCGAAGCCGGCCTTGGGCTCGACCGCTTCGCCTTTGTCGTTGGTCAGGAAGAAGCCGAGGACCGTGGGCGTGGCGGCCAGCGTCTCGGCGAAGCGCGCGTCATGATCGGGCAGTGCCTTCAGCGCGGCCAGCGCTGCGGGCGGGGCGCCCTGCGCCGCCTCCTGCGCCGCGATCCGCGCCGGCGAGGTGCGGTCGGCTTCCGAGAAAACGATGTCGAACGCGATCGTCGCGGCGCCGGCATCGCCGATCGCGCGGGTGAGCCGGGCGAGGTCGCTGCGCGGCCAGGGCCATTGGCCGAGGCGGCGGATGCTCTCGTCGTCGATGTCGACGACCCGGATGCCGCCGTCACGATACGGGCGGGGGGCCAGCCGCTGGTAGGAATCGAAGACGAGTCCCCGCGCCTCGGCGAGCATCGGCAGGTCGGCGAACTTGGCGAGCGCGACGAGCAGCACCGGGACGAGGCCGGCGAGGACGATGGTCGACCGCCGGGTCGCCATGGGTCCCCTGCCGCGCCGTTTGCCGAGCATGTCCGCCGCCCTCCGGCCCGCCTTGGACTGAAATGAAGTTGCTAAGGAACGTGCGCGAATGATAGCCCTCAGTCAAATGGCCGCCGCCATGGAGGACCAAGGGTGACCGGCAAGTCCTTGCCTTTGCTGCTTGCGCTAGCCGCCATGGCTTTGCCGGGCGCCGCCGGCGCGCAGGACAATCCCGATGCCCTGATCGATGCCTCGCGGCAGGTCGACAGCGGCCTCGCCCTCGCCAATCGCCAGATCGCGGGAAACGACCTGCTCGGCGCGCTCGGTACGCTCGAGCGGGTACAGTTCGCCCACCCGGAGGCGGTGCCGCCGCGTCTCGTCTACATCTCCCTGCTCTGCCGGCTCGACGACCGCGAAGGCGCCGAGGTCGAGCTCTCGCTGCTCGGCGGCAAGCCGATCGCCGACTCGGACTGGGCCGGCGTCGCCGCCGCTTGCGGGCCGGTCACCCGGCCGGCGCCGCCCCGGAAGGGCCACCGATGAAACGCTGGCCGTTCCATCCCGCCGGGCGCGCCGCCGCCGCTCTCGCCTGCACCAGCCTCGTCGCCTCGCCCCTTCTCGCCCAGGCGAATTCGGTCGGAATCGAAGCGGCGATTCGAAACAAGGTCGAGATCCGCGCCGCCGCGACGAAGAAGGTGAAGCCGGCCGTGCTTCACGACCGCGTCTTCCTCGGCGACCAGGCGCAGACCGACAAAGCGAGCCAGCTCCAGATTCTGCTGCTCGACCTTTCGACCTTCACCGTCGGCGCCAGCGCTCGGGTGACGATCGACCGCTTCGTCTACGATCCGGCCACGAACCGCCGCGACGTCGGAATCAGCGTCGCCCGCGGCGCGTTCCGCTTCATGTCCGGCCGAAGCGTCGGCAAGCCGACCGGTCCGGTCTCGGTGCACACGCCGGTCGCGACCATCGGCATACGCGGCACGATCTTCGAGGGCGTGGTCGGCGAGGAGGCGGAGAAGATCGCCGAGCGCGAGCCGGCGGTCGGCAAAGTGAAGTCCGACAGCGACGAGGCCTCGCTCATCGTCCTGCGCGGCCCCGGCCCGCGCACCCAGGGGGACACGACTCCGGGCGCGATCGACGTCAGCGCGGGCGACCGGACGGCGACCCTGAACGAGGCCGATCTCGCCGCCTACGTGCCGCGGCGCGGCGCGGCGCCCATCGTGTTCCGACTCTCGCCGGCCGGCCTGCTCGCGCTCCAGTCGCTGCTCCGCACCGTTCCCGAGGAAGGCGGCGGCGGGAATGGTGGCCACGGCGGCCGTGACGCGCTGATCGGCGCCGCCGGCATCGCTGCATCGATCCTGCTCGGCGGCAAGAATAAGGGAAGCGTCCAGTCCCAGGGTCAGAAGCAGCCGGTCAAACCCCCACCGCCGCCCCGCTCGCCGAACGGGAGGCCGTAAGCGGCAACGGATCGAGGCTCAACTTTCGCGCCGCAAACGACAGAAAATTCAACAATTTGAAATGGTAGCGGAGGAGGGACTTGAACCCCCGACACGCGGATTATGATTCCGCTGCTCTAACCAGCTGAGCTACTCCGCCCCAGGGGCATCAGAAACACCCGTATTGAGGGCGCCGGAGGCGCGGCATATAGGTGCGCCCCGGCGACCGGTCAACGCGAGGAACCGCTTACGGCTGCTCTCGTTAAGCGTGAATAACAATGAGGTGGCGATGGACCCGCTGACTCCGCTCGATACGCTTTGCCGGATCATCCTGAGAGCCCGGGAATATGAGGCTCAAACCGCCAGCGATTACGACCGCGGCGAGGACCCGGACAATGTCGACGATGAGCAGGAGGGCGCGCTGTCGGTGCTCGAGGACGAAATCAACGACAGCGTCGAGGAAGAGCTGATCGCGGCCTTCGAGGACCTGGGCGAAGACCAGCTTGCGGAGGTGATTGCATTCAGCTGGGTCGGCCAGGGCACCTATGAGGCTGCGGACTGGGACGAGGCCATGCAGGAAGCGCAGGACCTGGTGAGCGCCGGCACCGAGGAAGCGATCGACGAGCTGATGGAGCAACCGATGCTGGCCTCTGTGCTGGAGTCCGGACTGGCTGCGTTCGACCTCAGCTGCGCCGGGATAGGCGACCTCTCCTAGCGGCCGCGGAAGGGATAGAGTTCCATCCGCTCCCACGGGCCGCCGAGGTAACGGTGAAGGCCCAGCCCGACGATACCGAGCGGCCGTGGCCGAAAGTCCCTTTCCAGTGAAGCCAGCAGTGCGCGTGCTTCCTTCGGGGGAACCTTGTTCTGGATCGTCACATGAGGGCGCCAGCCGGCGCTGTCCTGCGCCGTCAGCAGGCCATGGAAATGCGAGGCCAGCTCATCCCGCATCGCGTCGAGCTGCGGCGAGACGATGCGAAAGGCGACGCCCCCGCCGAGGTCCATGAGACCCTCGATCGAAGCTCGCGGCGGAGCCTCAACGGTGAGCCGCGCGAGGCGCCGCCTGACCTCTGCCTCGGCCGACGGCGGGAGCGCATGAAACATGGTCAGATGAGCCGGAAGCTGGTTGCGCTCGGGCGGAAAATGCGCGCGGCGGAGCGCATCCAGCCAGGCCAGGTCCTCAGGCGCAATCTCGGCGGTGATGATCAGCGCGCCGGCCACTGATCGCGTTCGAGCAGATCGAGGCGGTTGGGATCGGAAGTGGTAATAAGGTGGTCACCGTCCATTCGGGCCGCGCTCCATGGCAGGCGTCGCAAGGTCTCGCCGACGCCCGCGAGACCGCCCTCCGACAGGACCACATAGCTCAGTTTGCCACTGACGCACCCGGCCATCGCATCCACGCAGTGGCCGACTTCCCTTCCCCTGCTAATGACGGGAGCGTTGCCCAGCAAAGACACGGGGAACAGGGTCTCCTCGGGCGAGCGTTCGCTCGCCTCCGCGGCCGCCCGAGCGCCCTCCTCCACCTTCGCCTGGCGCCCGAGCCACCGCCAGATCCCGAAGATGTTGAGGAAGGTCAGCACGACATTGGTCCAGGTCAGCGCCGGCTGCTGCGTCAGAAGCCCCGCCATCAGCCAGGAAACCGACCCGATCATGAATACGCAAAAGCCGTAGCCAGTGATCCGCGTGCCGAGGTTGGCGGCGGTCATCGAGGCGGCGATGACGGTCGCGATGGTCGCGACCCAGGAGATAGTATCAGCCATTGCGCGGCAATGCGCAGGACTAGCCGATGGTTCAGATTTCCACCTGGCTGCCGAGCTCGACGACGCGGTTGGTAGGGAGCTTAAAGAATTCCATCGCGCTCACTGCGTTGCGCAGCATCCAGGCGAACAATTTCTCGCGCCAGATCGCCATTCCGGGGCGCGACGACGCGAGCAGAGTCTGGCGCGCAAGGAAGAAGCTGGTGTCCATCATCCGGCACTGCTGGCCGATCTCTTTCAGCTGCGCTAGCGCCGCGGGGACGTCGACCTCCTCCATGAAGCCGTAGCGCAGGACGACGCGGTAGAAGCCCGATCCGTAGTCCTTTGTCTCGAGCCTCTTCTCCTCGGTTACGTAAGGCACGTCCTCGATCCTGACGGTCAGCAGGATGACCCGCTCATGCAGCACCTTGTTGTGCTTGAGATTGTGCAGCAGCGCGTGGGGCACGCCGCTGGCCGAGCTGGTCATGAACACCGCGGTGCCCGGTACCCGCGCCGCGCTGGGCGCCGCCGACTTGATGAAGATCTCCATCGGCAGGCTGGCCTCGTTCATCCGGCTGATCATCAGCTGGCGCCCCTTCGCCCAGGTGGTGAGGAAGGTGAAGGCGATCGCGCCGACAAGCAGCGGGAACCAGCCGCCGGCAGGGATCTTGAGCAGGTTGGCCGTGAGATAGGTGAAATCCACCATGAAGAAGAGGACCAGGAGGCCGGCGACGAGGAAACGGTTCCACTTCCACATTTGGCGCAGCACGACCGAGATCAGCACGCTGTCGATGGTCATCGCGCCCACCACCGCGATGCCATAGGCCGCCGCGAGGTTCGACGAGCTGCGGAACGTGAGGACGAGGATGATCACCATGGTCATCAGCGCCCAGTTGATGATCGGGATGTAGATCTGTCCCGCGGCCGCCTCGCTGGTGTGCGTGATCCTGAGGCGCGGGACGAAGCCGAGCTGGATCGCCTGCTGGGTGACGGAGAAAGCGCCGGAGATGACGGCCTGGCTGGCGATGATCGTTGCTGCGGTCGCGAGCAGGACCAGCGGAAGGCGCAGCTGGTCCGGGGCCAGGTAGAAGAACGGATCCTTGACCTTCGCCAGGGCGGTCGCCGGGTCGGCCGACAGGATCATCGCGCCCTGCCCCATGTAATTGAGCAGCAGCGCCGGCAGGACGAAATAGATCCACGAAATCCGGATCGGCTTGCGGCCGAAATGCCCCATGTCCGCGTAGAGGGCCTCGGCGCCGGTGACAGCGAGGACGACCGACCCCATCGCGATGAAGGCACGCACGAAGTCGGCGGTAAAGAAGTGCACTGCGTTCAGCGGGTTGAACATCGCCGCGATGACCGCCGGATAATTGGTGATGTGCATCACGCCGAGCACGGCGAGCGTCATGAAGTAGAAGATCATCACCGGACCGAACATCAGTCCTACACGCGCGGTCCCGCGTGACTGGATGGCGAACAGGCCGACGAGGATACCGATGGCGATGGGGATGACGAAAGGCTCGAGCCCTGCGTTGACCGTCGTCAAGCCTTCCACCGCCGACAAGACCGAGATCGCCGGGGTGATCATGGAATCGCCGTAGAAGAGAGCGGTCGCGAACACGCCCAGCATCACGATTCCGCTGGTCCAGCGTTTCTTGCCGCTGAGCGTGCGATTGATCAGCGCCAGAAGCGCGAGGCTGCCGCCCTCCCCCTTGTTGTCGGCACGCATGATGATCGTG
>Ga0207711_10000884_pt1 | contig 28920 bp, 29 predicted proteins | sample KBSS34metaG_FD_184401 | JGI IMG/M metagenome (GOLD analysis project Ga0207711, IMG submission 184401) | Switchgrass rhizosphere microbial communities from Kellogg Biological Station, Michigan, USA - KBS S3-4 metaG (SPAdes) (version 2) | ecosystem: Host-associated > Plants > Roots > Rhizosphere... | reverse complement strand
TACGGACGTGCAACTTGGTGGGGACAGTACGGGCCGAATGCCCACACCGCCGGCCACGACATCAACTACATCGCGCTCTCCGGCGTGCTCTGGGGGATCGGGCGGCCGGACGAGCGGCCGACGCCGCCGCTCAATCTGCTGGGGGACTACGGCGGTGGCGGGATGCTGCTCGCCTTCGGCGTACTGGCCGCCCTTCATGAAGCGCGGGCGAGTGGCTTGGGGCAGGTCGTCGACGCGGCGATGCTTGACGGCACGGCGCTCATGAGCATGCTGATTTGGGAGATGCGGGTGCGGGGCCTGCACGAGGACGCCCGCGGGGTGAACCTGCTCGACACCGGGGCGCCCTTCTACGACGTCTATGAGTGCTCCGACGGACGATTCGTCGCAGTCGGCGCACTTGAACCGCAGTTCTACGCGGAGCTGTGCCGAGGAGTCGGGTTCGAGGAGCACCTGGACGCCGATCGCCGTCAGCCCCAGCTCGACAGGAGCAGCTGGCCGGCCCGGAAGCAGGAGATGCAGAGGCTTTTTGCGCAGCGGACTCGCGACGAGTGGCAGAGCCTGCTCGAGCACACGGACGCGTGCGTCGCTCCAGTGCTGAGCTGGGCGGAGGCGCCGGCCCACCCCCACAACGTAGCTCGGCAGACCTTTGCCGATATCGACGGCGTGCTCCAGCCGGCGCCCGCGCCGAGGTTCAGCCGGACTCCGGCCGCCGTACAGGCACCCGCTTGCGCACCTGGTGAGCACACGGCGGAGGTGCTCGCCGAACTCGGTGCCGACGACGAGGAGCAAACGCGCTTGCGGCGCATCGGCGCACTGGGGTGATCAGACCTGCATGGCCACGGATGTCGCAGGGTTTGTTGTATGTGCTGCAGTCACGTAGGCCGAGGCGATTCATGTAGCTCGTCTCAGTTGCTTGCGACTAGTGGATGAAATGCACAGGGTGTGGTTATCGGGGCCATTCCCTCCTTGACGCGTCACGCAACTGCTGGAAACATGGTCATATTCAAATGAGGTCGCGGGGCGGTGCCCGCCAACCCGCACGGTGCTCACGAGGCGTCATGTATCCGCATCCTGCGTACGGCTCTGATGCGGTTGGCGGCGATGATTCGGGCCTTCGAGTTGCGTTGGCAAGAAGCGGTTTCACGACTTACTCGCGTGAGCATCCGATCGCCATCCCAACCGTGCACAACTCCAAAGAGGGAGAGCACAAAAGTGACAGATGAAGCTATTGGCTTGCGCAGCCTCATTGCGAAGCAGGCCATTCGCGAAGCGCTGCAACGCTACGCTCGGGGCGTTGACCGGGGTGACGCCCCGCTGGCTCTCAGTGCCTTTCATCCCGATGCTGTCCTGCGGCACGGCTTCCTGAATGAGGTCGGCCCCCGGGAATGGATCACTTGGGTAATGTCGAGGCCCCCCATTGACCGCATCGGCATTGGGCATTTCGAGCCCGCAGAGAACGTCGTACTCGGCCAGCAACACCACCTCACGAACCAGACCATAGAAATCCACGGCGAGACCGCCTTTTCGGAATGCTATTTCATAGAACACACGTTAAGTCGCCGCGGAGAGCAACTGTATGTTACGACCGTTGGTGGACGATACGTGGAAAGGTACGAGTGCCGCGACGGCGACTGGCGGATCGCCGAACGCGACGCGGTACGTGACTGGGATGGCGTTCAGCCGATCGCGGCCAGGTTCCCCGGTTGGGAGAATTCCGCGGCGGGTCGCCGCGATGAGGAAGACCTGTCCTATTGGGGAGGGCGTACTGGTTCAGCGTCCTGAGATGGATCCTCGAGCGGGTTCGGTTCTGGGCAACGAGACCTGGGCGGTGTCCGTTCCTGGCTTGGCGGATTGTCGACTCGGACAGACGCGCATTGCAGACCGTGCAAGACGCTCGGCTGCAGCCTGCCGCCGTCGCGAAGAATAGATGCTCTAGTTCTAGCAATAAGAAGAATCAAAGTAGCAACGCACCGTCCGGTCCGTTGCAGTCGGAGGCGGCCCCTCCTAGCCGTGGTGTAACGCTCAACCGGAATGAGGGTTCCATTCGGCGGAAGGAGTCGGGGGCTCGGGGCGGTAGGAGGTTCTGTTGCGCTGGTTAGTGGTTGGCCAGGATGTCGATGGCCGTACTGATGTCGTTTCGCAAGGTGCCATTGAGACCGCAGAGTTCGGTGCTGGGTCCAGCCTGGCACTGACGACGGTGTTCGCTGCCTCGTTGCTCGCACACCCTAACCCTGGTGGACAAGCACCTGTACGTGACGTTGGGGTCGGCCGAGATTCGTTCGAGTTCCGCATCGTGCATTGGAAACCAACGCACGTCGCATCGATGCATCGCACCAACACGCTCGACTGCATCTGCATCTTGCATGGAAGTGTTGATCTGGTGCTGGATACGCAGACACTGAGCCTTATTGCGGGAGACTGCGTCGTTAATCCCGGCTTAGACCACGGGTGGCAAGTGGGAACTGACGGATGCACGATTGCAATAGCGCTGCTTGGGGTGCTGGTTTAGATCAACACGCCGGAGCAGGCGAGCAGCGCACTGCGCGATAGTGCGGTAACCCGCTGGAGCTGGTGTTGTCGGTGGCGGCTTTCTAGTCAGCCCACTCAGGCTTGTCGATGATAGCCGCAGTTCGGGCGCCGAACCGCTGGCGAAGGCTTCTGAAGGTGGCTGGACCGAGCAACTCTAGGTCGACAGGTCCGTTGGCGGTTCCGATATATATCGGAAGTTCCCCGATCATTGACGCGACTTGGCGCGGCTCTGCCACCGAGAAGTTTGCCACCGCTGCCTGCGGGCCGACGAAGTGGGCCGAGTTGAGTGTTGCTCCCCAGGTGAGAGCCGTTTCAAGCGCTTTGCTTAAGTCCGCGACCCAGAAACCGAGATGCTGGACCCCAGAACCTCTCTTGGCAATGAAATCGGCATGTATACCGTGACCTTCGAGGACCTGGATAATTTCGATAGTCATTCCACCGAATCGGCCGTAGCCTATGAGTAAGCGGCTGGCCTCGAGGTTCGGCGCCACCGGTCCAGGGGGAGGCTTGACGTATTCCCAGAATTCGCAGGTACCGCCGAGGAGTGATTCATATTCGGCGGCTATCGCCCTGGCGTCCTCGACGACCATCCCGATGTGAAAGCCCTGCGCTTCAAGTTTCGCGGTCATCTTCAATCTCGGTTTCCGTACTCGATGGCATCGATACCGGAGTCTACAATCGATATCTCCTCTTGGATACCCGATCTGCTGTGCGAACTGTTGGCACTCCGCCTACAAAGAGCTCGGTCGTCGACGCCAGGCCGGACGGCGCGGCGGCGGGATCTCGACTGAGTGTCCGGACTCGACGACAGCAGTATCGCCAGCATTCCACGACCAGAGTCCGGCGAGGAGCGTAACGGTCCGAGAAGTGTCCACATCGAGGAGTAAAGATGACAGCGGACTTGATATATTTAGCCGACCGTCTTGCGATTCAGGACGTGTTGGTGCGTTATTGCAGAGCGCTTGATCGGCACGATCTTGACCTAGCGTTTTCCGTGTTCACGGCCGACGCGACGATCACCTTCTATGAAGGCAAGGCTGGGCCCGCTCGCGAGGTGCTACCCGAACTCGTGGCTGGTCTGGAAGGATGTGAGGCGGCGCAGCGGACGATCTCGACCAACACAGTGATCATCCTGGATGAGGAGGCTAGGTCCGAGGCCTACTTTGTGGCGTACTACGTCATGAGTCGCCCGCCCCTTGATAAACAGTTCATCACATTTGGCGGCCGATACTTGGACCGCCTCCGCAAGGTCGCCGGCGAGTGGCGCATTAGTTCCCGCGTTGCCTTGCACGACTGGGACCAAGTCACGCCGCTCGCCGTTGACTACCCGGAGCGCGAGAAATGGATGAAGGGGCGCCATCGGGGGTCACCTAACGTGGACGACCTGAGCTATACCGTGCTGTGAGAACGTCAGGGGACCGGCTTCCTTGGGTGGCACGGGGCGCGAGCGTCGACACGATCGAGCCGGCGGTCCTCAACTGAGATCGGGTTCATGTTCGGGGTGGCTGAGCGAACACCACCGCACGCCGAGTCGGCGCAGCCATCGACTGGTTTCGAGGTCGCAGGTGTTCGCGTGAGTGCGGTCGGGGCACTGTCGCCCGTCGTGAATGGTGTCCTTTAGATGGTGACGGCACGGCAGCGAGATAACGAGGCGAACCTGATAATGTTCCCGTATCTCCGAACCAACTCGGGAGCATCGCTGTGGGTTCCGAGGATTCCGAGACGTCAGGTGCAGCAGGTGGGCGTCGATGATATGAGATGGCTGCGGACGACGAGAAGCGGTGCCGCCATCTCCTGAACGACGGGTACGCACTGGTCCGGGTCTGTCGATGATCATCCATTAGAGGTACAGAACAATGGTTGTGGCAGAACGAAGAGGCAAGGTCCTCGTGATTTCCATGCGTCGGGAAGAGAAGCGCAACGCCATTGACCCTGACATGACTGCGGCGCTCAGCCGGGCGTTCGACGCACTGGAGGACGACCCGCACCTGCACGTCGGCATTCTCACCGGCACCGAACGCGTATTCTCAGCAGGCAACGACCTCCGCGCCGGATCCGGGGAGGCCACCGCGCGAGGCGGGGCCTATGGCTTAATCAGCCGCAGCCGCCGCAAGCCGCTCATTGCGGCGGTCGAGGGGTATGCACTCGGCGGGGGCTTCGAGATTGTCCTCGCATGTGACCTGGTAGTCGCCTCAGAGGAGGCGCGCTTCGCGTTGCCCGAGGTGACACGTGGGGTCATCGCTCTCTACGGCGGACTCTTCCGCAGCGCGCGCACCCTCCCCCTGAACGTTGCTCGGGAGCTCTTGCTGACCGGAGAGGCCCTCGATGCCAAGCGGGCGCACTCGTTGGGCTTCGTAAATTGCTTGACCCCCGCCGGCGATGCGCTCAGCCGAGCGCTCTCGCTCGCCGAGAGCATCGCTGCCAACGCCCCGGTGGCGGTGCAGCACACCCTCGCTGTCGTTAACGCGTTCGCCCGTGCCGACGACGAATACGGATGGGCGCAGACCGAATCGGCCAAGGCCGCTGTCTGGTCGTCGAAGGACATGCAGGAGGGCGTCCGCGCTTTTCGTGAGCGCCGGAACCCGCAGTGGTCTGGCTTCTAGGAGGAGAGGAACTGTTGAGCACAACACCGAATACCCAGCGGCGGGGGCGGCGGATTGCTATGACGCCAGATGAGATCGACGCATTCCTTGCGGAAGAACGTACCTGCCGTTTGGCGACCACCAGCTCTGCCCGAGGGCCTAGGCTCACCGCGCTGTGGTTCGTGTGGCATGACGGTTCTGTATGGCTCAATTCGCTCGTGGCGAGTCAGCGGTGGGCGGATCTGCGACACGACTCGCGGGTCGCGATCCTTGTTGACGCGGGCGTCGGATACCACGAGCTGCGTGGCGTCGAGATGACCGGCGCGGTGGAGATCGTCGGTGAGGTTCCACGCAACGGCGCTCCCATTGCCGAGCTGGAGGCGCCCGAGCAGCTGTTTTCATCGAAGTATCGGGGCACCCCCGAACCGACCTACGACGGAAAGCACGGCTGGCTACGCGTGCGACCCTCACATGTGTTCTCTTGGGACTTCCGCAAGATCCCGCGGGTAGAGGCGTAAGGGCGCCGTTACCGGTCGTGTCCACGACCGGGCCGTGCGGAGCAAAGTCGCCCGAACAGTCCAAACAACGAGTGGCCACCCAGCCCTCCGAGGCATGTGACGAAAACCACGTCGATTTCGGCTTGAAGGCCAACCGTCGTTATTCCGACGCCGCCAAGTAGTGACTTTTGTCCCGTTCTTCCGTCAGTGCTCCCGAAGTCACGTTCTCGTAATCACCGGCCGTACCGTTGATAGCCGGTAACGGTTAACTCGTTTGATTGGTGATTACGATGAGCCGGTCTTTTGATCTTGATATTTTGAACGGTTCTTTTGGCAGCCGATTTCCGGCTGCCTATTATCTTGAGCGGCTGGTCAATGTTCCCGCGGAGCTTGCGCGACCTTCCGGTCAGGTTGGGGGCCGAAGGGGACGTCATCGCCTTCGTTACGTAGACGGCTGCTGCGATGCCATTCCCGCCGCGGGCGGCGAGCGACGCGAGATCAGATGGATCTCGCGCTCGCAAAAGCGCCATAGACCGTCGTCACACGGTCGCGCACGATCGCTGTATCTGCCAAACGAGCCGACGACGACCCCAATCCCGGGAAGGTGATCGAACCGCACGAATGCGGACCGGATCGCGACAATCGGATCGCCTGGGGCTCGCTCGATCAGGACATTGGAGGTCACATGGGTCGTTGCCGCCGTCTTCGGTGCGGACGCAAAGGCACGCTCGATCGCCGCACACCCCCTGAGGAGCGCCGGCGGTCGTCCCGGGCGCGGCGAATAAGACGACAGCAGAGCATCATCTTCGAAGCAGTCCGACCACCCAGAGCCCGCCGGATCGTGATCGGCGCAACGGCCGTAGCGCGCCAGTAGCGCGAGGACGCCGTCCCGTATCGATGCGTCGATCGTGGTCTCCGGGTTCTTAGCTTGGACTTGTTCGGTGCTCGCGAGCATCCAGGTCGGCACCATCAGGGCGCGGATCGACACACCACCGACCCGAGCTGTCGCGATGCAGCGAATCGGTCACACGTCGACAGAGCCTGACGTCGGGATGGCGTAGGTCACCGCCGAGCACGACGCTCACACTGCTGACAGTCGCCGTGCCGCCCTCGATTACAGGGACAGAGTTGAGGAGGAGTTCTACGCCCGGCGTCGCCTCTGCCGCTCGGTAGAGGGCATCCAGCACGGCAAGAGCCTCCACGGCTGCCGTGGGGTCATTCACGGGCATGGCCTCCTCGGTCGAATCGATCGATCATGTCGCTTCGAAGACGCGATCGCGCCAAGCGTCCAGAGCACGTTCGGCTAGGTCGCCCTGATCCACCGGGATCGAGCAGATGACACGAGTGACCCCGAGTTGGCGGTAGCCGTCGAGATCCTTGGCGGACGGGAGGCGGCGGCAGAACGCCTCAAGGTCTGTCCGACCCCAGGAGGTTGCCGTGTAGGCCACGCTCACCTCGATCGAACCTGGATCCCTGCCGGCCGCCTCAGCGCGCTCGCGCAGGCGCATCATGTCGCTGCGAAAGTCGCGATCAACCATTGACTGCATCGGGAGGTACCCGTCCGCCATGTCAGCCACTTCCGTCAGGTTCCGGTCAGTCGGAGCGCACCCGAGGTGCACTTTTGGCCCCGAACGCTGAACCGGCGCTGGTAGGGACCAACTCGACGAGAACGTAACGAACTCCCCGTTGAATGAGACCGGTTCGCCTGACCACAGGGCGCGCATCGCCGCCACCTTCTCTCGCAGCGCGGATCGCTTCCGCGCCGGGTCGAGGCCGTTGTTGATCATTTCGAGCTTGTTCCAGCCATAACCGATACCCAGTTCCACCCGGCCGCCGGAGAGCTGATCGACCGTCGAGACGAGCTTTGCGAGGACTAGTGGATTGTGCTCTGCGGCCAGCGCGATCAGCGTTCCGAGACGAAGCCGATCAGTGACTGCCGCCGCTGCCGCCAAGACGGTCCACGGCTCGGGAAACCGTCGGTAGCGCAGCGGGAGGACACCGTCGCGGCTTGCGGGATACACCGTGTCGACAGGTAGATGGGTGTGTTCACCGAGCCAAAGCGACTCGAAGCCTCGCGACTCGATCGCAGACGCGATGCGCGGTGTGAATCCCGCCAGGTCGTCGGTGTCGCTGAATGGAACAGAACATCCGAAGTGCATCTGCCTCCCTACGACGAACCGGGGCTAAGTACAAAATACTAATCATATTTCCCGTCGATTCGACACCTCGGTTCGCCCGCGCGAGTTCTTGAAGTCGCGCCGTCCCCTCGCTAGATTCCAAATATCATCAGATTCACCCTCGAGTTACCGAAATTGGCGGGACCGGCGAGCAGGCCGACGTCCCGCGCTCATCGCTGAAGGTGGCTAATGCGTGAGGTGCCCGAACGGGAGCGCACGGCATCGGAGGCCTCGCCTGACGTCGTCCATGCCGAGGGAAACTTCCGCAGAGGTGAACCCGGACTGCCCAGTGACGCGGGCCAGGCGGGCGATTCCGATCATCAGGAAGCGACTGGTCTGCCTATCCCCGATTGCGGCGAAGAAGAACGTGGCTCGTCTGGACGCGCAAAGGTTTGGTGCGGGGAGTACCGATGGGCGGGCTCGCGTCACCAAAGCCACACACGGCTCCTTCCGTGAGCGGCCTTTCGCACTCTCAGCGAGTCGAGCAGCTCCTCGCGCGCGCGGAGATCACCGATGTGCTTTACCGCTACTGCCGTGGGATCGACCGCCGAGACTTCGATCTGGTTCGATCCTGCTATCACCCGGAGGCGGCGGAGGAGCACGGCGACTACGTCGGCGGCGTCGACGGCTTCCTTGAAAGGGCGGCCAAGAACCTGGCGCGCTGTGAGCGGACGATGCACTTCCTCGGTAACGTCGTGATCGAGGTCGCCGGGCTGGTGGCCCGGAGTGAGTCCTATGCGTTGGCCTACCATCGGTTGCCTGCGCTCAACGCCGACGGCGAGCCACGCGATCGAGTGGTGGGCCTGCGTTACCTTGACGTGTTTACATTTCGCGACGAGCGATGGCGCATTTCGTCGCGCCGGTGCGTCTGCGACTGGACACGTACCGACCCGGTGCTTCCCGGCTTTGATTTCCCGTCCGGGTGGTTGCGCGGATCGGCGGATGGTAGCGACCCGGTGTGCGACGAGTCGTGGCGCACGAATCCGCCAACTCACCCGTGACCGCACCGCGGGGACATGCTCAGACAGACAGCGGCCGCGAATCGTGCCAGGAGTCGTGGGCGCGCACCCGCAACCTCAGCGCGCTCGGGTGCGGACTGCAAGCGTGAAGAGCGCTCGACCGGTAGTTGTGCTGTTGTGTCGAGGACATTGGCATCGGCCGGTGCAGGATCTACTCTTTGCTCCGTCTAGTCTTATCAGATTCGGGTCTAAGCCACGAGGAGTCTCATGCCTTCCGTCGTCGTGATCGATGCGGTCCGCACCCCGGTCGGCCGGCGGAACGGAGGACTTCGCGGCGTGCATTCGGCCGATCTGCTGGCCAGCGTCCTCGCCGAGGTCGTCCGACGTTCGGGTATCGCACCCGACAAGATCGACCAAGTTATCGGCGGCTGTGTCAGCCAGGTCGGGATGCAGGGGTTCAACATCGCTCGGACGGCGACGCTCGTTGCCGGGCTGCCGGAGTCTGTCGGTGCCACGACTGTCGACGCGCAATGTGGGTCGAGTCAGCAGAGCTTCGCGCTGGCGTACGGCCTTGTCGCTTCCGGCGTTGTGGACGTCGCAATAGCGTGCGGCGTCGAGAACATGAGCAGCGTCCCGATGGGATCCAGCATGGGGACCGGTGTCGGTAAGGGTATTCCGAAGTCATACTTTGGGATGTACCAGTTCACGACCCAGTTCCAAGGCGCCGAACTGATCGCTCGAAGGTGGGCGCTCACTCGTGACGAACTCGACCAGTTCGGCCTTCGCTCGCAGCAGCGTGCCGCCGCCGCTTGGCGGGACGACCGTTTTGCCGGTCAGATCTTGCCGGTCGAGGCGCCCGACCTAGGTGACGACGGACGACCAACCGGCGTAACTCACCTCGTGTCTCGGGACGAAGGCCTTCGTCAGACGGATCGAGGAGCGCTGGCCGGTCTCAGCCCGGTCATCGGTCCGCACGACAGGGTGATCGGTCCAGAGCCCGGCCTCCACACCGCAGGCACCTCATCGCAGATCGCCGACGGCGCTGCGGCCGTTTTGATCGCCAGCGAGGAGGCCGCGACCCGGCTCGGGCTCACCCCGCGGGCCCGCGTCCTCGACAACTGCTTGGTGGGTTCCGACCCTGTCCTGATGCTGACCGGACCGATAGACGCGACGAACCGCCTGCTCGCTCGGACCAAACTGACGCCGGGAGACTTCGGAGTGGTGGAGATCAACGAGGCGTTTGCGTCGGTAGTCCTGGCATGGCAGCGCGAGTTCGCGTTCGACGACGACATTGTCAACCCGAACGGTGGCGCCATCGCGCTCGGCCACCCACTCGGCGCGACCGGCGCCATCCTCATTACCAAGGCCCTGAACGAGCTCGAACACGCCGGTGCGGAGTATGCGCTGGTGACAATGTGCTGCGGCGGGGGCTTAGGCACCGGCACCGTGCTGGCCGCGATGTGAGAGCCCCTGTGAACGATGGCGCAGGTCGACGAGAGCCGGAGGGTCCGCATGACGATCGGTGCTGACGTCCCGTTGCATCGGCCCGTGCCGATTCCGGAACCGTGGTCCGAGGCGTACTGGGGCGGCGCCCGAGCGGGGCAACTCTTGATCACGTACTGCGAGACATGTGAGTTCTACATCCACCCGCCGCAGCCGGTGTGTCCGTCCTGTTTGCGGGAGAGCCCCACGGCAGTACCGGTGAGCGGTCGCGGTCACGTATACGGATTTTCGATCATGAACCTGCCTGGGGTGCCTGGCTTCACGCCGCCGTTTGCGGTCGTGGTAGTCGAGCTCGAGGAACAGGCCGGCCTGCTTACGGTCGGCAACCTGTTGAACTGCGCCAGGGAGGACATCACCGTCGGCATGCCCGTCGAAGTTACGTTCGAGGTTCTCAACGAGGCCGTCACTCTGCCGCAATGGCAACCAGCGCCGACACGATGAAAGCGCCCGCTGACAACGCTCTGCGTGATCGAACGGCCATCGTCGGTGTCGGTCATACCGGCTGTTCGAAGGATGCCGGCGTGCCCCCACAGGTCCTTTGGCTGCGTGCCATCGCCGAGGCGGTTGCGGACGCTGGGCTGACCGTGGCCGACATCGACGGCATCTCGACCCCGTACACAGACACCCGTCCCGAGCAGGCCGTGCCTACCCCGTTCGTTCTCACCGAGGCTCTCGGATTACCGGGATTGCGCTGGCATTCCGGTCCGCTCGGCGGCGCCTATCTGCTGGGGTCTGTGGCCTCGGCGGTGCAGGCCGTGGCGACCGGCCAGTGCGCGACGGCGCTTGCGGTCCACGCGATGATCCGTCCGAAGGTACGCGGGGCCGTTGCGTACAACTATCGGGGTGCTCAGCAGGCGCGGGGCGTTATCGCCTACCTGGCACCATACGGGTACAGCGTGTTCGTGCAGATCATGGCGAGCGTGTACTCGCGGCTACAGGCGGTGCACGGCATCACTCGCGAGCAGCTCGGCCGGCTTGTCGTTGACCAGCGGGACAATGCGCTCAACAATCCGCTCGCGGTCATGGACGCTCCGCTCAGCCTGGATGAGTACCTCGGGTCCCGCTGGCTGGCCGAGCCGCTCTGCCTCTACGACGCGGACATGCCGGTCGACGCTGCGGTCGCCGTGGTGATCACCAGTGCCGAGCGCGCGGCCGACCTGCGGCAGCGGCCGGTCCACGTCGCGAACGTGGCGACCATGCTTGGGCCCCGGCCGGACTGGGTCTTCCAGTCTGACTACACGCGGATGTTCCCAGCCGAGCTGGGCGCGGAGTTCTGGGAGCGTGCCGGCATCGCACCTTCTGAGTTGTCCTTTGCGCAGATCCACGACGGGTTTTCGGTCTACGTCCCTATGTGGCTCGAGGCGCTCGGCATCGTCGGGCGGGGAGAGGCGGGAGACTTCATCGGCGACGGCAACCTCAGCCGGACAGGTTGCCTACCGACGAACACATATGGCGGCAACTTGAGCGAAGGACGGCTACAGGGCGCTGGAGCGGTGGTGGAGGCAGTCCGTCAACTTCGGGGCTCCGCAGGGGTCCGCCAGGTGTCCGGAGCCGACACGGGCCTGGTGACGGTCGGCGGGTCACCGACCGTATGCGCCGCGGTCCTGCACGTCTAACCGGGTACTTCCGGTGTCTTTTAGTCGGCGCTCCTCATGAAGCGTCGTTCCCGAAGGCCTCGTTGAATTGCTTCTGCACTTCGTTCTTGCGAACCTTGCCGGACGCGGTACGCGGGAGTGTTTCGACGAACGCCCAGCGCTTGGGCACCTTGAAAGCCGCGAGACGCTCGGCGACGAATGCCGCCAGGACGGTCTCGACGAGTTCAGCTCCGGCCTCGGCTCGGACGACGGCCGTGACCTCTTCGCCGAGACGTGGGTGAGCCGTGCCGACGACAACCGACTCCGCCACCCCGGGGGCCAGGTCGAGGACCTGCTCAATCTCCTGCGGGTACACGTTCTCGCCGCCGCGGACAATGACTTCGCGGCTGCGGCCCCGGAATGTCAGGAAACCGCGCTCATCCATAGAACCGAGATCCCCGGTATCCAGCCAGCCATCCTGGTCGATCGTCGTCGCCGTCGCGATGGGATCGCGGAAGTACTCATCCATGACCAGTGGGCCGCGCGTGCAGATCACACCGGTCTCGCCGAGAGCCGCGATCTCCCCGGTCCCTATCCGCCGGATGCAAACCTCGCGGTGGGGAAGCGGCCGTCCGATCGTGTTTAGTCGGTCCTCGAACGAGTCGTCGACCCGGGTGCCCGTGATGTGCGGCGACTCGGACTGACCGTAGCCGTTGACGACGCTCACCCCCAGCCGACGGCACAGTTCCTCGACCAGGTGTGGCGACGCAGCGGTTCCGCCCAGCGCCACGCTGGTCAGGGCGCTGAAATCCCGCTGCTCGAGCGTGTCGTCGTCCAATACGTCCAGCGCCATCTTTCCGATGAAGCCCGTGTGCGTGGTGCGCGTGCGCTCGATCAGGTCGAGCATGGCTCGGGCCTTGGGTTCGGTGACAACAACGAGCGCACCGTTCGCCGCGAGCGCACCGACGACGCGCGAAACCGAGCCGGCCACGTGATAGAAGCCTGCGGTCGAGCACCAAACCTCATGATCACCCGATTGCAACAGCAACACACGCAGATGAGCGTTGTTGTACGCCGTCCGGTGGGACAGCACTGCTCCCTTGGGCTTCCCGGTTGTCCCGGAGGTGTACTGGATCAGATAGGGGTCGTGTGGATCGCCGGTCGGGAGCGGCCGCTCCGACACGGGCAGCGTTTCCCAGTGGGCGATGTCGACGACCGCGCGACGTGGCGGAAGGCATGCCTGCGCCCGCTCGACGAGGTTCGCACCGCGAAAGTCGTTGACTGCGAACACCACGTCGGCGTCAGCCCGCTCGACGATATCGGTGAACTCACGGTCGGTGAACACCGGGTTCAGTGGGACGATCACGACGCCGGCCAAGACGCAGGCGTAGTGCACGACTACCCACTCCACGGTGTTGGGCGTCCAGGTGACGACCCGTTGGCCGGGCGCGGTGATTGCGAGCAGGCGGTGCGCCAACGCCTCGGCTTCCCGCAGGAGCTCACCGTAGGTGACCATCATCAGGCAACCGCGGTCGTCGGCGTACACGGCGGGTCGATCCGGGCCGGTCGTGGCCCGCTCTCGTAGCACGGCCCCGATGGTGGTCTCGATGAACGGCAAGCTGTCGTCCAGCGGCCAATACGAGGTGCCGGACAACGTCATCGCGGTCACGACACGCTGCTTCTGAGGGCCGAGAAGTGATCGAGGGTCCGATACATCAGTTCGCGATCGCGGTTAGGGATCGAACAGGTGATGCGTCGGATCCCGAGGTCGGCGTACGCGGCGATGCGGTCCTTGGTGGGCAGGCGCTCGGCGAACTTGTCGAGCGTTATGCGGCCGAACGAGGTCTCGGGGTAAGACAGGGTCAACTGCAGCGCGTCGGGGTCACGGCCCGCCTCGACTGCGCGGCGACGCAACTCCGTCACGTGCTCGGCCAGGCGGTCGGCGACCGCCATGCGTACTGGTAGGTATCCATCGGCCAACTCGACCACATCGGTGAAGGTGCCGGACGTCGGAGCAGCGCCGATGAGGATGGGCGGGTGCGGTCGTTGAACCGGTTGTGGCAACGACCAGCTATCCGTGAACGAGACAAACTCCCCCTGGAACGCGGTGTGCTCGGTCGTCCAAAGCGCCTTGATAGCGAGGATCTTTTCGCGGAAGACCGCCCGCTTGCGCTTCGGATCGATGCCGTTGTTGATCATCTCGAGGGGATTCCAGCCGTATCCGACGCCGAACTCGACCCGTCCGCCGGAGAGCTGGTCGACCGTGGCGACCTGCTTCGCCAGTGCCAAGGGCTGGTGTTCGGCAACGAGGCAGATCGCTGTGCCGAGTCGCAGGCGATCCGTCACCGCCGCCGCCGTGGCCAGCACCGCCCACGGATCCGGGAAGCTCTTGTACCGGTCTGGTACGTGCCCGTCTTCGAGATACGCGTGATGCGAATCGACCGGCAGGTGGGTGTGCTCACCGAGCCAGAGCGAATCGAATTCGCGCTCCTCGACCGCTCGCGCGAACTCCGGAACGAACGAGGCCAGATCTGAGACGTCTCCGAATGGAGTGCTGCATCCAAAGAGCACGGGGGCACGATAAACCTGATAAGAAAAGAACGCAATCTGCGATAGGATGGCTCACCAACGCGCGAGATCGCCGTCGCGGACGCCTGACGACCATGCCGCTGCCCGACATCCGCCGGGACGGAGCCGTCGCGTATGAAAGGAGCCGTGGTACATGACCATGCCCGATCGCGCCTTCTGGGACCCCGAGGCCCAGACGATGCCACGGAGCAAGCTTCTCGAGCTGCAGACTCAACGTGTGCAGGAAGCCGTCGCACGTGCGTATGCGGGAAGTGGCTTCTATCGGCGACGCATGGATGCGGCGGGCGTCAAGCCGGCCGACATCGTCACCGCAGCCGACGTCACGATGTTGCCGACGTTCACAAAGTCCGACCTTCGGACAAACGAGGCCGAGCACCCTCCTGTCGGCGACTATCGCTGTCGAGGGCTAGAGGCGGCGGTCCGGCTCGCAACGTCAACGGGAACGTCCGGCCGACCGACCTTCATGCTCTGGACCAAGGACGACCTCACCGTCGACTATGAACTGTCTGCTCGGCGCCATTGGCGTTCTGGCGTCCGCCCGGGCGACGTGGTCGTCAATGCGCACCCCGGCTACCTCAACGGCGGTCAGGCCATCATGGCTGGCGCAGTCGAGTACATGGGCTGTTTGTCGGTATCCATCGGTCCGCCCGCCGACGACGACGAGGTCATTCGGGCTCTGCGTACCATCGAGGACTTGCCAATCGCGCACTGGACTCTGCTGCCGGCGGCAGCTGCGCGTATACGCGATGTCGCGACCCGGATCGGCTGGCGCGGCAACCTCCCGCCCGTCGAGGCGATGACCCCGGCTCGGCAGTGGTCGGCGATCAGTGCAGGGCTGGAGTGCATTGGCACCCTTGGTAGTACCTGTGATGCGCCAGCGCTGCGCGGCGCCCACATCGCCGAGGATTACGCGGTGGTCGAGGTCCTGCGCCCGGATACCTACGAGCCAGTCCCAGAAGGCGAGCGTGGAACGTTCGTCTGCACTTCCCTCGGGCGGGACAATCCGACCCTGCGGTACGACCTGCAAGACGTCATCCGTATCGACTCGACGCCCTGTACCTGCGGCGAGACCTCCCGGCGCGCCTTCTACGACGGGCGGCTGCAAGACGTCGTCGACGTGCGGGGCAAATGGATCTTGCCGATCGACGTGTGGACGGCGCTGCCGCTCGGTGTGGAGTTCTTCCTTGTGCGCCGGGGACCCTCAGCCGACGTTCTCGAACTGCGCGTCGAAGGCACGCCAGAGTCGGACCTCGTCGATCGCCTCACGAGTCAGCTCGGGGTCCCGGTCGATGTTGAATGGGTAGCGGAGGGATCGCTGCCCCGCGCAGCGTACAAGGCTGCGCGCGTTGTCGATGAACCGCGCACCTGATCGATCCCACCAAAGCAAGAACGGTCTGCATCGACTTGCTCGTCGACCACCTACGTATTCGCTCATCCCGAACCAATCATCGACCCGGCCCGGACGGCCAACGCGACGGAGGCGTCAGTGGACTTTTCCCTCACTGAAGAGCAGCAGATGCTCACTGAGGCCACCCGCGCCCTATCGGCCGATCGGTTCGGTGAGGCGGTTGCACGCCAAGCCCTCGGTGGTGACCGCGCTGGCGCGGGAAAGGGCTGGTCGGAGTTGCAAGGCGCCGGTCTTACTGCGCTGTTGGTACCCGAAGAATTCGGCGGCGGTGGCGGGGGAGTGCTCGATGCCTGCGTCGTGCTGACAGAGCTGTCCGCCGCGCTGGCACCCGTCCCCTATCTAACGGCTGCGGTGGCTGTGCCGAGCATTTTGCTCGCGCTGAACACCTTCGTGCCGGGCAGCGCTGACACCCAGTTGCGCCGCGTGGTGGACGGAGATCCCATTGCGCTCGTCGTCGATGAGACGCTCAACTGGCCCGGTGCCGGCGAGCCGGGGTCGGTGTGTCTCGACTGGGAACCCGGGCGTGCCGCGTTGCAACTCGACGGCATGACGGCGGTCCTTCTGACTGAGATCGAACCGGCGTCCGCCGTCGATCCCCTGCACCCCGTCGGGTTGTTGGCGTCGTCGGCGAGTCGGCCGACGAACGGTGACTTCGCGGTGAGCGTGCCGGCCCGGCGGGCCCGAGCCGCGATGCGGGTGGCGTCGGCCGCTGCGCTGACCGGGTGTCTGGATGGGGCGGCCCGGCTCGCGTGGAGCTACATCGCTACCCGGGAGCAGTACGGCCGCCCGATCGCGGCCTTCCAGGCGGTCCGGCATATGGCAGCCGATTTGCTCGTCGACCTCGAGACCTGCCGCTCCGTCAGCCAGGGCGCGGCATGGACGGTCGACAACGCGGATGTGGAGGCCGCCGAGCGAGCTGCCGCGATCGCCAAGGCCTGGTGTGGCGATGCCGCAGTCCGTTCAGTCGAGACCGCAGTTCAACTGCTCGGCGGTATCGGCGTGACGTGGGAGTCATCGGCCCACCTGTACCTGCGTAGCGCCCATCAGTTCTCGGCAGCGTTCGGCGACACCCGAACCTTGCTGCGGGAATTGGGGAGTGAGTTCGTCGCTCTACGCGGAAAGGCCGATCATGGATCTGCGTGACACGCCAGCACAAGCGAACTTCCGCGCGCGTCTTCGCTCGTGGCTCGAGGCGAACATGCCCACCGAGCCGGAACCGGCGACCATGCCGGCCCGCTTCCACTTTGTCGTCCGCTGGCAGAAGAAGCTGTATTCGGGCGGCTGGGTCGCCCTGTCGTGGCCCCGCGAGTACGGCGGCCAGGGGCTCGGCCCCATCGAAGAATCGATCCTCAACCAAGAACTAGGTCGTGCAGGCGCGCCGCCCGCGGCCTCCTTCACCTTCCTCGGCCGCGCGCTGCTGACGCATGGGACCGAGGAGCAGAAGCGGCGTTACCTTCCTGGCTTCCTCGCCAGCGATGAGATCTGGTGTCAGGGCTTCTCGGAGCCTGAGGCCGGTTCGGATCTCGCCTCGCTACGGACGACGGCAGTGCGGAACGATGACGGCAACTTCGTCATCAATGGGCAAAAGCTGTGGACCAGCCGGGGGTCGTTCGCTGACTTCTGCCTGGTGCTAGCCCGCACCGGCAGCCCGGAGAGCCGGCACCGCGGGATCTCGGCACTCATCGTCCCCATGACGACGCCGGGCGTCTCGCGACGCCCGCTGATCATGGCGAACGGCGACGAGGAGTTCGCCGAAGTCTTCTTCGACGACGTGGTCGTTCCGGGTGAAAACCTGGTCGGGGAGCTGAACGGTGGCTGGAAGGTCACCCAGGCGACCCTGGCGTACGAGCGCGGTGCGGCCGACCTCGGCTATTTGGCGAAGTATGAGCGCATGCTGGCCGACATCTCGGGCGAGGCGACCCGGCGCGGTCTGGCCGGCGACGTTTCCACCGCTGAGGCGATCGGACGTGTGCTGATGCACCTTGAGGTGTTGCGTATGCATTCCATGCGACGGCTGAGTGACCGAGCTAGCGGCCGTCCGGTCGGGGCCGAGACCTCGATCGACAAGCTGACAATGACCAAGACCGAACAGTTGCTGCTCCACACCGCGCTCGACGTGCTCGGGCCGTCGGCGGTGCTCGGGCACGGGGGCTGGTTCAAGAAGTATCTGTACAGCCGTGCGGCGTCGATCTACGGCGGCACCAGCCAGATTCAGCGCAACGTCATTAGCGGACGTCTGCTCGGCCTCGAGGATTGATCGGGCCATACGTGCTGCGCGCACCGCGTGGTCGTTACCGTCGAAAGGACCGAACCCCATGTCATGGAGCTTCCAGACCGACCCCGAATTCCAGGCGAGTCTCGACTGGGCGGAGTCATTCATGCGCACGGAGGTGGAACCGCTCGACACCGTGATCGCGTCACCGTACGACCTCAGAGACCCCATCCGAGCCGAGCTGATCCCGCCGCTCCAGCAGAAGGTCAAGGACCACGGATTGTGGGCCTGCCATCTGCGCCCCGAACTGGGTGGTCAGGGATACGGCCAACTCAAGCTGGCGCTGCTGAACGAGTGGGTTGGCCGCTCCGACTGCGGGCCGATGGTATTCGGATCACAACCTCCCGATTCAGGTAACAGCGAAATCATCGCCGCGTTCGGAACGGACGCTCAACGCGAGCAGTACTTGCGGCCGCTGCTCGACAACAAGATCGTTTCCTGTTTCTCGATGACCGAGCCGCAGGGCGGCGCGGACCCGGGCGTCTTCACGACCCGCGCGGTCCTCGACGGGGACCACTGGGTCATTAGCGGACACAAGTGGTTTTCGAGTAACGCGAAGTTCGCCAGCTTCTTCATCGTCGTGGCGGTGACCGAACCCGACCAGCCCGTACAGAACCGGATGTCGTTGTTCGTCGTCCCAGCGGGCACGCCCGGCATCAAGATCATCCGAAACGTAGGCAGAGGCGACCACGTCGGCGGCCAGGGCACGCACGGGTACATCCACTATGACGATGTGCGGGTGCCGCGCGACGCTCTGCTCGGCGAGCGCGGCGCAGGGTTCCAGGTCGCGCAGGCCCGCCTGAATGGTGGGCGCATGCACCACGCGATGAGGACCGTGGGAAAGGCCCGTCGGGTGTTGGAGATGCTGTGTGAGAGAGCCGTATCGCGGGAGACGCGCGGCGAACCGCTGGCGAGCAAACAACTTGTCCAGGAAATGATTGCGGATTCCTGGCTTGAGTTGGAGCAGTTCCGTTTGCTCGTCCTGCAGACCGCCTGGAAGGCCGACCAGCAGGGCTACGGCGCGTTGCGCGGCGAGATAGCGGGGGTCAAGGCCCTCATGCCGAGCGTCCTTCGTAACCTGACCAGCCGCGCGATCCAGCTGCACGGCTCACTCGGCACGACGAACGAACTACCGCTCATCGCGTACTTGGTCGATGGCTTCACGATGGGTCTGGCCGACGGTCCGACTGAGGTGCACAAGAGCACGCTCGCCCGGCAGATCCTCCGAAATGTGACGCCGGCCAAAGGCCTATTTCCCTCAGAACACATCCCCGCCGTCCGAGAACGCCTGGCCGATCGGTTCCACCTGCCGCCTGCCGACGAGCAGGAGAGGTCGGACCATGCGGGAGCGGGTGAGCGTGCTGATGTCTGACGTGCGGCCCGCCCAACCGTACGACCTCTCGGGTCGCGTCGCGGTCGTTACGGGAGGCAGCCGCGGCCTCGGGAGGGAGATGGTCTTTGGGTTTGCCAAGGCCGGTGCGGACGTTGTGATCGCGAGCCGGAATCTGGAGTCTTGTGAGAATGTCGCCCGACAGGTTCGCGAGACCACCGGCCGCCGCGCACTCCCGGTGTCCGCCCATGTTGGTCGGTGGCAGGCGATCGACGATCTCGTCGAGACCGTGTACGAGCAGTTCGAGCGGGTTGACGTACTCGTGAACAACGCCGGCATGTCCCCTTTGTACAACAGCCTCGGCGATGTCAGCGAAGCGCTGTACGACAAGGTGTTCGACGTCAACGTCAAGGGCGCATTCCGGCTTTCGACGCTCGTCGGCGAACGCATGGTCGCCGACGGGCGCGGCGGATCGATCATCAATGTCAGTAGCTATGCATCGTTGTCGCCGAACCCCGCCTACCTGCCCTACGCGGCGGCAAAAGCGGCGCTCAACGCGATGACCGTGGGGTTTGCCCGCGCATACGGGCCCTCTGTACGCGTCAACACCATTGTGGCGGGCCCCTTCCGCACCGACGTTGCCGAACACTGGCCGCCGGAGACGACCGAACGGCACCGGCTCACCTATGCCTTGCAACGCGCCGGCGAGCCACGTGAGATCGTCGGCGCGGCCTTATTCCTCGCGAGCGACATGTCGAGCTTCTCCACAGGTGGCATTGTGCGGGTGGACGGCGGGCCGATGTGAGTAGCGGTCCACGTGCGGCGGAATCCTTCGACGAAGGCCTCATCGAGCGGATCGCCTTGGCTGCCCAACGCTGGTCGCCTGGCGCGACCGTCCAATCCTCGGATGCAGTGACGAAGGGGAGTTCAGGTCTCACCTACTCGGTGCTGCTTGCCGACGGCATAGGCCAACCTGTGCCTGCCTATGTGAAGGTCGCGCCGCCAGGCCTGCCTCCGGTCGCCAACCGCGATGTCCTCCGACAGGCTGCGGTTATTGAGGAACTGCACCAGGAAGGGTCAGTGCCTGTCGCGCGCGTGCTCTTCGAAGACGCGGGCTCGCCGCCCGATATACCGCCGTTCTTCGTCACTGCGGCCGTCACCGGAAGTTGCCTCGAACCCCTCATCGACGAGGGGCCGCTCCCCGCCGCGGCCGTCCTCATGGCCCGCAGCACCAACGCAGCCCAGGTCCTGGCCCGACTCCACCGATTCGATCCTGCTTCGTTGCGGAGCCGAGATCTCGGCAACAGCGTGGAGTTCGCCGACCTGCTAGGCGAGGTCGATCGCTGGGCCCGAGTCTTTGCTACTCTCCAGCGCCGCGGCGCGGACGCCGCCGCTGGGACCGCAGACATCGCCTTGATGCGACAGGCGGAGTCCTGCGCCGAGCGCCTCCGCGCGTCGGTACCCCAGCCGCTGACGTCGGTCGTCGTCCACGGCGACTTCCGGCTGGGCAACCTGGTCTGCGACGACTCCGAAGTCCGGGCGATTCTCGACTGGGAGATCTGGTCGCTCACGGATCCACGCATCGACGTGGCCTGGTTCCTCATGACCTTGTCGCCTGACGGTCTGCCGAGCGCCATCCGCGCTGAAGCCCCGGGCCTCTTGGGCTCCGACGCGGCCATCGCGGTCTACGAGGAGGCGACCGGCGCCCACCTCACGGACCTCAACTGGTTCGCGGCGTTGAGTCGCTTCCGCTCTGCCGCGGCCATGCTGCTGAACATCAAGCACAACCGGCGCCGTCCGGAACCCAATCCCCGCATAGAGTCGTACGCGCCCCGCTTGCCGTCGTTTCTTTCCATCGCCGCCGATTTCTTGGCGTGATTCGCGGCGACAACGACGCGCAGGACATATTCCAGCTGTGTCTGGGCCTTTTCGCGAAAGATTGGGCGTCCCGGCGTGACATTCGACACGGGCTACCCACCTGTTCACGGCCCCCTAGAACATGATAAGAATTGAGCATCCGCCGACAACGGTGGACGGTCGAGCGCGCACACGGCGGGCTCGCGTGTTCAGCTAACTTGAATGAGGCAGTGGTGGATTACGACCTGTCCGAAGAATTGACTGTCGAGAGTGATGGGCCGGTTCGGATCGTCACGTTGAACCGGCCCGAGGCGCTGAACGCGGTTAACCCGGGCCTCCAGCTGAGTCTCATCAAGGTGTGGTCGCAGATCGCAGCTGACGCGGATGCCCGGGCAGTCGTGCTCACGGGGGCCGGTCGCGCGTTCAGCGTCGGCGGCGACCTCGACAACTTCCTGCTTCAACAGAAGGACGTGGAGCGTCGGCGTCGCAGCTTGCGCAACGCCCGCCGGCTCGCTGACGAGGTGATCGGCTTCCATCTGCCGGTGGTCGCCGCGGTTAACGGGCCGGCGGTTGGTCTCGGGGCCACCCTGGCGGTGTTGTCGGACATCGTGATCATGTCCGAGGAGTCCTACCTGGCCGACACGCACGTTCTCGTGGGCCTAGTGGCGGGCGACGGGGGAGCGGCCTTCTGGCCGATCCTCACTGGTTTGCTCCGCGCGAAGGAGTTATTGCTCCTAGGTGAACGCGTCCTGCCGGACGAGGCGGTACGAATCGGCTTGGCGAACCGCGTCGTCCCACCGGGGGAGCTGCGTGAGACCGCGCTCGAGCTAGCTCATCGGCTCGCCGGCCTGCCGCCACAAGCGGTGCAGGACACGAAGCGGTCGCTGAACTTGCATCTGAAGGTCGCCATGAACGCTGTGCTCGATTTCAGCCTTGCCACCGAGTGCGAATCGTTCGGAACACCTGAGGTGGCCGATGCGGTCGCCCGCATCCGGGCGAGATCCGCGGCATCGAAGGAGGCGCGGGAATGACTGCGTCGGGTCGCGCGACTGACGAGGACGTTGCGGCCCAGAACCGAGGCCTGGATGAGGACTATGCCGACCTGAAGGCGGTGCTGGCTGGCCTAGCGGCATCCGAGCCCTCAACGATTGACGACGAACATCTTGATCCCGGGCGGAACTACCTGGGTGCTCTCGCCGAGGGCGGCTGGTTCGTGCCGACCTGGCCAGCGGGAATGGGCGGTCGAGGGGCCGACAAGGCTGAGGCGGCGCGAATTCAGTCGCTAACTCGCGCTCAGCCGGCTCCTGACCTCTATCCCTTCTTCGTCGGACTGCACATGATCGGTCCAACGCTGTTGCAGTACGGCAACCAACATCAGCAGGCGCGATGGCTGAAGCGGATCGCTGACGGCCGCGACATCTGGTGCCAGATGTTCTCGGAACCCGGTGCCGGGTCCGACCTGGCGAACGTTTCCACGCGAGCCGTGCGAACGGAGGGGGGGTGGAGGCTCGACGGGCAAAAGGTTTGGACGAGCCGCGCGGCATACGCCGACTGGGGGCTGTGCCTTGCGCGTACGGACCCCGACGTGGTCAAGCACGCTGGTCTCTCCATGTTCGTCGTGCCGATGAAGAGCGCCGGGGTCACCGTTCGCCCACTGCACCAGATGAACGGCGACGACCACTTCAGCGAGGTTTTTCTGGACAGCGTCGAGATCGGCGACGAAAACCGTCTCGGCGAGGTGGGAGCTGGCTGGCAGATCGCGCTCACGGTCCTCGCGTTCGAGCGGTCCTCCATCGCCGTCTCCGCGTCTTCCGGCCGGGGGACGCGCCGTGACAGCGGTCAGAGGGCTCCCGCCTGGCTGCGGACCTCCGCCGACGCCGGACTGCTCGACGATCCGGTTCGCCGGGATGAGGCGATTGCGGTGTTTATCAATGCGGAGGTGGCACGGCTTACCAGCGCTCGTGCGGCAGCCCAAGCGAAGAAGCGGCGCGGTCCAGGTACTGAAGGCTCCGGTCAGAAGGTCCGCTTGGCCAACTCTGCGAAGCAGCGTGCGTACCTCCTCAAAGACCTTCAAGGAGCCGAGGGGATGTTGACGACGCATCGCGGCCACGACGCCGCCATGACGGCGCCGTCTCTGTCGCTACGGGGCGGCACCGATGAGATCCAGCGCAACATCATCGCTGAACGAGTTCTCGGCCTGCCCCCTGAGCCTCGCTCGGACCGGGACGTACCCTGGTCCGTCTCGAAGCGGGGTCTGGCGTGACCCTGCATGAGGCAGCCGAGGCAGTTCCGTCCCGCGTTGCCGGCGCTTTCGGGATAGATGCTCTGCTCGCCCCACGATCCGTGGCCGTCGTTGGCGTTTCGAGTGCGCGACGGGGTCTCGGTTACAGCACCCTAAAGACGATCAAGCGGTTCGGCTTCGAGGGACGACTCGTGGTCGTCCATCCCAAGGCGCCTGAGATCGCAAACACTCCGTGCTACCCGAGCCTTCGGGCGGTGCCACACGGTGTGGACCTTGCCCTGCTGTTTACCAGCGGCGACCAGATCCTGCCCAGCGTCGCCGATGCCGTAGCTGCCGGTGTCAAGGCGGTGGTGATCTTCGCGTCTGGTTTCTCCGAAGCCGGGGACGATGGGAAGGACCGCGAGCGGGAGATCGTCGAACTGGCCGGACGAACCGGCATGCGTATCCTTGGCCCCAATTGTCAGGGCGTCGTGGCGACAGCGGCGGGTCTGGCGGCGACCTTTTCTAATGCGCTCTGGGTAGACGGCCTCGGTGGGGCCGCACCGGTGGCCTACATCGGCCAGAGTGGGGCCATTGGCGGCTCGATCTTCGACCTCGGTCGGGAACGGGGATGTCTGCCGGCCGTCTGGGTCAGTACCGGTAACCAGGCCGATCTGACGGTCGTCGAGGTGGCCGAGCATGTGCTCGAGCGGGCCGACATCCGGTTGCTGATGCTTTACCTCGAGCTCGTGCCGGACGGTGTCGAGTGGTTGAGGCTATGTCGGCGGGCTGCTGAATTAGGCAAGCAACTCGTCGTGCTGCGGTCGGGGACCACTCACGCGGGCCGAGATGCTGTCGCCTCCCACACAGGTTCCCTAGTCGGGCGAGATGAAGCTTTCAAACTCCTGTCCCATGACAACGGGGTCATCACAGTTTCTGATGTGAACGAGATGGTCGACGTTGCAATGTCGTGGGTTCACCAGGATCGTCCGGTCGGGAATCGGCTCGGCATCGTCACAACCTCAGGCGGTGCGGGCGGGCTAGCAGCGGATCTCGCGGGGAAAGTCGGCTTGCGGATGGCGTCGCTGGCCCCGGCCACCAAGAGTGCCCTGGCGAACGTCCTGTCCGACTTTGCGATACCGCAGAATCCGGTCGATGTCACTGCAGACCTTGTCGCTTCCCGGCCACACGATCTCGAGCGGGTCTGCACGCTCGTGGCTGACGATCCACAGGTCGACCAGGTGCTCGTCGTGGTCTCGGCCGTCGTCGGAGTAACTGCGCAGGCCATCGCCCGCAGCGTCGTGAACGTCAATGCTGCCCGCCCCGGGCGGGTAAGCATGGCCTATCTGGCGTCGCACGATCGAACACTCGACGTTCGGCAAATGTTGGCCGACGGTAAGGTCCCGGTCTTCAGTTCGATCCGCAGTGCCATATGCACGCTAGGCCGCCTTGCGGAACGCGCAGCGCCACGGGTACGTGAGAAGCGGGCAGCACAGGCAAGCATTCACCACTGGGCGATGACTGAGGCGAACGGTGCGACGTTGCTGCAAGCCAGCGGCATCACTACGCCCTCGGGTCAATTGGTCACCGATCGCGCCGAGGCCGAACGCGTTGCCGCCGGCCTCGGCGACAACCTCGTGCTGAAGCTGCAGTCGCCGCAGATCACCCATAAAACCGAACTGGGGCTCGTCGTCGTGGGGGTAGCGGCCGGTGCTGCTGGCGAGGTGTACGACGAGCTGATGGACCGCGCGCGGCGCGGGATACCCGAGGCCGAAATCGAGGGCGTTCTCGTTCAACAGCGGGCACCGGCCGGCGTTGAACTGCTCATCGGGGTGCAGGTGCAGGACAACGGGTACCCGCCCCTCCTCACCGTTGGTGTGGGCGGAACCGCGGTCGAACTGTACGCAGATGTCGCCACGGCCCTATTGCCCATCGATCACTCGGGCGCGGTGTCGCTTCTGCAGCGGCTCCAGGGATATCCGTTGTTGGACGGCTTCCGCGGGGCCAAGCCGTTTGACGTCGACGCCGCTGCAGAGGTGATCACGGCCACCGGGCATCTTGCCGAGTTGTTGGGTGACCGATTGATCGAGTTCGAGATCAACCCGCTGATCGTCCACGAGCGCGGGCAAGGTGCCACCGCCGTCGACTTCGTCGCTTATCTGCGCCCACCGGAATACCCCTTGGAGAGTGCTGAATGACCGCCTCCGACGTCGTGGTCGACCTCGGCGATGACTTCGTTGCGACAGTCGAGATAACGCGTGGGCCAAACAACTACTTCAATCCGACCGTTATCGCGGACCTCGCCGATGCGCTCGAACGCCTTGACCAGGATCCGCACTGCCGGGCAATTGTGCTGTGCTCGCAGGGCAAGCACTTCTGCGCCGGGGCCGATTTCAAAGGCGAGATGGCTGCCCCGAGCGCGGCTGAACGCATTTACGAGCATGGCGTCCGGCTATTCGTCACCGGTGTTCCGATCATCGCGGCCGTGCAGGGGGGGGCCATCGGGGGTGGCCTTGGCCTGGCGCTCGCTGCTGACTTCCGCGTCGCGACGCCATCGTCGCGCTTTACGGCCAACTTCGCCCGGCTCGGCTTCCACCAGGGTTTCGGCATCTCGGTGACCTTGCCGAATGTCGTGGGCCCGTCGAGGGCCGCGGAGCTGTTGTACAGCGGCCGCAACGTCAGCGGCGTCGAAGCGAAGGCCATCGGTCTGTGTGATGAACTCGCCGAGCCGGAAGAACTACGTGCCCGCGCGAGGGAGTTCGCCAGCGCCTTCGTGGAATCGGCACCGCAGGCCGTCCGCGCCATCAAGCACACGCTGCGCCGCGAGCTGGCCGAACGGGTGCGTGCAGTCGTCGCGCATGAACTTGCGGAGCAGACCCGCCTGCGACGCACGCGGGACTTCGTGGAAGGAGTTCGCGCGACCAGCGAGCGTCGCACGCCCCAGTTCACGGGCGAATGACCCCCGAAAGGCCGGGAACGAGAGGAGGTAACCGTGTCTATGGGCACCACCGCCGCCATTGTGGGCGTGTACACGACGCAACAAGGCAAGCGGCTCGGCCGGACGAAGCTGTCTCTCGAGATTGAGGCGTTCAAGGGCGCACTTGAAGACGCTGGGCTACCGCACAGTCGCGTCGACGGCCTGTCGCCGCTGTTTGCCGAGCCGTGGAGCAAGACGCACATGCACTGGGCCGAGCAACTTGGCGGCCGGCCCATTACGTACCTTGGAACCGGTCAGGGAGAGGGTGCCGTCGCCAAGGCTGCTGCGGCCATCAGCGCTGGCAGCTGCCAAGTCGCAGTCCTGTGGGTCGGGCACGCAGGTGGGGGCAATTCGCCGGGCTCCAAGCCAAGGCTCGACTCGGCGCCCAGGTTCCCCGACTTTCATTGGGAGATTCAGGGTGCCTATATGACCCCTCTCTATGCCCTCTGGGCGCAGCGCTACATGCACGAGTTCGGTTCGTCCGCCGAGGACCTTGCCCAGGTCGCCGTGATCCACCGCGATCACGCAGTGCTCAATCCCGAGTCGGTGATGGGCCCCAAGGGGCCGATCACCGTCGAAGACGTCGTTTCGTCACGTATGATCGCCGACCCCCTTCACCTACTGGACTGCAGCATCGAGAACGACGGCGGCTACGCCATCGTCGTCGCATCGGAAGCGGTAGCGCGTGACTGCCGCCGCGACCCCGTCTGGGTTCTCGGCGGTGCGGAGGCAACCGCTACCGACGTGTACGCAACGTTCGACGATCCATGGTTTCCCGAGGAGGGCAAGGCGGTGCGACGGTGCACCGACATGGCCTTCGAGATGGCCGGCGTCGACCGATCCGAGATCGATGTCGCGAACCTGTACGACTGCTTCACGATCACCATGCTGCGGAATCTGGAAGAGATGGGGTTCTGCAAGCTGGGCGAGGCGAGCGACTACGTCCGCGAAGGACACACCAACCTGGGCGGCGACATGCCGTGCAACACCGACGGTGGCCTCCTGTCCAATAGCCACAACTCCAACCCATCGGGAATGAGCGTGATCGAGATCGTCCGGCAATTGCGGGGAGACTGCGGGGCCCGTCAGGTCCCCAACGCGAAGATCGGCGTCGCACTCGGACAGGGCGGGTCCATCCACGGACTGGCATCCACGGTCATCCTTGCTCGCGACTGAGGTGAGCCTGGATGAGCCCTAGCACATACACGAAACCGCTCCCGGCGATCAGCCCGGAGAACCAGCCGTTCTGGGCCGGGCTGCGGGAACGACGGTTTCAGGCCCCGCGATGCAAAAACTGCGGCGACTTCGGGTGGATTCCGTACGTCGCCTGCCGGACCTGCCTGTCGACGGACCTCGAGTGGGTGTCGCTGAGCGGCCGGGCCACGGTGTATAGCTACTCGATCGTGCACCGAGGTCCCGGTGCGTTCAATGACGATGTTCCGTATGTGCTGATCCTTGCCGAGATGGAGGAGCGACCGCGGCCCATGCTCGTGCTCGCGCAACTCACGGACTGCCCGCTGCCCGAGGTCAGGATCGGACTACCGGTCACCGTCGCCTACACCGACGTCGATGGCGAGGACGTCACCTTGTATTCGTTCATCCCCGATCGTGACCGCGATGACGAGACGGGCCACTGACCACATGCTGGACGAATCCAACCAACACGGGGGCGACGAGGCGACCTTCCGGGCGGCAGCCCGCGAATGGCTTTCCGACAACGTGCCACGCGGGCCGCGACCGCGGGACGGCCGGGAACTTGTCGACTACGACGTCGCCTGGCAGCGCCGCCAACACGCCGCCGGCTGGGCCGGTATCGATTGGCCCACCGAGTACGGCGGGCGTGGCTCGAGCGCGCTGGAACAGGTCGTCTGGTACGAGGAGCTGGCCCGCGCGCGGGCACCGTACAAGTCGGTGCTCGCCGCCGGCCTCCATCAGATCGGCCACACGATCATGCTTTGCGGGACGGAGGAGCAGAAGCGGGAGTACTTGCCGGGCATCCTCGACGGTTCGGTGATCTGGTGCCAAGGGTTCTCCGAACCCGACGCAGGATCGGACCTCGCCTCGTTGCGGACGAGCGCTTCGATCGACGGCAGTGACCTCGTCCTCAACGGTTCGAAGGTGTGGTGCAGCTTCGGCCCGTATGCCCGGATGCAAGGTGCGCTCGTGCGGACCGATGCCGAGCAGTCACGTCACCGGGGGTTGACCTGGGTTGTCGTCGACCTGACGACGCCCGGTGTCACGGTACGGCCGATCCGGACGATCGACGGCAACGCCGAGTTCGCCGAAGTGTTCTACGACGATGTCCGCGTTCCGATGGAAAACATTGTCGGCGAGTTGGATATGGGTTGGCAGGTCGCGCTGTCCACGTTAGCGCTCGAACGCGGTCCGGCGTTCCTCGACGCCAAACTACGTATGGTCGCCGATCTCGACACGCTCGCCACCTTG
>Ga0207711_10000883_pt1 | contig 28937 bp, 27 predicted proteins | sample KBSS34metaG_FD_184401 | JGI IMG/M metagenome (GOLD analysis project Ga0207711, IMG submission 184401) | Switchgrass rhizosphere microbial communities from Kellogg Biological Station, Michigan, USA - KBS S3-4 metaG (SPAdes) (version 2) | ecosystem: Host-associated > Plants > Roots > Rhizosphere... | reverse complement strand
GATCATGAAGCTCTACGAGCAGGGCAAGATCAAGCTTGACGATCCGGTCACCGCTTACCTGCCGGAGTTTCAGGGAGGCAAAAGTACAATCACGATTCGCAACCTGATGACCCACTACTCAGGACTGCGCCCCGATCTCGACATCGACCCGGCCTGGACGGGATATGACACCGGTATCCGCAAGGCGCTCATCGACAAGCCTGCCGGACCGCCGGGTGTCGCGTTCGTCTATAGCGACATTAATTTCGAGCTGTTAGGAGAGGTGGTTCGGCGCGTGAGCGGACAGCCGCTCGATCAGTTCGCGCGCGAGCAGATTTTCGAGCCGTTGGGGATGCGGGAGACGAACTTCAGACCGGCAGCATCTTTGACAGCCCAAATCGCGCCCACGGAAATCGATGCCGCCACCGGCAAGCCGTGGCGAGGGGTCGTCCACGATCCGACTGCGCGTTACATGGGAGGCGTCGCGGGACACGCGGGTTTGTTCTCGACTGCGGATGATCTCGCACGATATGCAGAAATGACCCTGAGCGGCAACCTGTTCAAACCGGCCACCATCGCCTTGTTCACCTCGCCGGCCCAACCACCCGACCAGCCGATCCTGCGCGGCCTCGGCTGGGATATCGACTCACCGTACTCTTCGAATCGCGGCGATATTTTCCCCCGCGGCATCTCGTACGGACATACGGGATTCACCGGTCCCGCGCTGTGGATCGACCCGGCCAGCAAATCCTTCGTCGTGATCATGACCAACCGCGTTCATCCCAAGGGCGGCCGCAGCATCAACGAATGGCGCAGGAATATCGCGACCATCGCCGCACGTGGATTAGGTCTAGGTCCCGCAAATCACGCGACGCTCACCGGGCTGGATGTGCTGGAGCAGGAAGCATTCGCATCGTTAAAGGGACCGCGCGTCGGGCTGGTTACCAATCAGACGGGTATCGATCGCCAGGGCCGCCGCAATGTTGATGTGATGCTGGCGGCAGGTGTAAAGGTCGCCGCGCTCTATGCTCCCGAGCACGGAATTACGGGGACTAAGGATCAACCTAACATCGCCGATTCGCGTGACGAAGCGACTGGCTTGCCGGTCTTCAGCCTGTACTTCAACAGCCGTTTTCGTCTGACGCCGGAGATGCTGAAAGGTGTCGACTTGCTGGTGTTCGATATCCAAGACGTCGGCGCGCGCTTCTACACGTATTCCTGCACCATGCTCGATACGCTGGAAGAAGCCGCGAAGGCCAAGATCCCCTTTTACGTGCTGGACCGGCCAAATCCGGTAACCGGGTTGCACGTCGAAGGACCGATGCTGGATACAAACCTGCAAGGCCTCACCGGCTGTTACGGCCTGCCGGTGCGACACGGCCTCACGATGGGCGAGCTCGCCACGATGGCCAATGCCGAGCGCCAATGGAACGCCGACCTGCATGTGATCAAAATGCAGAATTGGGCGCGCGGCGACTGGTTCGACTCCACAGGTCTGCCCTGGATCGATCCGTCGCCTAATATGCGAAGTCTCAACGCCGCTACGCTCTATCCCGGCCTGGCACTGATCGAATCGTCGAAGAATTATTCGGTCGGGCGGGGCACGGATGCTCCGTTTGAGCAGATCGGCGCAGAGTGGGTGCACGGCGTGGAGCTGGCTGAGTTTCTGAACGCCCGTTACATTCCCGGCGTGCGCGTGTATCCTACGCATCTAAACGCGAAAACGGAGGGTGTGCGATTCATCGTTACCGATCGCGATCAACTCAACTCAATACGTCTCGGTCTGGAAGTCGCCTACGCGCTGCAAAAACTCTATCCCGGCAAGATTGACTTCGAGCAATCGAAGCAGCTCATCGGCAACCGTAAAGTGATCGACGCGCTGAAGGCGGGCGACGATCCACGGGTAATCGAGCAGGGTTTGATGAATGATATTGCGAGCTTCATGAATAGCCGTCGTCCATTCCTCTTGTATTGAATCGAGCTTTGCTACCGGCGATCAGAGCCGATATAATCCTTTGCGAGATAACATGCGAATCTTTACTCCAATCGGTCTGGTAGCGGCGATCTGTGCGCTGGCTGCACTCACGCTGCTAGCCCAGGCTCCCCAGAACATCACCATCAACTATCCGGCCAAGGCCCCCGCTAACTGGCCCCTGTTCCTCGCCAAAGAAGGCGGCTACTACCAAAAGTACGGCGTCAACGCGACGATGGTATTCGGCGTCCATCCGGCCGGCATTGCGATGATCGTGAGCAACGAAGCGCAGGCCACCAATTACCCGATGGAGCAGGCCATGCAGGCGGCATCGCTCGACGGATCGCTGGTGATCATGGGGAGTCCCATGAATCGCGGCCTGTTCGCGATGATGACCAAGAACGACATCAAGAGCGTCAAGGATTTGAAGGGCAAGCGATTCGGCGTGAGCCAGCTCGGCGACCCGCCGTACAACTTCGCGCTGGCGATTCTGGGGAAGAACGGGCTGACCGCGCGCGACGTCGAATGGATCCCGCTGGGCACAGACGGCAACGGCCGCGTAGCCGCGCTTGTCAGCGGACGAGTGGACGCCACCATGCTCCCGCCTCCTGCCTATTTCAAGCTCGAGTCGCAGGGTTTCAAGGAAATCGCCAACTTGGCCGACTATCAGGATCTCTACGCGCCCATGGCGTACGTTTTCAGGAAGAGCACCATCGCGGCCAATCCCAAGCTGCCCGAGCTGCTGATCAAGGCGCAGGCCGAAGGCATCAAACGCTACTACGAGGACAAGGCCATGGCGGTGAAGGCGTACGCCGTCTACGATCCGCAAACACAGGCCGATGTGGAGCGGCTGTACGATCACGACCGCAAAGCCGAGTCCTATGAGCGCGTGCCTTACGTTCTCGCGCCCGCGGTGCAGTATATCGTGGAGCATCAGGCTGACCCGCAAGTCGGAGCGCGGCTCAAGGCGTACGACTTCCATAAGGTTATCGACAACAGCGTGGTCGAGCGTCTGGTGCGCGAACACTTCTTCGAGAATCTGTTCGGCCCGTCGATAAAGGCGGAAGAAGACGCCAGGGCCAAGCTCGCCTTCAAGTAGTACACTCAAGATTCATCTATGGCTGAAATCGTACTGGGTATTGGATCGTCTCACGGGCCTCTGCTGTCGACGCCTCCCGAGCAATGGGATCTGCGCGCGAAAGCCGACCGCGAGAACAAGAAGCATTGGTTCCGCGGCAAGACCTACGACTTCGAAACTCTATTGAAGGAGCGCGCCCCTGGTTTCGCGGACCAGGTCACCGTCGAGGTCCGCCGCGATCGTTTCCAGCAGTGCCGCCGCGCCATGGAAGTACTCGGCAAGAAGTTCAAAGAGACCGCTCCCGAGGCGGTCGTGATCTTAGGCAACGACCAGCGCGAGTTTTTCGACGAAGGCCTGACGCCTTCAATCACCGTGTATCGCGGAGCGCAGATCAAGAACGTCCAGCACCTGCATGAGGACGCTCCCGGCCTGAATATCGCCGAGCCGGGGAATTCGCCGGAAGAAGGCGCGACTTACCCCGGAGCTTCGGAGCTGGCGGATCATATCCTCGATTCCCTGGCTGCCGAGAACTTCGATCTCGCGCAATCCGATATTACTCCCAAGGCTGCACCGCGCGGCGGGATTCCGCACGCCTACGGGTTTTTGTACCACTCGATATTGGGCGACACGCCTCCTCCCAGCGTGCCGATTATCCTCAACGTCCATTTCCCGCACAACGTACCCAAGAACGCTCGCTGCCTGCAGTTCGGCCACGCGCTGTATCGGGCGATCAAGAATTTCAAGGGCTACGGCAGGGTTGCCCTCATGGCCTCAGGCGGCCTGACACACTTCGTGATCGACGAGGATCTCGACAAGACCATTCTCGATGCCATGGAAAAGGGCGACGAGGCCGCTCTCGAACGAATCCCTGAGAACGTCTTCAAGGTCGGAACCGCGGAGACTAAGAACTGGTATCCCGTGATCGCCGCCATGCACGCGGCGGGTCTGAAATATCACAAGGTCGATTACGTCCCGTGCTATCGCTCGGAAGCCGGTACCGGCAACGCGATGGCGTTCGTTTACTGGGATTAACGCCTTATTTCTTCGGCGCGTCCACTTGCCGCACGAAATTGTTGTTGTCCACCTTAGTGTTCGCGCCTTCCCTCTCCAGCGCGCGAGCCCCGGTGAGCGCGTCGATCATCATGTAGTTGCCTTCGTGGCAGGCGTACTCGTAGATCTTATAGCTGGGATCCTCTTTGTACGGCATGTGGATCGTAAACGGCGCCGTCCAGGTCTTCGGATCGTTAACCGTCAGGTCATAGCTCAGCTCGTCTTTGGCGATGCGCCGGAACTTCTCGGTCAATACAGCGGCGTCGCTGAAGTACCCACCGCCCGTGCCAGTCTTGTTGTTCAGATTAGTGGTCTCGACTACCAGCGTGTCGCCTTCCCAGTGGCCGCGTGAATCGCCAATGTAAGTCTGTAGCGCCTTGCCGACGTGCGGGCGCCCATCCAGCGGAATAACGCGAGTCTCGTGGATCATCTCATTGCGGATTACTACGACTCCAGGAGCCTGCACGATCTCGTTGCCGAAGTTATAGAGCGTCGGCAGCATGCTGCTCACCAAGCCGCGCGTGATGCAGCGGCTGTAGAAATCGAAATCCTCCCAGGTGTCGACCTTTTCCGGAAAATGGCTGCCTGGCCCCAGGCCGTTGCGCAGGCTCTTGGCATAAGCCTGGCCTGCCGGAGTCAGAGGCGGAATCCGGCCGTTCGGCGGATCCACCACCAGCGAAGCCTGCGCGTGCGGCTTGCCGCGCTCCACCCAGTATCCCGGCGGATTGATGCTCACCGAATCCTTTGACGAAGCGAACTCCTCGCTATCGCCTTCCGCTTGTTGCGCCGCTTGGGCCTCGCGCTGCTTCAGTTCTTCCGCAGTCAGCGTGGCCCGATCGCCGAGGTTTGCGGGACGCTGCATAGGGATGTTGGCGGTGGCGGGCCATTGCCCCTGCAAATCCGGATCGCCCCACGACGTTTTAGGAGCGGTATACCCTTTGGCAGTTTTTGCCGCTGGCTTCGGCGTCTGCGCTACCAGCGGCACCGCCACAAACAAGATCGCCGTAAATACCAACCGTTTCATGGGGACCTCCTATTGCTGCTTACCGTTGTTCGGATCGTCGGGATTCGAGCCGCCGACGAACAGCTTCTTTCCATCCGCGAAGGTCACACTGCTGCCGTTGGCCCGCATGCTGCCGTTCTTAGCCTGGTATCCCTGCACCGAGATATCGGTGCCCACTTCGAGCGACCGCTTGGTGAATCCGCGCCGCAGCATGATGTTGGGACTGCCGCACTCCACCATCCAGTTGGTCACCGTCCCGTCCGGATTCTTCACGTCGATGTGGATCCAGGCATGCGGGTTGATCCACTCCATGTCCGTGACTTTGCCTTCCAGCTTGATCGGCTTGCGCTGGTCGAATTCCGCCTGGAACGCATGATGCGCCCACGCCGGCGCAGAAGCGGCCAGCAGCAATCCAGTGCAGATGCTTACAGCCCACAATATCTTCTTCATTTTCAGAAATGCTCCTTACTTTGCAGGTTGTTTCTTAAACTGTCCGTACAGCAGCTCTTCGGCGAACTCCACGCACTTGAACTCGAGCAGTTGTGCGTTCTTTTCCATTCTCTTGTACAGCGGCAGGCTGATCTTCCACGGCCGCGAGAACACCGATGGATCTTCGATCGTGGCCTCGTAGTTGAGGTGATACGGATCGGGGCGCGTGAAACGCTCCACCACGTGGAGCTTGCTGCTGGCGAAATCGCCCGCGCGGTCGAACCAGGCCAGACCGTTCAAGCCAGTGACGTCGACCACCAGCGTGTCGCCTTCCCAATGCCCATTGTTGGTGCCCATCCAGGTATCCGATCCCGCTTCCTGCGGTTTACCCATGTTGACCATGCGATTCGCCGTCGCGTACTCATACACGAACAGGATCCCGCGCGGCGATTGCACGATTTGGAACGGATAGGGCATGTAGTTCGCGCGAGGAATGCCTGGCAGGTAACACTTCGCTTCCGGATCCAGCGTGCGCCGGTTCTCGAAATTCTGCTTCCTTTTTGCAGCCGCGGCCGGGAGATAGGGAATGTTTCCACCTTCGACGACGGTCTGGCCCGCAGGCACCGCTCCGATGGCGCCCATTTGCCACATCGGACCGGGCTCCGCGGGATGGTCCTGCAGATCCCAGTTGGCCGTGCCCATGTACTGCCAGATTCCGCCCAGGTCGGGATGCCCGTCGGCGGCTTTGCCGGCCTTCGTCGCCTGCGCCAGGCCCGACGGCGGGATCAGTGCCAGCATCACTAAAACCGCTGCAGCGGTCATCAGGAAAATCCAGTTTCGCACGGCTAAGATGTTACTGCACAACATCTTCGGAGTCAAGGTGAGTCCGAATCAGCTCAGGGTACTGAGGCAATTTCTGAAACATGGCTAAGGCAAGATTCACTAGAATTATGCCCCGGCCGTAAGCCCAGAACTGCCGAACACATTAACGTGCTGTGGAATGCTTTCCGATTCGCGCCTGCGACCGCACTGGCTGTGCCGGTCTGCTTGGTCACGATCTTTTGGTGTTTCTGGCTGTTACGGCGGGCCATTTATCACAGACTGGATCGCTTCCTTCTGGGATTCATCGGCCTGTTGGCTACCTATCAGGGGCTCCACCTGTTGAAAGAGTTCGGCCTGGTGACCGTCTTTTCCAGCCGGATCCTCAACAATTTCGTGGAGTTGGCAGTAGCTCTTCTTAGCTTGCTGGCCGCCTTGATCATGCGGTTATCGAGCGAGCAGCGGCGATTTTCGGACTTTCAGTTTCGGGCTGCCAAAGCTGAGCCACGGCAGCCTTTAAAACTCCCCGCCGCCGCATGCCCGCCTCTGCAAAAGGAATACGCAACGCCGATCGAGCGACTGGCGCCAGTTCTGACCGATCCGGCTTTCAAGCTCTACTTCTACCTGTGCGCCCGTAGCGAGGCCACCACCGGTTGGGTGACGGTGGACGATGCGGCGCTGCGGGCACTTCGGAAGGATTTCGCAGAGGTTGCGACTCTCCTTAAGGAGCTCGAACACCACGGCATGTGCCAGTTGAGTGACGCTGAAGTGACACGGCCCATCACTGTACAGCTTCTCTCGCCGCGGCAGGAAGCCAGACCTGTGGCAGCCGATACCACCGTCGATTCGCTCCTTGCGCTGGATCGGGAGGTGCGCGCCGCCGGAGCTCACGCAGGGGCTGGGGCTGGGGTCCACGTAAAGGTAAGCGAACAACACGAACTGTGGCCCTTATAGGTCACTGTTTCCGGTATTCGTAGGATCCGAATCCCTTCAGAGAAATCAGGTAGCTGACCACTTCTTCCACCTCTTGCGGAGTGAGCTTGCCCTTGTACGATGGCATCAACCCCTTGGTGATGATCGTCACGTCGCTCAATTCCGACTTCGGAAACAATTTCGTATTGCCCTGGCCGTCGACAAGCTCTAACGTGAACATGTCACGATGGATTAGCCTGCCCGTGACGGCTGTGCCGTCTTTCTTGAGCGTCAAGCGAACCCCGCGATTCTCCGATGCCACGTCCGCGTCGGGATCGAGCAGCGCGCGTTCCAGATAGCCTCGTGTAGCACGCCGCAAGCTGCCGATTCCGGTAAGCTCGGGTCCCGACCTGGAGCCGGTCGCCATGACGCGATGACAGCTCAAGCAAGCGCCCTTGCCCTCGAAGATAAATTTCCCCCTTCCGGCATCACCCGGCTGCGCCAACAGCGCACCGCTCGTCAAAATCCAGACAGCAAGTTTAGTCACTTGAGGTGCCGAACGTCCTTCTCGTTTTCATTGCAGATATACTCGGCGATTTCCTCGCCCGGAGCCAGCTCCCAGACATCGCGGATTTTCCAAGGCTTCCTGAACGCGCCTGGATCCTCGATGGTGATTTCCTTCTCGAGATGTCCCAAGTCCGGCCGCCGGATGCGCTGTATCACGTGCAGCATTTCTGTGTGCGGGAACACGCGCAACCAGCTCCGGTCATTAAACCCCACCGTATCTTGTACCAGGGTGTCACGCTCCCACCGGCCCACCGAGTGACCCATCCAGCTCGGATCCAGATTCGTCGGATGCGCGCGCCCATCCAGAAAAATCTGGACGATACCCGGGACATTCCCTTCCCACAGAATCGCGATCACCGCCGGCGTCTGAATGATTTTGTAAATGAAGGGCGATATGAGCAGGTTGTCACCGGGCAGACACGACTCTCCGGGATTTCCAGAGCCGCCTCGCGCGCGGCGTTGCTTGGTGATTTCCTCAGCCCAAGGCAGCAGGTCGGGAGCATCGACATCGGGAGCGCTCCCGGTCCAGACACCCGAAAAGTCCGGCTTGCCATTCGCCCGCGGTGTTGGTCCCTCAGGTGAACTCTTTGCCTTCTGGCGGATCAAGAGGGAAAAGTCGTCTCCCGGTGTTCCCAGGTTTCCGCTCCAGCCTAGCCGAATGTCGAGGCGGGAGGTTTCCGCCGCCCGGATCACGACGCCTTTCTGCTCGTACTTGTTGAACGAGAATCCAATCGGAGGAATGGTGATGTCATAGGTTCCTGCGGGTAATCGGGAAAGCGTGTAGCTGCCCTTGCTGATCGCCGTGGTTTTGTAGACTGTCCCGGTCGCGACATTCCTCGCCTGAATAGGAGCTGTGGAAACGCCGCCGCCATCCGGGTCGGTCACCGTGCCCGAGAGCATGCCGGTTTGCGCCAGAACGCATACAGCCAGGAGGCAAAACACGATTGCAAAGCGCATGCTTTATGGTAATGGAATGGTAGAATCGACGGTGCCATGCGCACCTATCTAGTCCTGGGCTTGCTACTCTTCACGCTCGCGCTGCAAGCGGCAAATAAGACCACCGCCGGCGAGTTCATCGCCGAACGCCCGACTCTGATTTCGCTAGGTTTTGAATGGCACATCGATGGCGACGACAATCACAACGCCGCTGTCTCAGTCTTCTATCGCAAGAAAGGCGAGCAGGCGTGGAAAGAGGGACTCCCTCTGCTCCGCCTGGATCACGAACGGATCAACGAAAACGCGCTGCAATATATCGTCCCGAACATGTTCGCCGGCAGCATCTTCGATCTCGATCCGGGGACCGACTACGAGTGCCGCCTGGTCCTGGCCGATCCCGATGGCGTCGACGGCAAGGCGGAGAATATCGTGACCGTTCACACGCGTCCCGAGCCCAAGCCCGCCGCCGGAGGCAAGGTGTATCACGTGTATCCGCCCGGCTTCAACGGCCAGAAGCAGGAGCCTGCCTTCACCGGTCTTCAGGCAGCGTATTACACCGGGAGCAATGGTGCTGATTACTTCAATAGCTTCCCGGCTCGCGTTCAACCCGGCGATGTGATTCTGGTGCACGCCGGCCTGTACAAAGACGACCGCTACAAATATGGAGGCCAGCTAGGAACGCTCTCCAGCGGGACATATTTCCTGACGCAGAGCGGCACTGCCGAGAAACCTATCGTCATCAAGGGCGCGGGCGACGGCGAAGCGATCTTCGACGGAGACGGCGCCTTCAACCTCTTCAACCTGATGGCCGCGAATTACAACTACTTCGAGGGCTTGACGATCCGCAACACCGAGCTGGCATTCTGGGCCGGCTACAAGAACATCACCGGCGCGAGCGGCATCACTATTAAGAACTGTAAGCTCGAAAATATCGGCCGCGGCGTCTATTCCGATTGGTCCGGATCGAAGGACTTCTACATCGCCGACAACACCTTCGTCGGCAAGTTCCGGCCGGATATTCTGATGGGCTTCACCGGGCGCGAGTGGCAGGCTTATCCGGAGTTCGGCGCCAAGCTGGTATCCGAGTACGCGGTGAAGATTTACGGCCAGGGCCACGTAGTCGCCTACAACTCCATTAAGCAATTTCACGACGGCATCGACATTGCGACCTACGGAAATCCGGATGGCGCGCCCAATGTGATTCAGGATCGCCTGCCGGTTTCCATCGACTTCTATAACAACGACGTCTCGAACGTCGAGGACAACTGCATCGAGACTGACGGCGGGGCGCACAATATCCGCGTCTTCCGCAATCGCTGCTTCAATAATGGAAATCGCGCGCTCAGCGTGCAGCCGATGTTCGGCGGGCCGGTGTATTTCATCCGCAACATCGTGTACGATTCACCGGAGGGTGGGGCACTCAAGCTCACCGCGTCGGCCGCCGGGATCTTGGTCTATCACAATACGCTGCTCGCGCCGATCGAGCCCATGCTGCTGGCAACCTCGAACCTGCACTTCCGCAATAATCTGATTTTGGGAAAGAGCCAAAATCCCGGAATCTTCGCCATCGAATCTAATACCAACTACTCCAGTTCGGACTACAACGGCTTCCGCCCCAACGAAGGCGCTGAATATTCGTTTGAGTGGAGCACGCCCCCATTTTCGGTGCGCGCTCTGTTTCCGGGGGAGATGGGCGCGCTGGCCATGCAGCCGCAGAATCAGCTCGAAGCCAAAACGCGGGAGCGCCGGCGCTTTAAGACACTCAAAGAATACTCTGAGGCCACCGGCCAGGATCGGCATAGCGTCATGCTGGACTACGACGTATTCCAGAAGGTAGCGCCTCCGGGTCCCGATCTGCGGACGCTCTACAAGCCGTCGGATTTCGACTTTCAGCTACGTCCGGGATCGGCGGCGGTGGACGCTGCCGTTCGGCTCCCCGGCGTGAACGACGATTTCACCGGTCGCGCCCCGGATCTGGGGGCCCTGGAGGTTGGCCGCCCCGTGCCCCACTACGGGCCTAGAGAATAGGATTCGTCTTCACGAGATTTTCAATCCTTCCACCCACTAGTGTTGGTGGAGGATTAGATGAAGAGAATTGGGATATTTTTGATTTTGGTGGCGGCGCTTTCAGCGATGGCGAGCGGCGACATCATTGTGACGCTGAACTCGCCACCTGTCGCGAACGGGTCAAATTTCGATTGGACCTATACTGCGACCCTAAAGAGCGGGTCGAGTCTCATGAACGGCGATTTTTTTACCATCGACGATATCGGCGGTGGATTTGGTCCCGGCGTGCCCATCGCCAACCCGGTGATCATGCCCGGAAGCAACTGGAGTTCGTCTATCCAACTGATAGGAATTGACGGGTTCAATCAAGCGCCCCCCGAAATTGGCACGCTATACAATATTACGTTTACGTTTATCGGCTCGGCTCCCGTTGTGGCTGTCGCCGACACGATCTTAGGCGGCGGGGCCGGAGCCTTTGGATACACCTCGTCGACGAACATTCCCGTCATGAGTGCGTTCTCAGCGACTTCCCATGCCACTATTGGCGGAGCCACTCAAGGTAATACTTCCAGCGTGGCGGTCGCCGATCCTCCCGTACCCGAGCCGGCTAGCATGATCCTCTCCGGCGGCGGTCTGATCGCGCTCGGCTTGCTGCGTCGGAGTCGCAGGAGAGCTTAGCTCGTTCCCGTAGGGGTCGGGCATGCCCGACCCTTTCTCTCGCGATGCGAGACTTCCGAAGGACCTGCAAGCAGGCTTCTCAACACCTTTTGCACAAGGAGCCGAATGACGAGGCACGAAATCACTATCTATTGGAGTGAAGAAGACCAGCCTGTGTCGGTGTAGGGGTCGGGCACGCCCGACCCTATTTTCGACGCAAATGCCGAATCACTTGCCTGGACCCTTGAGTGTCGCGAGGTACGCCACTACATCCGCTACTTCCTGCGAGCTGAGCCGATCTTTGTACGATGGCATCAGACCCTTCGTCAGCACAGTCGATTCCTTCAAATCAGCCTTCACGTACGAGTGCAGCTTCCCTTGCGGATCGAGGAACTGCACCGTGAAATTATCGTGATTGAGCAGCCGCCCGGTAACACTCTTTCCATCTTTAGTCACCACCCGGACCAGCCGATTCGATATCGCCACATCGGCATCCGGATCGACGATCGAAGTTTCCAGCGCCGTGAGGTTCAGGGTCGGCTCTGGCGCCGGCGTGCCCTGTTTCCCTCCGCGTCCGCCGCGGGGCACGCCGATCTCGCTCAAATCCGGACCTAGGCGTGAGCCAACCCCATTGATGCGATGGCAGCTCGCGCAATCGCCCTTGCCTTCATAGATCGCCTTGCCGCGCGCTGGATCGCCTGCCGGTCCCTGTGCGAGAAGAAGCACGCCGAGCGATCCGCATGCGAGCGCCGCCATGCCAATTCGGAGCGTATTCATGCGATGTTTACCGCTGCCCGTGATGATCGTCATTCGACAGCCGGTGCGCGTCGTCCTCAATGCAGCGCGGCGACTCTTCCAGAGGTTCGGTCGTCGGCTTCACCACGCGAGGCGTAACCGTCCAGGGCTGAGCCAGGACCTTGGGATCGTCCACAACCGCCTGCCACACCAGGTTGTTGTTGGCGTCCAGCCACAGCCGCTCGGTTACATGCATGGCATCGGTATGGAAATAGCCGTTCTCGCCGAACCAGGTAGTGTCGTCGAAGTTGGTCACGTCCACCACCAGCGTGTCGCCGTCCCAGTGCGCTATGGAGTCGCCATAAGCGCCCGGATTCGCATCCTCGCGATGCTTGCGGCCATCGGTGGGAATCACGCGATACGTGTCGCCCGACATGTCTTCATATAGAAAGATCATTTCGTTCGGCAATTGCACGATCTTGCGCGGCGGTCCGATGCGCGGTACTCCCGGCCGGCCGCAATAAAACACCGGATCGGTCCGGCTCTCGTGGTCGATCAGATCCTTCACCTTGGCTTGGAACTCGGGCTTGTATGCGGGAGCGGCCGTGAATGCCAGCGCGCCTTTCACTTCTCCCTTCGGCGCACGGCGATTGCTCAGATCCGCTTGCTTGACGATCACTTTCCCGTCGACTTGACGCTTGATCCCGCCCGACGGCAGGTCCACTGCATAAGCCCAAAGTCCGCTCAGATCGGGATGTCCGTCGGCGGTGCGCTTGATCTTCCCAGGTTGTTGCGCAGCCACTAGTCCCATTAGAAGAACTCCCGCCGAAAACATACTCAGAAGTCGTAGCTTCATGGCCATGCTCCTTACTTCTCGGGAATCTGTCCTGCCGACACGGTCTCCAGCGAGCTCCCGTCGGCGAACGTAATCTTTTGCAGATAGCCGTACAGCGTACCGTCTTTGGCCCGGACGCCGTCCACCGTAATCATCTGGCCCTGGAATTTCGCGATGTCGTTCTTATTCACGCCGACCCTGCGGAACCATGCCGGCGGGCTGCCCTCGAAGTGCCACGCGTCGTTTCCACCATGTTCGCCTTTCGCGTCCACATAAATCGAAATGTGCGGATTGATCCAGTCGACGTGGTTCAGCGTTCCGGTCACCTGGATCTTCTTGCCCATGTCGAACACGGCCGTAGTCGAATGATGGGCCCATAGCGATCCCGCCGCCATTGCTGCCATCAAACCCGCGAGAAATCCGTATTTCAAAGCACTTCTCCCTCGATACAGCATCAGCCTTGGCCATGCTGGTGTCAAGGGGAACACGGGTTACTTCTGTTGTTTGGCGGCGCCCGTCGGCCGGCGGCCATACGCCGGGCGATAGTCCATGTGGCACTGCACGCACGCCGTGTTGAGTTCGTCGTTCAACGCGTTGATCGCGTCCATGTTCTTGGCCTGTGCCGCCCTGTACGCCTTATTGCCGACGTCCCACAGGAGCTTCGCGTCCGCCATCCACTTGTCTTGATCGCGGGCGCGTGACGGCATCATGAGCAGATTCGCCGATTCGGCCAGCGTCAACGCCTCGGTTTTGAAGTTATCCCACTCGACTTCGTTCTTCGGCGGCGCGCGAAAAAGATAGAAGACCGAGTTCGAGGTCGGATAGATCACGTCGATCATCAGCTCGCTCATGGTCCCCACTGCCTTGGCCGCCGGAGGCTCCGCGGGCGGAGCTTGAGCCATTAGAACGCCAGCCAGAAGGAGGACCACGGTCGCTCGCATGCACCAGAGACTATCACATGCCTCAGCATCTATCTTGACGCCGCGGTTCGGAATCCCACCGGCGGCAGATACTCCCCGTGCGGCTCCCGATGCCACCATGCGCCGGTCGTGCGACGTTCCTCCCAAGTTGAAAACTTGTAGTCGTAGGTCACCGCCCGAATGTAGCGCGGCGGATGATCGGGGAACGGATTCTTCTCGAGTAAAGCCACCACATCCGGCGATCCTTCCAGCAATCGCTCGGCGAACGCCACAAACCAGGGATTCGTGCGGTAGTCGCCCAGCGCGGCGAACCACATCTGCCAATCCAGGCGCGGCTGATGCGGCGCAGCCCACCGAGGCGGTCGATTCACATCGCCAGGTTTGTACGGAAACTCGTACGCCTGCCACTGCTGGCCATCGTCCGACCCTTCGATCACGATCTCCAAGCGCTCCGTCGTCATCACCGCGAACAATCCATAAGAATTCACCACCTGAAACGGCGACGAATAACGGGCGACGGCTTCGATCGGTTCAGGCAAGCCTTCCATAACGTTTTCGAAGATCCGTGCGAGACCCAGCGGCAAAATCAGCAGTGTCAGCGCCGCCGCCGCGAGGCGTCCCACGCGTCCGGTTCGAGCCGGCTCCGCCATCAGCCATTCGCGAACACGTCTGGTAGGCGTCCACACTATGCCGCGCAAAGCTTGGTCGTCGAACAGAAACAGCGTGATCGCCACCGCCAGCAGATTGAAGAACGTGTAATTTCCGGTCACGAATATCAGCGCTTCCAGGCTCAGCAGCAATCCGGCCCCGAACAAGCGGATCCGCCGCGGCATGAAGATCAGGAACGGCGCGCCGATCTCGATCGCCAGCACCATAAAAGTAGAAAAGTGCTGGAACCCGCGCGGCAGCTTATCCGCGTACCAGGCGACGATGGTCGGCAGCGGCTGCGTCCAATAGTGGAAATCGAGCGCGCTCAGGCCGCGCCAGGTCGGGTCATGGCTTGCTAACTTCACAAAGCCGGATAGAAAATACAACCGAAACGCCAGCCAACGATACAGCCACGCGATCGTTGTTTGCGTCACGCTCGAATTGCCAAAGAAAATCGCCAGGAACCCCGTTTCGAGCAGTAGAGCATCCCACTGGAACGACAGAAACTCCTGGCCGGCCAGGCTGAAGGAAAGATACAGCACGTACAACAGGATTAGAGCCAGACGCTCCAGGCGGCCGATGAACAGGACCGCTCCCAGTCCCACTCCCATCCACGCGGCGCCGGAGAGAATCTTGTCGGTCGAGTTGAACCAGAACACGCTTGGCGCAGCCCAGAAGCGCATCCATCCAAGATCCGTCCCCACGCGACTGAAGAAATCGTGCGCCGGCGAGATCCCGTGCTGGCCCAGCAGTCCGGTCACCTGTACAGCCAGCGACGCGAACGCGACCATGTAAATCGCGGCCAGCACCCGCAGAAAGAGCCATTGCGTCAGCGCGAATCGAGCGGGCTCGATGCGCTTGCCGAAGGTCAGCCGCGTCAGCCAGTAAAAGAAACTTCGCCGCTTGGCGATGAACCGGTAAGCGGCTTCGGTGGACGCCGCGATGAAAGAGGAAGACTCGTAAATCCCTTCGCGGCCCAGAGTTTCAAACACCGCGCGAGCGCCGCTCGCGACGGAACCGTTGGGACGCACCAACTGAACCGCTTGGGCGAACGACTCCGGGGAAATCTGCGGGAAGCGGCTGCCGGCCTCCTGCGAAGGAGCGAAATCGATGCGGTCACCTGTCAGCCGCTTCCAATAGTCGATCCAGATGCGGCAGAACCCGCACCGGCCGTCGTATATCAGAAGTGGCTGCAAGCCACCTCAATTTTACTTAGTGCAGACCCAGGTTGGCATAGACCCACATCGTCGCCATGCCGATCAGCAACAATGCGGACAGGATTCCCAGCCAGACCGCGAACTTGTTCACGTGGCCGATACGCGCCTGTAGGACCTGCTGCTCTCGTGCCAGGTGCTCCTCGCCGGATGCGAGGAACAGTTGATCTTCTTCGCGCAGGCCGATCAGCGCCCGATAGATCAGCAGTCCTACCAGAACCACCGTGACGGATGCCCACGACAATGTCAGAACGTTCAACATAGAACCTCCCCAGACTTCGCCTTAGGTTTTATTTCATCCGCACCAGGAAAGCAAGCCCCCCTCCTGGCCGAAAGTCTACCCCTCTCCAGCTTGACTCGGGGTTCCCGTTACGCTATCCTTACCATTCGTTCATCTTCCGGTAATTGGCCTGTAGTAGGCGCGGTCTTGTCCTTTCGTCCTTGGCAGACCCGACAGTCAGAGCCCACTATAATGAGACAAAGATGAAGCAGCATTATTTCGTGGTCGTCCTGGCCCATTCACTTCACGGACGACTGCGCCGTATTCACATCCCGCACCAGGCCCTCTACGTCCTTTTGGGCCTCGCGCTTCTGGGTTCCTTCTCGCTGTTTGGCATGGTTTCCAGCTACCTTCGAATGACGTGGAAGATATCCAATTACAACAGCTTACGAACGGAAGTGGATACTTTACGTCACCAGTACAAAGCCCTGCGTCAGGAGAGCGATCAGAAGGACGCTCAGCTCGCCGAATTGCAATTGCTGGCTAGCGAAGTGACCCTGGCCCTCGGGCTCAAGAGACCGGTGGATAGTTCCAGCGATTTCGAGGATGACGGCTTGCTGGTTCCGACGTTCCGCGAATCCATCGACCAGTACAACTTCCTCAAGTCTGCCAGTTTCTCCCGCATCCAGAGAAGTTATCCCCGCGCTTGGCAAAAGAACACCATGCCCGCCATCTGGCCGGTCAACGGCAGGCTGTTGAGCCGTTTCGGCGACCGCCAGGATCCCTTCTCGGGCGAAGGCGCGTTTCATACGGGAGTCGATATCTCCGCTACCCAGGGAACTTCGGTCCGCGCAACCGCGGATGGGGTGGTGGAGCACGCCGAGTTTGTTACCGGTGGCTACGGAAAGCTGGTCGTGATCGACCATGGCAACGGGATCCAGACGTGGTACGCGCATCTTTCCGGATTCGAGGTCGTCCCCGGTCAGGAAATCCGGCGCGGCGAGATACTGGGCTACTCGGGCGCAACCGGCCGGGTGACGTCGCCTCATCTCCATTTTGAAGTGCGACGTCAAGGCAATCCAGTAAACCCGTATCCCTATCTTGCAAAATCAACGCTGGTCGAGTTGGCGCCTCCAGACCTTCCGTTCTAACGCTAATATCACGCTAATATCAAAGAGATGAGTCTCGCGAACAGATGTTCGCGGAGGCTATTCCTAGCTTCCCTCCCTGGCGTTTGCGTCGCCGCCACTACCGGCAAGGGCAGTCTTTCTCCCTCCGTCGTCACGCGCTACGCTGATCCCACCACCGAATTTCCGGTCTTCCGCCTCACCGATCCGGCCTACACCAGCGCTCTGCCGCCGCACTATGCGCGAGCCGTTTCGCGGAAGGGCAACTTCCTCATCTACGCTGGTGACGAGTCCGGCAGCACGCAGGCCTATCGCCTGGATCTCAAGACCGGCCAAGCCCGTCTTCTTACCGACGCCGAGAACTTCGATCCCGCCTGCTTTACCCTGGTCACCGATGAGCGAAGCATCTGTTACATCGATAGCGGCCGCCTTTATTTGAGCAGTCTGGCGACGCTCCGTCCGCGGCAGGTCTATCAGTCGCCGGAAGGCTATCGGCCTACCGGACTGAACCTCACCCACGACGGGTTGTCGGCCGCGTTGGTGGAGAAGAAAGACTCCCATTACCGTCTGCAGTGGATCCGGATGATGGACGGAATGACCACCACGCTGGCGGACGTCGATCGGGAAGATGACCGAATCAGCGATCCTTCGCCGCGCCCCCGCCGCGCGTCCGTGCTCTACCGCCGGGCCGGGGGCGTGTGGCTAGCCAATGTGGACGGTAAGCAGAACTACCGCCTGCGGCTGGCCGACGGTCAGGCCGCGGCTGCCACCTGGAGTCCCGAGGGTCGAACCGTCCTGTACCTGAACGTTCCCGTCGACCCGCACAAGCTGCGCAACCTCCGCGAATTCACCCCGGACAGCAACGAAGACAAGGCGATCTCTGACACCACCCAATATGCGTGTTTCGAGCGAAACGCCGACGGCAGCGTATTCGTCGGCGCCAGCGGAAGCAAAGCCTCGCCGCACGTGCTGCTGCTGGTGCGCACGGTCAGCCGCGAATTCACTCTATGTGAGCATCGCGCCAGTGATCCCTCCAAAGTGTCGCCGATCTTTTCGCCCAACAGCCAGAATGTGTTCTTCTCGAGCGATCAGCACGGGAAGCCCGCTATTTACCGTATCGCCGTGGACAAGCTGGTGGAGACGACGGAAGAAACTCCCGCCACCCCCGAACGCAAATAGAAGTTCTGCACCAGAAAAGATGTTCTATACGAATTTAACTGGCGGCGGCTGGCGCAGCGTCTGATACACGACGCAGTAGCGCTCCGTCAGGCTGAGCAGCTTGGCTACTTGCTCGGCGGGAGCTTGTGTATCCAGATCGAAGCGCAGCCGGATTTCCTTGAATCCCACGGGCTGATCCTTGGTCACGCCCAGCGTGCCTCGAAAATCCAGGTCGCCTTCCACGTTCACGGTGCCACCTTGAATCGGAATCTCGAGCGCCGTAGCGACTGCCCGCAGCGTGACGCCGGCGCAGGCCGCCAGGGCTTCCAGCAACATATCGCCCGAGCAGGCCGCGAGGCCGTCTCCCCCGGTTGCAGGATGGAGTCCGGCCTCGACCAGCGCGCGACCCGTTTCCACTTTGCAGGTTACGGCCGTGTCATCCAGCCTGGCCCGCGCCCGTAGCGTTATGGTGGCTTCCTCAGGATGCTCGCGATAGCGAGCCTTCAACGGCGCCTGGACGGCGCGTAATTCGGCAGAGTCCATGAACTCGATTCTGTCAGAACGTGATGCCGATCATGAAATCGCCCTGGTTCTTGTTAGTGCGCAGCAGTGCGGCTATCGGATCGCGGAAATTTTCCGATCCCCAGCGTGTGTAGCGGAATTCCGGAGTTATGCGGATGTGTCCCAGCTTGAATTCGACGCCTCCCCCGAACGTCGCGCCGATATCGTTATCTTTGTTGAACTCGGGCACCGTCGTGACATCGATGTTGGCCGCGGCCGCCGTATTCTTGATCTGATCCACACCCGAGATGTGCCGGAAGTTCGCTCCGAAATCCACGAACGGGCGCGCTGGGCCTCCGAAAATCGCCCATTTCCCAAGCACCGGAAATTCCCAGGAATTGGCTGTAGTATTCGTCGTGGTCGGACTGCCCGGACCGCCGAACTGGTTGTAATCGAACCCTAGCCGCCGATACAGCGCATCCACCTCGATGGAAAATCGAAAGGGCAGATTCAGTTGCACCGTGGGACCGACCACATAGCGGTGAGTATTGGTCGCATATGCGGCCTGATTTCCGCGCGCGGTATCGAAAGCGTCCGTAATCGGCACACCCCCTTTGACCCCCACGGAAACCGCTTGTGCGGACGCGGTGACACCTACTGCAAACACCAAAAGCGTTAATTTCATGCTCTGGGGATAGCAACTGGCGTGCCAAACCGGGCGCCCTAGAACGTCTGCAAAATCTGCACGCGTCAACTGATCAGCTTGGCGATCAGGTACGCAGCTCCTGCTGCCAGGCCGCCGATGGCCGTGGTCCGCAGCGAACTGCGGATTTTCGGGGCTCCCGTGAAATGCCCCTTCACATACCCGAAAACAGCCAGCGCGATCAGCGTAGCGATCACCGAGTCGAGCAGCGCAGCGTGCGAATCCGGTGTGAGCATATACGGCGTCAGGGGGATTAATCCGCCCGCGATATACGATCCCGCGATGGTGAGTGCGCTGGTGATGGCGCGCTTGGGATCGGGCTCTTCGAGTCCCAGCTCGAAGCGCATCATCCAATCCACCCAGACTTTCGGCTGCGCCTCAAACGCGGTCAGAATCGGCTGCGACTGCTCCTTGGTCAGGCCGTACGATTCCAGAATCTCCATGACCTCATGACGCTCATCGTCGGTTCGTTCGACGATCTCCATTTCCTCGCGCCGGCGTTCGCTCGCGTAATGCTCGGCGTCGCCTTTGGCCGCGAGATATCCTCCCAGTCCCATAGCGATCGAGCCTGCGGCCACTTCCGCCAGCCCCGCGACGATGATCACGGTGGAAGCGTCCACCGCGCCGCTCAGTCCCGCGGCCAGCGCAAACGGCACCGTGAGGCCGTCGGCCATGCCGATCACTACATCGCGCACCACTAGCGACGATTCGAAGTGCTTTTCAACGTGTGAAGTCTGTGGCATTGGGTGTGTTCAAGGTGTCCGTGCCGCGTTCATCTCGGCTTTCAAATATCTGCCCGTATACGATTCCGCGACCTCCGCGACCTGTTCCGGCGTTCCCTCGGCCACGATCCTGCCGCCGCCATCGCCGCCCTCGGGCCCGAGGTCGATCACCCAATCCGCTCTGCGAATCACTTCCAGATTGTGCTCGATGATCAGGATGCTCGCACCTGTCCGCAACAGTCTCTCAAACGCATCCAGCAGTTTGGCGATGTCGTCGAAGTGCAGTCCGGTGGTCGGCTCGTCGAAAATGTACAGCGTACCCGCGCTGGTGGCTTGTGAGAGGTGGGCGGCGAGTTTCACGCGCTGCGCTTCTCCCCCGGAAAGCGTCGTGGCCGATTGCCCCAGGCGCAGATAGCCGAGACCCACATCCGCCAGTACCTCCAGCTTCTGCGCCAAACGCGGAGTCGCCGAAAAGAACGAGATCGCTTCCTTCACGGTGAGCCCCAGCACCTCGTGAATGTTCAAGCCGTGATACAGAACTTCTAGAACGCCGGGCTTGAAACGCGTGCCCTTGCAGTCGTCGCAGATCAGTTCGACGTCCGCCAGGAACTGCATCTCGACGGTCACCGTTCCGTCGCCCTGGCAGGTTTCGCAGCGCCCTCCCGGGATGTTGAACGAGAAATGCCCGGCTGTGTATCCGCGCCGATCGGCTTCCGTAGTCGATGCGAATAGCTCGCGGATCATATCGAACGCCTTGATGTAGGTGATCGGATTGGAGCGCGGCGTGCGGCCGATAGGCGATTGGTCCACCAGGACCACTTGCTTCAGTAGTTCGGCTTTTTCCACCTTGCGGCACGTCAGTTTCTCCGGCGGCACGCCCCAATCTTCGGGCGATGTTCCTGTCAGCAGCGTCGAGTTTCCCTCTTCGTGGCTCAGACGTTTTTCCAGCGTCTGATAGATCACGTCATGCACCAGCGTCGATTTGCCGGAGCCGGAAACACCCGTGATCGCCACCATCACGTTGAGTGGGATCGATACGTCGATGCCTTTGAGATTGTGCGCCTGCGCTCCCAGAAATCGTACGACGCGCTTGGGGCTGGGCGTCCGGCGGCCGCTGATATAGGACGTCTGCAGATCGCCGCGCAGGTACTTGGCGGTAAGCGAAGTGCCTTCTGTGATCAGCTTTTTATAGTCGCCCTCGAAAACGATGTTGCCGCCGCTCTCGCCGGCTCCCGGCCCAAGGTCGACGATGTGATCGGCCGAGCGCATCACGTCGGGATCGTGCTCCACCACCAGAATGGTATTGCCGATATCGCGCAGTTCTTCGAGAATGCCGATCAGTCTGGCCGTATCGCGGCTGTGCAGACCGATGGACGGCTCATCGAGCACGTAACATGCGCCCACCAGCCGCGAACCGAGACAGGTTGCAAGCTGGATGCGCTGCGCTTCGCCGCCTGACAGCGTCGCCGAAAGCCGGTCCAGCGTGAGATATTCGAGTCCCACATCGTTCAGGAACTTCAGCCTCTGCCGGATTTCGACCAATACTTTGTCGGCGATGGCCATCTCTTCGGGCGCAAGCTGGAGCGAAAGAAAGAATTCCTGGGCCTGCGCGATGTTCATGCGCGTCACCTCGGCCATATTCTTCTCTCCAACCCGAATCCACAACGCCTCGGCCCTTAAACGCGACCCGCCGCAATCCGGACACAGCGTATAGCCGCGATATCGGCTCAGAAAGACGCGCACGTGGACTTTGTACTTCTTCTTCTCCACTTCCTTGAAGAAGTCGCGAATGTGCTGGTGGACAATGGCTATCTCGTCCTTGTTGAGATCCAGCACCGGCACGTTCAGCCGAACCTTGCCCTTGTTGTCTTTTTTGAAATCGACCCCGAATCCGGAATATTGGGTCTTGGTCCACGGATCCACCGCACCCTGCTGGATCGAAAGCGCCCGGTTCGGAATCACCAAGTCCAGATCATAGTCGATGGTGTTGCCGAATCCTTGGCAGCGTTTGCACGCACCAAATGGGCTGTTGAAGCTAAATAAGCTGGGCTCTGGTTCCGTGAACGTCTTGCCGCATAGCTTGCAGGAAAACTTCTCATTGAACCGAAGTATCTGCCCCCCGCCGGCCGGCTCAAAGATTGCCTCGCCCGATTCGCGATAGCAGATCTCGACGGCATCCACCAAGCGCTGCCGGATATCCGGCGTGATCGCGAGGCGATCCACCAGGATGAAGACAGGCTTGGAGAAATTGACATCCAGCAAAGATTCCGGCGTCGAGAATTCGAATATCTTCCCGCCTTGATACAGCCGGTTGAATCCGCGTTTGCGCAAGTCGAACAATTTCTCGCGCAGGGCGTCTGTCGATTTTTCCGCCGTCGTTTTCTCGTTCAAAAGCGGAAACAGCACATACCAGCGCGAGCCGTCCGCCTGCGCCTGCATTCGACCGGCCACCTGATCGACGGAGTCCCGTTCCACGTAAACACCGCAGTTAGGACAATAAGTCCGGCCCGCCCGCGCCCACAGCAGCCGCAGAAAATCATACAGCTCGGTCGACGTCGCTACAGTCGATCGCGGATTTCGCGTGGTGTTCTTTTGCCGGATCGCCACCGGAGGCGCGATGCCGTCGATCTCATCCACATCCGGCTTTTCCATGCGCTCCAGGAATTGCCGCGCATAAGCCGACAGCGATTCCACATAGCGCCGCTGGCCCTCGGCATAAATCGTGTCGAAGGCGAGCGACGATTTGCCCGATCCGGACACACCTGTGACCACGGTCAGGCGGTCGTGCGGGATCGCCAGAGAGATGCCCTTCAGGTTATGTACCCGGGCGCCACGAATACGAATGGAATCGTTCAAGGGAGGGTTACCTACTAGTATAGAGAATTGAATCTAGCAGCCATTCGCCGGAAACTTGTCCAGTGGTACGATCGCGCCCATCGCGATCTTCCTTGGCGACGATCGACCGATCCCTACGCCATCTGGGTTTCCGAAATCATGCTGCAGCAAACGCGGGTTGCCGCGGTGATTCCCTACTACGAACGCTTCCTGAAACGCTTCCCCCGGGTAGAGGATCTCGCGCACGCGACTGAGACCGAGCTGCTTTCGTTATGGGCCGGCCTCGGATACTACTCGCGCGCGCGCAATATGCAGAAGGCCGCGCGCCAGATTGTCGAGGTGGCAGGCTTCCCGCCCGATCACGCTTCGATCCGGGCGCTGGCCGGCATCGGCGATTACACTGCCGCAGCCGTAGCGAGCATAGCTTTCGGTCTCCCACACGCCGCGGTTGATGGAAACGTCCGCCGCGTGGTCATGCGTCTGGCGGGCGACGCCAGTGCAGATGTTGGCGCGCTCGCGACCCAATTACTAGACAAGCGCGACCCGGGTCGATGGAATCAGGCTGTGATGGAGCTCGGCGCCACCGTGTGCCTGCCGCGCGCGGCCGTATGCGTAGAATGCCCTATATCGGCAGAGTGCCAAGCCCGCCGTCTCGACATCCAAAACGAGTTGCCTCCACGGAAGAAGAAAGTTATGGTTCGACGAGAGCATACGCTCCTGGTCATACGCCGGAGAGGCCAAATCCTGCTCACCCCCAGCCCCCGCGTTTCCGGATTCTGGGAGCTTCCCGAAACGTTCTCCGGAGTTCGCTTGGGACCCAAGCTGGGCGAGTTTCGGCACGCCATCACCAACAGTCAGTATCACTTCGAAGTTCGCGAAGCTCGAATCGGCACACATCCGAAGACCTGCCAGTGGTGGGATGAGCAGAAGCTCGTTGAAATCCCCTTAAGCACTCCAACCAAAAAAGCACTGCGCTGCCTGGAGCGTTAGCGTGGCGCACGCACTCATGCGTGCCGTGTCGAGACTCTTCTCGACACCTGTTACACGCCCCGACGATTGCCCCATAGATCGATGTGCAGCCGCGGGCTGTAGCGAAATCCTTCGCGCTTGCAGATCTCGGTCAGCCACGGCGCCCGTTCGCGTATGATCTCGGACGTCGTGCCTTCGGGCATCAAAACCACGCGGCTGCGATCGGCGTGGATATCCTCCAGCATTTCGGCGATCTCCGTAATATCGTCAGGCGACGCCACCACGAACTTCAACTGATACTCGTAATCCGACATCAGCTGCTTGAGCACTTCAGGCTGATAGCGAAGCCGCTCATGCTGCGACGCCCACTTGCCGCCTTCACGTTCGTGCGGCGTCGAGTTTTCGAGCTTCGGACTAATGCTCATCAGATCGCACTCGACCGGTTGATAGACAGTCCCCGCCGTTTCGATCGTGATGTGCAACCCAAGCCTACTGATTCCCTTGGTCAGTTCGACGATGCCCGGCGCGATCATCGGCTCGCCGCCCGTCACCACGGCATGTTTGGCTGGATGCGACCGCACGTCCGCCAAAATCTGCTCGACGGCCATCTCCTTGCCTTCAGGCGCCCACGACGTGTACGGCGTATCGCACCACACACATCGCAGGTTGCATCCCGACGTGCGCACAAACACGCTGGGGACTCCCGTGAGCATCCCCTCGCCCTGGATAGAATAAAAAATCTCGCTGATCTTCATCGATACTCTAGAGGATCTACCAGGCCCGCCTCACGAAACCCTTTCAGCCGCAGCAGGCACGAATCGCAATGCCCGCACGATCCCCCAGCCGGATCTGGATCGTAACAGCTGTGCGTTAACGCGAAATCCACGCCGACTTCCTTCGCCAGCATCACAATCCCCGCTTTGTCGAGCTGTTTCAGCGGCGTATGAATCTGCAGCCGCGTCCTCCCCTCCACACCTGCCTTGGTCGCGAGGTTCGCCATGTGTTCGAACGCCGCGATGAATTCCGGCCGGCAATCCGGATAACCCGAGTAATCGATCGCATTCACGCCGATGAAAATATCCGAGCATTCCAGCACTTCTGCCCATGCCATCGCATACGAGAGAAAAATGGTGTTGCGGGCCGGTACGTAGGTGATCGGAATGCCCTGGGTTCCATCATGTTTCAGGCTGTCCTTTGGCACTTCGATGTCGGCCGTAAGTGCGCTCCCTCCGAAGGCTCGCAGGTCGATCTGAACAACCTTATGCTCGCGCACCCCAAAGTGCCAGGCCACGCTCGCCGCGGCCTGCAGTTCGATCTTGTGCCGCTGGCCGTAATCGAAGGAAAGCGCATAGCACTCGAAGCCGTCCCGGCGGGCCACACCCAAGCAGGTGGAGGAGTCCAGTCCTCCGCTCAATAAACACACAGCTTTCATGGCTTTCTGGAATACCCCACAATGATATGATCGCTCGATGAGCACCCCGACGACACCCAAACACGTCCCGTTCGTTTCGGAAAACTCCACCATGAAGGAGTTCACGCTACGCGCGGTGCTGCTGGGCCTGGTGATGTGCGTGATCCTCGGCGCCGCCAACGCATACCTGGGCCTGAAATCCGGCGTCACCATCGCGGCGACGTATCCTGCGGCGGTGATCGGTATGGCCGTGCTGCGTATCTGGAAAGGCTCGGTGCTCGAGGAAAATATCGCTCGAACCGCGGGATCTATCGGCGAATCCGTGGCCGCAGGAGCCATCTTTACTTTGCCCGCGTTTGTCATCACCGGCGCCTGGGCGAGCTTTGAGCCGGGCCAAGCCTACTGGAAATCCACATCCATGATGATCGTGGGCGCCATCCTGGGCGTCTTGTTTGTTTCTCTGGTCCGGCGCGTCATGGTGGAGGATCCTAGCTTGCCGTTCCCGGAATCGCTGGCCGCCGCGGAAATCCATAAGGCAGGACAACGCGGCGCGGAAGCCGCGCGCTACTTGTTCTGGAACATCGGTGTTGGTTCCGTGGTGCAACTGATGGGCGCGTTCAGTCTCTACGCGGTGGACAAGGACATTCCCGTTCCTATCGGCGAACTGGGCCGCAGTAGTGTGCGCCTGGGCGCTCTCGGCAGCACAAATACCATCCAGACCGGCGGCGTGTCGGTGCTCTCTGGTCCCACTGTCAGTCCTGCCTATATGGGAGTCGGCTACGTGATCGGGCCGGAACTGGCTGCACTGCAGTTTTCCGGCAGCGTTCTGGCGTGGGGCATGCTGGTGCCTTTGATGATGTATTTCCTGGGCCCGCGGCTCCAGGAGTTTATTCCGGCCGGTGCTGGAGAGGCCGGATGGGCAGGGCAAGCCGCAGCCGTGTGGCGCTACATCGTCAGGCCCATTGCCGTGGGCGGCATGCTGGTGGGCGCCGCCTATACGTTATTCCGCATGGGCGCAAAGCTGACGTCTAGCCTGGGGCGCGCACTTAGCGAAGTGCGCCACGGCGCTCCTGCGATGGAATCCGTCGCGCGCACCGAGCGCTACATGGGATCGAAGACCGTGCTGTCGCTCATTGGTGTGATGTTCCTGGTCATGATCGGACTATATGTCTACATCTCGGGGAATGTGGTCGCCGGAGTCGTCGCCGCCATCGTCATGTTGATCGTTGGCTTCTTCTTCGCCACTGTATCTGGAAACCTGGTGGGCATGATCGGGTCGTCCAATAACCCCATTTCCGGGCTGACGCTCTCTACCCTGATCATCGCCGCTCTCCTGATGGTCGCCTTGGGGGTTCGAGGTGTCAGCGGCGTGGCTGTCGTTCTAGGCGTCGCCGCGGTGGTCTGCGTTTCTTCGGCCGTCGCCGGCGAGCTGCTGCAGGACTTCAAGGCCGGCTACATCCTGGGCGGCACTCCGCGCAACATTCAGATCGTCGAGCTGATCGCCGTGGTTCTGGCCAGCATAGTGATGTACTATCCGGTCTACATTCTGCAGGCGGCCAATATCAAGGGAGGCGGCATTGGATTCGGCGATCCCAGGCTCCCTGCGCCGCAAGCCGGCTTGATGGCCGTCCTCTCACAAGGCATCGTGGGCGGCGATATGCCCTGGCCGCTGGTCGTTACCGGAGTACTGTTCGGGCTGGCGCTGATTCTGTTACGTGTGCGCAGCCCCATGCTGGTGGCTGTCGGGATGTATCTGCCTATCGCCACCACCTTTGCCATCTTTGTCGGAGGCATGCTGCGGTGGGCATCCGATACTCTGGGCAAACGCAGAGGCAACAATGAGGCGCAGCAGGCCCGCGTCGAAAGTGTCGGCATTCTGATCGCCAGCGGATTGATCGCAGGCGAGGCGCTTACTGGCCTGGTTGTGGCGTTTTTCATCTTTCTCGATAAGAAGGTTCCCGTCTTTTTCGCGGACCCGTCCTACTTGGTCGGCCTGGGCGTGATGGCGCTGCTCGGCTTCTTGATGGTGAAACTGCCGCTGTCGAAAGCCGGCCGGCCGGAAGATCCCGCTCCGCCTGCGGCGATCATGTGACCCGCAAACCGATACTACTTGCACTGTCGGCTGTTCTCGGAGTGTGGTTGTGGCAGTTCGCTACGGTTCACTTCAACTATGGCGGCAACTGGACCGCTCTCTTCTCCATCGCACCCGACTGGCCGCAGCCCCCATTTTCCGCATCCGAATCACTCTACAAGTTTCCTGGATCCCTGGGCTACGACGGGCAGATGTATCACCTCATCGCGCACGATCCGCTGATGCGTCGAGGCGCGGCCATCGCGATGGATGATCCTGCCTTGCGTTACCGCCGCATTCTGGTTCCTATGCTGGCTTGGGCCATCGCGCTGGGCCGCGATTCCGCCATTCATGCGGCTTATGTCGCGGTGATTCTTGGATTTGTGTTTCTCGGCGTGTATTGGCTGGCTCGCGCCATGCTAATACAGGGCCGGCACCCGGCTTGGGGTCTGATGTTCGTGCTGATGCCGGCGACGCTGGTGTCCATGGACCGCATGACCGTCGATGTGGCTCTGGCTGCGCTCACTGCTGGGTTCGTTTTGTTCTGCGACTCACGCTGGAAAGTACTTCCCATCCTGGTCTGCGCCGCGCTGACTCGCGAGACGGGACTGCTACTCACCCTTGGCTACGGAATCTTTCTCCTTTCACGCCGCCGCTTTGCCGATCTGCTTTGGACCGCCGCGTCCACTTTGCCGGCTATCTTCTGGTACGCATACGTGAACGGCCACACTCCGCACCAACCTACACCGGAGATCGTCAATCTGATTCCACTCGCTGGGTGGATCGAACGTGTTGCGCATCCCGAGATTTACGCTTTGCCTCACTTGCAGGCGCTGGCCGCGGTGGAACTGGACTACGTGGCGCTGGCGGGAGTCGCGCTGATGTTAGGACAAGCGGCGTGGCTCGCGTGGGCGCGGCGCTGGAATGCTCGAGCCGCGGCGATTTACGTCTTCGCGGCTGCGACCGCTTTTATCGGCAGCCGAAGCGTGTGGCAGGATGCGTTCAGCTACGGCCGCGTAGTGACGCCTCTGATGCTTCTGCTGGCGGCGGAGGACTCCCGGGCATATACACCGGTGCTGTTGATGGACGCCCGCATCGGATTAAACTTTTTGAAGCAAATCATCGGCGTCGCACGCGGCTTTGTCGGCGGATGAACTGTTAAAGTAAATACTTGTCCCGCGTCGTTTCTTCCCCAAATTCTGGTTCGGCCGGCGGTGTCCTTTGGACCCAGCTTTATCTGGGCTTGGGTTTCACCACCATGGCGACGCTCATCATGGAGCTCGCGCTTACGCGCATTTTCTCGGTGGTGTTTTACTATCATTTCGCGTTCCTGGCGATCTCGATAGCTCTGTTTGGGCTGGGCGCCGGCGGCGTCTTTTCGTACGTGGTTTCGGCGCGACCTGGCAATGTCTACCAGAAACTAGGCACGCTGGCGCTATCCGCAAGCCTCTCAGTATTG
>Ga0207711_10000882_pt1 | contig 28942 bp, 32 predicted proteins | sample KBSS34metaG_FD_184401 | JGI IMG/M metagenome (GOLD analysis project Ga0207711, IMG submission 184401) | Switchgrass rhizosphere microbial communities from Kellogg Biological Station, Michigan, USA - KBS S3-4 metaG (SPAdes) (version 2) | ecosystem: Host-associated > Plants > Roots > Rhizosphere... | reverse complement strand
CTTTTCGCCCCACCGCATCCGCGCCCGCCCCGAGACCACATAGATCACGCTCTCCAGCGGCCCGTGGTGGTGCGCGCCGGTCTTGGCGTTGGCGTGGATGTGCACGGTGCCGGCCCAGAGCTTCTGGGCGCCCATGCGGGCCCGGTCGACGGCCACGGCGCGGTCCATGCCGGGCGTGGTGGCGCTGACCTCGCCCAGCTGCTCGCCGGGCACAACGCGGACGCCGGAATGCTTCCAGCCATCTTCGGGGGTTTCAGGGGTGTCCTGGCTCATGGCGCCAGCAAACGCTGGGCGGCGGGGCTTGGCAACCGACGTCGGGACCTATTCGCGGGCCAGAAGGTAGAGGATGGCGCGAGAGCCCACGGCCAGGGCCACGGCGGCCACCAGCAGCTGCACGCCGAGGTCGCCCGCCCACCCCTCGATCGCGAATTCCGCGGCCAGCAGCAGACAAAGGCCCGCCAGGACCACGCAGGCCCAATGGATCACGCGCCCCAGGGTCCCGGCCGTCCCGACGTCAGGCCGACGCAGGCTGGGCCAGATCAGGTTCGGCCAGATCTGAGTAGGCATGGGGCTCGTCCTCCTGGGCGTCGTCATCGGCCTAGCCTTGCTCTCTCAGGATCATGGCCTGGGTCGGGCGCCAATGTTTCAACGCGGGCGCCGGCGGCAAAGATGCAGCGCTGCGCATGTCGCGGGCGCATCGCGGCGAGATTGCCGGAAGACCGGGCGTTCCGCCCGCGTGGACGCGACCCGCCATCGGTTCAGTTCAGCTGTGAGGGTTCGACCAGCGCCTCGTCCCATTCCCCGCCGTCGAGGATCAGCACGTGACGCGGTTCCCGGTCGGCGACCGCGAAATCACCCACGGCCTTCAAGGCTTCGGCCTTGGTGTCGAAGGCGCCGAGCTGGCCTTCCGCCTCGTCCAGCAGCAGCCAGCGCCCCTCCGACGCCACCACGCTTAGGTCGAACATCGCGTCCTCCGCTCCATCCAGCACCCGCCTTGTTCCACACAACGCCGCAAGGCGCGTTATGGCTGCGGGTCGCAGGGTCTGCGACCTAGAAGCGCACGATTTGGGTGTCGGAGCCGTTAAGGCCCCGGCGCTTTGCCGTTCAGTCGGCGTCGCGGAAGTAGGGTTCGACGGGGCCGGAGAGCTTGATGGTCAGCTGTTTGCCGCGGCGGTCGAGCGTCTTGCCGACGGCCAGCTTCACCCAGCCCTCGGAGACGCAATATTCGTCGACGTTGGTCTTGTCCTCGCCCTTGAAGCGGACGCCCACGTTCTTGGCCAGGATGTCGGCGTCGTAGAACGGGCTGTCGGGATCGGTGGAGAGGCGGTCGGGCAGGGTATCGGTCATGGGCCTCGCCGTCGCACAGCCGGCCGCCCGGTTCAAGGGCCCCCCTGTTTCCAGGCAAGGAGGCGGCGCCATTGCCGTCGCGTCAGGTTCCGAAACTTGGTATGTTGGGAGCCGGATCAAGACCCCCGGCAAGCCACAACGGGCGCGGATCAGGCGGGAGACGGCAGGATGAACCTCAAGACCCTTTGCATCGGCCTTTCGCTGGGTGCGCTTGGCGTGGCGATCGTCGCGCCCGCCGCCGTGGCCAAGGACGCGAAAGCCGCCGCCTATCACGCACCGCGGAACGCCTGGGGCCAGCCGGACCTGCAGGGGAACTGGACCAACGCCACCATCACGCGCCAGGAGCGCGACCCCAAGTACGGCGACCGCCTGGCGCTCACCGACCAGGAGGTGAAGGACCTGGAGAATGGCAACGCCGCCCTGGTCGCCGAGGGCAATAAGCCCACCGACCCCAACGCCAAGGTCACCGACCTGCCCACCAACTGCGGCCGCGGCTTCACCGGCGTCGACTGCGGCTACAACTCCGCCTGGGTCGATCCCGGCACCCGGATCATCGACCTCGAGGGGATCAAGCGGTCCTCGATCATCGTCGAGCCGAAGAACGGCCACCTGCCCGCCATGACCAAGGACGCCGCCGAGCGGATGCGCGCCCGGTTCGCCGGCGCACGCGGCGGCCGGGGCTCTTTCGACAATCCGGAAAACCGCTCCCTGGGCGAGCGCTGCATCCTGTCGTTCGGCTCCTCGGCCGGGCCGCCGATGCTGCCGCTGCTCTACAACAACAACTACCAGATCGTGCAGTCCAAGGATGAGGTCGCCATCGAGGTGGAGATGGTCCACGACCTGCGCCACATCCGCCTGACCGACCAGCACTTGCCGCAGACCATGAAGCAGTGGATGGGCGACTCGATCGGCCACTGGGAAGGCGACACCCTGGTCGTCGAGACCACCAACATGCGGCCGGAACAGGCGTTCCGCGGCGCTTCGCCAGAGCTGAAGATCACCGAGCGGTTCACCCGGGTGAACGCCCAGCAGATCAAGTACAGCTACACGGTCTCCGATCCGCAGATCTACACCGCGCCCTACACCGGCGAGGTGGCGCTGAACGCCACCAAGGGACCGATCTACGAGTACGCGTGCCACGAGGGCAACTACGCCCTGCCCGGCATCCTGGCCGGCGCGCGGGCCGAGGAGAAGGAAGCGCTGAACGCCGCCAAGGCCGCGGCCGCCGGGGGCGGCTCGCAGTAGCCGTCGCCGACCTTCATGTCGGTCTGAAATCGCGCGGCCATACTGAGGTCGACTTCCCGTGGTCGCATCGGGTTCTGATCCTGGAGTCTCGTGCGATGAAGCTGTTCCTTGTGGCTGGCCTCGCCGGCCTGTTGGTCACCGGCGCCGCGGACGCGGCCACGCGGCACACGCATTCCAGGCCGGCAGGCGCAGCAGCCGCCTCGACGGCCTCGTCGCGGACGCCCAACCTCGCGTCGCTGGACGGCGGCTTCGGCGGGGGCGCCCTGGCGGGTACGACGCTCAGGACGGACCTCCCCAAGGGCGGCGGCTCAGACCTCGGCCTGGGCGGCAAGCGCAGCCGCGGCGGCGATCTGTCCGGCCTCAGCGGCGGCAGGCATGGCGGAGGCGGCGGCGCCTCCGGTCTCGGCGGTGGGCGCGCTCACAAGAAGAGCGGCGGCCTCTGACCCCCTATCGACACCCGTCCACGACCTTCTCCAGGTCGGCGAGCCGCCGCTCGCGCATCAGCCGGCCGGCCGCCATCAGCTGATAGCGATCCGCCGCCCCGCCCGCATCGCGCAAGGCCGCGTCGCTGTCGGGGTATTTCGGGGCGCGCGCAAAGCCCTTCGGGACGCAGGCCTCCTTCACCGGCACCGGAACCTTCACTACCACAGGTGGCGCCGGCGGCGGCGGCGGGGCGGCCAGCGGCACCGCCTGGACCAGCGTCGGCGCGGGCGGCGCGGGCTTGGGTTTCATGAAGGTCGAGCAGGCGCTCAGCGCCAGGCCGCATGTCGCCAGAGCGGCGGCTGATCTCCAGGTGCGGCGGCTCATCTGAGGGTTTCGAGCACCGCGCGGTCGGCGCTTTCCATGCGGGCGCAGACGTCGAAGCCGACCGGGCTTCCGGCCAGGCGCTCGGCGCGGGCCTGGGCGGTGGCCGGCGTCGCGGTCGCCGCATTGGGCGGCATGCCGGGCTGCGCGCCCTCGCAGGCGGCGAGGCGGGCGTGCAAGACGGCGCCGGTGCGCATGTTCTGGGCGGACAGTTCGCCGACGCGCGCCCGCAGGGTGGCTTCGTTGCGGGCCGCCGTCAGCGAGGTCGCGACCAGCAGGCCGCACATCACGATCGCAAGCGCAAAGCCGATCGGCCCGGCCACCGGGCTGGTGAAGGCTTGGATCAGGGTTCGGAACACAGACAGTACGCCTTTCCGGACGGCCGGAGCTTGGCCTTCATCTCTACAAACGCTGGGGCGGGACGCAAGCTCCGCCACAACTAAGGCGGGGGCATGACGGACCCGTCGCGCAGGCGCCATACCCCCGTCGTCTTGGCGGCCTATGACGTTGTGCGGGGCGCGAAGGAGCGATGACCATGGCTGTCTACCGCATCTACCTGGTCCATGACGACGGGCGCCTGGAGCCCGACGAGAGCTTCTACTGCAAGACCGACGAGGAGGCGGTGGTGCGGCTGCACCCGCCCGGCCCGCTCGACGTGCGGGCCGAGCTCTGGCAGGGCGGACGCTTCATCGCCATCGCGGGCAGCCTTCGCCGACCGGGGGCGGAAGAGCGTCCGCGCGTCTAGCGCCCCCTAGTGCATGGGGCCGGCGACGATCTCAAGCTTGTTGCCATCCAGGTCGAACAGCACCGCGCCATAGTAGTCCGGCGCAATGTCGGGATGGGCGCCGGCCGCGCGTACGCTGGTCGCCCCGCCCGCCAGGGCCGCGGCATAGGCCGCGTCGACCGCCGCGCGGCTCTCGGCAGAAAAGGCGATGTGGGTTCCCAGACCCGCCACCTGCTCGCCGTTCACCGGGTAGAGGTAGAACTGGGCGCCCATGCCGCCCGGGCCGTAGGCGAGCTCGGCCAGGGTCTGGTGCGCCGGGGCGTGGCCCAGGGGCGCCAGGAGCGCGTCGTAGAAGCTGCGGGCGCGGGCCAGGTCGCGGACACCGACGGACAGGTGGTCGAACATTTGGGTCATCCTCACAGCGACAGCGTGTCCGGTCCAAATGTGCAGCCGCCTTCGCAACCGCAAGGCGGGAATCCACGACCTCGGCGGCGACCAACCTGGCCTAACCCGGCGGGTGCGCCTTCTCGGCGGCCTGGAAGCCGATGGTCTCGTGGCTGCCGTCGCAGAACGGCTTGGTCTTCGACGCCCCGCAGCGGCACAGCCAGATCTTCGTCTCGCCGGAGATGTCGATCGGCTGGCCGGTGGAATCGACCATCTTCAGTTCGCTCAAATCCCCGCCCACGACGATCGAGCCATTGGCCGAGAACAGCATCTTGATCGCCATGACAGGCGCCTCCTCTATTTCGGCTTCTGGAACTTCAGCACGAACTGGTCGGTCTTGCCGCGGATCGCCGGCTGGAAGACGTTGATCGTGTGGTCGTCGGCGGCATTGCCGAGCAGCTTGTTGTCTTCGGCCACCAGCTTGAAGCCGGCCGCCTCGACCTCCTTCTTGACCACCGCCTCATCGATCCGGTGCAGCTTGTTGGCGGTCTCGGTGACCGGGGCGCCGGCGGCGGCGGCATGGTCGACGATCAGGTAGATGCCGCCGGGCTTCAGCGCCTTGAAGATCTGCTTGTTGACGCTGTCGGCGGTGTCGGGCGCGAACGGCGGCAGGTGCAGGTCGTGATAGTTCTGCACGGTCAGCACCAGGTCCTGGCCGTCCGGCAGGCCGGTGGCCGACAGCGGCCCGGTCACGGCGCTGGCGTTCTTGTAGTCGGCCACGACGCCCGACTGCTCGGTCCCGTAGGCCGCGCGGAACTTGATGAACTCCGTGCACTGGAAGCCCGTGACATGGCCCTTGTCGCCCACCGCCGGCGCCAGGATGCGGGTGAAGTAGCCGCCGCCCATCATGAAGTCGGTGACCTTCTGGCCGGGCTTCACCCCAGCCAGCGCCAGCAGTTCGCCGGGCTTGCGCGCCGCGTCGCGCCCGACGTCGGCGGTCGGCCGCGCCTTGTCCGCCAGGGCGGCCGAAATGTTGGCCGGAACCGCGGCCATGGCCGCGCCCGCCACGCCCAGCGCCAGCGCCGTCAGCCCCGAAACCACTGTCCTGCGATGCATGCCCAGATCCTCCCGATCCCTTGAGTGGCGGGGACCCTAGCACCGGATTTGCGGGGCGCGCGAGACGCCTTGCGGCGGACTGCCCCTTTCGCGTCTCCCGGCGGCGCGCTACGCCTAACGGAGTTCGGGGGATTTGCATGTCGATGACCGACCTTGCCGCAGGGCCGAGCGCGTGAGCGCCGGCGTCGCCACGGACGAGACGGACGTCGTCCCGCTCTCCACACCCCAGCGCATCAGCCTGCTGGGCTATGCCGGGACCCCGATCCTGATCGGCAATTTCGCGGCGCCCTACTGGGGCGTGCTGGCGCTGCCGATCACCTTCTTCCTGAAGAACCGGCTGCATCTGGACGCCAACCAGACCGCCAGGTTCCAGCTGATCGCCGCCATCCCGCTGTTCGTGGGCTTCCTGTTCGGCTTCATCCGCGACCGCTGGAGCCCGTTCGGCACGGGCGACCGCGGCTATCTGGTGCTGTTCGGCGCGCTGACGGCGGCGGCCTATGCCGGCATGGCGTTCATCGAGCCGACCTATGCGGTGCTGCTGACCGGCGTGGTGCTGATCACCATCCTGCTGCAGTTCGGGGCCGGCGCCGCGGCGGGCCTAGCGTCCGGCGTGGGCAACCACCACGCCATGACCGGCCAGATGTCGACGGTGATGAACGCCGCCACCCTGTTCCCGGTGGTCCTCGCCGCCCTGCTGGGCGGCCAGCTCTCCGGCATGCTTGAAGGCGCCGGGGCGGCCAGCGCGGCGCGCACCCTGTTCCTGCTGGGCGCCGGCCTGATGGTCGCGCTCACCGCTTTCGGCGCGTTCGGGCCCAAGCGCCTGTTCGACGACGCGGCCAAGGGCGCCCAGGCGCCGTCGCTCAGCCCGGCCGCCGACGTCATGCGCCTGCTCAAGACCTACGCCATCTATCCGGTGATGATCATCCAGCTGCTCTGGCAGTTCGCGCCGGGCGCCAACCTGGCCATGCAGTTCCACATGGCCAACGACCTGCACGCCACCGACGCCCAGGTGGGCCAGTTCTTCGCCATCTTCTACGTCGGTTTCCTGCCGGTGTTCTTCCTCTACGGCTTCCTGGCGCGCCGCGTGCGCCTGGGCGTGCTCCTGTGGATCGGCGCCGTCCTGGCCGTGCCCCAAATGGCAAGCTTGCTGTTCATCAAGTCGGCGGAAGGCGCCCTGCTGGCCGCCATCCCCATGGGCCTGCTGGGCGGCATCGGCCAGGCGGCGTTCACCGACCTCGCCATCCGCTCCTGCCCCAAGGGCCTGGAGGGGACGATGATGATGCTGTTCCTGTCCGGCTACTGGATCTCCGCCCGCTTCGGCGACGTGCTGGGCGCCGACCTCTATGTGAACCACGGCGGCTTCAACGTGGCGCTCTGGGCGACCATCGCCGTCTACGCCGCGATCCTTCCGGTCATCCTGTTCATCCCCAAGTCCATCAAGGCGACCATCGACGCCTGAGCTTAGGCGAGCGCCTCGCGCTGCGCGGCCGCCTCGGCGCGCCGGTGACGGACGAGCGCGGCGTAGCCGAGGTCGTGCTCCAGGTGCTCCACCAGCCGCCCGCCCACCAGCGCCGCCTGATTCCATTCCAGTCGCAGCGCCTGACGCGCGCGGCGGTCGGGCGCAATGTCCTCGCCATAGGCCGGATCCAGGTGGGCGGTGATCTCCTCGCGCGAATAGACGCTCATGGCCGCCTCGACGTCGGGCCGGTCGAGGTCGACCCCCCAGTGCGCCCAGATCCGCCGCACCCAGACCTCCGGCTCGGCCTGCAGGTCCTCGTAGCGGACCACCAGCACCCGGTCGGGGAAGACCTGCCGCAGCAGGCCCCAGCGGTTGAAGAACCGGATGAACCACCACAGGTCGACGCCCTTGCGCGACGGTTCGCGGGCCACGTAGTCGTCCAGCGGCCCCAGCGCCTTCGCCTCGCGCCATTTGAAGAAATAGGACAGCACCGCGTCGGGGATGTTGCGCACCAGCACCACCGTCGGCGCCAGCTTCACCAGCCTGAGCGCCCCCAGGATCGCCACCAGGCGTGACGGCATGTGGTGCGAGCTGCCGATCCGCGGCGCCTCGGGGAAGCGGCGGGGATGGCGGGCATGGCCGATGAAGTCGTCGCTGGCCGGGCCGCTCGACCGCGCGGGCCTGGGCAGGCCCAGCCGATGCGCGATCGCCGCGCTCAGCATGAAGCGCAGCCAATGGGTCCCGGAGTTGTGGCCGCTGATCAAAAACCCGTCGACCTTGCGGCCGTAGTGCAGGAGGTGGAACCGCGAGAAATCATCGCGCAGATCCGCGGCAAGCAGCGACAGCCCCCGATTGCCCATGCGCTCTCCCCAGGCCCGCTCACCGCACAACGCCTGAGATTTTTATATGTTTCTTATACGGGAAAATGTCGTGCGGAGACGATTGCGTATCGCTTCTGAAACCCACCCGACAGACTGCGGCGGGATGGCGGCAGGGCGCGACCGAGGCCGCGACGCACGCATCGGTTGTGCGCAACCATATCGCGACTTTCGCGGCGCTTGCCCCCTCGGGCAGGCCATTCAACAGCGTTAGCCAATTTGCTTCACGGGCCGTTATGCACGGCCGCCTATCCTGCAGTCTGGCGCTTGAAGGGGCGCGTACAATGAGTGACGCGTTGAGACTGCTGCACGACCTGGCGCAGGTGCTACGGGACCTGCGGATCGACCCGCTCGCCGCGGTGATCGTTGTCGCCATCCTGGCGGCCTATGCCGAACAGCGCCTGGCCCGCGGCCGCGCGCCCCAGTTCACCTCCGAACACAGCGAGATCGCCGCCGATCCGGCCAACAGCGCCGATCGTCAGAAGCGCCGGCGCTAGCGGCCGATCTCCGGTTGGCCTGATCGGCGCCGCAATCGCCTTGGTTGTAAGCGGAACATATCTCGACCTGCGCGGTTAACCGCCACGAGTGGGCTCTGTTCAGGAAGACGACGTCATGTTGGGAAACACCAAGCGGCAGCTGCTGGCGGCGCTCGCCGGCGTGGCGACTTTGATGGGCGCGCAGGCTGCGCGCGCCGCGGTGATCATCTACAGCGACGCCGACACCTTCAGGGTCGCGGCTGGCCCGATCAAGGCCTTCGCGTCGGATGGCGACGTCGCCCACGGCCTTGGGGTCAACGCCGGCTCGTTCGTCACCGCCGAGGCGCTATTCCGCGACAGCTTCAACGCCGGCTCCGGCGTCATCGACTTCCACTTCGCCGGCGGGACCACCGCCTTCGGCGGCGCCTTCGACCGCCTGCCCGGCAGCAACTTCAGCAATGAGCTGAAGGTCACCCTGGTCTTCGCCGACGGCACCCGCGAGGTGCTGGACCCCATGGCCTACAAGAAGAGCGGCTTCTTCGGCCTGACCGCCGGCAAGGTCTTCACCGACGTCATCTTCGAGAACATCGCCGGTTCCGGCGGTGGCGGTGGTGGCGGTGGTGGCGGTGGCGGTGGCGGTGGCGGCGGTTTCAGCAGCGGCCTGAACTTCAGCGACTTCGTCCCGCCTCCGCCCCCGGCGAGCCAGATCGCCGGATCCGATGTGGTCAACGCGGTCTTCAACAGAGGCGTCGGCGGCGACCTGCGCGCCGCCCTGGTGATCCCGGAGCCCACCACCTGGGCGATGATGATCGGCGGCCTGTTCGGCGCAGGCGCCCTGCTGCGCCAGCGCCGCCGCCCGGCCGCTCTGGCCTAGCGGACCGCGACCACCTCGACCTCGGCGCCGTTGAGCACGGCCGTGTCACCGACCGCCTTGCCCAGCAGGGCGCGCGCCAGCGGCGAGCGGTAGGACACGCTGCCGGCGTTCGGATCGGCCTCGTCCTCGCCGACGATGCGGAAGGCCTGCCGGCGCCCGTCATCGCGCTCGAACTCCACCGTGCGGCCGAACTTCACCGCGTCGGGATCGCCCTGCGGCTCGGTGAGTTGGGCGCTGCCCCGCCGCGACGACCAGTAGCGCAGGTCGCGGGTGGCGCGGGCCATGGCGGTGCGGTCGGCGCTGATTCCGCCCTCGGCCTGGGCCGCGGCGTAGGCCGCCTTCGCCGCCGCCAGCTCGGCCTCGATGGCCGCCAGGCCAGAGGCGGTGACCAGGTTGGGATGCTCCGAGATCGGCCGGTCAGGCAGGTTCGCGGCCTGGGCCTCGTAATCCTCTTCGCGGGTGAAGGCGACAGCCATGCGCAAGACTAGACCCGCGCGCAAACCTATCCAAGATTTAACATTTTCAGGGCTTTACGCCAACGCCGCGCCGCCGGACCCTGCCGCCAGCTTCTGGGAGGCTCCGTCATGACCCGCTCGTTCCACACCCTGCGCCTGGCGTTCTGCGCCGCCGCGGCCGCGCTCGCCCTGCCCGCCGCGGCGATGGCCCAGGTCCCCCCGCTGGTCGAATGGCGCGTCGAGGCGCCGATCACCAACGGTCAGGTGCAGCTGGAGCTCAGCTACCGCCTGCCCGGCCACTATTCGAACTACAGCCATGGCGCCGCGCTCAGCGACCTGGCCGGCTTCGCCCCCGCCGATCTGACCGCGGCGGAGACCCGCATCGTGCACTTCCGCCTGCACCGCGACGCCGGCGACTTCGCCTGCGAGGGCCAGGCGCGGATGGGCCAGGCCTCCGGCGCCTGCACCTTCGCCCAGAACCCCGCGTTCGCGCCCGCCCTGAAGAGCCGCGGCGTCGCCGCGCCGGACGACACCCAGGCGTTCAACCTGGCCATCGCCGACATCGGCCTCAGCTATGTGGATGAGCTCGGCCACCAGGCCTACGCCAAGCCGACGCCCGACGATCTGGTGCGCGCCGGCCAGCATGGCGCGAACCTCACCTACCTGAAGACCATGGGCGGCCTGGGCTACCGGATGGGCCAGGTCGGCGACCTGATCCGCGCCCGCGACCACGGGGTCACCGCGACCTACGTCCAGGGTCTGGCGGCCGCCGGCTACGCCCGCGTGCCGATCGAAGACCTGCTGCGGGCCCGCGATCACGGGGTGAACGTCGCCTACCTGCAGGGCCTCGCCGAGGCCGGCTACAAGGGCCTGCCGCTGGATGAGGTTGTGCGGATGCGCGACCACGGGGTCACGTCCGCCTTCATCCGCCGCGTCTCGACAGAAGGCCGCCTGGAGCCGGATCAGCTGATCCGGCTGCGCGACCGCGGCGGCGATTAGACGGCGACGCGGTTTTCCGGCGGGAAGCGCTGCGGCTCGTTGGCCGCCTCCTGGCCGAGCCCCGCGAAGAAGTAGCTGATCTCCACGTCAAGCGCGCAGGACAGCTTCCACAGCATGGTCGCCGACAGGCGGCACACCGCCGCCTCGTACTTGTGAATCTGCTGGAAGGTCACGCCGCAGCTGTCCGCCAGCGTCTGCTGTGAAATTCCCAAAAGCCGGCGCCGAGCCTTCAAACGCCGTCCAACCATCACCCCAACATCGTCGCGCATCTCACTCACCCACCCGTCAAACAGATCCCAACAACGAGGCTCCAGTGAACCGCGTTCGGAAAACGGGTAATTGTAATAACGCGACACCAGAAACCCTATTCGCGCAGACCTGTGCGTCGCTTTACGCAGACCGCTTCGAGCCGACGGGCGGGCGCGCGTCGGTCGGCGGCTGCAGCACCTGCACCGGCGAGCCGAGCAGCGCCTTCCGGCGCTTCCAGGCCTCGGCCATGATCGGCTGCACCCGGGCCAGGTACTGCTTGGGGGTCGAGCCCATGTAGTAGCTGAATTCGTGGATGAAATGGGCCTGGTCGGTGAACTGGCCATCCAGCGCCTGCGACCAGGTGCCCTCGCCGGTCTCGCGCATCGCGGCCAGGGTTCGCAGCACCCGCTGCCGGCGCAGCAGCCGTTTCGGCGACAGGCCGAAGTACTTCAGCGAGAATCGCTCGAGCTGCCGCGCCGACAGGCCGAAGGCGTCGGCCCAGTCGCTCACCGTTTGCACCGCCGGATCCTGCAACGCCTGGTGGGCGGCCGCCACGACCTCGGCCTCCGGGGCGGGGCGCAGAAGCCTCAGGAACACCTCGTCCAGCACCGCATAGAGCGCCTCGTCGTCGCCGCCCGCCGCGGCCGTGGCCTGGAGCTTGCGGTAGAGATCCTCCGCGGCCGGCCCGATGGCCTCGGAGATCGTCCCCATGCGGTTGGTGAAGTCGGCCGCCGACTTGTCGGTGAACCGCGGCCAGCCCTGGGGCATCATGCCGACGCCGACCATCAGCCCCGCCGAACCGGTCACCCAGACCGCGCGCTCCAGGGCGCCGGTCAGGCCGATCGTTGGCACCGGCGCGGTGGGCTCGTCGGGGAAGTCGGCGGTCCATTCGCCGGACAGGATCAGCCGCAGGTTCGGCCATTCGGGGAAGATCTGGTCGCGCACCGTCCCCGGCCCCGTGACCTTGACCAGGTAATAGGTGGTGATCGCCTCGCGCAGCCCAACGGCTGGCAGGTGGTAAGTCACGGAAGCCACGGCTGCGCCCACAGGCCCGCCGCCAGCCCCCTCTTTCGGCTCCGCGCGCATAACGTTGTAACTCGTGAGCAGGGCAAAGGTTCGCGACTGCGGCGAAAATTTAGCCCGCCGCGCGAACTTTTCGCGAGCGCTTTATCTCAGTGCGGCGGCTCGGCCAGGCCTTCCAGCTCGGCCGTGCGGCGCTGATAGGCCTCCTTCAGCGCCTGGGGAGAGCGCCGCGCGGCCGCCTCGCGGGTGACCAGCCAGTCGACCTGGTCGGGGTCGCCGCCGGCGCTGGCGGCGCGCTCAGCCGCCTTGCGCAGATCGTGGTCGGCCGCCGACAGGGCCGGATCGGCGCAGACCATCTGATCGGCCTTGCTGCCGCCCGGCGCGCACGACGGGACGGCGGCGACCTTCGCCGTGGCCTTGGTGGCGGCCTTGTCCGCGGCCTTGGCCGGCGCGGGCGCCGCATCAGGGGCGCGCGGCGTCGCCTCGGCCCGCGCCGGTGAGGGGGTGATCTGCAGGGACATCGCCGCGGCCGTCTGTTTCGCGGGCGCGGGCCCTTCGATGGCGGAGGTGTCGATCGGCGGCGGCGCGGGCGTCACGCTGGCGACCGCGACCGGCGCTGGCGCCGAGGCCGCGTGGCCAAAGGCCCGGTCCACGGTCGGCCGCAGCCACAGGCCGAGCGCCAGCCCGACCGCCAGCGTCCCCGCCAGCAGCAGGATCAGGGCCGGGGCCGTCGAGCCCTCCTCCTCGGGGTCGTCCAGGGGCGCGCCATCGGCGCGCTCGGCGGCGGCCTGCGCCAGGCGCGCCTTCACCGCCTCCGGGATCGGCCCGTTGTAGATCATGTAGGGGCCCTTGGCCTCGCGCCTTGCCATGCTCGCCCTCTCACCCAACGGACTTCTCCGACAGCGGACAACCTAAGGTGCGAATCACTGATCCGCGAAGCCCGCCCGCCGCACATCAGAGGTGGTGGGTGCAGAATGCCAGCAGAAGGATCACCGGGATCGGAACGCCGAGCACAAGCAGAAGGACGGAGCGCATGAGAGCCTCGTTTATTGTCGATTGGATGACGCCCAAGCTTTGGGCCCGCGACTAACGCAGGGACGCTGGCGCGCGTTCCGTTCGACGGAGCGCCTAGCCGGCGGCGGCGGCGATCACCAGCTGGGTGGTCTGCTTCACCGGCAGCGAGAAGGTGGCGCTGGTGCCCTGGCCGGGCGCGCTCCTCAGGTCGAGCAGGCCGCCGTGCATCTCCACCAGCGACTTGGTCAGCGCCAGACCCAGGCCCGTGCCCTGCTGGGTCTTGGCGTGCTGGCTCTCGATCTGCTCGAAGGGCCGCGCCAGCCGCGCCAGGTCGTCGGCCGGGATGCCGATGCCGGTGTCCTGCACGCTTATCCGCACGCGCTCGCCCAACGGGTCGTTCCGGCGCTCGGCGTGGATGGTGATCAGCCCGCCGCGCGGGGTGAACTTGATGGCGTTGGAGAGCAGGTTCAGCAGCACCTGCTTGATCGCCCGGTAGTCGGCTTCCACCTCGGGCAGGTCGGAGAAATCCAGGCGCAGCGCCAGGCCCGCCGCCTCGGCCCGGTTGCGCACCAGGCGCAGCGCGTCCTCGGCCACGTCCTCCAGCGAGACCGGCTCGAAGCGCAGGTTCATCTTGCCGGCCTCGATCTTCGACATGTCGAGGATGTCGTTGATCAGCGCCAGCAGATGCTGGCCGGAATTCAGGATGTCGCGGCAGTAGTCCTTGTAGCGCGGATCGCCCACCGGTCCGTACATCTCGGCGATCATGATCTCGGAGAAGCCGTTGATCGCGTTCAGCGGCGTGCGCAGCTCGTGGCTCATATTGGCCAGGAACTCGCTTTTGGCCTGGTTGGCGCCCTCGGCGCGGACCTTCTCGGTCTCGTACTTGCGGGCCAGTTCCGAGAGCTGCTCCTGGCTGCGCTCCAGGTTGACCACCACGCGGCGCAGCTCGTCCTCGTTGACCCGGCGCGCCTCTTCCTGGGCCTTGAGCGCGGTGATGTCGGCGGCGGTGACCACGGCGCCGCCCTCGGCGGTGGTCCGCTCGGAGATCTGCACCCAGCGCCCGTCGACCAGTTCGGCCTCGCGCACGCCCTTGCGCCCGCCCAGCGCCGGGAACTCCTGGCGGATGGCGAGCCGGGCGTGCGCCTCCAGCTCCTCGCGCACCACACCGGGCTTCAGCACCTGCGGCTCCAGGCGGAAGAACGAGCGGTAGTTGCGATTGCACATCAGCAGCCGGCCCTGGCGGTCCCAGAGCACGAAGGCTTCCGAGACGCTCTCGATGGCGTCGCGCAGGCGGGTCTCGGCGGCCTGGGCGCGGGCCTGGGCCAGGCGCTCCTCGGTCACGTCCAGCGCCACGCCGATGATCCGGGCGAAGCCGCCCTCGGGGCTCTTGCCGAAGCCCTGGCCGCGCGCGTCGATCCAGATCGGCCGCCCGCCCGTCAGGCTGGGCACCCGGAACGAGACGTCGAAACCGCCATAGATCGCCGCGGTCGCCAGCGCCTCGCGCAGGCCGTCGCGATGGCCTTCGGAGACCCGCTCCAGCACGTCCTGGCCCTCGACCACGCCGCCGCGCCAGCCGAACAGGGCGGCGGTGACGTCGGACATGAAGATCTTGTCCTCCGCCAGATCCCATTCCCAGATGCCGCAGCGCGCGGCCTCGACAGCCAGGCGGAAGCGCTGCTCGCTGTCGGAATAGGCGGCGTGGGCGCGCTCGACGCGACGGGATTCCAGGAACAGCAGACCGCCCAGGGCAAAGGCCATGAGCATGGGCAGGACCAGGGTGACGATTTCCTCGGTGCGGCCGATCGGGCCCTTCATCAGCCGGATCACCGCCACGCCGGTATAGGCGGCCAGCAGCACCAGCGCGGCCAGGATAGCCAGCCGCGAGAACCGCTGGGTCGGCGGTTTGGCCAAGGCCAGATCGGCCAGCCGGGCCTGCGGCCCGTCCTCGGCCGCGCTCTCGCCCTCGCGTGCCGTCACGACCGGCCGACCCTCCCCGCAAATCACCAAACCAGACCGCGAAGCTTACCCGCGAACCGTTAACAGCGTCACCGCCATTCACTACGGAATTGGGTTAACCCCTGCGTCAAATGGCGTGCGGTCCTCCTCCCCTTGCGGGAGGAGGTGGCCTGCGTATGCAGGTCGGAGGCGGGGTCTCTCAGAACCCGCAGCTTTAGACGAAGCTCAGCATCGCGCGGATGGCGGAGCAAGACCCCACCTCCGTCAGCCATTCGGCCGACACCTCCTCCCACAGGGGGAGGAGGACGCTTTGAGTCAGCTCCCATCCTCCGCCAGCGAGCGGCTGACCAGTTCGAAGACGTTCTTCGACAGGCCGGGGTGGGCCATGATCCGCGCCAGCTCGGCCTTCATCAGCGCGCCGAGCTCGGGCTTGTAGCGCCGCCAGCCGCCGAGCGGCTCCACCAGCCGCGCCGCCGTCATCGGGTTGAAGCCATCGGTGGCCAGGATCTGGTCGGCCAGGAACCGGTAGCCCGCCCCGCTGGGATCGTGGAACCGCACCGGGTTGAACTGGGCGAAGGTCGAGACGAGCGCCCGCAGGCGATTGGGGTTCTTGGCCTCGAACGCCGGGTGGGCGGTCAGGCCCATCACCCGGCCGAGCGCGCCCTCGTCGGGATCGCGGGCCTGCACGGCGAACCATTTGTCGATCACCAGGGGCTCGCCCTTCCAGCGCTCGTAGAAGTCTGAGAGCGCCTTCTCGTAGAGCTCGCCGCCGATGCAGGTGAGCGCGCCTAAGCCCCCGATCGCGTCGGTCATGTTGGCGGCGGCCTCGTAGTGGCCCCAGGCCAACTCGCCCACCTCCGAGCGCGGGTTGGCGGCCAGAAGATCGAGGGCGGCGTTGCGCAGCGCGCGGCGGCCGGCGCCGGCGGCGTCGGGTGAGAACTCGCCGATCTCCTGCAGGCCCGCGTGCAGCCGCCGCAGCTCGTCGGAGAGATGCAGCGCCAGCCGCATCCTGAGCGCATCGCGGGCCTCGTGGATCGCCGCCGGGTCGGCCGGGCTCATGGCCAGCGCCAGGTCGGGCTCGGACGGCAGGTTGAGCAGCAGGGCCTTGAACGCCGGGTCGGCGGCCTGGTCGCCCAGCGCGCGGCCCACGGCCTCCGCGTAGCGCTCCTCGCCCACCTCGTCGGCCTGGCCGGTGGCGCGGGAAAGGATCAGCGCGCGGGCCAGCTCCTGGCCGGCCTCCCAGCGGTTGAACAGGTCCGGATCGCCGGCCAGCAGCAGGTAGCGGTCGCGGGCCTCGGCCTGGCTGGTCAGCTTCACCGGGGCGGAGAAGCCGCGCAGCGCCGAGACCACCGGCCGCTCGTCGATGTCGGTCAGCGTGACCTTGGTGGTCTTGCCCTCCAGCACCACCACCGTCTCATCGAGCGCCTCGCCGTTGCGCAGAAAGGCCTGGGTGCGGCCATCGGAATCCAGCAGGCCCACGACCACCGGGATCGGCAGCGGCCGCTTGGTCCCCTGCCCCGGCGTCGGGTCGGTCTCCTGGGTGAGCTCCAGTTCCAGCTCGCGGCGCTCGGCGTTGTAGGTGCTGGTCAGGCTGACGTTCGGGGTGCCCGCCTGCTCGTACCAGGCGAAGAAGTCGGTGAGGTCTTTGCTTGTCACCTCGGCGAAGCACTTGATGAACTCCTCGACCGTGGTGGCGTGGCCGTCCCAGCGGTCGAAATAGAGGTCCATGCCGGCGCGGAACGCCTCGGGCCCGATCAGGGTCTTCAGCATGCGGATGACCTCCGCGCCCTTCTCGTAGATCGTCGCCGTGTAGAAGTTGTCGATCTTCAGGTAGCTCGATGGCCGGACCGGGTGGGCCAGCGGGCCCTGGTCTTCACTGAACTGCCGCGCGCGCAAGGCCTTCACGTCCTTGATCCGCTGCACGGCGTGGCCGCGCATGTCGGCCGAGAAGCTCTGGTCGCGGAAGACCGTCAGGCCCTCTTTCAGGCAGAGCTGGAACCAGTCGCGGCAGGTGATCCGGTCGCCGGTCCAGTTGTGGAAATACTCGTGCGCCACGACGCTCTCGATGCGCTCGAAGTCCATGTCGGTGGCGGTCGCCGGGTCGGCCAGCAGCAGCGAGGAGTTGAAGATGTTCAGCCCCTTGTTCTCCATGGCCCCGAAGTTGAAGTCGCGGACGGCGACGATCATGAACAGGTCCAGGTCGTACTCGCGCCCGAACGTGTCCTCGTCCCACTTCATCGAGCGCTTCAGCGCGTCCATGGCGTAGGCCGCACGTGGGGCCATCCCCGGGTCGACGTAGATGCGCAGATCCACCGACCGCCCGGTCATGGTGACGAGCTTGTCTTCCAGCACGTCGAGCTCGCCGGCCACCAGGGCGAACAGGTAGCAGGGCTTCAGGAACGGATCGTTCCAGACGGCGAAGTGGCGCCCGCCCGGCAGGTCGCCGGACGACATCAGGTTGCCGTTGGAGAGCAGGCGGTGGAAGCCCTTGTCGGCCTCGATCCGCACGGTGAAGCGCGACAGCACGTCGGGCCGGTCCGGCCAGAAGGTGATCTTGCGGAAGCCCTCGGCCTCGCACTGGGTGCAGAAGCGCCCGGCCGACATGTAGAGCCCGTCCAGCGCCTTGTTGGCCTCCGGATCGATCTCGACCTCGGTCTCCAGGGTGAACGCGTCCGGCGCGTTCGGGATGGTCAGGTGCTCGTCGTCGATGGTCCGCTCGGCCTCGGCCAGCACCCGGCCGTCGATGGCCACCGAGATCGCCGTCAGCCGCTCACCGTTGAACTGCAGCGGATCCTTGTGCTCGCCGTTCCGGCGCACCTTCAGGATGGCCTTCACCCGGGTGGCGTTGGGTTTCAGGTCGAAGGTGAGGTGGACCTCGTCCACGAGGAAGGCGGGGGGCCGGTAGTCGACGAGACGGATCGGCTGGGGGGTGTCTGTACGCATCCATGGGATTTAGCCCCCTGGCGCGCGTCTCGCCAGCCGCCGCGTTCTCGTCGAACAGGTTCGCCCAGCCGCGACCTTTCGTCTCTCCGGCCTTTTTCTGCCAGCGGTCATGTAGGCGACGGACGTTATGCAGCGTAACGCTACAAGCTTGACCGCCCGGGGGGAGCGATCTGAGTGAAGGCTTACCGTATCTATATCGTCGATCCGGACGGTCGCCTGCAGCTGGGCCAGGCGTTCGAGGCGACGGACGACAAGGCTGCGGCCGAGCGGGCGCTGGGCGCCGCCTCCAAGGGCCATGTGGCTGAACTCTGGGAAGGCGGCCGGATCGTCGGGCGGGTCAGCGAGCACGGGGTGTTCGAGCCCGGCGACGGGGCCTGACGCCCCCAGAAGCTGCCTGACGTCAGGTCACGCTTTTTTCCCCATCCCGCCCGCGTATGCTGGCTTCCAGAGGAAACTCTCAAACGCCGGGAAAACCCGGGGCCGAGAAGCCGGGATGAACCGCGATGAACTTCGACTTTTCCGACGACCAGAAATTCCTGAAGGGTGAGGCGCGCAAGTTCCTCGAGGCCAACAGTCCGACGACCAAGGTCCGCAAGGTCCTGGACGACGACGCCAAGGCCTATGACGCCGACCTGTGGGCCGCTGTGGCCGGCCAGGGCTGGCTGGGCGCGGCGATCCCGGAAGAGCACGGCGGCCTCGGCCTCGGGCACCTGGAGCTCTGCGTCATCGCCGAGGAGCTGGGCCGCGCCGTCGCCCCGATCCCCTTCGCCTCCACCGTCTATTTCCTCGCCGAGGCCGTGATGCTGGCCGGCGACGACAAGCAGAAGGCCGCCATCCTGCCGAAGATCGCCGCCGGCGAGCTGATCGGCGCCCTCGCCACTTCCGAGGGCCCCGGCGTGCTGACCGAGGGCTCGGTGAAGACCACGGTGGCCGGCGGCAAGCTCTCCGGCGTGAAGATCCCCGTCACCGACGGCGACATCGCCGACCTCTGCCTGGTGATCGCCAAGGAAAACGGCAAGTCCGGCCTCTATCTGGTCGACCTGAACGGCGCCGGCGTCACCCGCGAGGCGGTGAAGACCCTCGACCCCACCCGCGACGCGGCGCGCCTGGTGTTCAAGGACGCCCCGGCCGAGCGCCTCGGCCCGGCCGGCGAAGGCTTCGCGCTCCTGGAACAGATCAACGACCGCGCCGCGATCCTGCTCAGCTTCGAACAGTGCGGCGGCGCCGACAAATGCCTGGAGATGGCCAAGGCCTATGCGCTCGAGCGCTACGCCTTCGGCCGGGTCATCGCCTCCTACCAGGCGATCAAGCACAAGCTCGCCGACATGTACGTGAAGAACGAGCTGGCCCGCTCCAATTCGTACTACGGAGCCTGGGCGCTCAACACCAACGCCCCGGAAATGCCCATCGCCGCCAGCGCCGCGCGGATCGCCGCCTCGGAAGCCTTCTGGTTCGCGTCGAAGGAAAACATCCAGACCCACGGCGGCATCGGCTTCACCTGGGAAATGGACTGCCACCTCTACTACCGCAGATCCCGCCAGCTCTCCCTCGTGGCCGGCGCGCCCCGGGTCTGGAAGGAACGGCTGGTCAGCCACCTCGAACGTCGCAACGCGGCCTAAGGACGGACGTCATGGATTTCAACGACACCCCCGAAGAAGCCGCCTACCGCGCTGAAGTGCGCAAGTGGCTCGACGCCAACGCGCCCAAGAAGGCCGTCGCTGACGATGGCGAGGGCGGCGGCTCCATGGCCGCGTCGAAGGCCTGGCAGGCCAAGAAGGCCGCCGCGGGCTACGCCCAGATCACCTGGCCCAAGGAATGGGGCGGCGCCGGCGGCACGCCCATCCAGCAGGTGATCTTCAGCGCCGAGGAAGCCAAGCACCCGATCCCCGGCAACCCGTTCCAGATTGGCCTGGGCATGTGCGTGCCCACGGTGGCCACCTTCGCCGACCAGGCCACCAAGGACCGCTTCGTGGGCCCCGCGCTGCGCGGCGAGGAGATCTGGTGCCAGCTGTTCTCCGAGCCCTCCGGCGGCTCCGACGTGGCCGCGGCCCGGACCAAGGCCGTGCGCGCCGACGACGGCTCCGGCGACTGGCTCATCTCGGGCCAAAAAGTGTGGACGACGGGCGCCCAGTTCTCGGACTTCGGCATCGTCGTCTGCCGCACCGACCCGGACGCGCCCAAGCACAAGGGCCTGACCATGTTCTGGCTCGACATGCATTCGCCGGGCGTCGAGGTGAAGCCGATCCACCAGATGTCCGGCGGCTCCGGCTTCAACGAGGTGTTCTTCACCGACGTGCGCGTGAAGAACAGCCAGATGGTCGGGCCCCTGAACGAAGGCTGGAAGGTCAGCCTCGTCACCCTGATGAACGAGCGCCTCGCCGTGGGCGGGGCGTCCGGCGCCGGCTGGAAGGAGTTCATGGAGGCCGCGCGCGGCGTGCAGGGCTACGACGGCCATGCGGCCATCAAGGACCACGCCATCCGCGAGAAGCTGGCCGACTGGTACGTCCAGGCCGAGGGCCTCAAGCACACCCGCAACCGCACCATGACCGCGCTTTCCCGCGGCCAGACGCCGGGGCCGGAAAGCTCGATCGGCAAGATCGTCTCGGCGGTCCAGATGCAGGACCTGGGCAATTCGGCGCTGGAGATGCTCGATCAGTTCGGGATCATCGCCGATCCGGAGCTGGCCCCGCTGCACGCGGCCTTCCACACCTCGGTGATGTTCGCGCCGGGCCTGCGCATCGCCGGCGGCACCGACGAGATCCTCAAGAACATCATCGCCGAGCGGGTCCTGGGCCTGCCGGGCGACATCCGCGTCGACAAGGACGTGGCGTTCAAGGACATGCCGACGGGCCGTTAGCCGGGGTTCGCGGCCTTCTCGAGGAGGGCCGTCTCTCGCGCCGGCGTCAGGCCTGAGCGCAGCTTGGCCTGCCGCTCCGGCGTCTGCTTGCGGAACCAGGCCAGGGTGTCGGCCGCCGTCACCGGCAGCGGGCGGTAGGTCAGCCCGGCCTTCAGCGCCTTAGAGATGTCGCGGCGGTGGAAGCCGAAGGTCTCGCCCTCGCCCGGGATCCACACCGGCATATCGCCCCAGGCCGAGACCTTCTCCCGCTCCAGCCAGGCGGCGTTGGCCCAGGTGTAGGTCGGGTGCGCACCCACGCCCTCGGCAATCCCATCCAGCATGTGGCGCATGGTCAGCGGCCTGGCCGGCCCCGTGGCGTTGAAGGTCCCGAAGGTGCGGCTCTCGGCCATGCGGATGGTCCATTCGGCCAGGTCGCGGGCGTCGATGAACTGCACCGGATCGGTCCCGTCGCCGGGCGCCAGCACCTTGTCGCCCCAGCGGTGGCCGTCGTTGGCCAGCCGGACCGGCCAGTAGGAAAAGCGGTCGGTCTCGTCGCCGGGACCCACGATCAGCCCCGGCCGGATCACCGTCACCGCCGACCCGAACTGCTTCCTGGCCTCCGCCTCGCTCAGCGCCTTCAGCGGCCCATAGAGACCCATGTTGGCCTTCAGCGTGTCGGGCGTCTCGGCCATGGCGTCCTTGCCGCCGTAGGACGCCAGCGCCGCGGCCTCATCGGCCGGCTTGTCATTGCCGGCATAGACCGAGATCGTCGAGATGAAGACGTAGTGCTTCACCTTCCCCGCCAGCACCTTGCCCGCGTCGCGCACCCAGACCGGCAGCGTCGTCGGGTTGTCGATGCAGACGTCCCAGGTGCGGCCCTCCAGCGCCTTCAGGTCGCCGTTGCGGTCGCCCAGCAGCTCCTCGACCTTGCCCGGCCACTCCTGCGGCTGGCGGCCCCGGTTGAAGATCGTCACCTCGTGCCCGCGGCTGAGCGCATAGCGCACCTGGTGCGGCCCGGTGAAACCAGTGCCCCCGAGGATCAGGATCTTGAGTTTCTTCGGCGCAGACATCGCGGGCCCCGCAAGCGCCGCACCCGCCAGCGTCCCTTCCAGCACGCGGCGGCGCGTCGGCATCTAGGCGCTCAGCCGCAGCGGCGCGCGCCGCGTGTGGTTGTTCAGCAGCCGCTGGTAGAGCCGCGTCAGGCCGCCGAAGGTGTTGTCCCAGCTATGCCGCGTCTCGGCCCGATGCCGCGCGGCGAGCTTCAGCGCGCCCATGTCGCGGGCGAACAGCGCCTCCACCGCCTCGGCCAGGCTCGCCGGATCGACGCCGGCGGCCAGCTGGCCCACCTCGGAATCCAGCAACTCGCCCACCCCGCCCTTGTCGGGGCCCACCACCGGCAGGCCGGCGGCCATGGCCTCCAGCACCACCAGGCCGAACTGCTCGTTCTCGTTGGCGTGGATGAAGGCGTCGCAGCTGGCGATCACGCTCGCCAGCTTCTGCGGCTCGCGCTCGAAATCCAACGCCGCCACGCGGTTGGAATAGCGCTGGTCCTTGCCCGCCCCGATCAGCACCAGGCGGTAGGGGTCGCCCAGCGCCTCGATGGCGGCGACCATGTTGTCGATGTTCTTCTCCCGCGCCGGACGCCCCGCGAACACCACCAGCCGCGTCTCGGCGCCGTAGCCGAGGCGCTTCAACAGCTTGCCGCGATCGCCCCGCGAGGGCTGGAACAGGTCCAGGTCCACGCCCAGCGGGTGCACGCTCACCCGGCTCACGCCCGCGTCGGCCAGGCGCGTGGCCGTGTGCCGGCTGGGCGCCACCACGTGGTCGAACCGCTGATAGGCCTGGGCCCAGAAGTTGAAGGTCGGCTGCTCGGCCCACTCGCCCAGGTGCAGGGCGGCCAGCGTCGGCGCATCGGTGTGGCAGAAGCCCACCACCGGCACGCCCAGGGCGTCGCCGGCGTCCATGGCCGCGTGGCCCGGCACGAAGACGTCGCCGGCCTCGATGATGTCGGGCTCGAGCGTGCGCAGCACCGCGTCCCATTTGATCGGGCTGGCCGGCATCCGGTAGCCGTCGCCGAACGGCAGCCGGGCCGCACCCACCGTCACCAGGCCCGCGTGATCGGTGCGGGTCTTGGCGCCGGGCACCACCAGGGTGTGGCGGATGTCCGGGCGATGGCTCTCCAGCCAGGCGCGCTTGGCGGTCAGGTAGCGCTTCACCCCGCCCGAGCGGGGCGCATACATCATGGTCGTGTCGATCAGGTGATAGGCCGGGGTCGCGTCATCCGCCGGACGCCGCGCGGCGTCGGCCCTGGGCCAAGTGACATCGATCACGCGCTGCGCCCTCCCCGGTCCCGCCGAAGACTCAACGAATATGCCACGCGAACGCTCCGCGCCCAGCCGTTTTACGGCCCGCGCCCTGGCGAGAGCCACCCGGCTCGACGACTTTTTCCACAATCTGGCCAGCGGACCGCACCCCAACGCCTAAGCCTAAGCTACCCCTCAAATTGGCCCGCAACAGGGCGGGGACAACCCCTGGACGTGCTTATTCACCGCGGATCGTAGGCCTTGGCGTACTCCGGGCGGGCCTGCAGGTTGGGCAGGAACAGGGGGTCGATGCGCGCCTTGGTGGCCTGTTCGAAGGCGTAGCCCAGCGCCAGCAGCCGGGCCTCCGACCACGCCGGCCCGACGATCGACAGGTTCACCGGCAGGCCCGACACCGCCCCCATGGGCAGCGTCAGGTGCGGATAGCCGCTCACCGCCGGCAGGGTCGAATAGGAGCCCAGGCTGCGGCTGCCGTTGATCGGGTCCACCAGCGAGGCCGGCCCGGTCGAGGCCCCCACCAGCACCTCGACGTTGGCGTCGGCCATCATCTTGTCCAGCGCCGCCTTGGCCAGCGAGGTGGCCTTGGCGCGCTTGTCCTTGTAGCCCTGGTCGGTGATCGGCGGGGCGTCGGCGGACTGTTCGAACACCTCCTGGCCAAACAGCGGCGTCTCGCGGCTCTCCTTCTTGTTGAAGGCGATCAGGTCGGCCAATGACCGCGTGGTCACCGCCTTGGGCGTGGTCGCCAGATAGGCGTTCAGCGCCGCCTTGAACTCGATACGCAGCGCCTCGCCCTCGTTGGTCGCGATGGCGTTCAGCGACGCGTCGTCCGGCCCCTTCACCTCCACCAGCACCGCGCCGGCCTTGCGCAGCACCGACAGCGCCTCCTCATAGATCTGGTCGGTCTGCGGCGAGCGGCCCTGCGTCACCCGCAACACCCCGATCCGCGCGCCGCGCAGGGCGTCGAGCTTCAGCCCGGCCAGGTAGTCGACCTTGTGGGCGTCGGCCTCCAGGGTCATCGGGTCGGCCGGGTCGCTCCCGGCGATGGCGTTCAGCACCGCAGCCGCGTCCGCCACCGTGCGCGTCATCGGCCCGGGCGTGTCCTGCGCCGGCGAGATCGGCACCACGAAGGTGCGCGACACCAGCCCCACCGTGGGCTTCAGCCCGACGATGCCGTTGGCCGCCGCGGGACAAGTGATCGACCCGTCCGTCTCCGTCCCGATCGCCGCCGTCACCAGCCCCGCCGACACCGCCGCCCCCGACCCGGCCGACGAGCCGCAGGCGGTGCGGTCCAGCGAGTAGGGATTGCGCACCAGCCCCGCGATCCCGGTCCAGCCGCTGATCGAGTGGGTCGAGCGGAAATTGGCCCATTCCGACAGGTTGGCCTTGCCCAGGATCACCATCCCCGCGTCGGTCAGCCGCCGCACCAGCGGCGCGTCGCGCCCCGTCACATTGGCCGCCAGCGCCAGCGACCCCGCCGTCGTCGCCGTCCCGTCGTCGCTCTCGATATTGTCCTTCAGCAGGATCGGCACGCCGTGCAGGGGCCCCCGCACCTTCCCGGCCTTGCGCTCCGCGTCCAGGTTCCGCGCATCGGCCAGCGCATGGCTGTTAAGCGAGATCACCGCGTTCAGCTTCGGCCCCGTCCGGTCCAGCGTGGCGATGCGGGCCAGATAGGCCTTCACCAAGGCCTCCGACGTCAACGTCCCGGCCTTCATCGCCGCCGCCTGGTCCGTGCCGGACGCGAAGGGCGACGGCGGCGCGGGCTCCTGGGCCCCCACACCAGTAGGAAGCGCGGCCGTGGCGAGGGCCGCCAGCGCCGCCGCGAAGGTGAGTGTCCTGATCATCCGCATCCCCGACTCTGCTGGAGGGATGAGAGCCGAGGCGCGGGGAAAAGGCTAGCGGGTGGGCGCATCGCGCTGACGGCCCCTGGGGACCATCCGACTATTGAATATTTCGATCGGCGGAACGATCTCGCCGGCCGTCGCGCGAGGGCGCGCGCGCGTCCGGCCAGTCCAATGCCGGCAGCCGCACAGCCCCGACCACCAGACGCACCAACTCGGGAACGCTGCCGGCCCCGGTCTTTTTCATCACGCTGGCGCGATAGACCTCGACGGTGCGCGGGCTGATGGCGAGGCGCCGCGCGATCATCTTGTTGGTTTGCCCGTCGATGACGCCCCGCAGGACTTCGTGCTCGCGTCGCGTCAGCGTGGAGAGCCCGGTCCGTCGGGCCTGAGTCGCGGCGGGCGCCTCCACCTCCAGAGCGGCGCGCACGGCGCCAAGCAGGACATCGTCGTCGTACGGCCGTTCGAGCATGGTGACCGCGCCGGCCGTCATGGCCTGGACGGCGCGCAGAATTTCGTCGCGGCTGGTAACGATGATGGCCGGGAAGGTGACCCGCTGCTCGCCCAGCCGGCGCAGGAATTCGGCGGCCTCCATGCCCTGGGTCTGGAGGCTCGTGATGACGCATCCCGGCGGCAAGCGGTCGCTCACCGCCAGAAAAGCGGCGCCGCTGTCGAAGGCGCGCGACGCGAACCCCGCGGCCGTCAGGCGCGACGTCAGCGCCTGCCTCGCCGCGGCATCGTCCTTCACGACATAGACCTCCGACCCGCCCGGGATCGCCAGGCTTGAAGGATGGAGGTCTGGCCCGAGGCCTCGAAACAGCGGCGGAAGCGTTCCGTGCACGGGTCCGGAAACCTCGTCGCCCGATCTGCTTCCGCCAAACATGCCCGATCCTCCAGCAAACCCCCGGCGATGCTTGTGGCATGTCCCATATCGCGGGTCTGTCGCGGCGAGCACTTAGGGATGTTCTGACCCCAGGGCGACAAGCGGTGGTTGCGGCTGGGTCGCAGAGGTCTAGGGTGCGCGATGCTCAGGTTCGCCCCTTGCAACGCACTGCTTCGTTCGCTCTCGAAGACGGACCTCGATCTGCTGGAGCCGCACCTCAAACTGATCGATCTGACCATCGGTTCGACCCTCTACGAGATGGAAGACACGGTGGACTGGGTCTATCTGCCGGAGGTCGGCCTGCTATCGCTGATCACGGTGATGGTGTCCGGCACGGCGCTGGAGACCTCCATCGTCGGACGCGAAGGCGGCGTGGGTTTCGTCGAGGCGCTGGGCAGCGGCAAGATGTTCACCCGGGTCATCGTGCAGGTGCCCGGCAAGGCCTACCGGGTGCGCGCCAAGGCGTACCGCGATGCGTTCGACGCCAGCGCTAACATGCGCCGGGCCGTGCATCAGCAGATCGAGCTCCTGCAGGCCGAGAGCCGCCAGGCGATCGCCTGCCACGGGCTGCACGATGTGAAGCCGCGCTTCAACCGCTGGCTCCTGGAGTGCCAGGACCTGGCCGGCAACATGAAAGTCATGCCGTTGAAGCAGGAATTCCTGGCGGTGATGTTGGGGGTCTCGCGCACGACGGTCACGCGGATCGCCCTGGAGGCTCAGAAGCGCGGTCTGCTGAAATACACCCGCGGCTCCGTCGAGATCCTGGATCGTGCCGGGCTGGAGAAAGGCGCCTGCGAATGTCGCACCTCGGTGCAGCATCTACGTCGCGAACTGGAGCCGGACAGCGTCCTCGGTTCGACCGCAGAGCCCGCGACGACCTAGGAAATCCAGCCTGTCGTCGGCCGCTTCAGGGCGGCCAGTCCAGGGGCCGCCCCGTCGCGATGACCGCAGCCCCGACGGGGGTGGGGGTTCGGTTACTGGCAGCCTAAGGCGTGGGAGGTGCGGTTGTTCCGCCGGAGTGTCCTGATCATCCGCGCCCGCGACTCCACTGGAGGGGATGAGAGCCGAGGCGCGGGGAAAGGGCCGGCGGGTGGCGTCTCGAATTCAGGTGGCGGTCGGTAGCGGCGCGGCCTTGTTGACCAGCAGCCAGTACATGCCAAGCCGCTGGATAGCCTGGGAGAATTCCGCGAACTCCACCGGCTTGCTGACAAAGCTGTTGGCGCCTGAGGCGTAGCCTTCGGTCAGGTCGCGCTCCTCGCCGGAGGAGGTGAGGATGACGATCGGCAGGAGCCGCGTCCGGTCGTCGGCGCGGAGGCGCTTCAGCACCTCGAAGCCGCCGATCTTCGGCAGGTTGAGGTCGAGCAGCACGACCTCCGGCATTTCCGCCAGCGGCCGCCCCTCGTGACTGCCGGTGGCGAACAGGATGTCGAGGGCCTCGGCGCCGTCGCGCGCGACAATCACCTCGTTGGCGATGCCGTGCTTGCGAAGGGCCCGCATGGTCAACGCCTCGTCGTGCAGGTTGTCCTCGACGAGCAGTATGATCTTGCCGGCCATCAGCCATCCTCAAGGGTGAAGAAGAAGGTTGCGCCTTGCTCGACCGCGCCCTCGGCCCAGATGCGCCCGCCGTGCCGCTGGATCACTCTCGAACAGGTGGCCAGCCCGATGCCGGTGCCGTCGAAATCGCCCACGGAATGCAGCCGTTGGAACACTGAAAACAGCTTTGCCTGGTAGGCCATGTCGAAACCCGCGCCGTCGTCGCGGACGAAATAGACAGGCTGGCCGCCTTCCTCGCCCCAGCCCAGCTCGATGCGGGCTGTGGAATGCTTGGACGTGAATTTCCAGGCGTTGCCGACCAGGTTCTCGAGGAGAATGGCGAGCAGGGCTCCGTCGGCCAGGGCGGGGACCTCCGGGGGCGCGACGAACTCGACAGTCCGGTGGGGGTCGTTGCGGCGCAGCCGCTCGATGATCCCGCGGGTGACCGTCGTCAGGTTGACGGGCGTACGGCCAAGCTCCGCCCGACTGACCCGCGATAGCGACAGGAGGTCGGTGATCAGCCGCGCCATGTGCTGGGCTGAGTTTCGGACATGGCGCAGATAGGTCTTGGCTTCATCGCCAAGCCCGTCGGAAAAGTCCTCCAGCAGGGCCTGGCTGAAGCCGTCGATGCTGCGCAATGGCGCGCGCAGGTCATGCGCCACCGAGTAGCTGAAGGCTTCCAACTCGCGGTTGGCCGCCTCGGTGGCCGCCTTGGCCCGCTGAAGGGCTGTCTCGGCGCGCTGGCGTTCCGAGATCTCGCGGCGCAGCTCGATGTTGGCCAGCTCAGCGTTGGTCCGTTCGGCGTCGAAGTCATCCAGGATGTTGAGGACGGCGCGCTGGGTGTCGGCGAGCTGCAGCTTCTCGTCGTTCGCGTCATCCAGGATATTGAGCAGCGCGCTTTGCGTGGCCTCCACGCGCTGCCGCTCACCGGCGAAGTCGTCGAGAATGTTGAGGACCGCGCGCTGCGTATCCACCAGGCGCGCCGTCTCGTCCGCGGAGTCTTCCAGGATGTTCAGGATCGCACTGGCGTAGCTTTGTGCGCCAACCAATGCGGCGTCGACGGTCGGCGATACGAACCCGCTCGCCTCGACGTTCATGGCGCCGGCGCGTCGAGGAGGCCGCGACGCAGCTCCTCGATTTCCTTCTTGAGCTCGATCATCTTGAGCTCGCGGCCAACGGTGAGCTTCTGGAAGCGCTCCAGCTCGGCCAGGCGCTCCAGGTCCTTGCCGCGTTGTTCGCCGATCTCGGCCTCCGCGCGTTTCTGCGCGGTGACGTCGCGGGCCGCTGCGAACACCCCGAGCACGTCGCCCTGGCCGTCACGGTAGACAGAAGCGTTGTAGAGCACCTCGGTCTGTTGCAGGTCGCGGTGGCGGATGGTCAGCGGGTAGTCCGTCACCGAGCCGTTTGCGAACACCCGCTGGTAGCCCTCGCGCGCGCGCTCCGGGGAGGTGAAATAGTCCGAGAAGTCGGTGCCGATCAGTTCGTCACGCAGGACGCCGGTGACCTTGGTGGTGGCCTCGTTGACGTCGGTGATCTTGCCTTCGGGACTGATGGTGACCAGGGGGTCGAGGGAGGCCTCGATCAG
>Ga0207711_10000869_pt1 | contig 29230 bp, 32 predicted proteins | sample KBSS34metaG_FD_184401 | JGI IMG/M metagenome (GOLD analysis project Ga0207711, IMG submission 184401) | Switchgrass rhizosphere microbial communities from Kellogg Biological Station, Michigan, USA - KBS S3-4 metaG (SPAdes) (version 2) | ecosystem: Host-associated > Plants > Roots > Rhizosphere... | reverse complement strand
CGGCGGTCCGAACCCGGGAACTGCCCGATCTGTGGAATGGGCCTGGAACCGCTGGAACCGAGCCTTGAAGAGGGTCCGAACCCAGAGTTGATCGACATGTCCCGACGCTTTTGGGTCAGTGCGATCCTTTCCGCGATACTGGTAGCCTTCATGGCCACAGAAGGGGCTGGCTGGGAGCCGCTCCCGATGGGTCAGATGATCTGGCTACAACTTGCGCTTGCGACGCCGGTCGTCGTTTGGGGCGGCTGGCCGTTCTTTGAGCGGTTCTGGGCTTCGCTGAAGAGCCGCAACCTAAACATGTTCACACTAATCGGCCTCGGGGTGGGTGTTGCCTACTCCTACAGCTTGGTCGCTACGGTCGCGCCAGGAGCGTTCCCACCCTCCCTCCATACAATGGGGGGATTCGTACCGGTCTATTTCGAGGCCGCTGCGGCCATCACGACGTTGGTACTCCTGGGTCAGGTTCTCGAACTTCGCGCCCGTTTTGCAACGGGCAGAGCGATACGAGCGTTGCTTGGCCTCGCACCTAAGGTCGCTCGACGGGTCAGTGCGGATGGCACAGAAGAAGACGTTCCACTTCAATATGTGCTGGTCGGTGACAAACTGCGAGTTCGCCCCGGCGAAAAAGTACCTACTGATGGCAGTGTCGTCGAAGGCCACAGCTCCGTCGATGAGGCGATGATCACCGGGGAGCCGGTGCCGGTTGAAAAGGTCGTCGGTGACAGACTGACTGGCGCAACCCTCAACGGGACTGGGAGCCTGTTGATGCGGGCGGAGCGGGTCGGCAACGATACCATGCTATCGCAGATCGTCCGCATGGTTGCGGCAGCGCAGCGGTCGCGCGCACCTATCCAGAAGCTGGCCGATCAAGTGTCCGGCTGGTTCGTGCCTGCCGTTATCCTGATAGCAGTCGCGACCTTTGTCGTTTGGGCGCTGGTCGGCCCTCAACCACGCCTGAGCCACGCACTCATCAATGCCGTCGCTGTCCTCATCATTGCATGTCCGTGTGCGCTGGGCCTTGCAACTCCAATGTCGATTATGGTGGGGACTGGGCGAGGCGCGACACTCGGTGTGCTGGTCAAAAATGCCGAGGCGCTCGAACTCATGGAGAAGATCGACACGCTGGTTGTCGATAAGACTGGCACGCTGACCGTGGGCAAACCAAGGCTTATCGCAGTCGAACCGCTTGCCGGGTTTGCTGAAGGCGAGGTGTTGGCGGTCGTAGCAGCGCTGGAACAAGGTAGCGAACATCCACTCGCGGCAGCCCTGGTCGAGGGCGCATCCGAGAGGGGTCTTGTCTTGGATGTCGTCGCCGACTTCGCATCGCTGACCGGCAAGGGCGTCACCGGCATGGTTGGGGGTCGCAGAATAGTCTTGGGCAACCGGGCATTGATGGCGGACAACCGACTTGATCCCGGACCACTCGAAAGCGCGGCCGATGTCCACCGTGCCGATGCTCAAGGGGTAATGTACGTGGCCATCGACGGGATGCTGGCTGGCTTGGTAGTCGTGGCCGACCCCATAAAGGACAGCGCGGTTGACGCTGTGGCGGCGCTCCATCGCGAGAATGTGAAGGTTGTAATGCTGACAGGTGACAATGGTCAGACCGCTCAAGCAGTTGCCCGCCGGGTGGGTGGGATTGACGAAGTTCATGCGGACGTACTGCCGGGGCAGAAACAGGCCATAGTGGAAAAACTGCGTCTGGAAGGCCGTCGGGTCGCTATGGCTGGCGATGGCATCAATGATGCCCCCGCGCTCGCAGCGGCGGATGTCGGCATCGCCATGGGAACAGGCACCGATGTCGCAATGGAAAGCGCTGCTGTGACCCTAGTGAAAGGCGATCTGGGCGGCATTGTTCGCGCGCGCAAACTCAGTCATGCGGTGATGCACAACATCCGTCAAAATCTGTTCTGCTCGTTCGTGTTCAACGCGGCGGGAGTACCTATCGCAGCGGGGGCGCTTTATCCTTCGCTGGGACTTTTGCTCAGCCCGATCATCGCTGGCGCGGCAATGGCGTTCAGCTCGGTTACAGTCATCGGGAACTCGCTTCGTCTCAGGCGAACTCGATTATAACCGGTCTCATTTATGAGGTGCGGCCTCGTCCTTCTTCATTCCCTCGTGCTTCATGTGCTCCATCATCATCGACATCATGTCGCGGCACTGGGTCATGTGGTCCATCATTTGCTTACGTTTCGCCGGGTCAGCCATCATCTTGTGCATCTGGTCCGTGCTTTCGGCCGGCGCGCTTTGGGCTGATGAATTAGCCCGATGCTCATGCTGTGGTGCCGGGGCTGCTTGGACCGCCACTGCGGCTGCGACGATGCCAAATGCAAAGCCGACGCTCGCCGACCTTAAGTTACTGCTCATGGTGATCTCCTCAAAATCTGTCGGCAGTGGAGACAGCCCAATGCTATCGCCGATCAAGGCCAACAAATAGGTTGTAGAGTGCGGCAAGCACCGCCCCGGTCAGTGCGCCGAACACGAAGGACCATACACCACCCTCCAACAGCGCGGCGCCGGAGTTGGGTTGAGCGGATGTGAACACGCTGATGAAGGCGTGCGTGGGACTAGCTAACGGGATCAAGGTGCCAAGCCAGCACAGACTGAAGATTAGCGAGGCTCCCACTCCGAGCGTTGCCGCAAGCCGTTTGACCCCAATGCGATTTGGTCGATTATCAAAATCGATGAGTTCCGAGGTAGCCAACTGGTACCTCCTTTCTGGGCGGCGATCAGCAGCCTCGGCAGGCAGCTATACGCGCATCCACGCGTGATAGCTAACAATGGCTAAGCGCGACTTATCGCGAGCTGAACATGCCGATGTGTAATGTCCACAATGGGTCGAAAGCGGACATTAGCGCCAAGGCGCCATAACTGTATTGCGTCACTAAGACAGACGTGAGAAACTAGCGTTCTCTCGTGGCGTCAGGAGACTGATGTGAAACCCGGGTTGATCGAGGTTTTCGCCTACCAGGAAACGCTGCTGATCATGGCGGTCTTCGGGATCGCAATCCTTGCGATGGCTTGGTTCGGGTTCCGACGGTGGCTTCAGTCCAAGGAGAAGATGGATCGCCTGCTGAGCGAGCAAGCGGCTGAGCAGACCGCACAGTTCGGCGCCCACATGGAGCGCGTCGAAGCGCGCTTGAATACGATCGAGCAGATCGTATCCGATGGCGGCTTCCAGACTGCCCCGCAGATCGAAAAGTCCGCTAGGCCGGCGGCTAACCCGATCGCAAGCCCAGACCCCACCCGCGCCAATCGATAACCGCAGCAATGGGTCGAAAGCGGACGCTCGCCGCCGACCTCTACCGCGCCGCGACTTCAGCCGGCTTGGGCTCGGCCTTCGGCTTCGGCTTGGGCGCCAGGCTCGCCCCGCCATCCTTCATGTTCAGCGCGGTCAGCGCCTTGGCGTCGCGGTTGTAGAGGTCCTGGTAATTGACGATCCGCCCATCGACCAACGCGGCGGCGCTGAAATAGACGATGTAGACCGGCAGCGGCTTGACGAAATTGGCCTGCTTGGTCTTGCCCGTCGCCAGCTGCGCCTGGATCTTCTCCGGCGTCCATTCGCCGCCGTCATCGCCGAGCAGCTGGGTGGCGAGGTCGACGATATGCTGGGTGCGGACGCAGCCATGGCTGAGCGCGCGGACGTCGTCGTTGAACCGGCTCCGCGCGTTGGTGTCGTGGAGGTAGATATTATACTGGTTGTACATCACGAACTTGAGCTGGCCGAGTGCGTTGTTCGGCCCCGGCAGCTGGCGCCAGTGATCGAACTTGCCGTCCTTGTTGGTGACCGCGACAAAGCCTTTCTTGCCCGCCGCTTCGTGGGCGATGCTTTCGGGCACTTCCCATGTCGGATTGAGCATCACGCCGACCGCGGTCGCATTGAGCTGCGGTGTCGGGGTCGAGAGCTTGCCGGCAATCGCCCGCTGCTTCCACCGGTTGACGCCGTTCTCAACCAGGGTCGCGTGAAAGCCGGGCACGTTGACGATGATATATTTCTGACCGAGGTCGCGCGGCAGCCAGCGCCAGCGATCGAGGTTGAGGCGAATCCGGTTGAGCGTCGCGGTGTCGGTCGGCGGGGTCGCCGCCAGCGCCGCCTTGAGCGCTGCATATTGCGGGTGCGACGGCAGCAGGTTGCGCAGCGCGCCGTCGACATTGTGCTGGGCGATCGCCGCCCGCAGCATCGTATCCTGGCCGACGGCGTCGAGATCGGGGTCGCTGACGTGCCAGTCGATCCGCGCCGAGCGCTTGACGTGCCCGAAGGCGAGGTCGGACGAGACGCGGTTGAAGCGATCGGTGGCTTCCACCGACAGACGCACCGGGTCGCCGCCGGCGAGCGCGGCCATCAGGCCGTCCGGATCGTAATCCCTGGGGTTGAGCCCCTCCCCGCCGATCGTCTGGATGTAAGACAACAGATCGGTTGCATTGCGCTGATCCCACACGACCGGGGGCAGCGGTGGCGGCGGCGGAACCACCTCCGCCGGCGGCTGCGGCGCGGGGGCGGCGGTGCCTGGCAGCGGCGTGCCCGGCGGCTGGGCCACGGGCGGCTTTGCCACCGGCGGCTTCGCGACCGGAGCCGGAACCGGTTGGCGGGCCTGCGCCGATAGCGGCGCGAGCGGCAGCATCGCCGCGGCGGAAAACAGCATCATAGATTTGAGACGCGACGTCATCGAGAGACCAAGCCGTTCTTTTTGAAGGATAACCTCATCCTCACATCGATCAATACACGCGATATATGGCGCTTGCCAGTGACGCCAAGGTCACATTGGGCAACGAAGTGAAGCGTAAAGACGCCGACAACCAATCCTTAAGCTGGTCGCGCCTAGGCTGTGCGGGCGACAACCTGTGGGGAGGTGCATCGCTTGGCGTCCGGTTTCTTTCTTGATGGCGGGATGATCCCGCGCGCGCAGCGGCGCACGATCGATGAACGGCTCGAAGAGCGCTTCCCGGCCGAGTCGGGCACCGCAGTGATGGATTTCCGCGGCCGCAACCATGTCGTCCGGCTGCTCAACCTGTCGGATTCCGGCGCGATGGTTATTTTCCCGCACGTGCCGCACATCGGCGAGAAGCTGAGGCTTCAGATGCTTGACCGGGGGCAGGTTACGGCACAAGTCATGTGGGTTAAGGACGGGCGCATCGGCTTGTCGTTGACTACTCCGGCGGAATAGCTCGGCCGATGGAGATGAGCTTTTCGATGATCAAGGCGCGAATCGCCGAAGACCATAGCGAACGACGCCAGTTCTCCCGGCATCCCGTGGAGCTCGAGGCACGGGTGCGCGAACTCGGCGCAACCGGCATCGAAGCCCGGGTCCTCAACATTTCGGAACATGGCTTCATGGCCCAGACCGACGTCGTGTTCGAGGTCGGGTCGCGGGTATGGCTGATGCTGCCGGGCCGCGAGCGCGCCAACGCCGTGGTCAAATGGATCGCCGCCGACAAACTCGGCGCCGAATTCGCCGAGCCGATTTCGCTCGAGGGCCTGCGCCGCCGCTGACAGGCTACGGCCTGTCGCATTTCGGCAACGCACGATCGGTCACCGCCGAAACGTTGAAACCGCTTGGCCTTTCGCTCGTTGTTCGGGCCGCGAAAGGAAGTCAGCGATGATCAACTTGGCCTTCGAAATGCGCAGGCCCGACGAGCGGGGCTACCACGCCGTTTACCGTGAGCATGACGTCAATCATTGCCCGGGCTGCGGCCGCACCCACTGGATCATCGGCCGGATTTCGGCCGAATGCGCGTTCTGCTCGACCGCCTTGCCACTGGCCGAGGCGAGCCGGCAGCCGGGCCCGGTGATCATCCAGCACAAGAACCGCGACGTCCACGCCTGGGCGGCTTAGGCTTTCTTCCGCACCGGAACGTTGACGTTGCACAGATCGACGCCGCCCGCCGGGCGGATGTAGAAGGTGTCGTGCCGGTTGGCGCGCACCCGCACATAGGCCGCGAAGCTGGCGCTCGCCGTATTGAGATATTCATAGGCCGGCCGCTCGCCCGCCGGGATGTCGCTGGCGACGCGGATGCTGGCGATCGGCACGAATGAACTCTTGTCCTTGTAGAAACCGAGCGCCTCAGTCCCGCGCGGCAGCGAACTCAGTTGGTCGATGCCGTCGATCACCCGGCCGACCACGGCGATATTGCGATCGAGGTGCCGCAACGGCGCGATCGCTGCGTATAGCTCACCACCGGTCCCGGTATCTGGCGACAGGTCGCGGCCGACCCCGACGGCGCCATAACAATGGGCGAGATTGGCCCAGCCGGCTTTTGCGCTGTAGGCGACCGGCCAACCATCGACGAACCCCGTGCCCGGTGTATAAGGGTCGGCAAACCCGAGCGGCGTCACCTTCAGCCCCTTGTACGCCCGGGTATATTCCGCCGGCGGCTTGGCGGTGACCCCCGCGGGCCACGGCTTGTCGCTCTCGTTCAAACCCCATTGCGCGACATAATTGTCCTGGACGCGATAGATCGTCGCCCCGTCCCAATATTTGCCCCGCGCCAGCGCCTTGATGTTGGCGACGTGGATCGGCGCGAAGGCGGGCGCGAGCTGGACCACCACCCGCCCGCCGGACTTGAGGTCGAGCACCAGCAGATCGTCCGCCGCGATCGTCTTCCACGCCGCTGCCGGCGCGGCGGTGACGATGTCGGTGGGCGTGAGCAGCTTCTTCGCCGGGGCGGCGCCGATCAGCAGCGCGGCGGCGGTGAGCAACAGCAATGAACGCATGGCGATATCCCCCTTTCGCGCCGGTCTAGCCGAGCATTCGCGCGACCGCTATCGCGCGGGCCATGTACCTTGCCACTGTCATGTTGCTCGGCTCGGGTGAGCTCGGCCGCGAATTCGCCATCGCCGCCAAGCGGCTCGGCTGCCGTGTTGTCGCCTGCGACCGCTACGCCAACGCCCCGGCGATGCAGGTCGCCGACGCGTTCGAGGTGTTCTCGATGCTCGACGGCAAGGCGCTCAAGGCAGCGGTCGAAGAGCACAAACCGGACGTTATCGTGCCCGAGATCGAAGCGATCGACACAGCGACCCTGGCCGAGCTCGAAACCGCCGGCTGGCGCGTCGCGCCTTCGGCCAAAGCGGTGCAGCTGACCATGAACCGCGACGGCATCCGCGATTTCGCCGCGAAAGAGCTCGGGCTGGTCACCTCGCAATATCGCTTCGCCGAAAACCGCGACGAGGCGATCGCCGCCGCCCGCGAGGTCGGGCTGCCATGCGTGGTCAAGCCGGTGATGTCGAGCTCGGGCAAGGGTCAGAGCACGGCGAAAACCGAGGAGGAGGTCGGCACCGCCTGGGACCACGCAGTCGCCAAGATGCGCGGCGACCGGCCGCGCGTGATCGTCGAGGAATTCATCAAGTTCGACAGCGAGATCACCTTGCTGACGGTCGCGACGCAGGACGGCATCCTGTTCTGCGCCCCGATCGGCCATCGTCAGGAAGCCGGCGACTACCGCACCAGCTGGCAACCGGCCGCGCTCCCCATCGGCGCGCTGCACTCGGCCCGGCACCAGGCGCGCAAGGTGGTCGACGCGCTCGGCGGGCACGGCATCTTCGGGGTCGAATTCTTCATCCGCGGTGACCAGGCGATCTTCTCCGAACTCTCGCCGCGCCCCCACGACACCGGCATGGTCACGCTGATTTCGCAATTCCCCAATGAATTCGAGCTCCATCTGCGCGCAATCCTCGCGCTGCCGATCCCGTCGATCGAGCTGCTCGGTCCCTCGGCCTCGGCGGTCATCCTCGCCGACCGCGAAAGCGATGATTTCGCTTACGACGGCGTCCCCGATGCGCTGAAGCTGGGTGCGCCCGGCAACCCGGTTGACCTGCGCCTGTTCGCCAAGCCCAACACGCTGCCCAACCGCCGCATGGGCGTGGCGCTGGCCCGCGGCGAACGCCTCGACGATGCGCTCGAACGCGCGACGGCTGCAGCTTCCCGCGTCAAAATTCGTTATTCGTGAGTGCCAAGGAGACACCGATGCGCCGTCACCTGATTATCGCCCTCGGCCTGGCCGCGCTCTCCGCCTGCGACGACGGCGCCCAGCAACCAACCAACCAGCCGACGATCAAGGTCCGCAGCCCCGAACAGGACGCGCTCCTGCAACTCAATGCGATGAACCTGTCGATCGCCCTCAAGCGCGCGATTTACGCGGCCGGCTACACCTGCAAGCGCGTGACGGATGCTGGTTTCGTCGGGCCGTACCAGAATCTCGATATGTGGGCTGCCCACTGTGAGTACGACAAAGGCGTGACCCGCGACTGGGCGGTGTTTGCCGGGCCCGACGGCAGCGCGCAGGTTCGCGATTGCAAGGACATCGCCGGAACCGAAGTCCCGCAGTGCGTGATCAAAAAACGTCCGAGCGGGAAATTTAACTGACGGCGGCCGGGGCTAGCCGGGATTGCACTGGCGCGTTTCCTTATACTCGCCGGCGGCCGAGCGTTCCTTGATGGTCACGCAATTGCCCTGCTTCACTTCCTCGCGCCAGCTACCATCGGGATTGGTCACGCGATTGCCCTTGGGCACCCGCTTGCCGTCCTTGATTTCGTAATTCCAATTCTTGGGCGTGGCGGTATCGGGCGCGGCGGTGCTCTGGGCCGCGGCAACCGTCGCGTAACCGGCGGCCGCGACCAGCGCGACACCGGCGAGCACCAGCACTCTTTTGCGAACACGAAACATCACACGACTCCTCACGCTCGTTGTGTAGCACGGTCGACGTTAACTGACGCTGACGGCTCCGTTCACCCGCACAAAGGGCTCGGTTCGTCGGATTTCGTGCAAGAATCCAGCCGCGCCGGCCGGATCGGACCTTAGCCTTGGCGCGCCTTGAAGCGGCGGTTGGTCTTGTTGATGACGTAGGTCCGGCCACGCCGGCGGATCACTCGGCAGTCCCGGTGCCGCGATTTGAGCGACTTGAGTGAATTGCGAATCTTCATGGCCGGGCGCCGCCTCGTTCTCTTAAATCTGGTTGTCGGAAGGTTCGTGAAAACCGGCGGTTCCCCTACGGGGAGGGCCCGATCAAGTCAAGGCGGCCCCGCCGCCGCTTACTTCAGCACCATCGTATCGCCGTGGATCTCGACCGAATCGAATTTGCTCAGCACGCTTTGGCCGAGCAGCGTGATCTGGCCCGAATTGAGCACCACCGCGGGCACGTTCTCGACCGTCTTCTCGCCGACGCTGACTCGGTCGAGCGTCACAAATTCGCCGCGCACATCTCCGTCGGCACCCTTGCCGACCACATCAGGCATGCCGATCGAGGTCGCAACGCCGGCGGTGCGGGCGTCCTCGCGCGACAGCGCCATCCCGGTCGCGCCGGTGTCGACCAGCGCATGGACCGGCGCCCCGTTGATCTGGACATCGGCATAGAAATGGCCGTCCGCGCTGCGCTGGATTTCGACCGTCCCGTCACTCGAAAAGCGGCTGCCGCCCGCCGGCCGGTCGCTCGTGGCTACGTCCGCATCGGCGTCCAAATGCGCTTCCTTGACCCGCTGGTCGAAGACCTCGTCGCCGCCGCGCGCGCTGGTGTGCGACGCGCTCCGCATCAGCATCGACGTGAAAAACGCGAACGCGACGATCGCCAAGAGGAAGGCCCGGCCCATCGCCACCGACTAACCTCACCTCGGTAAACAAAGGTCTAAACGCCCGCCGATTACGCTTTCGTAACCGCGTCTCGCTTAAACCCCCGTGGGCCGGATCCGCGGGGGGATGTCTGGATGTTCCGTTTGTATGCCATGGTCGCGGTGGTGTTATTCGTCGTCGGCGCCGCCGGCGTGTCGACCATCAACCGGGCGACCAATTATACGCCGGCCAAGGCGTCGGTGTTCCTGATCGACCGCACGTGCGACATCATCGAAACGGTAACCACCCCCGACGGCCAAAAATCGTCGAGCACTTATGACGGCGAATGCAAGTCAGCCGACACCGCGTGGGACGACGCTAAGGCAAAGCACGACAAGAAGATCTCGGGCCGCGCGACGGTCAAAGTGACCTACGTCGCGCCGAAGGACGGCAGCAGCCAGACGGCAGAGCTGCACTTCACCGCCCGCGACGATGAATTCTATGACCTCAAGGCCGGCGACGAGATCAACATCCTCGTCCGCAACGACGACCCGACCAAAATCACCAAGGCCTAGGCGCTGAGCTTGCGCTCCCACGCGAGCGCATCGGCGACGATCGTGTCGATATCGGCATAGGCCGGGCGCCAGTCGAGCGTCTCGAGCAGCCGCGCATTCGCCGCAACCAGCTCCGGCGGATCGCCGGCGCGGCGGCCCTCGATCACCCGCTTGACCGGCAAATTGGTGTGGCGGTCGACCGCGTCCAGCACTTCGAGCACCGACAGCCCTTTGCCGTAACCGCAGTTGATCACCAGATTCTCGTCCGGATGCTCGACCAGCCAGCCGAGCGCTGCGACGTGCGCGGCGGCGAGGTCGCTGACGTGGATATAATCGCGAACGCAGGTCCCGTCCGGCGTCGGATAATCGGTCCCGTAGACCGCGATATGATCGCGTTTGCCGACCGCGGCTTCGCACGCGACCTTGATCAAATGGGTCGAGCCCCTGCCGATCTGCCCCGTGCGACCGTGCGGATCGGCGCCGGCGACATTGAAGTAACGCAGCGCGCCATAATTGAACGGGTAAGCCGCCGAGGCGTCGGCGAGCATCCGCTCGGTCATCAGCTTTGACGCGCCATAGGGATTGATCGGCTGCTTCGGATCGCCCTCGTCGATCGGCACTCGGTCCGGCGCGCCATACACCGCGGCGGTCGACGAAAAGAGGAAATGCTTCACCCCCGCCGCGACCGCGCTGGTCAGCAGCGCATGGCTCGCAAGCGTGTTGTTGGCGTAATAATCGAGCGGCTTTTCGACCGATTCCGGGACTACGATCGACCCCGCGAAATGCATGATCGCGCCGATCTTCTGCGCGGCCAGGATGTGCCCGACCAGTTCGCGGTCGGCAACCGAACCTTCAAAGAACGCCACCCCGTCCGGCACCACACCCCGCGTCCCGTTCGACAGATCGTCGATCACCGCAACGCTCCACCCGGCATCCTTCAGCGCGAGCACCGCATGGCTGCCGATATAACCGGCACCGCCGGTGACGAGGACTGCGGGCTTAATCATGCAATCGCGCTACCGAAGGATGGCGGCCGATGCCAGCGGTGCATCGGATCAAAGCTGGAGCAGCCGGATGAGGGTGAAACTAACCGTACCCAGCGCCAGCAACGACAGGATCACGGTCAAAGTCACCCGGGCGCCGGCCCGCGATACGGTGCGAACGTCGACCCCGAGACCCAGCGCCGCCATCGAAATCACTGTCAGCAAGGTCGCGGCGGCGCCGATCGCCGGGAGCCACGCCGCCGGGATGAGATTCGCCGAGCGAAGCGCCACCATCAGCACGAAGCCGATGACGAACCACGGCACCAGCTGGTGCAGCGGCGGTCGACCGCGCGCGGGACGGTCGCCCGCGGTAACGTGCGGCGCGGGTTCGTCAGGCTCCTCGCGCAGCCTGCCGGAGAGCAGCGACAGGACAACGCACACTGGTCCGAGCATCAGCACGCGAATGAGCTTGACCAAGGTGCCCACTTGCACCGCGCGCGCACCCATCGGCGTGGCCGCGGCGAGGACCTGGGGCACGGCGTATACCGTAAGGCCCGCGAGCGCGCCGTAAGCGATCTCGGTCATCCCAAGGATCGCGCCGATGAGCGGCAGGATCAGCACGACGATCACGCCGAGCACCGCGGTGAAGGCGATCGATGCGGCGACATCATCGCCATCGGCGCCGATCACCGGGGCAACCGCGGCGATCGCCGAATTGCCGCAGATTGAGTTGCCGCACGCGACGAGGATGGCGAGACGCTTCGACAGCCCCAGCAGCCGGCCGATGGTGAAACTGAGCAATATTGAGCCGGCGACGATGCCCAAGATCGACACGAGCAACGGCACGCCGGCCGACAGGATGGTCGCGGCGCTGACTGAGGCCCCGAGCATGACGACGGCGATCTCGAGCAGTAGCTTTGCGCTGAAGTCGATGCCGCGCCGCCATTGTTCGCCGGGAATCCAGGCCGCCCGGACCGCCGCGCCAACCAGGATCGCGAGCACCAGCGCCTCGATCCACGCCCGGCCGAATGCGCGCAGCTCAAGCTGCTGCAGCCCATAACCCGCGACCGCGATCAACCCGCACAGGGCGAGCCCCGGCAGCAATCGGATAAGTGTGCTGGTCCTCAAGATCGTAATCAGATCACCCCTCAGCGGAACTGCCTAAGGTCAGACGTCGCCACGAACAACCTTGGCCGGTTTGCCTGAACCGCACCGCCGCACTATCAGCCGCCCAAACCTCCACCCATCCCGAGTACACAGCGCATGGCCATCACGATTTCGAGTTCGTTCGACGCGGGCAACATCAAGGTCGTCTCGCAGGACGGCGACCGCGCCGACCTGGAGATCGTCAAGGATCACCTGAGCGATTTCTACCAATGGTTCTATTTCCGCGTCGCCGGTGCCGCCGGCCGCGAGATCACGCTGAACATCACCAATTGCGCGGCTTCCGCCTATCCCAACGGCTGGCCCGATTACAAAGGCGTGATGAGCCTCGACCGCGAGGAATGGGTTCGCATCTCCGACACCAGCTACGCCGATGGCGTCCTGACCATGAAGCTGACCCCGCCGCAGGACGTGGTATGGATCGCCTATTTCGCACCTTACTCGATGGAGCGCCACCATGACCTGGTGACGTCGATCGCCGGCCTCGACGGCGTCGAATATGCGTCGCTCGGCAAGAGCCTCGACGGTCAGGACATCGATCGCCTGACTATCGGCGAAGGTCCGCTCAACGTCTGGCTCTACGCCCGCCAGCATCCCGGCGAGAGCATGGCCGAATGGTGGATGGAAGGCGCGCTCGAGAAATTGACCGACGAGGACGATCCGGTCGCCCGCCGGCTGCGCGCCGAATGCACCTTCCACGTCGTCCCCAACATGAACCCCGACGGCTCGCGCCGCGGCCACCTCCGGACCAACGCTGCCGGCATCAATCTCAATCGCGAATGGCACGCGCCCTCGGCCGAAAAGAGCCCCGAGGTGCTGTGCGTCCGCAACGCGATGGACGCGACCGGCGTCGATTTCGCGATGGACGTCCACGGCGACGAGGCGATTCCGGCCAATTTCCTCGCCGGCTTCGAGGGCATCCCCTCGCTGACCGACCGCCAGCTGCAGCTGTTCAATCTGTTCGGCGAAACCCTCGAGCGGCTGTCGCCCGATTTCCAGCGCACCCAGGGCTATGAAATCCCGCCCCCCGGCCAGGCCAATATGTCGATGTCGACCACCCAGCTGGCAGAGCGCCACGGCTGCGTGTCGATGACCCTGGAAATGCCGTTCAAGGACAATTTCGACCTGCCCGACGAGGTCTATGGCTGGTCGCCGCAGCGTTCGAAATATCTCGCTTACGCGTGCCTTGATGCGCTGCTCGCGATTGTCCCCGAGTTGAAGGCGGCGAAGACCGCGGCCGCGACCGCGGAGAAGGTCACCGCCTGATGGCGCAGTTGGTCCTCCTGCGGCACGGCCAGTCGCAGTGGAACCTCGAGAATCGCTTTACCGGCTGGTGGGACGTCGACCTCAGCGATCAGGGCATCGCCGAGGCGCGTGCGGCCGGGCAATTGCTCCGCGAGCGCGGTCTCGACCTCGATATCTGCTTCACTAGCGTCCTCACCCGCGCCATCCGCACGCTCCATCTGGTGCTGCACGAAATGGACCGGCTGTGGCTGCCCGTCGCCAAGGACTGGCGCCTGAACGAGCGCCATTATGGTGGGCTGACCGGGCTCAACAAGGCCGAGATGATCGAGAAAGTCGGAGCCGAACAGGTCAAGATCTGGCGCCGCTCCTACGACATCCCGCCGCCCAAGCTCGCTGCCGATAGCCCCTGGGACGTCAGCACCGACCGCCGCTATGCCGGGATCGAAGTGCCGCGCACCGAAAGCCTCAAGGATACAATCGCGCGCGCTTTGCCTTACTACCATTCGGCCATCGAACCCGCGCTCCGCGCCGGCCAGCGCGTGCTCATCGCGGCGCACGGCAATTCGCTCCGCGGAATCATCAAATATCTCTCGGACATCGGCGACGACGACATCGTCGGCCTCGAAATCCCGACCGGTCAGCCGATCGTCTACGATCTCGCCGACGACCTCTCGGTGATCAAGCGCTACGATCTGACCTAGCCGTCATTGCGAGGCTCCGCAGGAGCTGCGGCAATCCAGTTATTTCAGCCTTTCTGGATTGCTCCGCTACGCTCGCAATGACGGAAAGCGTTTAAGCCGCGACCTTGCGCCGGTACATTTCCTCGTCGGCGCGCGCCATGATCGTTTCGGCGCAATCGTCCGGACAAATCATCCCGACGCCGATCGCGACGCTTAAGGGGAGCGGGTCGCCGTTGTGCATGAAGTCGCAATCGGCGATCTGGTCGACCAGCCGGGCGGCGGTTTCGTGGGCGCTGACCTCGTCCGCATGAGCGAGCAGGATGCCGAATTCGTCGCCGCCGATCCGCGCCACCAAATCGCTCCGCCGCACGCCACCGACAAGCAGCGCCGCAACCTGGATCAGCGCCTCGTCGCCGGCCTTGTGGCCAAAGGTGTCGTTGATCATCTTCAGCCCGTCGAGGTCGACGAACAGCATCGCCGAGGGCTCGTCGTAGCGCTTGGCGCGGTCGATGAACCGCTCGAGCGCGCGCAGGAAGCCGCGGCGATTGGGCAGGCACACGAGACTGTCCTGGTGGGCGAGCTCGTCGAGCTGCTCGACACGCGCCTCCAGCTGCGAGACCTGGGCACGCAGGCGGCCGATCTCCGCGATCAGCCGCTCCGTTTCCGGAACGTCGGCGACCTGTTCAGTCATGTCCCCGGTCTGTCCCTCTCCCGTGTTGGGCATAGCGCGAATCCAGGTCCCTGAACATGTAGCCACTGAGCCGGCCATTTGCATGCCACAGTTGCACTCCTTAAACGACCGCGCTTCCGGGAACTGCATCAAGGTGGGACAATGCCATTGCCTAAAGCTGGGCCGCTGGTCGGCATCATCATGGGCAGCAAGTCCGACTGGGAGACGATGCGCCACGCCGCCGAGATGCTCGACCAGCTCGCGGTGCCCTATGAAACCAAGGTGGTCTCGGCCCACCGCACGCCCGAGCGGCTGTACGATTACGCCCGATCGGCGCGCGGCCGCGGGCTCAAGGTGATCGTCGCCGGCGCCGGCGGCTCGGCCCATCTTCCCGGCATGGCGGCGGCGATGACCAGCCTGCCCGTGCTCGGCGTGCCGGTCGAAACCAAATCGCTCAAGGGCATGGATAGCCTGCTGTCGATCGTTCAGATGCCGGCCGGGATCCCGGTCGGGACGCTGGCGATCGGCAAGGCTGGCGCGACCAATGCCAGTCTGCTCGCCGCCGCCATCCTCGCCACCTCCGACCCCGAGCTCGCGGAGCGGCTCCAGCGCTTTCGCGACGACCAGACCAACTCGGTCGCCGAAATGCCTGAATGACCATTCCGCCGGGCTCGACCATCGGCATCGTCGGCGGCGGCCAGCTCGGCCGCATGCTGAGCATCGCCGCGGCCCAGCTCGGCTACAAATGCCACATCTTTGACCCGCACGAGCGCCCGTGCGCCGCTGACGTCGCGGCACATTTCACCCGCGCGGACTTTAACGACGAAGCGGCGCTCCGCGCATTCACCGAACAGGTCGACGTCGCCACCTACGAATTCGAGAATCTGCCGGTCGCGCCGCTCAAACTGCTCGGCGACAAGCTCCGTCCCGGCGTCCGCTCGCTCGAAATCGCCCAGGACCGCGCCGAGGAAAAGCGTTTCATCGAATCGACCGGCGCCCGCGTCGCGCCGTGGCGTGAGATCGGTTCGCTCGACGATGTCCGGTCGGCTGTCGCTGCTCTCGGCCTGCCGCTGGTGCTCAAGACCCGCTGCTACGGCTATGATGGCAAGGGCCAGGCGTGGATTCGCTCCGCCGCCGAGACCGATGGCGCGTGGGACGCAATCGGCGCCGCGCCGGCCATCGCCGAGGCTGCCGTGGATTTCGCCGCCGAATTTTCGGTCATCCTCGCGCGCTGGGCCGACGGGCGGCACGTGTTCTGGGACCATCCGCAAAACGAGCACCGCGACGGCATCCTCCGCCTGTCGACCGTGCCGTGCGGCGACGCCGTCGCGGCGCAAGTCGAGGAAGCCCGCTCCGCCGCGCTCAGCATCGCCGAAGCGCTCGACCATGTTGGCGTGCTCACGGTCGAGTATTTCGCCGGCGCTGACGGCCCGCTGGTCAACGAGATTGCGCCGCGCGTCCACAACAGCGGCCACTGGACGATCGAGGGCGCGGTCACCTCGCAGTTCGAGCAGCACATCCGCGCGATCTGCGACCTACCGCCGGGCCGGACCGGACTGATGCGCGGCGGCGCGACCATGGAAAATCTGATCGGCGCCGAGATCGACCGCTGGCCCGACCTGCTCAAGGAACGCGGCGCCCACCTTCATTTGTACGGCAAAGGCGAAGCTCGCCCCGGCCGCAAGATGGGCCACGTGACGCGGGTTATCCGCTAGGCCGTCAGGCGGCTCAGCGCAGGGATCAGCCCCGCGCCTTTCTTTTGGCGTAGCGGGCGTCGCGGGCGGCCTTGCGCTCGGCCTCAGTCGCGACGGGCTGCGCCTTGGCCGCCGCTTTGGCGGTTGCCGCAGCTTCCGCCGCCGCGCGCTTTGCCGTCGCTTTTTCCGCTCGCGCGGCCTCGCGGCGAACGCTGGCGGCCTTGCGCTCGGCGATCTCTTGTTCGCCCGGTTCCGGCCGCTCCCGGAGTTGCGCCAGCGCCTTCGCCCGGGCGTCTGCCGCTTGGTTGGCGCGGTCCTGGAAGGACGGAAGTTTGAAAGAGCTCATACCGGCACAACGAGCCGGCGGGCATTCAGGCCCCGAAACCCAACCAGCACCCCCCGGTGCTCGTCCCACAGCGCCAGCCGCCAGCATCCCAGGCTCTCGCGCAAGGTGATTACTCTGGCCACGCCCTTGAGCTCCGGCGCGACGTCGAGACAGGCCTGGAGCCGGTAGTTGGGGACCCGGCTGCACAAATGATGGATGTGGTGCAGCCCGATGTTCCCGGAAAACCATTGGAGGATCGCCGGAAGCTTGAAGTATGAGCTGCCATCGAGCGCCGCGACGTGGAAATTCCAGTCGCCGTCGCGCGTCCAATGCGCCTGCTCGAACTGATGCTGCACATAGAACAGCCAGTTGCCGATCCATGACGCGACGATCATCACCGGTAGATAGGTGCCCAGCACCGGCAGCACGCCGAACGTCTGGCACGCCAGCCCGAACACCGCGAGCAGCGCGACGTTCAGCGCCATGATGCTGCGGCGCGAGCCGCGATCCCGCAACGCATGGCCGAGAGGCAAGCGTTGCAGCACGATGAAGTTGAGCGGCGCACCCACGATGACCATCACCAGTGGATTGCGGTAGAGCCGATAGAACAGCCGCCTAAGCGGCGCTGAGGCCTGGTATTCGGCGACGGTCCAGGTCTCGACGTCGCCGCGTCCACGGCGATCGAGATTGCCAGTCGAGGCATGGTGCGCGGCGTGGCCCCGGCTCCAGCTGCCGTAGGGCGTGAGCGTCAGCACCGACAGCGCGCGCCCGAGCGCGTCGTTGGCGGCGCGCGACTTGAAAAACGAGCCGTGACCGCAATCGTGCTGGAAAATGAACAGCCGGACCAGCAGTCCGGCCGCCGGCACCGCCAGCACCAGGGACAGCCAGTAATGATCGCGCGTGGTGGCCGCCATGATCACGAGCAGCGCCGCGAACGCCGATGCCGTAGTGACCGACTGGAAGGCGCTTCGCCTGGCGTCGGCGCCATAAGCCCGGAATCGGCGCGACAGGATCTGACCGAGCCCATCGGGGCCCGGCGGCTCGGCAACCAGGTGTAAACTCAAGGAACGCCTACTTTCGGGTCAAATCTTTCGGGGGGGATCATAGGTTGCGCGATCGGCGCGCGCCTTAAAGTGGGTTAGCCCACGATCGCCGGCTTGGATAGAATGCGAACGCTGGCGCTGAAATTACGGCGCTTCGACCACCTCGATCGGAATTCCGAGCTTTTCAAGCTGCGGCCGGACCTTCGCGGCATCGCCGACCACCACCCAGGTGAAGCCCTTGGGATCGATCGTCGCCCGCGCCGCCTGGTCGAGCGTCGCCGCAGTCAGGCTGCGGTACTGCGGCGCCAGCGTCTCGTAATAATTGTCGGGCCGCGCGAACAAATCCATGTTCATCATCGCCCCCAGCACATCGTCGGCGCCCTCGAACCGGCCCGGCAGCTCATTGATGCTCTTGGCCACCGTGCGATTGAGCTCCTCCTCGGTCGCACCCTTGGTCGACAAATAATCCGAAATTTGCGCGTTCAGCTCGGCCAGCGAGTCGCCGGTCTTGTCGGCCTGCACCGGGGCCGAGACGATATAGCTCACGCCTTTCTCGTAATAATTGGGCCGCCCGCTCACCCCGTACGACCAGCCCTTGGTTTCGCGCAGATCCATATTGAGCCGCGACAGGAAATTGCCGCCGAGGATGTCGTTCGCGGTCGCCAGCGGGATCACGTCGCCGCGCGGATCGACCGGGATCAGCTGGCCGCCGACGATGCTCGACTGCGGGGAGCCGGGGCTGTTGACCAGCAGGATCTTCTGCGCGGCAAGGCGCGGCGGCGACGCGGTAAAGCTCTTCATGCCCTTGGCGCTGGCCGGCGCGGTCCAATTGCCGAAGCGCGCGTCGAGCATCGGCTTGACCTCGGTCAGCGGCAGGCTCGAGACGATGAAGATCTTGACGTTGTCGGGCCGGATCCAGCGCTGCTCGAAGCCGGCCAGGTCGTCGCGGGTGAGGCGCGCGATTGCCTTGGGATCGCCGCCCGACGGTCCGCCGTACGGGTGCGCCGCGCCGAACAACACGGCGGGCAGCACGCGGTAGGCCACCCGCGTCGGGTCCTTCTGGGTCTGCGCGATGCCGGTCAGCGTCTGCGCCTTGATCCGCTCGATCTCGGACGGTTGGAAGGCCGGATTGCGAACAACGTCGGCGAGAATGTCGAGCGACGGCGAAAGGTTCGCTGACAGCGCCGACAGGCTCGCGATTGACCGGTCCGACGAATTGCCGGTGCTGACGTCGGCGCCGAGGCGTTCCTCGGCCTCGGCCAGTTCCTGCGACGACATCGAGGTCGTGCCCTCGTCCATCAGGTTCATGGTCAGCGCCGCGAGCCCGCGCGAACTGGCGGTATCCGAGGCGTCGCCGGCGTCGAACGCCAAAGCGAGCTGGGTGGTCGGGACCGCGCCGCGCTGGACATATTCGACCGGTATGCCGTTCGCCAGCTGGGTGTGGACGATGTCGGGGAAATCGAGCGCGGTCAGCTGGCCGATCGGCGGGATCGGGCGCGTGCCCTTGGCCGGCGGCGTGTCGTCCTTGGGCGCAGGCGGAGCCGCCTTGGTCTCGGCGTAAGCGACACGTTCGCCCGGCGCCAGGATGATCGTCAGCGGCGGGCGCTTGAGCCACTGCGCCATCGCGGCGCGGACCACCGCGGGCGTGATGCTCGCGTAGGAAGCGAGCGTCTTCTTGTAGAAATTGCTGTCGTGGGCATAGGTCTGCCCTTCGGCCAGCGTCACCGCCTTGCCGCCGTCGCCGCCGACCGCTTCGAGCCCGCGGATCCGGCCCGAAACCTCGCTCATCACCGCCCGCTGAACTTCGTCGGCGGTCGGGCCCTTGGCGATATAGTCGGCAAGGATCTGGTCGAGCCGCTTGGATACGGCCGCCGGGTCGGCCCCGGGCTTGACCACCACCGAAACCGAGAAGATCCCGGCGCGCTGCAACGGGATCAGGCCGGCGCTGACTCCGACCGCATTCTTCTCCTCGCGGACCATGATCTTGTCGAGCCGCGAGCTCGCCAGCCCGCCCAGCACCGAGCCGCCGATGTCGATCGCCGCGAGGCGCTTGTCGAGCAGCCCCGGCACCGCCCAGTAACGCTGGATGATGGTCGTCGCGACCTTGTCCTTCATGGTGATCGTCTTGGCTTTGGCCAGCGTCGGCACCGTCGCCATCGCCGGATTGTTGACCGGACCCCGGCCAATCCCGCCGAAATATTTCTCGACCAGCGGCTTGGCCTGGGCCTCGGTGACGTCGCCGGCGATCACCAGCACCGCATTGTTGGGCCCGTATTTGTCGCGGAACCATTGCTTGACGTCGGCCAGACTGGCCGCGTCGAGGTCGGCCATCGAGCCGATCGTCGTGTGGTGGTAGGGATGGCCGGCCGGGAACAGATCGCCGAACAGCTCATATTGGACGAGGCCGCCGGGCCGCGTGTCGCCCTGGCGCTTCTCGTTCTGGACGACCCCGCGCTGGTTATCGAGCACCCCTTGCGTCACCGCTCCGAGCAAATGCCCCATGCGGTCGGATTCCATGAACAAGGTCCGCTCGAGCGCGCCGGTCGGCACCGTCTCGAAATAATTGGTGCGGTCGTACGACGTGGTCCCGTTGTAATCGGTCGCGCCGATGTTCTGCAGGTAGGTGAAATAGTCCCCCGGCAGATTCTCGGTGCCGTTGAACATCAGATGCTCGAACAGATGCGCGAAGCCGGTCTTTTTCGCCGGCTCGTCCTTCGACCCGACATTGTAATAGACGCTGACCGCGACGACTGGCGCTTTATGGTCCTCGTGGACGATCACCGTCAGCCCGTTGGCGAGCTTGAACATGGTGTGCGGGATCGTGACCTGGCGGACCAGCGTCGGGATCGGCACCGACTGCGCGGCTGGCGCTGCAGCCAGCGCAGGCGGCGTCAAAACGGTCGCGGCGGCCAGGTAAGCGAGGCGGATCGAAAGACGCATCAGCTTGAAATCTCCGGATTAATTCAAAGTCGCGGAGCGGAGATTAGCGCCAGTTCGTCCACGCGCAATGGCGTCCGGCGGAGCGCGCATGAATTTCGACGAACGGCGGCGGGCGGCGACCTCCACCGCCCCGCGCCATTTCCCTTACCGCAGCGAGCGGAACCCGTTGCGGAGTTCCTCCGAAAACAGTTGCGGCTGTTCCCACGCCGGGAAGTGCCCGCCCTGGGCCGGTCGATTGTAGTGAATCAGCTTCGAGTACGCCTGTTCGACCCACGACTGCGGCGCCTGGCACACCTCATCGGGGAAAGCGCTGAATGCGACCGGAATCGTCACGTGCTTCGGGGCGAAGAAAGCGAACTTGTTTTCCCAATAGATGCGCCCTGACGATACGGCGGTCTTGGTCAGCCAGTAGAGCGTGGCATTGTCGAGAACATCGTCCCGGCTCAGTCCTTCAGTCTGGCCGTCGAATGCCCGGGCGATGAGCGCGTAGCTCAGCGCGTCGTGGTCGAGCAGCCAGGCGGCAAGGCCGACCGGGCTGTCCTCGATCGCGTACATCGTTTGCGGACGGCCCGACATCTCCTGGGCGTAGGCCACGCCATGCTTGTAGAAGAAGTCCAGCTGTTCCCACGCGCGCCGTTCATCGGCGGCAAGGTCGGGTGGCGGCGGTTTGCCGCTCTGGATCGCCGCATCGGTGTTCGGCGGAACCGCGAACGGCCAGTTGAGGTGAATCCCGAGCAGCTCCGGCGGCGCTTGCGTCCCCATCACGTCCGTGACCATGGCGCCCCAATCACCCCCCTGGGCGACGAAGCGGTCGTAGCCGAGTCGCTTCATCAGCACGGTCCACGCCCGGGCGATGCGATCCGGGCCCCAACCGAGCTCGGTCGGCGATCCGGAAAAGCCGTATCCGGGAAGCGACGGGATCACGACATCGAACGCATCCTGCCCGGTTCCGCCGTGGGCGGTCGGATCGGTCAGCGGTTCGATGACCTTCAGCTGCTCGATCACCGATCCCGGCCAGCCGTGGGTGACGATCACCGGCAGCGCATTCGGATGCTTCGACTTCACGTGGATGAAATGAATGTCGACGCCGTCGATGTTGGTGATGAAGTTGGGATAGGAATTGATCCGCGCTTCGACCTTTCGCCAATCGTGCTGGTTGAGCCAATAGTCGGCCAGCTTTTGCAGGGTTGCGAGCTGGACGCCCTGCGAGGCGTCATCGACCAACTCCCGGGTGGGCCAGCGGGTCGCGGCGATCCGCCGCTTCAGGTCGGCGAGGTCATCATCTGAAGCACGATAATTGAACGGTCGGATTGACGCACCGCCGGCTGACTCGCCGAGGATGATCGTGTCGGTGCGCTCGGTCGTGGGCGGTTGAGCGGGACCGGGCTGGGTTGGCGCAAGGGTGTCCGCACCGCCGCTCGGCGATGTCGTGTCGGCCATGGTCATTCTCCTTGTTCAGGACTGTCGGAGAACGCTTGTGCTCGGCCGGGACGAAATGCCGATGCGCAACCCGGGAACAGGCGGCCGGCGCGGCTATTGCTCCCGCCGTTTCGAGTCGGTCAAGCCCGCGGCTGGCGCGGCGGCGCCGGTCGGGCGCCGCCTGCCAGTAGATCCATTAGCGCAGCGAACGAAACGCCATTCGCAGCTCGTCGACCAGGAATGCCGGCTGCTCGAAGGCGGCGAAATGCCCACCCTTCGGCTTCCGCCCGTAGTGCATGAGCTTCGGGTAGGTGCGTTCCGCCCAGCTCTGCGGGACCGGGTACAATTCGTCCGGGAACTGGGTGACGGCAATCGGTGTGGCGGTCACGCCGATCGGCTCGAAGAACCGCGCGTTGTTGTGATCGATGCCAAAGCCCGGCGAGGTCCGCGGCAACGCTTCCCAATAGAGTCGCGCCCCGGAAATCGCCGTGTTGGTCAACCAGGTGATGGTGACATTATCGAGCACGTCGTCGCGCGACAGTCCCTCGGAAACGCCATCGAACGCCCGGCCGATCATCTGCAGGCTGAGGAGGTCGTGATCGAGGAAGTAGGCGGCGAGGCCGACTGGTGAATCCGCGATTCCGTAGAGCGTCTGCGGGCGCTGACCCATCTGGTTCGCATAAGCGATGCCATGCCTGAAGAAGAGGTCGACCCGTTCGTAGGCGCGGAGCTCCTCGTCCGAGAGCCCGGCGGGCGGCCCCTTGTCGTCGCGCAGCGCCTGGAAGATTTCCGGCGGCAGGGTCGAAGGCATGTTGGTGTGGACCGCGATCAGTTCCGGCGGTGCCATTGCACCCATAATCTCGGTAATCAGAGCGCCCCAGTCGCCGCCCTGGGCGGTGAAGCGGGTGTAGCCGAGCCGCTTCATCAGCGTGACCCACGCCTGGGCGATGCGCGGGCCATTCCAGCCCGGCGTCGTCGGCCGCTCGGAGAAGCCGTAGCCCGGCATCGACGGGATGACGACGTCAAACGCGTCTTCGGCCTTACCCCCGAACGCGGTCGGATCGGTCAGCGGCTCGATGATCTTCAATTGCTCCACGACCGATCCGGGCCAGCCGTGGGTGACGATGATCGGCAGCGCGTTCGCATGCTTCGACTTCACATGGATGAAATGAATGTCGAGCCCGTCGATGTTGGTGATGAAGTTCGGAAACGAATTGAGCCGCGCCTCGACCTTACGCCAATCGTATTCGGTCGCCCAATAATCGGCGAGCTTGCGCATGGTCGCCAGCCGCACGCCCTGCGAATCGTCATCGACGGTTTCCTTGTCGGGCCATCGCGTCATCGCGATCCGCCGCTTCAAATCGGCCAGATCCTCGTCGGACGCGTGGAAGTTGAACGGCCGGATTGCCGCGTCGCCGGTGGCCGCGACATTCGCGCTCGCGCCGACAAAAGGCCGCTCGATGGTCGCGGTATCGGCATGCTCGGGCGTGACAGTTGGGGCGCCGCCGGGCGTCGTCGTGGTTTCCACGGACATGGTCGATCTCCTGGTTGATAGGACTGGGGATGCGTCATTCACGCAAGTAACCAGGTCGCGGATCGAAATGCGCCACGGGATGCGCGGCCACAACCGCAATGCGCCTTCCCTTGCGAGTCGGTCAATGCGGTGAAGACGAGTGCCCGGCGCCAACCGGGCACTCGACGTTTTCATTAGAGCGCGAGCGCGGGAACCGCGTCGTTTGCCGCGGTCAGCTCGGGGAAGCTCTCGCCGACCATCTCCTCGCTTTTGGCCCACAGCGCCTTCGCCCGCTCGGGGTCGAGCGCATAAGGCCGGACGCCCTGGCGCAGGCCGATCTCCGCCGGGCCCGAGACGATTTCCGCGACGTGGCAGTCTTCGCAATAATGCGCGCCGACCGCCTCGGCGTCCGCGACCACGCCCGCCCACACCGACGTCGCGGCGCCCTGCGGGATCGATTTGAACTCGTAAGGCGGCGCACCCGCGGGCTGTTCGCTGTTGATCCGGTCGACGAGCGCCTGGAGCTCGCCCGGCTGCATATGGCGCGCGAGCTCGGTCTGGATGCCGCCGGGGTGGACCGCCGTCGCGCGCACGCCGCGATGCTTCAGGCGCCGGTCGAGTTCGACCGCGAACAGGATATTGGCGGTCTTCGAGCGGCCGTAAGCCACGAACGGCGCATATTCGGTCCGCTCGAAGTTCGGGTCGTCGAGATCGACATCGGCATAGCGGTGGCCGGCCGAGGACAGGTTCACGATCCGCCCGCCGTCCTTGATCAGCCCGGCAGTCCGGTTGATCAGCACGAAATGGCCGAGGTGGTTGGTGCCGAACTGGGTCTCGAACCCGTCGGTGGTGTGGCCGAACGGCGTCGCCATCACGCCGGCATTGGCGATCACCAGGTCGAACGGCTTGCCCGCCGCGTTGAGCAAGGCGGCGCCGGCGCGGACGCTGTTCAAATCGGCGAGGTCGATCTCGACCAGCTCGACCGGCCCGGCGCCGGCGGCGGCGAGCGCGCGCTCGGCCTTGGCGAGGTCGCGCGCGGTGCCGACGACTTCGGCGCCGTGGGCCTTCAACGCCCGCGCGGTTTCGACGCCGAGCCCGGCCGATACGCCGGTGACCAGCACGCGCTGGCCGCTGAGGTCGATGCCCGACAGCACGTCTTCGGTGGTGGAAGTGGCTCCAAATGTGTTCGTCACAATGTTCTCCATGGGGGTCGGTTACGTCAGCAGCGCCTCGGCTGGCCGGTCCACTGGGGGTTGCGGAGCGGCACGCGACTCACTAATACTGGAGGACGCCTCCGCTTATATACGGAGGGTTCCTCCGTTTAACAAGAGGCTATTTTTCGTGCCGCCCGAAGGTTCGCCCGCCCCGTCCCGCAAGCCGCGCGCCGATGCCGAGCGCAATCGCCTGCGCCTGCTCGAGGCCGCCCGCGCCGCCTTCGCATCTGGGGGCACCGGGGCGAGCCTGGAAGACGTCGCCCGCGCGGCCGAAGTCGGAATCGGCACGCTCTATCGCCATTTCCCGACCCGCGACGCGCTTATCGCCGAAGTCTATCGCAACGAGGCGGCGAAGCTTTACGACCACGCCCGCGAGCTCGCCGACAGCCAGCCGCCGATCGCGGCGCTGCGCACCTGGCTGCTGCTGTTCGTCGATTATCTGTCGACCAAGCTGATCCTGGTCGAGGCGTTGAAGGCGATGGTCGAGGGCGACAGCGCCCGGCTCAAGGCGACGTCGGGCGAGCAGCTCACCGCCGCGGCGACCTTGCTCGTCGGCCGCGCTGTCGCCAGCGGCGAGATCTCCGCCGACGGCCTCGACCCGATCGACCTCCTACGCGCGATCACCGGCGTCGCCATGGCCGGCGCCGGCCCCGACTGGGACCAGGCGGCGCGGCGCATGGTCGATGTGCTGATTAACGGCTTGCGCCGCTGACGGTCAGGCCGTCAGCGCGTAGATCAGCCCGATCGCTACCGTGATGAACGCGCCCCAGGCAAGCAGCGCGCCGATCCGCCCTTCGCGGTCCGGCTGCTGCTTGAGTTCGCGCCACGCGACCACCGACAAGCCGACCAGCGCGGCCGCCTCGAGCGCAATCAGCCCCCGGGTGATGTCGGTCGCCACCCAATAGAAAATCGCGGCGACGGCGGCCGACGCTGGGATGGTGATAATCCACGCGACCATCACATTGCCGGCGACACCCCAATTCACCGCCGACGCCCGCCGCGCCGCACCGGCGCCGATCACGCAGCCGGTAATCGTGTGCGTGGTCGATACCGGAATCCCGAAATAGGAGGCGGCGAACAGCATCACCGAGCCTCCGGCCGAGGCCGAGAAGCCCTGGTGCTGGTTGAGCTTGGTGATCCGCGTGCCCATCGTTTCGATGATCCGCCAGCCGCCGGTCAGGGTGCCGAGCCCGATCGCGACATAACAGCTCAACGCAACCCAGTGCGGCACGTGGAATTCGCCGTGCAGGTGCCCGGTCGAATAGAGCAGCACGGTGATCACGCCCATCGTCTTTTGCGCGTCGTTGAGGCCGTGGCCGAGCGAGTAAGCGCCGGCCGACACGAGGTGCAGCCCGCGGAAACTGCGTTCCGCCCCGGCGGCGCTGGCCCGCGTCCCGAGCCAGCTGGTGGCGAGCATGATCGCCATCGTCAGGATCAGGCCGAGCGTCGGCGACAGCACGATCGCGATCAGCGTCTTGTTGAGTCCGATCCATTGGATCGCATCGAGCCCGGCATGAGCGACCCCGGCCCCGATGATCCCGCCGACCAGGGCATGGCTCGACGACGACGGGATGCCCTTGAGCCAGGTGACGACGTTCCAGAACATCGCCCCGACCAGCGCGCCGAACACCACCGCCGGCGTTATCAAATCCTTGTCGATCAGCCCCTTGCCGATGGTGTCGGCGACCTTGTGCAATTGCGGCCATTGCAGCGCCAGGAAGTAAGCGCCGAAATTGAAGAAGGCGGCGAAGGCGACCGCCGCCGCCGGGCTCAGCAGCCGCGTGCCCACAACGGTGGCGATCGAGTTGGCGGCGTCGTGCAGGCCGTTCAGGAAGTCGAACGCGAGCGCGACGGCGATCAGGCCGATCAGCAGCGGAAGAGCGAGCTCGTGCACTTATGTCAGCTAGGCGTGATCGACCACGATGCCGTCGATCTCATTGGCGACATCCTCGAACGCGTCGGTGATGCGCTCGAGATGCTTGTAGATTTCGCGCGCGACGATGAACTTCATCGGCGCGTCCGAATATTCCTCGAACGCCTGCTTGAGCCCCGCCGCATGGACGTCGTCGGAGGCACCTTCGAGCCGGACGATTTTCTCGGTCAGCACGTGGATCCGGGCGCCGTTGCGGCTGATATCGCGGAGCAAATGGATCGCTTCGGCGGTGAGCGCGGCCGACTCCGCGGTCATCGCCACCATTTCCTTCATTTCCGGGCGAAAGCTGTGCAGATCGTACAGGTCGATCGCCACCGCGGTCGAATGCATTTCGTCGATCGAATCGTCCATCGCCGCGATCAGCGAGGTAATCGCGCCGCGATCGAACGGGGTCAGGAAAGTCCGCCGGACTTCGGTCAGCACTTCGCGGGTAATGTCGTCGGCTTCATGCTCGTGGGTCTCGACCAGCGCGATCTGCTCGGTCCGCGGGCCGCCCTCGACCAGCCGGGTCATCGCCGCCGCCCCCGCCACCAGGGTCGCGGCATGGGCTTCGAACATCCCGAAGAAATCCCCCTTGCGCGGCAACAGGCGTTGAAACCAGGCGAACATTTCAGGCCCCCAAAAACCAACGTCCTCAGCCGGACTGCGGCAAATCCATGACAGGGTTTCCGGTGAGCGCAAGTGCCGAGCCACCGAGCGCAAGGGAGGGATTGCGCAGCAATCGCGAGCCTGCGTCGAGAGCTGGCGAGCCCCGGCCGGCGGGGCAGGCGGCCTAAAGCCGACTGAACCCGTCCGACGCGGTCATGCGATTCACTCGCATGACCCCGCTTCCTCGCCCTTCTCTCCCCACCGCAAAGTAGGGGGCTGCCTATCCGCCCTCATTTGTGTAAGCCTCAGCAATCCACGCCGGTTGCTCGGCGATCCAGGGGAAGGGAACGGGACATGGCCGTTGGCACCGTCAAGTGGTTCAATGAAATGAAGGGCTTTGGCTTCATCCAGCCGGATGAGGGCGGCGCCGATGCGTTCGTCCACATCACCGCGGTCGAAAAGGCCGGCATGCGCACGCTGCAGGAAAACCAGCGCATCGCCTACGACCTCCAGGAAGACCGCCCCGGCAAAATGAGCGCCACGAATTTGCGGGCCCCGGAAGAATAAGCGAGCCACCGCGCGCAGCTCGTCATCCCGGATCTGATCCGGGACCCGCCTTCAGTACCCGCGCATGCCCAACGCAGAAAGCGCCCCGAGCCGCCAGGCCTAGGGCGCTTCCTTGCGAAATCCGGCTTGCGCTCAGGCGCTGGCTTCGAGCGTGTGCTTGAGCTGGCTCATCTCGTCATGGCCCTGCTGGACCGACGGCCACACCGCCTGGACGATTTCGCGCGTCGTCGGCGACAGCGCGTCGTCCTTCAAGGCGTCCTCGAACTTCGCCTTGAGATGGTCTTCGCCGCGCTCGACCTCGGCGACGACCGCCTGGTCGTCCTTGGTCGCCACGATCGATTTCAGATTGACGAACGCGCGGTGCCCGGCGGCGAGGATCGTGCCGTCATCCTCGGGTTCGCCGCCCAGCCGCGACACTTCGGTGCGCAGCTGCGTGCAGACGTCGCGCCGCTCGTCGGCCCGGGCGAGGAAGAGTTCGCTGAAGCGCGGCGAATCCACGTCCTTGGCCGATTCGCAATAGCCATCGACGCTGTCGATGATGGTCGCGATCAGGCTGTTGAGGGTGCGGATATCGTGGCTGGTCTCGGCCATGGTTTACACCTGTACTGGGGGGTGAACCCGCCCAACGCAGCAGGGGGCGATCGGCTCCCATCGAACCTCGCGGCGGGGCAGGCGGCCTGGTCGTTACTAGGCTCGCCCGTCAGCCGCACGCGTCAAACACGGCCGGTGGACGAGCCTATCGGAAAGGCGCTGGAGGGGCCAGGGCGGGGCGGATCATTGCTTGACGCGCAATGGCCGGCGGAAAGCTGGCGTACGTCCTACACCCTCCGGACGCAGCCCACCTAGGTCTTGGCAAGTCCCCGTGCGTCCAGCGCGCCTCCCGTTCGATTGAACTGACTCGTGATCATCTGAACGCGACGCGCAGGTTCAACAGGACGACCCCGCCCTGCACGGCGCAACTCACCTGCGCGAAACGCATCGCGGTTCTCGGATTGCGGCTGTGCATGTGATCGAACGCGACGAAGTGCAGCAGCCCGAACCCGACCTTCGCCAGAATCAGTTTCTCCGTGGACGGATGCTTCCCGAAGATCGGATTGCCTTCCTTGCAAGTGCCGCGATCGAGGCAGTGGATCGTCTCCGCCGCATCCAGCGCACTGAG